>Ga0316604_10003850_pt1 | contig 10286 bp, 9 predicted proteins | sample OWC_soil_day20_C_FD_207650 | JGI IMG/M metagenome (GOLD analysis project Ga0316604, IMG submission 207650) | Wetland soil microbial communities from Old Woman Creek delta, Ohio, United States - OWC_soil_day20_CT | ecosystem: Environmental > Terrestrial > Soil > Wetlands | place: USA: Ohio...
ACGTGCATTCATGTTATCGAAATCTTGGTATTTAACTTTTAAATCAGCGTTCTTAGTAAGAGATTTATCAAATTGATATTCCATACCTTTAATTGCTTGATCGGTAGGAAGAGCAATTACATCTGCGCTAGAGTAAGCGTTGTAAACACCTGCATCTGCATCTCTATGAAGTACAGTCAATCCAAGTTTGTTAAGCTTCACACCGAAAGCAGTAGCATCAGCGTCATTGGAATCGTTTTTAACATAGTCTGCAAGGGCAGTTACGCCACTTGTAATCGGAGCTGAACCATTAATTCCATATGCTTTGTTATCGCCATTTTTCAGGTAATCAGCAGTTACTTTTGCACCAAAAATGTTAGCACCGTATTCAGCAGCATACATGCGCTCAGAATCATTAGCAGTTCCATCAGTAGTAGTACCAGTATTGTTACCTGCATACAATTTCAAACCACCAGCTTGCAATCCAAGACCAGTCATTCTGTCATCAAACATAATGCCTGAACCCAGAAGAACATCTTGACGACCTACAGTAGCATTAGCACCAAGAGCATTGAAAGCTACGTTAGCAGTGTCTAATTTAATTCCAACTGTTTGGTTGTTTTCGTTAGGTTGGAAGGTTCCACTTAAGCGAGCGTTATACTTAACGTCTTCATTGATGTTACCATCAAAGGAAACACGAGTACGAAGATCTGTTTTGTCGCCTTCATCTTCTACATTTGTATAACGTACACGAGCATCACCGGAGATTTTTACCATTTTATCAATTTGATCTTGCATACCATCAACTTTTACGCCCAATGTGTTTAATTCAGTAGCAAATTCTTTGGACAATTGATCTACAGTTGCTTTTTGGTCTGCATTCAAGGATTTAGTCATAGCATTTGCTACGATTTGTGCCATTTCATAACGAGTAACGGTTTTGTCGCCTCTGAAAGTACCATCACCATAACCTTCAACCACACCAGCTTGAGCTAATTTGTTTACAGCATCATAAGCCCAGTGTTTTGCAGGTACATCGGAAAATGGATTTGCAAATGCTGGTACCGCCATGCTGGCAGCCAGCGCAGTAGTCACTGCCACTTTTAAAAGTCTCTTGTTCATTTGGAAAAAATCCCCCTTAAAATGTTGTTTTTTTCGCGGGTGCTATCACCAACATGATAAGAGTTATTGAATCAAGGAGTGCTTCATGAGTTTCCACGTTTCCTCATAAGAACGACCATCCTCGCATCATCTATCCCTCTCATGTCCCTGTCGCTTTTTACAGGTTCTAGTTTACATAATTCTATATATCTTTTTTTATTCCTGCTTAATACCCATGTGTAAATTTTGGTAATTTTCTTTATTTACAGTGCATGACTATTTAGTCATTGAATGCTAAAAAAATATATATTGTTTACATAAACTTTATGTATATCTATTTCGCCAAAAGAAAAAAGAATCCTGCTTTAAAAGCAGGATTCTCCTCTGGTACTTTCTGTTAAATGATTCTGGTTTTATTTAGAGACTTCTTGAACGTGCAGTTCAATCTTTAAAGGGCCAGCTGTATATATATCATTTTTGGCTGTTGCCGTAATCATTACTTTACCGCTATATCGCTTTACTTTATTAACCGCATCATAAAAATCTGCACCATTAATGGCGCCCACTGTACCCTGAATGGGATCTGGCAATATCCCTTTTTCTACTGCTGAGGCATTCACTTTCTGTAAAAAAGCCATGACACTTTCTTCTGGATGCTTCGCTTTAGAGCCGCCTTCGATAATAGACATGTAAATGGTCTCCTCCTGGGCATAAATCAGTCGATTGGGGAAAAGCCCAATTTGACCAACAACAGGCTCACCATATACCGTGTTGCCCCCTGCTGCAATACGGACAATCACATCCTCAGGATGATTCACTAGCGTAGTTACAATTTTATCAAAATCTTCCTGGGCAATCCATAAGACTCCCAGATTTTTATTTTCAATCCCCAATTTCTCAATAATACCTTGGTTGGTTGTATAAATGGCTTCTTTTAACGCTAGTTCTGTATCCGCTTTACTTTTACCACCGGGAAGGGTAAAAGTAGATAGAATTTCACCTGCACGATAGATAATAGAACCTTCCCGAACAACCTGGATGCCTTCCCCTAGCTTGGTTGTTAATTGATTTAAGCGATCCACGTCTTTTTCTAAGGTAACCTTAGATTGATTCAGTGATTGGACACGCAGATCCAACTGATTTTTGGTCTCCTGCAATGTCGTTAAGGCTTGCTTGGAAGTTTCTAAATTTCCTTTTGCTTGCTCTAATTCCAAGGCCGTGCGGTCACGCTGAGCAATTACCGCTGTTAGTTCACTGCTAATGGCCCGCAAACGCTCTGCCGTATCCTTTACTTTCAGAGTCAGGGCGGCGTATTCTGCATTTTTAGATTCAAGGGCAACGCGACTGGTATCCAATTCAATATTTTTACTGGCTACTTCCTGGGATAAAGTAGACAGCTTTTGTGCTAAGGCTTCCATACCAAAAAGAGCGGTACGCACATCCTTAGATACTAATGATAATACACCAATGGTAGACCCAGTAATCAGAATGCCGGTAATAATTGTAACGACAATAGAGGTATGCTTGGGGCGCAGACCAAAAATACTCAATTTCTTCTTGCCAACTTTTGTACCCAATTTATCACCAATATAGGCAATCGCTCCGCCTGTAATGGCTAAAACGGCAATGAGTGTAAAACCATACATGATGTGTGTACCTCCTTTCTATTCTATAAGGAAAACATAGAGCAACTTATTGAACCACAAGGACACTATGGAACGTTTTTCTTTGTGTACCGCGATAGCGGTCTTGTGTCCTTTGTGGTTCAATCATTTTAAATCATAAAGACAGGTCTTACCGTGAAGCTTTGCGTACTAGGAGAGCACCTGCGATGATGCCGATGATATTGGGTATCCAGGCAGCGAGAACCACAGGAAGGGCACCGCCTTGTCCCAATGCTGTGAAAACTGTCATAATCGCATAATATATAAAGATGATAATAATACTAATTCCAAGACCTATGGAGGAACTAGAGCGGTTAGGCTGCAACCCCAATGGTGTGCCAATCAATGCGAAAACAAAACTGGCTACGGGAATCGCTAATCGCTGCTGCAATTCCATCTCATATTTTTTTGCGTTGACATATTCTCTTTCTAATATTTTAATATGCTGCTTTAATTCTTTAATTGTCATTTCATCTGGTTTTTTCTGTTCCCGAGAAATGGCGCTTGGCGCTTTTGCCATTGGCATAATCTGCTGTTCAAAATGCATGGTGCGCTCAAGGTTTCCCTCCGCTGTCAAATCATGAATGACCCCATTGATCATGGTCCAATGATTATCCTGCCACACGGCTTTTTCTGCATTTTCTACCCGTACTAAGGTGCCATTGTCAAATTCCTGCATGACCACCGCATACATGGTATTCGTTTCTTCTTCAAATTTACGGGCATAAATTAGCCTTTCTAGCATATTATTTTTGACTTCCTTACTGACAATATGTTCCTGAGACTTAAACGGCGTCGTACTTTTTTGAATTTCATAGCGCACTACATAGTTATAAGCTGAATTGGATTGAGGAACTACCATTTCAGAGAAAAAGACAGCAAAGATACTGACGAAAAAGGCGATAACAAACACAGGAGCGGATAAACGATAAAAGCTAATACCCCCGGAACGCATCGCGGTGATTTCACTAGAACCGGATAGTCGGCCAAAAGCTAGCAATGCTGCCAGCAGCATCGACATGGGGAAAGTTAAAACGACAATCGCTGGCAGGCTATAAATGAATAATTTGACTACTGAATTCAAAGATGCTCCATATTGGGTTACATACTGGGCTATTCTCATCAAAGTACTTGTGCCAATAAAAACACTCGAAAAAGAAGCAATACCAAATATAAAAGGACCTAGTAGTTCTTTGATTATATATTTATCAAGTATGCGCATACAATTCTCCCTACTATTTTAAGCTGAAATTCTCTCCAAGATAGAACTTCTTAGCAATTTCACTATTTGCAATGGTTATGGCATCACCGTGAATCAAAATCTGTCCCTCGTTTAAAATATATGCACGATCGACAATGCTTAATGTTTCCCGCACATTGTGATCCGTAATGAGCACACCAATTCCTCGTTGTTTTAAATATCCGATAATCTGCTGGATATCGGCTACAGCGATGGGGTCAACCCCAGCAAAAGGTTCATCTAGTAAGATAAAAGCTGGATCCGTAGTCAAGCAGCGAGCAATCTCCACACGGCGACGCTCTCCGCCAGATAGCTGGGAGCCCTTTCGTTTTGCAACATGATTGATATTAAATTCATCTAGCAAACTTTCTGCCTTTTCCTTACGCTCAGAAGCAGTAAGTTTAGTCGTTTCTAGTATTGCCATTATATTATCTTCTACTGTAAGTTTACGAAATACAGATGCTTCTTGAGGGAGATATCCTACACCAAAGTTGGAACGCCGGTACATGGGCATATCAGTTACATCTTGGTCATTAATGACAATCATACCATCATTGGGGCGTTCTAGACCAACAATCATATAAAATGTAGTGGTTTTACCAGCACCATTTGGTCCTAATAAACCAACAACCTCCCCCTGATTGACTCTAAGGCTGACACCATCTACCACATTACGATCTTTATAGGTTTTTACCAAATTAAATATTTCAATATACATATGAAAACTCCTTGCTATAAGGATTAAATACTATTTTTGGAACCTGAGAGCCCCAGAGGCACAGAGTACACAGAGAAAAAGATAGAATAAAAAATAAAACATTTTGAACCGCGAAGACGCGAAGGACACAAAGGGAAGAAGTTCTTTGTGGATCTCTGCGTCCTCCGCGCTTAACGTTCTCCTTTTATTGCGGAGTTATAACTAGCTTGCTGCGACCTTGGACGTCTATGACTTTATTGTCCAGGTATAGAGTTAAGGTGTTTCCGGTTAGTACATTACCATCTTGTGCTGCTCTGGCATTACCTTTTAAGACCGTTTTGCCCTGCTGATCTTTACTGCCATAATATACGGCCTGATCTGCTACGGCATCTAGCTTACGTACATCACTTACAATGTGTACATCTCCCTGAGCCACGGCACGATCTTCACTAAAGAAGGATTCGATTTGGTTGGCTGTCAGAATGCTGTCTTCTGTTTTCAAACGTCCCCAGCCGGTAACAATAGCATACTGCTTATCTGAGTAATAATCAATCTTAGGACCATCCAATCGACTGTTCCCTTTGGTTAATATCGGGTTACCGATAGCAACGATGTGATTATTATCATAGGAATTCACTTCTTCAGCTAACAATATGGCATCTTCTTGCACAATCTGGACACCACCATATATATGAGCTTCTTTTGTTTTGCTGTTATAGTCTGCATTAGTGCCCGTCATGACAGCATTCTCCTGCACCATGCGGACATTGCCCTGGGCTGTCATAATACCTTTTACTGAATCATATTCAATGGTATCCGCCGCCAGCTCTACCGGTTTATTAGAAGCCGCATAACTATAGGAAATTACGCTAAGGGAGAGTACTAACCCAAGAATTATATTCACTATTTTAAACTTCATTTGGACACTCCTCCTTTTACGACCTTAGCATTGCCAAATACTTTTATTTTCTCCATATTGGAATCACTCTCTATTTTATCCCCTGTAAGCACAGTATCATCTTTTGTAAGAATGACATTGCCAGAACCATATACTTTTTGGTCCGTACTTGACCAACGAGCCTCATTGGCTGTAAAAGTTGTGCCGTCACTTGCTGTCGCCTGCACTTTTACAGACATGGTAATGTCTTTTGTTTTGCTGTCCACAAATGCCTCTGGGGCTGTGATTTCAATTTTACCACCTTTTTCCTGATAAAAGGTTCCTACCAGATTTTTTAGTTGTACATTCTTTGTATCCACATCAATTTCAATGAACTCAGCCTTTAATTCCCACAGGGGTTTTCCATCCTTTTGTTCCACAATCGAATTTCCCACATAAGCGAGTTTTGAGGTTTGTTGATCCTTTGGCTCTTCCGGAGGAGTTTGGGCAAGGGGTTCATCTTTTAAAAAGTAATACAAACCACTTACTATTATTATAATACAGGCAAGAATCATTCCTGCTTTCTTTTTCATGCCTGTTTACCTATCCTTTCCGGAGATATACTTTGCTCATACTTCACATCAGTCTCAGAATAAGCTGTATTCCAGCGTCTTTGAAACCATAGCCATTCATCAGGATATTCTCGAATGGTGTTTTCAATAATATTCGTCATCTTGACTGTAATTTTATAGTTATCTTCTACTTCATTACCTGTATCTTCATAATAAAAAGGTTCATGAATGATAATTCGATGCCCGCCTTCGGGTTTACGAACCATAAAAACCGGTACAACAGGAGCCTTAAATTTCTTGGCAAACACTGTTGGTCCAGTTGGCGTAGAAGACATTTTACCTAGAAATTCAATGAATAAGCCTGTAGTGCCTGCATCCTGATCCGCTAAAAATCCAAGAATTTTACCTTTTTTCAGGGCCCTTGCCGCACTAACTAATTCGGTAGTACCACGGGCAAAAATTTCCATGCCCACCATTTCACGGTATTCATTTAGGATTCTAGTATGCTGATCATTGGGCTGGCGCTTAATCACAGCAGCCACCGGGAAACCATCCATTGCTAAAGAGGCTCCCAACCATTCCCAATTTCCCACATGAGCCGTAAGCAGAACCACACCTCGTCCTTGCTCTACTGCTTCAACAAGAAAATGACGGTTTTCTATGGTAACATATTGATGCAACTTATCTAAAGTGAGAGAAGGCATATATAGCATCTCTACAAACGTTTGCCCTAATTTAACAAACAAACTGTCAATATGCTTTTGGGCAGCTTCTAACGAAATTCCCAGCGACTCTTGTATCTGCAGTAAAGCTCGCCGCCTCTGCCGTGCAGCAATACGATAATATAGTTTTCCCAGAATCTTCCCTAACAATAAAACACCTTTATATGGTAATAAACAGATTAAAAAACTCAACACTTTTAGTAAATAGTACTGCCAAGCATTAGACATTGGCGACCTCCTTTCTGTAGGGGATGAACACACCCCGCCCTACGGGCCCCCTCTCATAGAGGGGAATTTTAATAAAAACATTTCGCGTCTTTTTGTCATTGCGAACAGAGTGAAGCAATCTCTTAACAAGCAGGGGATTGCTTCGCGTAGATTTATTGTTTTGTTTCTATTCTGCCGCCTTGCAAGTAGGTGTTGATGATTTCATCCCATTTCCCTTGGGTTTTTAGAATGAATTCCACCACTTCTCTCACGGCTCCTTGGCCGCCTTGTTTGGTGGTTATAAAGTGAGCATGTTGTTTGACTTCCGGTACAGCATTGGCTACCGCGCAGGCTAAGCCAACTTGCCTCATGATGGACAGATCCAGCAAATCATCTCCCACATAGGCTACTTCCTCCGAGCGCAAGCTGTATTTGGTTAACAAAACAGAAAGCGATTCTACCTTATTCCTAGCTCCCTGGTGTACATCCATAATTTTTAGTTCAATGCTGCGCAAATGAACGATTTGACTTTCTCGTCCCGTGATGATGGCCGTTTTCATGCCTGCTTGATGTGCAAGTGCAATGCCTAATCCATCATGAGAATGAAAATTCTTCATCAATTCGCCATCCCTGCCAAAGATAATATGTCCATCTGTCAGTACACCATCTACGTCTAGCACCAGAAGCTTAGTATTTTTAGCACGGGCTTCTATACCCATTATACCACTCCTTGACGTAATAAGTCAGTAAGGTGAATAATACCAATAGTTTTATTATTTTCATCCACGACTGGCAGCACTGTAATGGGGCGAGGATGATTTTTTTCCATAACGGAAAGAGCTTGAGCCGCTAACTTATTAGCTGTAATGGTACGAGGATTTTTAGTCATGATACTATCTACCTTTTTATCTAAGAATTCGTGACCATGTTCCAATCCTCTGCGAATATCGCCATCGGTAATAATCCCCACTAAATGACCTTGCTGATCTACAACATTTGTCGCACCAAGCCCCTTGCCGGTAATAACAAACAAGGCTTCCTTCACTGTTTTATCTAACGTAACGACAGGGTTGTCTTCTCCTGCATGCATTACATTTTCGACTGTTAAGAGTAATTTACGACCTAATGATCCTCCTGGATGAAAGACCGCAAAGTCTTCTGGAGTAAATTTACGTTCCGATAATAAAGCGATAGCCAAGGCATCCCCCATGGCCAATGTTGCAATGGCACTGGCTGTTGGCGCTAGCCCTAATGGACACGCTTCTCTCTCCACAGCTGTATCTAAAAATATATCCGCATTTTTGCCCATTGTAGAATCTTCGCAGCCACACATGACAATAATACTGGCGCCGATTCGCTTAATAGCAGGAAAGATGCTGACTACTTCCCCAGTTTCACCACTATTTGATAAAGCCAGTACAATATCATTCGGTGTGACCATCCCCAAATCTCCATGAATTCCTTCTGCAGGATGAAGAAAATAAGCAGGGGTTCCAGTACTGGCAAAGGTTGCAGCAATCTTTCTGCCAATATGACCGGATTTCCCCATACCCGTAACAATCACTCTTCCCGAACATTCTAAAATCATTGTCACCGCTGCTGTAAATTGACCATTGATTCGAGGAATAAGACTCTCAATAGCTGCAGCCTCAATTGCCAATACTTCTTTTGCTTGTTCAATAATCATAGTATTACCTCCTTGAATTTAAAAAAATTGAAACACAAAGGGCACAAAGATTAGCCATCCCTTTGTGCTCTTTGTGTACCGCGATAGCGGCTTAGTGTCCTTTGTGTTTCCGCATTCTTTGTGGTTCAATTCTATTACTTATGCTTCCTAACTACATGATCAAGAGCTTGTACATCTTTTAATAAGTCTTCTAATTGCTCAATATATAGCATGTTAGGCCCATCGGATAACGCTTCGGCGGGATTATCATGTACTTCCATAAATAAAGCATCAACGCCTACTGCCACAGCTGCCCGAGTCAGATAAGGCACAAATTCCCGCTGTCCGCTTGAGGTCGTTCCTGCTCCCCCCGGCAATTGTACACTATGAGTTGCATCAAAAACAATCGGATAGCCAAAGGAGCGCATAATGGGCAAGGAGCGCATATCGGCAACCAGGTTATTATAGCCGAAGCTTGCACCTCGTTCTGTAAGAAGAATATTCTCATTGCCTGCCTCACGAATTTTGGCAACTACATTTTTCATATCATTCGGTGCTAAGAATTGCCCTTTTTTCACATTAATGACTTTACCTGTCTTTGCTGCATCATTTAGTAAATCCGTCTGACGGCATAAGAAAGCTGGAATTTGTAAGATATCCAATACTTCTGCTGCTGGACTTACTTGCTCACTGGAATGAATATCACTTACGACAGGAACACCCAGTTCTTTTTTGATATGACTAAGTATTGCTAAGCCTTCTGTAAGGCCTGGTCCGCGAAAAGAGGAATAAGAGGAGCGATTGGCTTTATCAAAAGATGCTTTAAAGATATATGGAATACCTAGTTTATCGGTGATTTCTTTGATCGCTTTACCAATTTTTAATGTACGTTCCACTCCTTCAATCACGCAAGGTCCGGCAATCAAAGCAATAGGATTTTTTGCCCCTACTGTAATAGAGCCAATATTAACTGTATTCATAGAAAAAACCTCCTATATTTAAGATTATTAAAGTCGTGAATTCTTTAAACCGCAGAGGCGCAGAGAGCACTGAGAAGAACGTGAGCTATCTTTATACTCTCTCTGTGTACTCTGCGTCCTCTGTTGTTCAATATTTTTTTAATTCTTTAATAGCAAATTTACTTTATCTAAATCTTCTATGGTATCTACGCCAATGGATTTGAAATTCGTTTCGATGACTTTTATGCGATAACCATGTTCTAGGGCTCGTAATTGTTCTAATGATTCCGTCTTTTCTAAAGGGGTTGGTGCTAATTTTGCATATTTCAGCAGAAATTCCCGCCGATATGCATATATTCCAATATGCTTAAAAACTGGCAAACCGATCTCAACGCGAGGAAAAGGAATCAGGGAACGAGAGAAATATAAGGCATAACCTTGTAAATCCGTGATTACTTTTACGGCACCAGGAACCTGGTACTCACTCGTATCCATTTGGGTCATTAACGTAGCCATATTGAGATCAGGATGGTTATCAAAAGCACTGGCTAATTGATCAATCACCTTTGGCTCGATCATAGGCTCGTCCCCTTGGACATTAA
>Ga0316604_10003851_pt1 | contig 10286 bp, 10 predicted proteins | sample OWC_soil_day20_C_FD_207650 | JGI IMG/M metagenome (GOLD analysis project Ga0316604, IMG submission 207650) | Wetland soil microbial communities from Old Woman Creek delta, Ohio, United States - OWC_soil_day20_CT | ecosystem: Environmental > Terrestrial > Soil > Wetlands | place: USA: Ohio...
GTTGCTTGGGATCAAAGCGGACGATGGCACTCCCATCGGCCGTCTTTTTGGGTGGCGCTTTCCAGGCATGGCCGTAAACCACTTCGAAGGTCGCCGGCAAGCGGCCTTCCTTCATCATTGCCTCATACCGGGTACGTGCCGCCGACCAGGCGGAACGCCCCATCAAGCCGTGCCGACGCGACTGCATGGCACATGCAGCGCCACCTTGGCGCAGATCGCGAAACAGGTCGTCAAGATTGGAATAGGTCATGGTCAGCACTTCCGCATCCATCACCGGGTCGGAGAACCCGCATTCGAGCAGCATGTCGCCGTAATCGTGCATGTCGGCAAAGCGTTGCGTATGCTCGTAACCGTCCGAAAAACTGGCGCGCAATTCTTTCAGCGTATCCGGCCCGAAGGTCGAGAACATCAACAACCCGCCCACATTCAGCGTCCGATGCATCTCGCGCAAAGCCGGTTGGGGTTCTTCCAGCCAGTGCAACATCAGATTCGACCAGATCATGCCGGCTGAGCCGGTTTTCAAAGGCAGAGCCTGTGCGTCGCCGGCCAGCAGGCTCGCCTTGTTGCCGCGCAGGAAAGATAACAGCCAGCGCAGGCGGGAACGCTGCCCCCGCCCGACATTCAACATGGCTTCGCTGACATCGGCACCGAGTACCTGCGCTTTCGGATATCGCTCGCTCAAGGCAGTCAGGCTGGCCCCGGTTCCGCAACCAAGGTCAAGCACGCGTTCGGGCTCGATCTTCACGTAATCGAGCCGTTCGAGCATGCGGCTGGCAATCTCGCGCTGCAGAACGGCAACCGCGTCGTAGCCAGTTGCCGCGCGCGCAAAATTGCGCCGCACCTGGCGCAGATCAACAAAAGGCGCCGATGCGCTCATAGGTGTTTTGGTGGACTCAGATCGGCGTCAGGCCCAGTTTGTCGAACAAAGCCTGGTCTCTGCCGATATCGGCATTGCCGGTCGTCAGCAATTTCTCGCAATAGAAGATCGAGTTGGCGCCGGCAAAGAAGCACAGTGCCTGCATCTCGTCGCTCATCGCTTCGCGCCCGGCGGAGAGACGGACAAAACTCTTCGGCATGGTGATGCGTGCCGCAGCGATCGTGCGCAAGAACTCGAAGTTGTCGACCTTCTCGTTCGTCGCCATCGGCGTACCGGGAATGGCGACCAGATTGTTGATCGGCACGGAGTCCGGCGGCGGATTCAGGTTGGCCAGTTGCGCAACCATGGCCGCACGATTGCGGCGCGTTTCGCCGAGGCCGAGAATACCGCCCGAACAGACCTTGATCCCCGCCTGACGCACCTGCGCAATCGTATCGACACGGTCGGCATGCTTGTGGGTGGTGATCACCTGGTCGTAGAACTCGGAATCGGTATCCAGATTGTGGTTGTAGTAATCCAGTCCCGCTGCCTTGAGCTTATCCGCCTGTCCGTCCTTGAGCATACCAAGAGTCACGCAGGTCTCCAGACCGAGCGCCTTGACTTCGCGGATCATGTGCGTAACGACTTCAAGCTCCTTCTCTTTTGGGCCGCGCCAGGCAGCCCCCATGCAGAAGCGCGAGGCACCTTTGGCTTTGGCTTCTTTCGCCGCCGCCAGGACTTCCTCGACTTCCATCAGGGCTTCGCGCTCGGTCGGCGTCTTGTAACGTGCCGATTGCGAACAATAGCTGCAGTCCTCCGAACAACCGCCCGTCTTGATCGAAATCAGCGTCGAACGCTGGACTTCGTTGGGGTTGAAGTTCTCGCGATGCACCTGCTGCGCACGGAAAAGCAGATCCATCAAGGGCAACTCGTAGAGCGCCTCGACTTTGGAAACCGACCATTTATCCGTACTGACGGGAGTCGCAGAAGCCGGCGCGAGCGAGACAGGAGGCGAAATTGTATTCATGGGCAAACCTGGCAAAAAAGGGGAGACATGCGGAGGACATGCGGGCACAATCGGAGAACCCGTCAAACGCAATGGTCAGACACGGTCCGTAGACGATGATTCTACCCCAAATCAAGGGCTTGCAGGCCGGCGCCGCTCGCTTCTTCCACGCCCTCGCCCCCTGGCGCGAACAGGATTGCTTGCTCTGTGGCGGCATCAGCGCGTCCGACCTGCTGTGCAGCGCCTGTGCCTCTGAATTGCCTCGTCTCCACGAGCCGTGCTGCCCACGTTGCGCGATGCCCACGCCGAGTGGTGAAACGTGTGGTCGCTGCCTGAGGAAGCCCCCGTATTTCGACGGTGCGAAGGCTCTTTATCGCTACGACTTCCCACTCGACAAACTGATTCAGACCTTCAAGTACGCGCATCGACTGGCACTCGGCGCCTATTTCGGGCGACAGCTCTCTGAGCTGGAGCCGATCGACGCCGACCTGATCGTCCCGCTACCACTCCACACCGAACGCCTGTGCGAACGTGGTTTCAACCAGGCACTCGAACTGGCGCGCCCGCTGGGCAAAGCCTGGCAATTGCCAATCGACGCCACGAGCTGTTCGCGCACGCGCAACACGACGGCCCAAGCTCATCTACCCTGGCGTCAGCGCGTAAAAAACATGCGCGGCGCCTTTCACTGTTCGGCGGATTTGAGCGGGAAACGCATCATTCTCGTTGATGATGTAATGACCACCGGCGCCTCGCTCAACGAGTGTGCTCGTACGCTGAAATTGCACGGCGCGGCGAATGTCACCGTATTGCTGGTAGCGCGAACGCTACCCAAATAGGCAAAAACACTATTTCAATTTCTGTTCAATTAAGGCCATCAATTCTGCGTTGAGATTGCCGCTCTGCTTTGCGTGTTGAAAAGCCTCCCGAGCTTCATTGGCACGCCCCTCAGCCTCCAGTGACAACCCCAAACCCAGCCACCAGCGACCGTCGTTGGGCGACAAGCGCGCCGCGGCCAGATAGCGTTCAATCGCATCCTTGTGGCGCCCAAGGCGTTGCAGGACGTGTCCCGAAAACCCCTGGTAATCGGCGTTGCCGCTGGCAGCGGATTGAGAGTAATTGAGTGTCTGCCACGCTCCGGTGAGATCGCCGCGGTCGACCTGCAAACGTGCCAGCGTCATCGCCCAGCCAAGCTGCGCCGGCTGTCCTTGCAAGCCTTCCTGCAAAACTCGCTCGGCCTCATCCGACCGTTTGGCTTCAAGCAGCAATTTCACCAGCAACTGCCGCGATGCCTGATGAAACCCGTCTTGCTGCAGTGCGTTGCGCAAACCGGTCAGCGCCTCGTCCATGCGCCCCTGATTGACGGCGATGATTGCTTTTCGATATTCGGCTTCGACGCGTTCCCGCGGCGAACCTACGGCGTCCGTTTTCTCAATCAGCGGCGGCTTGGTCGGTTTGTCCGCTTCTGCCGGTACCGGTCGGTCCACGACGGTTGATTGTTTTTGGGCGGTTTCCGGCTTACGGTGATCATTGCTGGACGCTTGGCTTGCCCGAGCCACTTTTGCGCCGCTCTTCTTCTGTGCCGGAAGATCAAGAACATCGGCCAAACGCAGACTGCCATCGAGAACCAGCGGCTCCGATTTGATAACAGGCGTCTCAGCGGAGGATATTTCAGTTACGGGAATTGGCGGAGGAACAGTGGTTTCCGGTTCGGGCGAAGGAGGAACGGCTGGCATTGGCGCGATTGCAACCGGCGCCAGAGGCAAGTCCGGCAACGCTACTTTCGTTTGCCAATACGCGGCAAACGCAGCGGCCAGAATCAGCAGCGCAATAACGCCCAGAATGATCGGCCACCGCGACGTTTGCAGCCTGGGTAGTGGACGCACATCGTTCGGCAACCCGGAACTCGGACCATGTGCCACTTTCCGCGCATCGAGGTCCTGCAACATCTGGTTGATCAGGCTCATTCACACCTCGTTGACATGCTCACCACCAGAACCAGCGAAGGCGCCGTGCGCCCTCGGTATCCTTACGCGCCCGTTTGACGTGGCGTTGCTTGACCAGGTGACGGCCCTCGCCAAAAACCGACAACAGGGATTTGTGGGCCAGGATATTGATCAGCCTCGGCGTGCCGCCACTGGCACGATACAGAGCGCGCAAGGCCGCCGAGGTAAACAGGCCGTCACCGCGATAACCCGCCACACGCAGGCGATGCGCGACATAGTTTTCAATCTCGCTCTTTTTCAGTCCGCCCAGTCGGTAGTGAAAGACGATGCGTTGCAGAAGCTGACGCACTTCCGGGCGATGTAGCTTGTCGTCGAGTTCGGGCTGACCAAACAAAACGATTTGCAGCAGCTTGCGTTTCTCGGTTTCGAGATTGGAGAGCAGACGCAGAGCCTCCAGCGTTTCGATCGGCATTGCCTGGGCCTCGTCAATACAAAAAACCACCCTTTTTTTTGCCCGCGCGTGCCCGAGCAGGGCGAGATTGATTCGTCGCACGAGATGGTACTGATCCAGGTCAGTGGCATCCTTGACCCCGAGTTCCTCGGCCAGTGCCAGAAACAACGTTCGGGCATCGAGGTTTGGATTGGGCAGGTAGGCGGTCACCCAACTATCGTCCAGCGTTTGCAGCAGACGGCGACAGAGCAGCGTCTTTCCGGTACCGACTTCGCCGCTGATCTTGATAAAACCTTCGCCCTGGTTGAGCGCCAGCAACACGGTGTTGAGCGCTTCCTGATGATACTGGACCGAGTAGATGAAGCTGGTGTCCGGTGTAATGCCGAAAGGAAATTCGGCAAGGCCGAAGTGTTTCAGATACAACGCGAACCCCGCCTCATTGTTGGTCTGCCTGGGGTTGTGCCAGACGCGGATCGAGTTGCTGTACGCGGGTTTGCGTCTCGATCATATCGTCTTTCCAGCTCGAATCATTGTGGATGATGGTCGGCTTGATGAGAATCACTAATTCGCTCTTTTCAAGAAGGCTGTCACGCGCTCCAAACAACAAGCCCCAGCCGGACGAATTTGTCGTCCCCGGCAAACCGTTGGCGCCCGACGACTGTTTCTGTTTCATCAAACCGCCAATAGCGACGATGTTGCCATCCTGTACGCGTACGATGCTGTCCGTTTCATTGACTGTACTGCTCGCGAGGGGCAAGGTATAGGTACCAATCAGCGTGCCCAGATCAACCGTCTTCTGCTTCTCGGTAACGGTGCTGATGGACGGATGCACGTGCAGAACCACGTTGTTTTCGCTATCGATTTGCGGGGTCACATCCAGAGAAATTCCGGAAAAGAAAGGCTGCAAATTGATTGTCGGCGCCGTGGGCGTCGTACTTCCGTTGCTATTGGTCGTCGACGACGAGGATGTCACGCCCGTCACATAGTAATCATCGGTCCCGACCTTGAGTATGGCCTTCTGATTATTGATCGTGGCGATGCGCGGACTCGACAACACCTGCACGTTGCCCTGCGTTTCAAGGAAGTTGAGCAAGGCTGCGAAATTGGTCGTCTGCAAGGCCAGGCCGAACAAACCCTTGCCAAGAGACGACGCTGCCACAGCCCCTGCCGAACCGGGCGTAACCGAAAGGCCACTCGACGTGATCGCACCACTGGTATTGAGCGTCGTTCCTGAATTCACGGCGCCAACAGCGTAGCGGCTATTCTTCCCGCCAGACCCAAACGACGACCAGTTCACGCCGGCCTGGAACCCTTCATTCAGGCTGACCTCCAGTATTTTTGCCTCAAGCATGACCTGACGCTCGACAATCAGCTGCGTCATCTTCAGGTAGTTCTCGACGTTACGAATGTCAGCCGGAAACGCCTTGACCAGAACAACGCCCGACCCGCCATTGACGATTACAGCGCGCCCGTCTACCGAACCGACGATACTCGTCAGGGCTTTGTTGAGGTCGTTCCAGAAATCGGAATCCTGCGTCGTCGAAATCTGGGCACTCGGCTGCACGGTGGTTGTATAACCCGAGGAGGAAGAATTCGACGTAGACGACGAGCCCGACGTCGCCCCCGAATTATTCGACTGCATGATCAGCGAGCCCGACGAGACCCGAATCTCGGATTGTCCCTGCCGTTTACCGGCCAGATAGTTGATCTGGAAAAGCCGTGTCTGCAAGGTATTGGGCTGGATGAAGATACGTGTTCCCTGAATCTTGAACTCATAGCCATAAAGTTCACGCAACGTTTCCAACGCCTCGCGCACCGTAACGCTCTTGAGATTGACGGTCACGCTGCCCGCCACTTCCGGAGCCACCAGCATGCTGTAGCGCGTTCCGCTGACCAGCGCCATGAACACCTGGGCCGCCGGCGCATTGCTCACCGCCAGGTCGAACTTCGGCTCGACGCTCTTTGCCGAATCCGGCAGATCGAGCTGCAACGGCGGCAACATGGCCTGGTTCAGCGCGGCATCCGCGCCTTTGGTCTTGGCGCTCACCGCGTCCTGCATCTCCTGTCCGATGCGGTCAAACGTCGCACCCGGCGCCTTTTGATGCGTGGCACATCCGGAGGCCAATAAGCCCGTCAGCAGAATCAGCAGAGTCAATCTGTACTTCATGGTTTGCTCCCACTCCGCACGCGCTTGGCGGCAGGCGATTTTGTAATGATGTTTATTTTTTCGATGCCTGGCGTCAGCATCAGGTGCTCGACCCCAGCCGGTCCTTCAAGAACCGCTTCGCGTTCGGTCAACTTGATCAGGCGACTCTCTCCGTACAACTCGCCCAACCTGACTTGCTGCCCACCGATCACCGCAACGGGCTTGCCTTTTTTTGGAATTTTGACCGACTGCAGGACAGGGCCGGTTGCGGCTTCCGCATCACTCAAAGGGACAGGCGAAGACACGCTCGCGGGCGGACGCGTCGGATCGGGCAACGGCACCGACTGCGCCCAGACATAGGTCGTTAACGACCAGAAGGCCATCCCAAGGACGAGATTCAGACGATTAACCATGCTCGATCCAGACTCAGCGTATAAACGGTCAGCGTCAACACCAGCTTCGGATGATTGTCTGCCGACAGGGAAACGCTGCTCCACAGCAGTTTCATTTGCGATTGTTCTAGGCGTTGGAGGTAAGCGGTCAAATCCTGATAACTGCCTTCCAGCCGGATTTCGACGCCATGCTTGAAAAGACCCGCCGACGGGATTTCAACCTTATCCTGCGGTTTCGCTGGCGCCTTGTCACCGGCCTCGACCTTCTTGTCCAGCAAGGGCGCAGCCGGCAGCGTCTTCAAACTGAGCAAGCGCAATCCGGTCTTCGTCCCGATCATGTCTTCCAGCAAGGACGACATCTGCTGCGGCGGCACCAGCGAACGTTCCATGATCTGAAAGCGAGAGGCCAATTCATCCAGTTGTCTTTTCAATCCATCCAGCTCGGCGCGTGCCGCGATGTCGGGATTCATACCGGGCGACTGTAGAGCCATCATCTGCGCCTGCACCCCGGAGAGCTGAGCGCGCTGTTCGGTTGTTGACCGTTCGGCCAGTTGCGCACTTTTCATGGCCGGATCGACAAAGAGGCTATAACCAAGCAAAACGATTCCAGCCAACACGCCGACGGCGATCAACCAGCGTTCGCGCGATTGCAGGGCATCGTAGCGTGCCATCCATTTGAACAACTGCACTTTCATGGCTTCACCCCTGCGCGTGTGGCATCCGACGCAGCCCCATTCTCTGAGCGCAGGACGAATTCGACGAAACGCGGCACGCTGGCCAGTGCAACGTCCTGCCCCCCTTTGTCGGACACGGCCTTGGCAGCCACCGGCAGATTCGCTTTCTGATCAACGGGTTCGACATCATGCATTTCCAGTGCCGCGAAGCGCCGCCCTTGGAACACCGATTCGCCACTCAGGCTCTGCACATAGGCCGGCAACTTTTCGGGATCGAACAAGCGCCCGCGAATCTCGATGTCCTCGCCACCCGAGGTTATCGAAAACCCGGTCAGCCACAAATCCGTTGGCGTCTGCCGCGCAAAACCCATCATCACCGCCGAGAAACCCGATGTCGTACCTAGTTTTCCCGATTCGAGAACCGCCATGATTTCTTGCCGTTGCGTTAGTACAGCCTTGATCGAGTCCCGTTCGCTCACCAGGGCCGGCGAGACTTTCCGCTCGGCCAGAACCTTGCCCAGTTCGGTCAATTTTGCCTGTGCGGTTGACAACTCTTTCTGGGTCGACACCGCCGCTTCAGTTTTTCGCTTGGCTTCAAAATGTGTCCACAGCGAAAGCCCCGTCATCAGCACGAGCACGAGCAGCGCACTGACGCCAAGATTTCGTCCCGTCGCCAACTCATGCCGCGGGCGCAGACGGTCCTCGTAGAGGTTGATCTGCTGACTCATTGCACCGCTCCCGACGTGCGCAGTGCTGCTCCGAGCGCCAACAGGTATTTGGCCTGATACTGCGGATCGCGCAATTCGGGAATCGTCGGGAAACTCATCACCGTCGCCAGATCCATCTCGCGTACCGGCACGTAGGTGCTCCCGCCCAGTTCGGCCACCAGGTCCTCAACCAAGGGATAGCTCGCCACGACAACCTTGGAGATCGGAATGTGGCTGTACTGACGATCGAAGTTATCGAGACTGCGCTGAAGTTCGAGCACCAAGCGTTCTTTGACGCGTGCGCGCTGTTCAACATCTGGTCCATTCAGTTGCAGCGTGGTCACTTCGCCACGGCGCACGGCGATCAGCTCGCCGTGAAACGTCAGCGTCAACATCATGCCCGTCTCGTCGATACGCAAAAAAGCGAGGCCACGATTCTCATCTTCAAGCAGAGCCGCCACGTTGCGCTGCGCCAGTTCAGGAATATCCACCGCCTCCAGCGCAATCCCGGCTCGTTCAAACGGCTCCACCCGCGCACGCACGGCACGCTCGCCGGCCGACACGACCAACACACCTGCTGAGCGCCCCGAAGGCATGCCCTCACTGGGGATGTCGAGCACATCGATGCACGCGCTGTCCAGCGGATAGCTCACCATATCCTTGAGCGACCAGCGCAAGGCTTCTTTACGTTCTTCCTTGGGCACGGCCGGCGCGTCGAGCTGCGTCAAATTATATTCGCCGGATGACATCAGGGTCGTACAGGCGTACGACTTGAGGTGACGGGCAACGCGAAGGCGCTGCAAGGCTTCGGTTTCGCTCTTCTCGATGGCGAAGATATCCAGCAGGCAAACCTGTGGCGGCACGTTCGGCTTGCGCAAGACATGCGTCAACGTGACCGAACCGCCTTGCGGCAGGACGGTTAGCCAACCCGGTTTGCGTCGCGCGGAAAGAAATGGAAGCATGCCCTTAGTCATACTCATAATTTTGTTGAAGGATACTGTTTAACATATTAAATAACAAGGAACTATTGCACAAAACGCGTGCCGGTTTTGGCCGCAATGACGATCCTTGCACAATGCTGTAAAAGTACGTACCGTTTCCATCAAGGCACTGTCGAATCCGCCAACGCCGTGACGCGCCGCTCAACGTAGTTCGGGTTAGCCACATTGCCTGGACAGAAAGGAGCTGAGGCGTTGCCTGGGGTGCAAGCCGTCGCGGTAATAGTGTAGAGATAACCGGCACCGGCTTCGTCCGGAAGCGTGGGCGTAGGTTGAGGCGTCGTGGCGCAGCTGACCGTGATCGAGATATTACCGACCGGATAGACAAAACTGGAATCTGTGCATGACGACGATTTCAGCGCTTGGTACAAACCCCACTCGATTCCGGCCCGGGCAGCATAATAGACACGATCCCCTTCGACATCCTGTGCCGACCCGATATGCTGGGTTGTCGACACCGTGGCAATAAATCCGCCCAGCGCAGCCAGGACGACGAGGAGAAAGATCGCCGAAACGATGGCAAAACCGCTCTGAAGTCTACGGAACATTGCTGACCTGCACTTCGTGATAGATGCGCACGGACTCACCCGACCGAGTGAGTGTCATCGTCATGGCCAGAAGACTGCTACTTGCCGAAATGGGCGAGTACTGAAAAGACGTGTTCGTACAATCGACGTTGCTGACGAGGACGCTCCCAGCCGCTGGACAGCTGACCAGAGCGCCCGGAGAAATGATCGGCGTTGAGCGAAAAATGGTGCCATTCGCACCACCAACACAGGAATAGATGACCGAGTTATCCGGGATAACGTGGAAGCGTTTGCCTGGCGACTCATGAGGAAATTTTTTGTCGGCGGTCAAAGTGATGTTGGTATTGGTCGCGGTATTGTTCCTGATCTGAGCGCGGTTGTCTCCCGCGTAGGCATCAGCACCACTGTAGCCAAAGCCGAGGTTGTAAATTACAACGTGCTGAGTCCCCGCTACCGCAAAACTGGCTGGTAAATTGCTGTTGGCCAGGACATCGAATGCATTGATGGCTTGAGAAAAATCGAGAATTCCCGTACTGACGCCTGCGACTGTTGGCGCGGTGCGATAACGACCTCCACCCACGGTCGG
>Ga0316604_10003852_pt1 | contig 10285 bp, 11 predicted proteins | sample OWC_soil_day20_C_FD_207650 | JGI IMG/M metagenome (GOLD analysis project Ga0316604, IMG submission 207650) | Wetland soil microbial communities from Old Woman Creek delta, Ohio, United States - OWC_soil_day20_CT | ecosystem: Environmental > Terrestrial > Soil > Wetlands | place: USA: Ohio...
ATGACGTCCGCCCGGCGCGTCGACGCGGCACCGATCAAGCCGAGGCAACCGGACCGGCGCCGGCGTGGCCGGCATGCCGTGGAGAGGTCCGACCTGTCAGGTATCGGGGGCGGCGGTTCGCCGCCCCGGCCGCCTTTCCTCACCTGATGGTCAGGACGGTCGTCGACGGGGCCGGGCCGCCGGTCGCACCCATCAGCGTGCCGTCGGCGGTGTCCACCGGCGGATGGGCGAGAATCAGGCACCAGAACACCTTGTACTTGGAGTTCGGGTTGTAAGCGGTGGCGATGCCCATCAGGCTCATATCCGGGTCCTTCATGCCGCGATCATGCGGCGGCGACTGTCGCCAACCCGAGAAAGCCTCAGCCAGCGTGTGGTAGCCGGCCGCCACGTTCTCACCGGCGTTGGAGAAGGGATAGCCGTAGCCCTTGAGGCGCGTCCCCAGCAGCGAATGCCCGTCGACGTCGTGGCCCATCTTGTCGGCCGCCGCCATCTTCTTCGCGTAATCCCCGGCGATGCGGCTGAGGCGCGGATCGAGCGTCAGCGGCGCAATCCCCGATTGGGCACGATACTGGTTGAGCATGGACAGCATCTTGGTCTCATCGACGCGGGCCACTGGCGAGGCGAGATCCTCATAAAAGGTTGGCTTGGGCGGCGGCGGCGGCGTGCTCTGACAGGCAGCAACAAGCAGCGCCGCGCAAAGCGGCAGCAGAAGGGCGAAGGCGCGTCCGGACACGGCGAAATCTCCATGATGGCTCGATCGGCTGGGCCGACTGGCAGGCGGATTTGCCACCAAGAACACGAACAGGTGGTTAAAATTCGGCAAATTCCGGCAGACTCCACGGATGGCGATAGCCCCTCGCCTTCGCCGCTGCCGGCATGCTAGGCTGATATTCCTCCGCAATTGTCCGTAGAGAGGTCAGCCCTTGTCCGCCCTTGAAGAGATCGCCGGAGACGCCGTGCTCTGGCGCCGCGATCTGCATCGCCGTCCCGAACTGCTCTACGCCCTCACCGAAACCTCCGCCTTCGTGGCCAGGAAGCTCAGCGCCTTCGGCCTGGACGAGGTGGTAACAGGCGTGGGCGGCAGCGGCGTGGTCGGCGTTCTTCGCGGGCAGCCGGGCCGTCGTGCCGTGGCGCTGCGCGCCGACATGGATGCGTTGCCCATCGAGGAGATCACCGGCGCACCCTGGGCGTCCGAGACGCCCGGTACCATGCATGCCTGCGGCCACGACGGCCACACGGCTACCCTGCTCGCCGCTGCCCGCCGCCTCGCCACCACCCGCGACTTCGCCGGCACCGTCGTCTTCGTTTTCCAGCCGGCTGAAGAAGGTGGCGCCGGTGCCCAGGCGATGATCGACGACGGCCTGTTCGAGCGCTTCCCGGTGAACGAGATCTATGGTCTCCACAACCTGCCAGGCCTGCCGGTCGGCCGGTTCGCCGTTCGACCCGGCGCCATCATGGCCTCGACCGACCGCTTCTACATCGACATCCTCGGCCGGGGCGGCCACGCTGCCAGACCGCAGGAGACCATCGATCCCATCCTTGTCGGTGCCCAGTTGGTCACGGCGCTTCAGTCGATCGTGGCGCGCAACACCGATCCGCTCGCGTCAGGCGTGGTGTCGATCACCACCTTCCATGCCGGCAACACCGACAACGTCATTCCGCAGACCGCCCGCCTGTCCGGCACTGTCCGCGCGCTCGATGGAAAGGTTCGCGGCGAGCTCGAAGCCTCGGTCGGCCGCCTCGCAACGGCGGTAGCCGCCGCCTTTGGCGCCGAGGCGCGACTTGCTTACGAACGCGGCTATCCGGTGACGGTCAACCACGCCGCCGCCGCGACGCGGGTTGGTGATGTTGTTGAAGGACTGTTCGGCAGGGACGCAATCGATCGCGCCGCAGCGCCGATGATGGCTGCCGAGGACTTCTCCTTCTATCTCGAACGCGTACCGGGCGCCTATTTCTTCATGGGCAACGGCCCGTCGGCCGGCCTGCACCATCCCGCCTATGATTTTGCCGACGACGCCATTGCACCCGGCTCCCTCGTTTGGGCGACGCTGGCGAAGGCAAGCCTGTCCGCGGCGGACTGATCGCCGGATCGACGCTTAAGGCTTTGGGAACCGCCCTCTTCTAACGTGTCCGGGCGGCCGATCCGGCTGCGCGGAGGGCATGATGCTCCGTCTCCTTGGATGGGTACTGGCCGCGACGGTGGTGATCGGCTTCTTTGCACCGGAGCTGCAGCGGCTCGCCACGCTGCCCTCGGCCAGCGAGGCGCCAGCGCCGGCTGCTACGCCGAAGCGGGCCGCCGTCATGGGGCGAACCGAGATTGCGTCCGACGACCGCGGCCATTTCATCCTCACCGGCCGTGTCAACGGCCGGCCACTTTCCATGCTGGCCGATACCGGTGCGACGCTGGTGGCGCTGCGCGCCTCCGACGCGCGCGCGGTCGGTCTGATCGTCCTGCCCGGCGACTATACGGAAAAGGTATCGACCGCGGGCGGTATCGCCCAGGCGGCGCGTGTCCGCCTCCAGGAGGTGGAGATCGGCGACATCCGGGTGACCGGCGTCGACGCCCTCGTGCTGTCTGATGACCAGCTAGCCACCAACCTGCTCGGCATGAGCTTTCTTGGTCGCCTCAAGGCATTTTCCATCGAGAACGGGCGCTTGGTGTTAAGCCAGTAGATTGGCGCGACGCGGCGGCCGCTATTCGGCGGTCTTCGACTTCATTGCCGTCTGCATGCGCTCGGCCGCACCGCGCAGAATGACACGCACGACGACGGCGCCGTTCTCGTCCGTCTCTACCTCGGAAAACTGACCGTCGACGCGGGCGACAGCCGCCTTGAGGGCGGCGAGCGCCAAATTAGCGTCGGCAACGCAGGCGCCCTTGGCTCCGTTGGCGGCCCGCGCTTGCACCTGCAGGCCCGCGGTCTCGAAGTCGATGCCCCGTACGTCGATCTTCATGTCGACTGGCAAGGTGCCGACCGAGGTATAGGCGGCGAAGGCGGCAAAGCGAACCACCGCGCGCAGGTTGTCCGCGCCACCGGCCAACTCCGGGTCCTCGCCATCAACCTCGGACAGCTGCACGGCCCCCGCTTCCGCCGCTGTGTCGAGCCATTCGCGCGCAAAGGCAGCGACTTGCAGATGTTCCCGCCCCTTTTTGCCGCCCCCCATCAGCGCAAGGCAGGCTTCCAGCATCTGCTTGTATTCGAAGGTCCGCGTCGTGGCCCGCGCAACGTCTTCGACGCCAGCCTTGAGAGCCGCCTCCGCGGCAACGCGCGCGCCGTGCAGCGAACTGATGTCGACGCCGACCAATACGTTGACCGGTGCCCTGGTTTCCGACCCGAGGACCAACGAGGCCACGAGCGCCTGCTTAGGCCCGTTCGGCGTCGGGAACTCCAGGGCCCGAATGCCACTTTTGTGGGTTTCGACATAAGCCTTCAGGCCAAGACGCGCTCCGCTCGTCACGTCGCGGAACATCAGCGGCGATACCTCGTTGGTCCTCAGGATATCGCGCCCGAACAGGCGGGCACAGGACGGGTTGGCAAAAAAGGGATGACCGTCGCCGTTGATTTGCAGCACTGCGAAGGGCGAAGACTCGATGATGGTATCGGCCACCATGACGCGCGTCCGCCAAACGTCGGCCAACATTGAGCGCAGGCACTCGAAGGCAAACGTCAGCTTGCCAACCTCACCACCCCACGATTTGAGCGGCTGACCGCGATCGGCCGAAGCGGGATCGTGCAGCATGCCTTCGACCACCGTACGGACCCGGCGCAGCGGCCACCAGACCATCATCATCATGACGATCTCGGTAATCGTCGCCGCGGCAGCGGCGCCACCGAGCGCAATGGTGATCGCCCGTTCGTCGCGGACCGTTTCAAGGCTGGTAATTTCGCCGACATCAACGCGCAGGAAGATGTGGAACGGTGTGAGCGAAGCCTCCGGCGGATAGTAAAAATCGGCCTTGCTGCTGCCAGCCGGCCGAAACACCGTGCGCCCGGTTCGCATCACCGAGTTGAAGCTCGCCTCGATCTTCTCGCCGAACACCTGCTGCTCGTGCCCGGAGCCGTCGTAGAGAACCCCACCGCGGATGGCACCGATCACCACCAACCGCTCCGCCACGCGGGTGATCTCGTCGGCCTTGCTCTGAAAGCGAGGGTCAATCGCCGCCGACAGGATCTTGCCCACGTCGGCATATCGTCGCTCGATATAGCGCTCGTCGTCGTGATCACGAACGAAGCTGGTGATCGACAGAAGGGCAACGAGCACCGCACCAAAGGCGAGCGCCGATGGCCTCAGGATCGTGGAAATGTGAAAGGCCGAGGATGCCACGGAACGCGTTCTCTCAGGGAAAGGCGTCAGACTGCACTTTCCGGCCGATCCTAGCATCCCCGCCTTGCCGGCTCGTTAACTGTCGCCTTCCCGCTCCCATGAGGAACGCCCCCCTTGCCAGGCTAGCTGGTGAAGGCGACCGTCTTTCCTTGGCGCGGCTTCAGATAGAACACGTGCTTCAGGTCATAGGTCGCGCCGCCGGTGATGCTTTTCATGATGTCAGCGAAGGGTGAGGTGTAGGCATAGGTGACCCGGCCGATCACCACCTGATCGCCGACCGACGCGATTTCGCTCGGAACCGCAAGCCCGGTGGGCGGTGCTTTGGTCGCCGTCGCGGCAGTGTCATTGCGCGCCTTCGACCAGGCGACCGTCTGTCCAGACGAGGTAATGTTGACGACGACGAGCACCACCTTGGCCACCGACGCGTCATACGGCTCGAGGATGGCTGTCGTCGCGTCGAAGATGTTGGTCATTTGCGCCGCACTGACCGACGTCTGCTGAGCGACGAGATCGGAGATGGTGCTGGCGGCCCGGCTGACCTTGCGATCGAGAACCAGCGCTGTCGTCACCTCGCCGCAGCCGGCGTAGATCACCAGCATCAGCGGCAGGATCAGCGCGAACTCCACGGCCGACACGCCGCCACGCTCCCTCACGAACCGCCGGGCAAGCCGACAGAAGCCCGCCGCTACCGGCCGAGACAGCGCTACCATGGGAAGGGCTCCGTCTGGAAGGCGACGACGGCGCCGAGCAGTTGGTCGCCGTTGGCCAGCCTCGTGGTGCCACGCGCCAGGAAGTCGAAAAGGACGGGCCAAGCGTAGAAGCTGCGGACGACGATGATCTCGTTCTTGTTGCCAGTCGTGAACGTGGTCGAGGTGATATTGCCGTCCTTGTCGAGCGGGCTGGTCGGCGTATAGCCGGCAAAGCTCGAATAAGAACGAACGTCGACATAAAGTCGCGTCTCCTTGCAGTCGACAAGATTGACCATGCCCAGGCAAATCTTGTCCTTGAACTGGTCCTGTCTGAGCGACTGCGCCTTGGCCTCCCCCGTCCGGATGAGGCGAGCCGCCGACACGGTGGCGGTGTCGAGCAATTGGCCGACGAAGAACATCAGCGCCATCTCGAGGATGGCGAACAGCAGCAGGAAGAAGGGGATCGAGACGATGGCGAACTCGATGGCCACCGCACCGCGGCGGTCGGCAAGGAGCCGCGCGCGCGTCGAGGTATTGTCACCGGCGGCGACAGTCGGGCGGGAATGATGGAGGGGCCAGGTCAAGCGCAATCAGACGTCTCCCCGCAGCGAGGTAGCTCGCAAGGGCAGAGTGTGCCTTGAACACCTTACCAAGCGGTGTAGCCAGTCATGTTCTATTGACCGGTGGCAGCGGCTGGAGCCGAGGCGGCCGATGCGCCGCCCGCAGCGCCGGTCGAAGCGGTGGTCGGGCTGCCGCTGCCGGCGCCGTTGTGCTGGGCGACCTGGCCGAGGATGCCACTGAAATGCTCGGAATCGTCGCCCGGCACGGCCGCTGGCTGGCATTCGGGCAGGCAGCTCAGCGACTGCCGCTTAACGCCCTTGTAGATCGTGACGAGGTTCTCCGATGCAGAGAGCACGGCGAGCTGAACGTCGGTGATGGTCTCGCCCTGTTCATCGAGGACGATGAGGTTGGTCTGGCCGTAGGCGCGACCAGTAACGATCAACGTCTGGGAATCCTGCAACGTCGCATCGGCAATCGACGGGTTGCCAATGATGATGGTGCTGGCCGGTGCAGCCAGACGATAAAGGCGAGCCTGATCGAGCTCGACCTTGACCATGTCGGCGGCGTGGCCGGTAGCCGGCGCCAAGACCGCGGCGACCAGTCCGGTCAGCACGGTCGCCAGAAAAGCCGAACGAACGAGCCTTGAAGACATGGGACGCTCCGGTAACCACCTGTTCACCGCAATCATCCCGGAAGTTGGTAAATAAAGCGCCAACGCCCCAGCGCTTTTCCGCAGGCCCGCCGCAGTGAGCCACCGAAGCGAAAGCCGGCGTGCCAAATTGACCGTGCCGTTAGCGACCGCATGGCGATGATAAAAAGGCGTTTTCGGCCGAGCCCGGGATTCATCGACGGTCTGCGCCGAGGTAAAGGAAGAGTTTTTTGCCGGACGGTTCAGTTAACTTTAACCATCCAGCGATTTCTGCCGATAGGGCCGTGTTTCAACGATCGCCTTAACTCGACGGAAACAGCTCACAGCCTAGATTGATTGCGGTTCAGACGGGTCAGGCAAAAAATTAGACCATCGAACCTGTGCTGTCAGATAAGTGAGCGTAGGAGTAAACCAAATGAAGGCTCTCGTGTCGCGTTTCCTCAAGGATGAGTCCGGCGCCACCGCCATTGAATACGGCCTGATCGCCTCGCTGATCGCCGTCGCCATCATCACCGCCGCCACCACTCTTGGTGACCAGATCGGTACGACGTTCAACAACATCACTGACGCGATGAAGCCGACTGCTGTGGCGCCGTAAGCCAACAAGGGCTGCTGCTAGCGGCTGAGAGTTCGGCTGCTCCACAGATCACCACTCCGAAGTGGGTGACTGTAGGCGGGGACGAAGAAGCGTCAACGGGCCGCCGAGGCAGAAATCAAGTTCAGGAAGGGAGGCCAGAACGGCCTCCCTTTTCAATTTCCGGGCCGGGACTCGTGATTGTCGCCTGCCGTTCAGGCGCCGTTTACTCTGTTTGGCTAGTTTCGATCGCCGTCTCTCCGTCCGGAGTGCGCCCTGGAGAAACGCCGCCTTGCTGATCGTCGCGACCCTCCTCACCGCCATCTTCCCCATCGTTGTCACGGTCGCCGCCTGTTACGACCTCCTGACCATGCAGATCCCCAATCGCTTTCCGGCGGCGCTCGCTATCGCCTTCCTGGCGCTGGCGCTCGTGGCCGGCCTGTCCCCCTCGGCGATCGGCATCCATCTCCTCACCGGCCTCGGCGTTCTCGTCGGCACCTTCGCGCTATTCGCCTTCGGCTTCCTCGGTGGCGGCGATGCCAAGCTCGCCTCGGCCATCGCGCTCTGGCTCGGGACTGAACAGGCTCTGCCTTTCCTGGTGCTGACCGCCCTGTTCGGTGGCGCGCTGTCGCTCGCCGTCCTCGGCTTCCGCGCGCTGCCGCTGCCTGCCTTTCTGCTCGGCTGGCCACCGGCGCAGCGCCTGCACGAAAAGGGAGCCGGCGTTCCCTATGGCGTGGCGCTTGCCGCCGCCGCGCTCGTGGTCTTTCCCGAGACGCAATGGTTCACCGTCTTCGTGAGAATGTAAGGCGAAGGAAGCCGTCAATTCCTGACGATTTCTAAAGGGCCGATACGGACCGACACGATTTCAAACAAGTTATTAACCATAAATTCAGCGTTACCCCGTGTACTTGGCGTCGAGTGGAACGCTCGTCGTCCTTTGTCACGAGGCAACATCATGCGCCCGATCCAACTGGTCATCTTGCTCGTCGCGGTCGGCGCCGCCGCCGGTGCCGGCCTCATCGCGACCCGGATCGGCACCCGAGACCCGGACACGCCGCAGGCTGTGGCCCAGCCGGTGGTGCCACAGATGGAGCTCGAGGACGTGCTGGTGGCCGCCAAGGACATCGGCATCGGCAAAAACGTCGATCCCGACAACCTCGTCTGGAAGTCCTGGCCGAAAGCAGGACTCAGCGACACCTACATTCAGCGCTCGGCTGAACCCGACGCGGTCAGCGGCCTCAAGGGGATGCTGGTACGCAGCCCCATCCTGGCCGGCGAGCCAATTCGCAAGAGCAAGCTCCTGCGATCCGACCGAGGCTTCCTGTCCGCCGTGCTGTCTGAAGGCATGCGCGCGGTGGCGGTACGGGTCAACGCCGCCTCGACGGCCGGCGGCTTCATCCTGCCGGAGGATCGTGTCGACATCCTTCTGGTCCGCCAGAAGGAGGCCAACGAGGCATCGGCCGAAACCATCCTCACCGATGTCAGGGTGCTGGCGATCGACCAATCGGTCCAGCAGACCGGCGACGACAAGCAAGCGTCGATCGTCGCGCAGAACACGGCAACACTCGAGCTCACACCCGACCAGACCGAGCTTGTCGCCCAGGCCCAGCAGATCGGCTCGATCTCGCTGGCGCTTCGCCCTCTGGCCGAGGCTCAGCAGCCGGCCGCCCGCCAGCGCAAGCCGACCGGCATCGCCGTCGTCAAATTCGGCGTCGTCTCCCGCGTCACGGCTCAGCAAGCGCCATGAACCAAGCGTCCCGACCGACCGCCAACCCAGGAAACCCGGTCATGAACCGCTGCCTAGCGCTGACTTTCTCCCTCGCGGCCTTTCTCGCCGCCGGCCTTGCGGTCACACTCGAGCCGGCCCAGGCTGCCGACACCGCCGCCATCCAGTCGATCGCCGATATCCAGGGCAAGGTTGTCAATCTCGGCCTCAACAAGTCGATGGTCATCGACCTGCCCGAGGACATCCGAGACGTTCTGGTGTCCAACCCGGTGATTGCCGACGCGGTTGTGCGCAACAACCGCAAGATCTACCTGATCGGCATGAGCGTCGGCGAGGCCAACGTCTTCCTGTTCGGTGACGGCAACCGCCAGATTGCCCATTTCGAACTGGTCATCGGCCGCGATACGGTCGGACTCGAGAGTACGCTTGCCGAGGTCATTCCCGGTTCGCACATCAGAGCGCAGTCGCTGGGCGATTCGCTGGTGCTGTCGGGCAGTGTCACCTCGCCCGAGGCAGCGGCAACCGCCGCCAACATTGCCGCCAAGTTCGTCGGCTCGCCCGAAAAGGTCATCAATTCGATCGCCATCTCCGGCTCCGATCAGGTCAACCTCCGCGTCGTCATCGCCGAGGTGGAGAAGAACACGGTCAGGAAGCTCGGCATCGACATGGCCGGCGGGTTCGGCGCCATCGCCGCGGCCAGCTCTGGCAACAACCTCACTTCCAACCTGGCAGGACTGTCGTCCGACTCCACCAAGCTGTTCGGCATAGGCGACACTGCGACCAGCTCGGCGATCAACATCGGAACGGATCATTTTACTGCAATGATCAACGCCCTGAAGACGCAGGGCGTGGTGCGGACGCTGGCCGAGCCGAACGTCACGGCCATTTCCGGCCAGCCGGCCAAGGTCGTGGTGGGCGGCGAGATCCCCTACACGCTGGTCAGCGATAACGGCAACAGCGTCAACTTCAAGGAATACGGCGTCATTTTGAAGTTCACGCCGGTGGTGCTGACCTCCGGACGCATCAGCCTCAACATCAACACCGAGGTGAGCGACATCGACACCTCGCTCAACAGCAGCGTGCCGGCCATCAAGAAACGCGGCGCCGAAACCACCGTCGAAGTTCCGTCGGGCGGCGCCATCGCCATTGGTGGCCTGTTGCGCGACAACGTGACCAAAACCATCAACGGCACACCCGGCCTGTCCGACCTGCCGATCCTCGGCGCGCTGTTCAAGAGCGAGGCCTACCAGCGCCAGCAGACCGAGCTGGTCGTCTTTGTGACGCCCTATCTCGTCAAGCCGGTGGCCCCCTCGGCCATCACCCGGCCCGACCAGAACCTCAACTTCCAGGCCGACGCCCAGAGCTATTTTCTGAATCAGATCAACCGCATCTACCGCGTCAACGGCGCCGCTTCCGGTTCCTATCAGGGCCGCTACGGTTTCTCCTATGAATGAGCCAGCGCTTCGGAGGAGTGCCATGCAGGCAATGAATCCCCTTCCCCGCTCCGACAGGCAGCCGTTCCGGCCTGCCAAGCTGACGGCGGTCGCCCTGGTGTTGGCGCTCGCCGCCTGCAACCAGCAGGGCCAGGCGCTAACCGATGGCTTGCCGGCCGACGGTTACCGCAGTGTCTATCCGATCGCCGTCACCGAAGCGCCCCAGACCCTGGACATCCCCGTCGGTACCGGTACCGGAGGGCTTTCACCCGACCTCAGGGCGGTGGTGGCCGACTTCGGCGCCGACGCGGCGCGCAATGCCACCGGTCC
>Ga0316604_10003854_pt1 | contig 10284 bp, 15 predicted proteins | sample OWC_soil_day20_C_FD_207650 | JGI IMG/M metagenome (GOLD analysis project Ga0316604, IMG submission 207650) | Wetland soil microbial communities from Old Woman Creek delta, Ohio, United States - OWC_soil_day20_CT | ecosystem: Environmental > Terrestrial > Soil > Wetlands | place: USA: Ohio...
AATTGCCAAAAAGCAGGTAGTTGTATATTTAAATTAAAGTGAGTATTCATGGAGGATACAATACATCGTTAATAAAGGGATTACTAACAATACGAAACGATTGCATCCTCGGCTCTTCGGTACACGCGCCCACGGCTGCATATGCAATCGGTCGTCACGATGTATCGAATGACTAATGGGTTAAACATAGGCTTTTTTCGAAAGGTGAAACAATAATTGAAATAACATAAACCCACTGCAATGGGAAGTTCACTATAAAAAAATATATCCCTATACGTATCCATACCATTCAATAGCACAAAAGATTATGAGAGAATATTAATAACACATTCACGTTCAATACATCATTGAATATAGATTAAGTATCAATACTCACTCCCTAACCTGCACATCCCTATTATTTTTCCTTTTGGAGCCATCTTCATTACTCCTATTAAGCCCCCGTTGCGACGCCCCCTTCAACCACCCCTTCCTATTCATCATCTGTTCCCTTTGGGAACATTCACTATGCCAACATATATCCACCCCAAATTCCCCTACTCAAATCCAACCATACAACTCAATCAATAAGTATTTCCCGTTTGTCCCACATCCGGTACGATCGTTTGTCCCACATCTGATACGATCGTTTGTCCCACATCTGGCACGCCTGTATTTTTCATTCGTCTCCTCCTAAATTGCCAATCATAACGAACAAAATAACATAAATACACGCATCAACTATATCAATCAGGACTATATGAATCAACTATCAAACATTGAATTACTCGTTAACACTACCTTGCCTACGGCATCCAGTCAGGATTCCAATGATCAGTTCATCACCTCCCTCAAAACAGAAAAGGAAAGGATCATTGCCGAATTCCAGAAAATGATCTTCAACCTCGATGACAAACTGGCCCAGTATATCAGAGTACATCAATACAAGATATTAGAACTGATGGAAACAATATCCACCAGCCTTCCGCATGAATTGTTCACTAATCCCGCAACAGAAAATCCCCTCATTCAGTTATACTACCTGCTATACGACTTACATGTCTATTTAGAAAAAAACTGCGCAGCATACCTTGATTTTCATTGTAAAATCTCCCTCATCTATTTACAATCTGCCCGTCAGTTATTCATAAAAGAAATACCTGTTCTGCGTCAGCTATTTTCCGGAACTGGCATAACTGAATCTGCTCAGAAAATCATTCTCGCCCCTTTCGAAAAAGTCATACAATCGGACAATGTCAGCTTTCAGCGGGTTCATTATTTAAAAAAACTAAGTACGCTGCTTCAACAGTTACCTCCGGAAAGTACAACTGAACACATTGACAAGCTCCTCCTATTCATGAATTTCAACAATGGATATTATGTGGAATACAAACTGGCATCACTCTCAGAAAATATCAAATCATTTTCCACTAATGATCAGCAATTAATACAAATCGACTGGCTATTGAAAATAAATAATCAACAGCGGGAGCATCCTAATTACCAATATGCACATAACCTGCCTTCATTAAAAGAGCAGATACGGGAATGGCTCACTTATGAATCCACCTATCTGGAACGAAAGCTACTTCGCCCGGAAAGTCCCCTACTTCCCGAGGAAGTAGCCAGGTGGCAGGCCTTTAAAGTAAAAGTTGATCTTTCAGTCAATGAAATAGGCTATCTGCTGCGTTTAATGATGGAACACGGTATGATACTTAATACCAATAGAACGGAGGTCGCCGATTTCTTTGCCCAGTATTTCGCGGCAAAGAACCAGGCATCCATTTCCGGAGTCAGTCTCAGACAGAAACTCTATTCCTACCTTCCATCATCTGCAGAATCGGTGAGAGACCATCTATTAGGACTCTTTAATACAAGTAAACGATTGAAACTGGAAAACTGAATATCCATCCCTAACAAAACGAATTTAAATCAATGTCTGCACAAAGTTCGTGCGGGTGCCCGAAACACCGACAACGAAGCCCCTCTTAAAGCTTCACCTGGTAGTCAACCTTATATCCTGCACCACCTGTATAACCAATGCGGAACTCCATCACCCACGTATTTACGCGACAACGAGTGTTGGCTTATTCGGTCCTGCTCCACGGAAACTGTTCCATCATTCATTTAAAATTATCTATCATGAAACAAACAGAATTTACTAGAACATTTAAACAAGATCGCCGCCAATTTCAATATCGAGCTTAAAAAGGAAACAGGTTTCATTACTGGAATGGCACAGTCACTAAAATGAAATTCCTGCCAACAACACAACAAGTCAGGATAATCATCGATACCCCCTCCGGCCCCCACCCACCCGCCCCCTTAATGGGGCTACAATTCATCTCCTGCCTACTCCGATTGACCGTACCTTATGCCAATAAAGCGCCTCACACCAATGACGAAAACATTACATTCCCTACCATAATAATCTAAAAAAAACGATACAATTTATACCTCCACGCCTTCATCTCTATTCAGTATTATTTCTCTCACAGCATAACATCGGTATACCGTGCATCACAGGTATATTTTAAAACGCCTCAGTTATCCATCCTCCTAAGACTGATTTTTACACGTTATCAATTTCAGAGCGCTCACATTGTAATTATTGACAATTTTCATATTATGTCTTTACCGGATCCAACCTATAGTAACCAACTGTTCCCATGGTGTAAACAATAAGGAGTGAACCGGCAAATCGCCATCGAAAAAATCCCCCTTTTAAAAACATCTTTCTATCTTTCTATTGAGCCAGCGCCCACCTCTCTCTCCATCCGCCGTTGCGACGCTCCTTTCATCTCCCGTATCCCTATTTAACAAACCCGCTCATGATTCCGCCGTCCGCTCCGCTCCCGGCCATTAACAGGCCTCCCCGGCGCCGCCCCCACCACCCACCCAATCCCACATCCACCTCCTTTACAGCCATCACCTCTCAAAACCTTTTTAACTCCAATCCATTACAAACCAACACCCCAACAAGGGTTACAGTAACCCCTGTAACTATTCCCACCTCACTTATCTCCGTTCATTTGCACTATCAACAAAGCAACCAAAACCAATGGCAACACAGATACTAACACTGGACGATCTACATCATTTTAAATCAGAGCTCTTCTCCGAACTAAGGGACCTGCTCAAAACCCAAACATCTATCTCCAAAAAATGGCTAAAAACCTACGAAGTAAAAGACATGCTCGGTCTCTCATCCGGCACCTTACAAACCATGCGGTCTAACGGAACGCTTAGCTATACCAAAATCGGCGGATTAGTCTTCTACGACTATGATGATATCATGAAACTAATGGAAGCTCAAAAAAAAGGTGGAAAACACGCAAAAAACAGATACTAATGAAAGCCACCGACAGTGTAAACTACATCCGGCACCTGAGCCACTTTTATACCCACGTCCGAAAGGACAACCGGTTAAAAGGTAATGACATCAGTCTGTACCATGCCCTCTTCCAGATCTGGAACGACCATCACTTTCCGACTGAATTTCCAATCGTCCGTGAAGAGGTGATGTTACTCTGCAAAATAGGTTCTCGGAACACCTACAGTCAAAGCATAAAATGGCTGCATAAGTGCGGTTATATCATCTATCACCCATCTGAACGCCCTTATATGCACAGTAAGATCAGGATCATCCAATTCACCGAAAAAGGCACCAGACAGCTCTCCCTTTTCGAAGCTTCAGATGCCAAAACAGGTACACGTACAAAAGAAAAAACAGAGACACATACAGCGCCCCAAAAAGGGCCATATTCAAAGCAAAAAAATGATCCATGCAAGGTCTCAAAAATGCGACAGAAATATAATAACAAACAATTAAACAATAAAACAGAGAGTAAACAGACACACTCAAAAAAAATTATAAATCATGAAGAAAAAACGCCAACAATGGAAGCAGCCGCAAATTGGTTTGCGCAAAGAGGCCAAACGGCTCAGGAAGCTCGCAAGTTTTTCTATCATTACCAGGCTATCAACTGGACGCTCAGCGGCCAGCCGATATCGGACTGGCAGGCGGCCGCCGCGAAATGGACCGAAAATATAAAAACAAAAATCAATAACAATCCCGGAAAACTCCACACAGATGACAACAAAACATACACCCACCCCCTATGATTACCACTACCTGCTGCAGCACATCTCAAAGCTGGGAAAAGACATGTACGGAAGGGATTTCACCATCGCGGATATCGACAAACCTGTCATCTCCCGTCTCTTATCGTACTTCCTAAAAGATCAGGAAGTCGCCGCCGCTGAAAAAATAGATCTGCAAAAAGGCATACTACTTATGGGACCCGTCGGCTGCGGAAAAACCGCCATCATGAAGATCATGAGCCTCCTTTGTACAGCAGTAGACAAACCCATCTTACGTTCCTGCAATGAAATCACCATCGATTTCAACACTCAGGGATACAGTGCCGTCTACCAGTACACCAAGGGTGCCTTCTTCCCATACACGGCCATCCCCCGCGTGCACTGCTTCGATGACCTCGGCCTTGAACCGCTAGGCTACTACTACGGTAACAGCAGCAATGTCATGGCAGAAATCCTCCTTTCCAGGTACAATTATTTCATCGGGCGTAAGATGATCACTCACATCACCACAAACCTGAACACCAGCGAACTGGAAAACATATACGGCAACCGTATCCGCAGCCGTATGCGGGAAATGTTCAATCAAATTATATTCAGTAACACATCACCAGATAAACGACAATAACTATGTATCCAAACTTCGTCATACAAAAAGAAAGCAATCAATACAGCGGTACCCGCACCCTTGAAATCTGCGGCGAGTCATATCTGGCGCATCCTTCTGATCCATACATCGATGAGGCGATCGAACTGGCAGCACTCTGGCACGCTCACCAGATCACCTACCACCGCATCGCCCACCTGAGAAACTGGATCCGGGAAAATGATCAACACGGTCATAACATCCCATTTAAGCATCTCAAAGATATCCTTGGCTGCAAATACTTTGTGGATAGCGTCATTCAGGCTGAATTTTCAAATATCGGCCCCCACTATGAAGAGAATTTCTACGCCTGCTTAAGAGAAAATGAAAGGATATTCTTCGAATAATTTTCATATCAAATATCCCAACAATCCAACTACAAAAGATAGTAGTTCACTCAGACGATAATGACAAAAGGCCTGATAGTCTTGTCAGGCCTGATTATAACTACAAAACAGATGAAGCATGGCAAAAAAGTAAAAAATAATCCGTGAGAATGGAAGAAAATTTTTCGAATAACAGTTCATAGTATAGGGATATGTACATAAAAAGGCCTGATAGTCTTATCGGGCCTGATTTTAACCTCTGAACTATTACATATGCGATAACGACAAGCCATAATCGAACGGCCTGATATTCCTGTCGGGCCATACTTTAAAATTAAAGATGAACAGGACTATAAAAACATTATTGGGGTTAACAAATGGACATGAAAAAGGCCTGGTATTCCTGTCGGGCCCAATCCTAAAAACATTATTTGGGGTTAACAATCAAATCCAATAAAAAAAGGCCTGGTATTCCTACCGGGCCAAATCATTATCAAAAACTAATAACAGTACTTACACGGTCTTTTATACCCTAACCTCACAGCTTCCTCCACAGTCATCTGATCAACCCCATGCGTACAGCTATCCAATCCTTTACAATACCCAATATGATAGACATGTGCGTTAGGAGATCTACAAACATATACCACATAAAAAGGAGTACCACTGAAATATATCAACCAAAATAAAAGAAGGCTTATTACATTTTTCATACTAAAAATTGTTTTAAATGTAATCTCCCCAATTATTATCTGATGCAATTAACAGCCCATTAACCATTTCAATGATTTTGAACCTATACACATAACCATAACAGTATAAACAATCACATTAACTCACATCCATTCAAAATAATAATGTGTTGAGGGAAAATTAAAACAAAAAAATCTCAGCTTTTTTTTTAATTCCAGCCTCCCAAAAAATTCCCTAATCCCTTTCCTCCATGTAACAATGACATTCTCCCTTATCAACCTCCTCACCTGTGCCCACTCACTCCATATTCAGCTATCAGCTGCAGCCCGTCATGAAGGTATCGAAACAGTCAACAAACCGCCTCATTTCAAATGACATCGATCCAATTCCCCTAACCGAAACCCAAGCCATAAAAAACCGAAAAAGAAGCTGATCTGGCATTTAATCCACTTAGTAGGCCAGTTACTTGAAAGTATGCGTAAAAGGGCTCTATAATCGTCCGAAAGCCTTCTATCCGGATAAGTTATACGACTATTCAGCAGTCTCCAGCCTACCTACATCAGACTTCATCTACGGAATTCCATCACCAATATGAGCCCTGCAAACTGCCAAAACCAGTTCATACAACTCTGGCCGGCCCTATTTATAACTGACCATTCTCCTGTTCAAATCTTCCCGCTCAAGCCTCGCAAGATGCCATTCCCCCACCCTAACCAGAAGCGGCTAAACTGCTACCTGGTTTCTTGTAGAATTACATATTTTTAATACTATGAAAACAACCCTCAGATTACCCAATAACTTCATGATATTTTCCAATGAACCGATCATATCCAGATTTAACTATAGAATTAATTCTAAAATAGAAAAGGTAATAAAAGGCCGGCATGAATATGCCCTGTACCTTGCACCTCATTTCTTAGGGGTAGTATGGTTCGACGATACCCTTGGCTACTGGGCAGCGGAAGTATTTCTGCATCATAATAATTACTGCGGTTCCTACCTCACAGAAACATTGGTAGAATTAGCAGATGAGATAGACGCTGATTATAAGGATGATGAGCCAGGAACATTTTATAATCATTGAGTCAGCTGTCGCTTCCCTATCCTGCCCCCGTTGCGACGCTCCGTTCATCTTCCGTAATCCTCCTCAACAGATCCCCCGCGTGGCTCATTATAATCCGTCGTCCGCCCCGCTCCCGACCATTAACCAGGTCGCACCGCCCCCCACCACCCACCCAATCAACTGCGCCCGGTGCAAGCCTTTGACTAAATCAATCAACTCCAGGGAGGGGCGTACTAGTGGTGATTTTAGGGCCCCTGGGGCAAGTACTGTAAAATCACTACTAGTACGCCCCTCCCAAAGTAAAGATTGCATTTAGTGAAGCATGTATAGTCATGTTATCACTATTATGTAGCCATCTTCATCTCACCGATATAGCCCCCGTTGCGACGCTCCTTTCATCTCCCTATTCCTATTTAGCAAATCCGCTTATTACTCCGCCGTCCGCTCCGCTCCCGGCCATTAACAAGGCCCCTCCGCACGCGCATATCTGATCTGTCGTCCGCTCCGCTCCCGCCCCACACCAAAACCTCCCCTCCCCCCGGCCAGCACCTGGCCTACCTTTCCTCCTCACCAACTCCCTCACCTTACCAATACCAACCCCGATATCCTTCACACAACCTGCCGCGAACGGGATCATTTGTCCTCTTCTCAACTAAGAATAATCTTGGCGCCCCGTCACTCATGGAGGATGGCCCCGCCCAATACCCCTGCATCCTCCATTCCCTCCGGTTGCCCTTCGTTTTGCCCCTTATTTATGCCATAAAAAAAGGGTGAGCAAACCATCCAGTCTGCTCACCCTTTTAAACGATCGCCTATTTGAACCATTCATTCGTAATATTAAGGCTCTTAAAAAATGCTTCTGGTACACCGTCCAGATGCCTAAACCATGCCTCCGGATCATGCGCGAATTGCGCATCTATCCTTTCCCTGCTCTTTCTTACTGCTGCTACACAATCGTAGTCTTTTAATTCATCATTCATAAACTATGGATTTAAAATTTCACGGGGTGATTTAATCTGAATAGTTCTATACCCCATGTCTTTATTAATTGCATTGTAAATCTCAATCTTCCCTTTATTCACTATGTGTTTAAAGTTCCAGCTTGCTAAAATATCTGCCCCTTGTAAGGTGGCTGTAGCTATGTGCATCGCATCAGTAAGGCTACTTAATTTCAAAGCGCCTTCGGCTATATACCTACCTGCAAGTGCATAGGCTTTAAAGGGTGCTTTAGTATAAATAGTATGGATAAAGGGAACCTGCAGGGCCTGTATTTTTATTTCTTCTGCGGCGTCCATCAGTTCATCACCCACAAGGTTAGAAACCATCATTTTCATTTTCCCTTGTTTAAATCCATCCAGCAGTTTGTTGCTGTATTCCTTAAATACCTGATCATAACAACCTCCAAAAACGGAAGTGTCCACGTAGATTGTATTCATACAAATCTATTTAAGTTTTGGTTACAGTTAACTATGAAAAAATGCTTGAGAAGCCTGGATTAGTTGGGTATTAACAAAATTGTGGTCAACAGAATTGATTTGGTAGTCGTGGTGCTATTAATGATTTTGGTGTATTCAGATTGCTAAAAAAAAGTCAACAGAAAATTTCTAATCTGGCGCTTAAAAACATCTTATTAGGATTTGGCTCAGCTCCTAATTTCCGTATCACCAGCTTCGAATCATACACGGTTAATAATACTTTCTCATCAATACAAAATCCTGCTCTATTCAGCCAATCTCCGCATAATAAAAGAGAAGGCATAATCCGGCAGCCTGCATTACCATTTTGTACCGAACACTTCATAGTAAGTCTTCTTATGTCCAGGCATTGTCTTTTCTTCTTCATGATCCTTCTCATTTTGATTTGTTTGTTTTAATTTAGTAATAGTTATTTTTGATTTTCCAATGTTAATCTCAATACCATCTCCAATTTGGAGGCCCGCATCCTGGATCCACATTCCAGATAATCTTATAAATGGAACAATGTATTCATTACTCGAACGCCCACTTCTGTTTAAGTAAGAAATATGTGCAGTACGTTTATTGTTTTTCATCATCTTTATTTATATAAATATACTAAAAAATAGTCAAAAAACGACTATTAATAGTCATAATTAGACTATTTAAACGTCATAAAACTGTCATTTAGTTCACTAAATGATTATTTGATTACAACCTACTTAACATTTAATTGTAAATTGATTTTACAGAAAAAGATAGCAATGACCACAGGAGAAAAGCTCAAACAAGCAAGAAAAAAGAAGGGGTGGACCCAGGACGAACTTGCAAAAATGGTTGATATTGATATAAGTGCATTAGGCAGATTAGAAAGAGATACTGCCATGCTAAATATTGATCTTGCAGTGCAATTAGCAGATCTTCTTGACATCTCGCTTGATTACCTTGCCAGAGATAAAAATCTTACAGCAATAAAGGAAGAGACACTCCCTCAAAAATTCACAAAACAACTTCAAAAGTTAGAACAATTGTCGCCATCAGACGTCTCCCACATCCTCGCCGTCCTTGACGCCTTTGTCACCAAAGCGCAACTACAATCCATCGTAAAATAAAAGGCCCCTGCAAACGCAGAGGCCTTCACCACACCAACAGCCGGCTAACAACCCGTCTGCATTCATCTCATCTACTCTTAGCCATATTGCTACCATCCACCGTTGCCTGGCTAATTCCACTCATCACAGTCCCTGCCACAGCCAGGTATCCCGCAATCTGTGTCACCAACGCAGGCACCGCAACCGGCAGCCCTGCAATCGTCCCACTAATCGCCAACAGCACTAGTCCCACATTACGCACTTTCTGAAAAAATGGTGGCGTGGGCGCCACCAATCGCTCCGCAATATTCATAGTCACTTCTTTTTGACAGTTAAAAAAACCTGTTCCTTCGCATCCAGCGCCTTATACACCGTCCGTCTCACAACATCCATTGCACGTAGAGAATAACTCCCCAATCCTTCTCCCTGAATACTGGTTACCGGCGCAATACATCCCTGCAGCTCCTTCATCGCATTATTCGCCGGATGAATCAGGATCATACTCCGACCTTCCACACCCAACACTTCAAGATGCCATTTCTTCCTGTCACTGAACCGTTTCCGCAACGCATACCTCCCTTCCGGAATACACGAACATCCTACATGGTTATCCTGCCACGGCAACTCAATAGTATGGCAAAGGAAGGTTCCATTCAGGTATAAGCCGCCATTCGTACCAGTACTAAAATACTCCCGCATCAATACTAATTCCATAAGAAGCGTATTAAGGTGTACCAGAAACCGCGATAATAGACAAGGCGTTAAATGCGCCATTATTCAGGGGATACAGCCCATTATTGACCTGCTGGAAGAACTCGATACCCATCGCCAGAAAAAGTACTTTGGTACTATTCGCTGTCACCGCAGCAGATAACGTCATTGGCGCGGTAGCGACTTTGTCCAATGGCAGCTCACCGCTATCCAGGATATT
>Ga0316604_10003855_pt1 | contig 10283 bp, 5 predicted proteins | sample OWC_soil_day20_C_FD_207650 | JGI IMG/M metagenome (GOLD analysis project Ga0316604, IMG submission 207650) | Wetland soil microbial communities from Old Woman Creek delta, Ohio, United States - OWC_soil_day20_CT | ecosystem: Environmental > Terrestrial > Soil > Wetlands | place: USA: Ohio...
CCGAACCCTGCTACTACAAGCCCGGAAGCAAGTCCGCGTTTATCCGGGAAAAATTTAACGGTGTTGGCTACAGTGCAGGCGTAAATCGTACCGATACCAATTCCACCAAGAACGCCATAGGTCAAGTACAAAGAAGGTAGACTGCTCGTAAAACCTGCGCCAATAATCCCTGCACTGAAGATAATTCCACCGGCAAAGATTACAACCCTAGGCCCTTTCTTATCTTGGATTTTTCCGGCGACGATCATCGCCAGTGGCACGAGAACGCAGGATAGGGTAAAGGCCAATGCCGTTTCCTTGGTAGACCACTGGAACATGGTGATGAGCGGCTTTGCGTATACACTCCATGCGTAAGCCGAGCCGATACAAAGGTTGATCAGGATTCCAGACAGAAGAATCAGCCAACGGTTCGGATTTTTCTCAGACATGATATCATCCTTTCGTGTGTTTTTACCTAGGTGATTAATATACAATGCAAGACTCGTGCCATCACCAAAATCCGCTAAAATCAGTGTAATTTATCTGTTTTTTGTACAAAAACCTGGACTTTTCAATAAAATTAGTCCACCTTTTCGGAAACGCCCTGGCACAAATTATTGTTCAATTGCAGGAATACAGCCAAAGATCCTTAATATAAACAAATGGACTGGATTATCGGTGCATTTTTACGCTTTCCTGGCCCGAAATCATCAACAAGCCCGCTTGGCATCATAATTGCATATATAATGTATTGGCCGAATTTTTTCAAACGCTTCACTTCAGGCAAAAGGGGGTGATGGAAATCAATATGCGCAAATTCATGGATAGCTGTTACACGGCTTGTTATCCATGGGAAACCATTTCGGACGCCACGCAGAAGATGATCAACGACCATGCTTCCTGCGCGATTGTAGTCGATGAAGATAATACCTACCAAGGCATTTTAACCGCTACAGAACTATTAAAAAAACATGATGGAAAAAGGCCGGTTGAACAAATCATGCGTACGATTCAACCGATGAGCGAAGACGATAATTTTCACGAGATTCAACTGAATGACATCGATGTATTTCCCGTTGTAAACCGGAGAAACATTGTGCTCGGCGTCATTAATCTACGAAGTGCCGTCCTACATCTGTCGGATTTGATGCCTAGCGAGGATCCTGATCGCTTGCCTAAAGTTCGCCGCCCTTCCCAGAGCAACGCGAAATATTCTATCAACGACATTACTGGGCAAAGCAAACCCATTTTGCTGATGAAAGAGCAAATTCTTGCTGCCGCAAAGACAAAATCGACGATCATGTTACTGGGCGAAACCGGAACGGGAAAAGAACTGGTGGCGCACTCGATCCACCGATTAAGCACTCGCCGCCACAATGCTTTCATTCGAATCAACTGTGCAGCCATCCCCGACAATTTATTGGAGTCGGAACTTTTCGGCTATGATTCGGGGGCTTTCACCGGAGCTTCCAAAGGCGGCCAAGTTGGGAAATTCGAAATGGCTGACGGCGGAACCATTTTTTTGGATGAAATCGGCGATATGCCGCTGTCCCTGCAAGCAAAAATTCTGCGGGTACTTCAGGAAAAGGAAATTGAAAAAGTAGGTGGCCGCGCCCCCATTCCGATTGACGTAAGAGTGATTGCAGCAACGCACCGCAATTTGCTTCAACTCGTAAACGAACGAAAATTCCGGGAAGACCTTTACTACCGTCTACACGTTATTCCAATTCAGTTACCGCCGCTGCGGGATCGCCGCGAAGACATTCCTCTATTGGTTGACTATTTTTTAACGAAACAAGCCCTGGAAATGAACATCGAAAAACCGAACATTGAGCGTGAATACCTAATGTCACTGATTGGCTATGATTGGCCGGGCAATGTCAGAGAATTGTTCAACATCCTAGAAATGGCCATTGGCTTGGCGTGTGAAACAATCACTCAATCAATGTTGCCAGCAAACTTAAAGCCGGAACGTTCAATAGAGATGGATGAGCCTGCGCCGGTATTACGCAATTTGTCGGACAATGTTGAAAAAGCGGCAATCTTGCAGGCATTAGATGACTATGCCGGAAACAAAAGCAAAGTGTGCGAGGCTTTGAGAATTTCACGCAGCAGTTTGTACGGCAAACTCAAAAAATATCAAATCGACGTGTAGATTCGCGGAATAGAACGATTCCTATCGAGGAGGGCAACTAAGATGAAAGCCAAAATCAAATTATTTCTTTGGTTTATCACGATTTCGATCATCCCGTTACTCATCATGGGCGGCTTTAGCTATTATCTGATTTCCGCAAAAATATCCCGCCAGTTCGAAGAAAATATTAACAATATCAATATGGGTATCTACAACATGGTCGATACGCAGCAAAAGGTTCTCATGCAGTGGATGGATAGTTCTGCAACCGCTTTTTCCGAAAAGCTGCAGGGGCTTGGGCCCATCCGATTTGACAATGCCAATATGGTTGATATCGGCGGATACAAGCTTCCAACCTGGTACATTGGTAACCAGAAAATTACCGGCGACAATACCTTGGTAGACATTCTGATCTCCAAGCAAAAACTGCCGGCCACGCTGTTTCAGCTGCATGACAACAAATTCATCCGGGTCAGCAGCAACGTCCGTCAACCTGACGGCAACCGCATCGTCGGCACAATCGTTGATTCAGGACCGATCTATGAAAAAATCATCAATGGACAGGTCTGGCGGGGTAGGGGCAGTGTGGAAGGCATCATGCACGGGATGATATATCAGCCGATCTTTGATAGTAGCAACAACCTTGTCGGCGCCTTTGTTCTCGGTCGCAGAGAGCAAGAATTCGAGCTATTGTCAGCGATAAAAAACATCGTGGTAGGAGAAACGGGCTTCGTTGCCGTCATGGATCCAGAAGGCGTCTTTATTATTCACCCGACACTCCAGGGAAAGAGCGCAGCAAATTTCACCTGGGCACAAGAAATATTGCGAAAGAAAAATGGCTCCGTCGCCTATACTGATAGTAACGGACGCGAAAAAATCGCCTATTATAAATATTATGAGCCATGGAACTGGTATATCATCACTGGAAGCTTTGTATCAGAGATCTTCAATACCACTCGGGAACTGTTCAAAGGGCTCCTCTTGCTCTGTCTGGTGGTTATTATGCTATCCGCCGGCATCGCTTATGCCATGTCGATTACTTTCTTTCGCCCGATCGACGCATTAATCGAAGTTATGAAGCAAGTTCGCAAAGGCAATCTAACCGTCAAACTGCATCACACGCAAAATGATGAATACATGGTAGTGGCAACGGCGTTAAATGATATGCTTGATACCATTTCCCTGTTGATCGGCAGGCTAGTAAACAACTCCAGCAAATTGAAGGAAGCTTCTCTGAATTTGATCGACGATATCACTGATTCCAGGCAGGCTTTGACAGTCATGGAAACCGGGGTTGAAAGCATAAGGGAAAGTGTCCAACTGTCTCATCAGTTAGCCGAGGGAGACAACGACCCGACCCAAGAACTATTAGCCGACATTGAGGAAATCAAAGCTTTTATTGTGCAACTCAAACCTGAAACTCAGCTTTCGGAAACATCAAATGCATTACAAATTATTACGGAGATGGTGGACGGCGTGCGAAATAAATTTCTGGCCCAAGCCGCCATCGACCGGAACATCAATATTCCCTTTACCCTGCAAAACAAAATCAACAATTTGGACATTGAGCTGGCAAAGCTGCAACTACTGACAAAACACATCTCTTCATCGGCCAACAGTCTTGATGATATCGCCCTTTCTCTCGATAAAAACGTGAACATTTTCAAACTGGACATGCCTAATAAAGCGGTGGAATAATCCATTCCGCTATTTGGGCAAAAATTAGACGCTGCAAGTTTTTGCAGCGTCTAATTTTTTCTGTGTTAGAACCTGTAGGCTACTTCTTCGATTTGAATTTATTATATAACATAATGGCCGTGGCCAGAATTATCAGTCCGAGCGCACACAGGATCTGAACAGGATTAATATAGGACTGAATGGTGATCACCTCTCTTTCTTGATATTATTGGCTGCCCACTCTTTTGCAGAATTAAAAATACTGGATAATGCCGATCGGGGCTTGCCATCGATATAATAGGCGATTGCACTGACTCCGATGGCATACGTCCCGCCTGCAGCAACGCTGCCTGAGATAACCGATCCAAAGATCGGGGCCAGCACACGTGCAAGCTCCCGCAACCCCAAAGCAACGGGAATATGAAGCCCCAGTCCGGAAATAAATTCTTTTACACCTTCTTCATCAAGATCCCGTCCGCCAAGATAAGCCACCGTTGTTACCATGACCACCTGCAAACCGGTCAGTACTGTAATATCCGCGAACGGTAATGGGTTGACCCCTACCGTTCCAGCCATCGCAGAACAGGCATGAACAAAGCGTTCCGCCACCAATCGCACCGCATATTGCATTCTTCCTTCAAACGCCAGTTGCAGAGCCGCATCCAGTGCTACGTTTTCGACAATCAGTTGTTGCAGATTTTCGATGTTATAACGTCCATCATACACCATCTCTAGCCGATCTTCCGACCAGTCAACATAAGATGAAACAGGCAATATGTCGAGCGGCCGCAGTCCTACGGACTGGGCAATGCCAGCAACCCGGTCACGAGCCGCCTTTATGTTGTCTTGCTTGCGTTCGCTAGATATTGGCTCTTGATAGGGACTCATCTTATCCGCTTTGGTCAACATCACGACGATAGGGATGGCGCCATCGAAATATTTATTGCGTATATTGTATATGTTGCGAATGTCTTCATCAACATAAGCCCTGTCATCAATTGGGCTGGCCAAAAACATGATGTCCGGACGGAAACCTTGCATCGCTTGCTCAAGTTCTTCTGCCGCATTCGCGCTCGCATCGGCTATCCCCCGGGTATCCACCACTTCGAACAGAATGCGGTCTCCGTCATAAATACTATGCTTCTCAGCTTGCTGTTGACCTGGAATCGCATCTGATACCTCTGCCAAATATTTTCCAGCCAATGCATTGATTAAGCTACTTTTCCCGGCGCCAGTGCGGCCGACAAAAACAATTCTAAGGGGGCGGGGGTTCTGGATTGCATCCATTACCTGCTTGACTTGCGGGTCGTTGAAAATATATTCTAATGCCGGCCCGACAATCTCGTTGCCCAACGGAAGCAGACTAATCCGCCGTGTTACCTCTTCCTTGATCTTTGCAATCCTTTCAAGTCGCTCCCTTCCCTTATCCTGTTTCGAGGCGGTATCGCCTTGCTTTTCGCGCATTTCTTCCCCCGATGTTATCAGCTTAAGCTCTGCGGTCTCATCGCCCAGAGGCACCTCTTTGTCCGGATGAGAGGTAAAGTTCTTCCATTGCGCTTTGGCCTTTTTTCTAGCCTGCTGAAATACATCGCGAATGCTTTCAAGATCACTGGGCATTCCTGCAACAATCCATGCCTGTGCAGCTTTGCCGACAGCATAGGTTACTGATACGCCAACTGCTATTTGCATGGGCGGAAAGGGCACTAAGGTCGCGAGAGTCTGTCCTGCAAATGTTGCTCCCAATGATGCAAGAAAACCCATAGCTGCGGATCGGGTTATATTAAGCCCATATACTTTGCCAATCCGCATAATCATATAAATTTCATTCGCAACCAGAGCCATGGTTCCGATGCCAGGCGCCACCACAATGACTCCAGCACGCGCTGCTGCCCATCGACACAAATTTTCCGCTTTATTGTCCTTTATATCTCGTTCCTCATCGGTGCTCATAAAAACACATCCATCCTTGTTATTCTTCAGCTGACGCTATTTTTTTCTTCCTTACCTTTTCCCGAAAACCATTCATAATACATGATGGGTACGGCAATCAAAGTCAACACGGTCGCAACTACGGCGCCAAACATCATCGAAATGGCGAGCCCCTGGAAAATCGGATCAAACAGCATAACCAATGACGCGACAACTACGGCTGCCGCCGTTAGGGCAATAGGCCTCAGTCGAACCGCGCCCGCCCGCACTACTGCCTGCCGTAATTCAACTCCCTGGCGTTCTTCGGCCCGGATGAAATCCACCAGCAATATGGAATTGCGGACGATGATCCCTGACAAAGCAATAAAACCGATCATTGATGTTGCGGTGAAGAACGATCCGAATATCCAATGTCCCGGTAGTATCCCCACAAGCGTCAAGGGTATCGGAATCATGATGATCACCGGTATGACAAAACTCCGGAACCAGGCGACCACCAGCACATAGATCAAGAGCAGTACCGCTGCAAAAGCTATTCCGAGATCATGGAACACCTCAGTCGTGATTTGCATCTCCCCGTCCCATTTCATCGCATACCGGTCGCCGCGTTCCGGCATAACCGTCATGAGCTGTTCCAGCGCATAGCCTTCCGGCAGCTTAATCCCCCGCAGGCGTTCTTTCATTTGCAGAATCGCATAAAATGGGCTTTCTTCCCGACCGGCCACATCCCCCAAAACATAGGTCACTGGTTGCAGATTTTTGCGGTAACGGGTTTTATCATCCATCCTTCGCTCTACGGTAACCAGTTCTCCCAACGGGATCAATCGCCCATTTGCTCCCGGCACATTGATTCGCAGTAAGGATTCAACATTGGATCGTTCAGTTGTCGCCAACTGCAAATGAATGTCCACCGGCTCTTTTTCTGTTTCCATGTGCACCAAGCCTGCATTGGCTCCACCCAGTGCCGCCGCTACTGTGCGCGCCACCGCATCAGATGAGACTCCGCTTAGCATCGCACGGGCTCGATCGACACGAAAAGCCACCTTCTCCTGATCAGCCTCGACAAGCCAGTCCACATCCACCACTCCCGGAGTGGAATCGAAGATTTTCATAATTTCGGCGGCAATTTCACGTCGTTTGAGTTCATTCGGTCCATAGACTTCAGCCACGAGAGTACTGAGCACTGGAGGTCCAGGCGGAATCTCCGTCACCTTCACCCTTCCGCCGTGCTTGTCGGCAATCGCCTTTATTGCCGGCCGAATTCGTTTGGCAATGTCATGACTCTGTGCCTTGCGGTGTTCTTTCGTTGCCAGGTTGAGTTGTATTCCCGCTTGGTTTCCTTCACTGCGGGTAAAATAATGACGAACCAAACCATTGAAATTATAGGGCGCCGCTGTGCCGACATACACTTCAAAATCAGTCACTTCGGGTACGGTTCTAAGATTTTCAGTCATTTCCCGGGCTACGGCTGCGGTTTGTTCGAGCGGTGTTCCTTTGGGCATGTCGATGATAATTTCCATCTCACTCTTGTTGTCAAAGGGCAACATCTTGACCATCACGAATTTTAGCGGCACCAAAAGCAATGCAACGATCAGCAAGCCGCCCACCGCAGCAAGGGCCGTAACACGCCGTCGACGGTTCGTAAGCAACGGGCCGATCAGCCGGTCATATTTTTCTACCCACCGCTCCTCTTTTTCTTCGGCTTTCGGATCATGACGCACACGTTGGAGGACTTTATAGCCCAACCAAGGACTCACTACGAATGCCACTAGCAGTGAAAACAGCATGGCAGCAGAGGCTCCGACTGGAATGGGACGCATATAGGGACCCATCAGCCCAGACACAAAAGCCATAGGCAATAATGCCGCGATAACAGCAAATGTAGCCAAAATGGTTGGATTGCCTACTTCGTCAACTGCCTCGACCGCATTCTCCGGCGACACCCCCTGAAGAGCGAATCGCCGGTGGATGTTTTCCACCACCACGATAGCGTCATCCACGAGAATCCCGATAGAAAAAATCAAAGCAAACAACGTCACCCGGTTCAGCGTATATCCGTATAAATAATTGACGAGTAACGTCAGTGATAGCGTCACAGGCACCGCCACCGCGACCACGATCGCTTCGCGCCACCCCAGAGCCCACGCGATCAGGAACACGACGGACACGGTGGCCAGGAACATGTGAAACAACAGTTCGTCCGATTTCTCTTTGGCTGTCTCCCCATAGTTTCGCGTGATCGTGTATTCGACTTCCGACGGCAAGATGCCGCCGCGCAGTGACTCGACCCTATGCATCAAATCTTCGGTAAACCGGGTCGCATTGGTCCCCTTCTTTTTGGCAAAACTAAGGGTTACCGCCTCATGCAGTCCGGCGCCGCCTTCACGCACACCCTTAGACTGTGCAGCCGGTCCTACGCCAAACATTACATGATTCGCCGGCTCTTCCGGGCCATCCCGGATTTCTGCCACATCCCGCAAATATACGGGACGTCCATTATTCACGCTGACAATCACAGACCCGACTTCAGCCGCAGTCCGCAAGAAACCGCCTGCTTCCACCCGATACTCCTGGTTTCCCTTGGCAAAAGACCCAGCCGGCACCAGCACATTGGATTGCTCTAATGCACTAACGGCCTGAAAAGCCGAAGAACCATAGGCAGCCAACCGCAATGAATCCAGAATAACACGCACTTGTCTGTGCTGACCGCCTATAATATTGATTTCAGATGCATCATTCAGCCGTTTCAATTCTTCCGAGATATCCTGAGCCACCCGACGCAGTTCATAACCGCTCCATCGATCCTGCCGGCTCCATAGTGTCAACGCCAATACAGGGACATCATCAATCGAGCGTGATTTCACAATGGGTTGAGATACTCCGGGCGGAATCCTGTCATAATTGGATGCCAGTTTGGTCTGCAAACGAACCAGGCTGGCTTCAACATTCTGTCCGACCAGGAATCGCACAATTGTCATATTCATTCCCGGCTGAGCAATGGAATAGACATACTCGACGCCTTCCACTTCCCATAGCAACGCTTCCATCGGGCGGCTGACCCGATCTTCCACTTCTGTTGCCGAGGCCCCGGGATAGGAAACCATCACGTCAATCATCGGCACAATAATCTGCGGTTCTTCTTCCCGCGGCGTCACCATCGTGGCGAACACGCCGAGCAGTAACGCAAAAGCAACAAACAAAGGTGTCAGTTTCGAATGCAGGAACGAACGGGCAATTCGACCAGAAATACCAACGCCGGTCATGGTTTTTTCACCTCAGCCAGCTTGCCTCCGTCAATGGCTTTCTCGATGCCATTCACCACAATCTGCTCTCCGTCGCCCAACCCGGACAGGATTTCAGTATCACCAGCGAAAACGCGCCCGACCTTCACCGGACGAAACGCCACTACTCCGTCGGAAGCCACTGCATACACCCCGTCGAGTTGTCCCTTGCGGATCAGTGCTTTGGTCGAAACGAGCAGCAACCGTTCCCGTATGCCGGGGAACGATACTCGGGCGTAAAGTCCGCTGCGCAAATTCGGTCCCATAGCGGACACTTTGACATAAAAAGTTCGGGATGATGAATCAATTGAGGGAGAGATCTCCAACACTTTTCCGCTGCTGCTGACGTCTATCGATGGAAAACTGACAGTGACCGCTTCTCCAATGGATAGACGGGATGCCCAACGTTCTTCCAGATTGGTTTCCACTACAAAGGTCGATGGATCATCCACTGCCAGTAATGTTTGTCCAGGGGACACCATCGTGCCGACATCAACGCGACGATCGGATACTACGCCGTCCACGGGAGCTGTTACACGGGAAAATGCCAGAGTTGCGGCGGCTCTGTCATAGTCCGATTCGGCTATTTTCCTTTGTGCTGCCGCGATATCGAAATCCTGTCGGGAAATAGCGCCGGAGTCAGCCAATCTCTTGTAACGTTCAAAAGTGGCCTGAGCCAAATTTCGCTGCGCAGCTGCTGCACTGGCCTGCGCCGCCACATCGCGGGCTTCAATTTCCAATAACAGCTGACCGGCATGGACAGTTTCACCCTGCCGAACATGAACAGCCAGAACGGTTCCCATAAGTTTACTTGACAATACACTGACGGTACCTGCTTTAACAGTGCCCACGCTCTCATGGGGCGCATCCACCTCGCGGAATTGAACAGTCCCTACCTCGACACCTGATACCAAGGGACGCTTGGGCTCCGTTGTCCCTGGTGTTTTGCCGCAACCAGCAATCAAAACTACGATCCAGAGCGACGCCACCACCAAGCCAATCATTATCCTTCGCATGTTGACTCCGCGAATATCTTGAATGCTATGTTTCATTTCTCCGTCCCCGCCATCCCCCCCGGAGGGGGTATATTTGTTTTCATGATACACTATGCGCAGGCTTATTGCAATTATTTTGGTGAAATGCTACGAAGGAATAAAACAGATGCCCCCCTTGCGTTCATCGGAAGTATATTTCCAAAGAATACTGACTTGCGAAGATTATTCATTCCGGCCATTTTTATGAACAATCCCATATTCATATAGCTTTTTGTACAATTGCTTGCG
>Ga0316604_10003856_pt1 | contig 10281 bp, 6 predicted proteins | sample OWC_soil_day20_C_FD_207650 | JGI IMG/M metagenome (GOLD analysis project Ga0316604, IMG submission 207650) | Wetland soil microbial communities from Old Woman Creek delta, Ohio, United States - OWC_soil_day20_CT | ecosystem: Environmental > Terrestrial > Soil > Wetlands | place: USA: Ohio...
GTGCTGGTGCCGGAAGACGAACTGAAGGTCGGCATCGTCAGCCCCAAGCTGATGCCCGACTGCATCATCCTCGACCCGAAGATGACGCTCGGCCTGCCGCCGGCGATCACCGCTTCGACCGGCATGGATGCGCTGTGCCATGCCATCGAGTGCTACACCTCGAAGAAGGGCAATCCGTTCAGCGAACTCTTGGCGCTGAAGGCGATCACCCTGCTTTCGCGCAGCATCCGCACAGCCTTCACGAATGGCAGTGACATCGACGCACGCCACGACATGCTGCTCGGCGCGCTCTACGGCGGCATGTGCATCGCCACCTCCAGCACCACGGCCGTGCATGCGCTGGCCTACCCGCTCGGCGGCAAGTACCGCATGCCGCACGGGGTATCGAACGCGATCCTGCTGCCCTACGTGATGCGCTTCAACAGCGTGGGCAATGCCGACAAGTTCCGCGACATGGCGCTCGCCATGGGCCTGGATGTGACGCACCTCAGCGCCGAAGACGCCGCCACCGCAATGATCGAGGAATTGTTCACGCTGAACCGCGATCTGGAGATTCCGGCCGATCTGAAGCGCTGGCACATCAGCGCAGCCGATCTGGATACGCTGGTCGAAGGGGCCGCCAAGGTCACGCGCCTGCTCGACAACAACCCGCGCCCGATGAGCAAGGACGACATCCGCGCGATCTATACCCAGTTGATTTGATCGAATCCCCCGATCTGACAGGAAAGAAGCTCATGAGCAAAACCATCCGCGGTGTGCTGACCGCCATCGTCACCCCGTTCGACCATAGCGGCGAAGTGAGCCCGCAACTGCTGCGCCGCCAGGTGCAGCGCCAGATGCAGTACGACAACGGCATTTTCTGCAACGGCACCAACGGCGAATTCTTCGTGCTGGATATGGCCGAAAAACTGCGCGTCACCGAAACCTGCGTCGATGAAGTGGCCGGCAAGGTGCCGGTGGTCGCGCACATCGGCGAGATCTCGACCGCGACCACGATCAAGCTCGGCAAGCAGGTCGCCGCGCTGGGCGTGAATGCGGTATCGGTGATCGCGCCCTACTTCGTGCCGTTGAAGCAGAGCGAACTGATCTACCACTACAGCGCGATCGCCGATGCCGTACCGGTGCCGGTCTACCTCTACAACATCCCGGCCCGCACCGGCAACACCATCGAACCGGCCACCGCGATGAAGCTGGCCGAGCATCCGAACATCATCGGCGTGAAGGACAGCGCCGGCAGCTATGAAAGCCTGAAGGGCTATATCGATGCCACCAAGGACCTGCCCAACTTCGACGTGCTGAGCGGCCCGGATCATCTGGCGCATCAGGGCTTCCTCGACGGCTGTAGCGCCTGCATCTCGGGGCTGGCCAATTTCTCGCCCGAGGGCGTGAGCCTGATCTGGAAGCATTTCCGCGACGGCAACCTGGAAAAGTCGAAAGCCGCGCAGGACTTCATCAGCGCGCTGCGCAAGGACCTCTACGCCGTGGCGTTCTCGCCGGCCGCGGTAAAGAAGGCCACGGTGCTGCTGGGCGAGGACGTGGGCGAGAGTCGTTATCCGATCCGCTTCTCGGAACAGGACATCGCCGCGATCAAGGAAGTCGTGACCAAGTACGGCGTGGTGCCCACGCTCTGATCAGTCTGGAGACGGGCAGCTGCAGCTTGGCCGCCCGCCCCTTCATATCCATCGCTTCAAGGAAAGACCCATCATGATCACCGGTTACCTCTCTGATGTATCCAGGCAAAAATCACTGTTGCCCGCAGCGGTGGTTCGCGCACTGGAAGTACTGCAGCAACAAGACCTGGCCAGCCTGGCGCCGGGCCGCTACGAGATCGATGGCGACAAGCTGTTTTACATGGTGCAGGAAACCACCCTGCGCCCGCTCGAAGCATCGAGAAGCGAGGCTCATCGCAACTATGCGGACATCCAGATTCCGCTGAACACGCGTGAACGCTATGGCGTTTCATTGCCGCAATCCGGGCTTACCGCAACTGAAGACAACCTGGAAGCACGCGATGTGGCCTACTACGCAACGCCGGCCAACGAATACTTCATGGATCTGGACCCGGGCGCTTACGCAGTCTTCATGCCTGGGGAATTGCACCGCCCCTGCGTGGCAAGCCACGAAGCGGCTGCTTTGCGCAAAGTTGTCGTAAAGATTCACCACACTTTACTGGGTATTTAAGCAACACAAGGCTGTTCCGGATTCAGTTGACATTGACATCCGTTGAGTGAAAGATGGACAGCCTTACCTTCTGATATATCAATGCGGCAATTCAACTGCTCCCCTCGTCGGACCAGTTGAATTGCCAGATTGATTTTTTTCATCAGGAGCAGTAAATCATGGCAGTAACCAACCTCAAGGAGCTCAACGAGCTAGTCGCCAAAGTCAAAGCCGCCCAACACGCGTATGCCAACTTCAGCCAGGAACAGGTGGACGAGATCTTCCGCTGTGCCGCCCTGGCTGCGGCCGACGCACGCATTCCGCTCGCCAAGATGGCCGTGGCGGAAACCGGCATGGGCGTGCTGGAAGACAAGGTGATCAAGAACCACTTCGCCTCCGAGTACATCTACAACAAGTACAAGGACGAGAAGACCTGCGGCATCCTGGAAGAGGATAACGACGGCGGCATCATCACGATCGCCGAGCCGATCGGCATCATCTGCGGCATCGTGCCGACCACCAATCCGACCTCGACCGCGATCTTCAAGGCATTGATCGCCCTGAAGACCCGCAACGGCATCATCTTCAGCCCGCACCCGCGCGCCAAGGGTTCGACCTGCGCCGCCGCCAAGCTGGTGCTCGATGCCGCCGTCAAGGCCGGCGCACCGGCCGACATCATCGGCTGGGTCGACGCCCCGACGGTCGATCTCTCCAATCAATTGATGCGCCACCCCGACATCAACCTGATCCTCGCCACCGGCGGACCGGGCATGGTCAAGGCCGCCTATTCGTCCGGCAAGCCGGCGATCGGCGTCGGTGCCGGCAATACCCCGGTGGTGATCGATGAAACCGCCGACATCAAGCGCGCGGTCGCCTCGATCCTGATGTCCAAGACCTTCGACAACGGCGTGGTCTGCGCCTCCGAGCAATCGGTGATCGTGGTCGACAGCATCTACGACGAAGTCAAACAGCGCTTTGCCAAGGTCGGCGGCTATCTGCTGAACAAGAAGGAAACCGAAGCGGTACGCAAGGTGATCCTGACCGAGGGCCACCTCAACGCCGACATCGTCGGCCAGTCCGCGCTGAAGATCGCCACCATGGCCGGTTTGAGCGTTCCGCCGTACACCAAGGTGCTGATCGGCGAAGTCACCTCCGTCGGAACCGAAGAAGCCTTCGCCCACGAGAAGCTCTCGCCGACGCTGGCGATGTACCGCGCCAAGGACTATGCCGACGCCGTGGTCAAGGCCGAAGCCTTGATTGCACTCGGCGGCATCGGCCACACCTCGGTGCTCTACACCGACCAGGACCAGCAGGCCGCGCGCATCCGTCACTTCGGCGATCGCATGAAAACCGCCCGCATCCTGATCAACACCCCGTCGTCGCAAGGCGGTATCGGCGATTTGTACAACTTCAAGCTCGCCCCGTCGCTGACCCTCGGTTGTGGCTCGTGGGGCGGCAACTCGATCTCCGAGAACGTCGGACCGAAGCACCTGATCAACAAGAAGACTGTCGCCAAGAGGGCCGAGAACATGTTGTGGCACAAACTGCCCAAGTCGATCTACTTCCGCCGCGGCTCGTTGCCGGTGGCCTTGGGCGATCTCGCCGGCAAGAAGCGCGCCGCGATCGTGACCGACTCCTACCTCTTCAACGGCGGTTACTGCAACGAAGCGATCCGCGTGCTCAAGCAACTGGGCATGACGGTCGAAGTGTTCCACGAAGTGCAGGCCGACCCGACCCTGGAAGTGGTGCGCAAGGGCGTGCACATGCTCAACACCTTCCAGCCCGACGCCATCGTCGCCATCGGTGGCGGCTCGCCGATGGATGCGGCCAAGATCATGTGGGTGATGTACGAACATCCGGAAGTGCATTTCGAAGATCTGGCGCTGCGCTTCATGGACATCCGCAAGCGCATCTACACCTTCCCCAAGATGGGCGAGAAGGCCGTGCTCGTGGCCGTACCGACCACCTCGGGCACCGGCTCCGAAGTCACCCCGTTCGCCGTGGTGACCGACGAGAAGACCGGCGTGAAGTACCCGATCGCCGACTATGAACTCACGCCGCACATCGCCATCATCGACGCCAACCTGGTGATGAACCTGCCCAAGAGCCTCACCGCCTTTGGCGGCGTGGATGCGATCACCCACGCGCTGGAAGCGTATGTCTCGGTCATGGCCAATGAGTTCTCCGATGCGCAGGCCCTGCAGGCGCTCAAGCTGTTGAAGCAATACCTGCCGGCCTCCTACGCCGAAGGCGCCAAGAACCAGAAGGCGCGCGAGCAGGTGCACAACGGCGCGACCCTGGCCGGCATCGCCTTCGCCAACGCCTTCCTCGGCGTCTGCCACTCGATGGCGCACAAGATCGGCGCGGAATTCCACATCCCGCACGGCCTGGCCAATGCGCTCTTGATCTGCAACGTGATCCGCTACAACGCGGTGGAGATCCCGACCAAGCAGACCGCGTTCAGCCAGTACGACCGGCCGATCGCCCGCTTGCGCTATGCGGAAGTCGCCAACCATCTCGGCCTCACCGGCAAGAACGATGACGAGAGAATCGGCAACATCGTGGCGTGGCTCGATGCGCTGAAGGCCGAGCTAGGCATTCCGGCTTCGATCCAGGCTGCGGGCGTATCGGAAGCCGATTTCCTGGCCAAGGTCGATTCGCTGGCGGAAGAAGCGTTCGACGACCAGTGCACCGGCGCCAACCCGCGTTTCCCGCTGATCTCGGAGCTGAAGCAGGTGCTGCTCGACAGCTTCTATGGCCGGCCGTATGTCGAGGTTTATGGCAATTGAGAACCCGAAGATAAATAGTCACGGTTAGTGACATATCTTCTCAAATCGACCGGCGGCTACATGCCGCCGGTTTTTTTGTCGCTAGCAATTCATTTCCGAGAGCGTGCGCTCTATCCGGAAACGCCCTATCTGTTGGTCCAGCTCATCGGAAACGCTGGATAGCGTCTGGGCGATATTCACCGCCTCCTGCATCCGTACATGCGTTTGTTCGACCATGCTGGCGATTTCCTCAACGCGCTGAGCAATGCTGGTCGAGGCAAGGCTCTGCTCGCTCGTGGCACTGGCCACCTCGTTGATTCTCGACAGCGCGAGATGCGTACCGTTGCGGATGGTGCGCAAGGTGTCGGCGGCATCGCCGGTCAGGCGCGAGCCTTCGGCGGCCTGAGGCAGGGCCGACTGCATCACCCCGGTCACCATGCGGATTTCCTGCTGGATCGTATCGATCATGCCCTGGATTTCGATCGTGGCATTGGCCGTGCGCTCCGCCAGCTTGCGCACCTCGTCGGCCACCACCGCAAATCCCCTGCCCTGCTCGCCGGCCCGCGCGGCCTCGATTGCAGCATTGAGCGCCAACAGGTTCGTCTGCCCGGCAATATCCTTGATGACCGCGGTAATCGTGCCGATCTGGTTGGCCTTCTGCTCCAGCACACCAATGCGGGAAGCCGCGTTTTCAACGGTTTCCGACAGGGTATTGATCCCTTCTCTGGCGAGGAATACCAGCGATTCGCCCTGCTGCGCCAACTGCGCGGCCTCGTTGGCGCTGGCCTGCGTTTGGCTGGAGGCATCGGAAATATGGTTGATGCTGACCGTCAGCTCCTGGACGGCGGCCGCCATGGCGGATGTGGCATCCACCTGGGTCTGGGCCGCTTGCGCGACATCGCGCGAGGCCTCTACGATCTGCGCCGCGCCCGTGCGCACCCGGCCGGCGCCCTTGCGTATCTCGCCCACCATCGCGCGGATCGAGCCTTGCGCCAGAGAGAACGACGCCAGCATGCTGTTGGGCGCGACACTGCCAATATGGATGGTGAGATCGCCGTTGGCCGCCCGGGTCATGACCTCGATGGCCGAGCGCGGTTCGCCCCCGATCTGGTTCAAGATCCCGCGCGCGATCACCCAGATCAGTGCCCCCATGATGCCCAGCACCAGCAGAAACAACCCCGCCCCCATCAGCAGTTCATTGCGGTACTGCAGCGCGATATCGTCGAGCCATGCCCCGGTTCCAAGAAACCAGTTCCACGACCCGAACCGCATCACATATTGCAACTTCGGCACCGGTGCCTCGCCCGCCTTGCGCGGGAACATCGAATCGACGAACGCGCTCTGCGCGCCCTGCAACGCATTGATCAGATCCTGCACGGGATAATGCCCCCGCGCATCGCGCAAGGTGGCCGCGACATTGGTACCGATCAGCTCCTTGCGAACGTGGTGCAGATTGATCCCGTCCATTTGATAGACGTAGATGTATTCGGTCTTGTGATTGTCTCCGCCGTAGCGGATGCGGGCGATTTCGGCCAGCGCCGCTTTCTGCGCCAGATCGCGCGGCATGCCGGAAGCTTCCTGCGCCTGGTAATGGTCGAGGATGTTGTAGGCCGATTCCGTGACCGTGCGGATCGCGGCCTTGCGACCCTCGATCAGGGTGGTGCGCTGCTGCAGCGCCGAGGCCGCCAGCAACAACAATACCGAGGCACTGGCGCAGATCAGGATCAGAATCATCTTGGTCTTAAGGCGAACCGAATCGAGCATGCTGGCTTCCTTTGGGCACCTCGAAAAAACTTCATTTTCGTCGCGATACTGCGTTACTCACAAAAAATTTCTCCTTACATATCAAACATATGCCGCGTCGAAATTTTTTGCTCGTGCCTTGTCTCGCTTAGAAACTGAAGTTTTTCGAGGCACCCCGTTGAGATTTACCTGCCCTGCCACTTCACGGGCAGAAATTTTAAAAAAGCCGCCAGGTCGAAACCCGGCGGCTGTTGGGATGAAGCGACTACAGAAAGTGGTTACGCAGCGGCACTGGCCAACTGGTTGCCGGCGCGCAGCCCGAGCAGTTCTTTCCACTTCTTCAGCGCGGAAACCAGGATCGCAAAACCCAGCGCCAGCATGATGATCGACAGCGAGGCATTGAACAGGCTGTAACCCTTTGCGGCATGATTCAGGTAAACGTGGCTGATCATCCAGTAACCGGCGTAGTTGACGGTCACATACAGGTAGGCCAGCGGGATCAGGCAGGTCCAGACATAGCGGCGCTTCTGCCCCACGCGCAGGATGATCGTGGCGCCGATGATCAGGCCGACCGAGGCCATCAGCTGGTTCGACACGCCGAACAGCGTCCATACCGAGTTGATGTCGCCCGAATTCAGCAGGTAGCCCCACAGCAGGCAGGCCACGAAGCTGGCGCCGATTGCGCCGGGCATCCAGTCGAGCTGCTTGAGCTTCGGATACAGATCGCCGGCAAAATCCTGGATCAGGTAGCGCGATACGCGGGTGCCGGAATCGATCGCGGTCAGGATGAACACCGCTTCGAACATCACCACGAACTGGAAGAAGTAGGAAGCAAGCGAGCTGAACCAGCTGATCTTGGTGAAGATGTAGGACATGCCCACGGCCAGCGTGACGGCGCCGCCGGTGCGGCCGTAGAGGTCGATGCCGATTTCCTGCGACAGCTGCGGCAGATCGACCACGGTCATGCCCAGCGCCTTGAACGCAGCCGGGGCGGAGTTGATGGCAAAGTAGTCGGCCGGGTGCAGCGCGGTCGCGGCGATCAGCGCCATCACGCCTACCACGCATTCGGCCAGCATCGCGCCAAAGGCCACCGGCAGGATGTCGCTCCACTTGTCGACCAGCTTGGGCGTGGTACCGGAACCGATAAAGGCGTGGAAACCGGAAATCGCACCGCAGGCAATGGTGATCGAAATGAACGGCCATACCGGGCCGCCGAGTACCGGGCCACCGCCGTGGATGAACTGGGTCACGGCCGGGAACTGGATCGCCGGGTTGATGAATACCACGCCGACCACCAGCGCGCCGAACACGCCGATCTTCATGAAGCTGGAGAGGTAACCGCGCGGGGTCAGCAGCATCCACACCGGCAGGGCTGAGGCAAAGAAGGCGTAGACCGGCAGCAGCACGCTCACGGTTTCGGCATGCAGCGTGAGCCAGTCGCCGAGCATGGTGTTCTGGATGTACGGTCCGCCGACGACGCAAGCCATGATCGCGGCGATGCCGACGTAGGTGGCGTACTTCATGTTGCCGCCCAGGCGCTCATAGATGCCGAGCACCATGGCGATCGGGATAGTCATGAACACGGCGAACGCGCCCCAGGGATTGCGTTCCAGCGCATGCACCACGACCATCGACAGGCCGGCCATGGTGATGGTGATGATGAACAGCATCGCCAAGCCCGTGCACCAGCCGGCCACCGGGCCGAGCTCGGCCTTGGCGACTTCAGAGAGCGACTTGCCGCTGTGCTTCATCGAGGCGAACAGCACCACGGTATCGTGCACCGCGCCGCCGATCACGCAACCGATCAGCAGCCAGAGAAAGCCTGGCAGGTAGCCGAACTGGGCGGCGAGCACCGGGCCGACCAGCGGGCCGGCGGCGGCGATGGCGGCGAAATGCTGGCCGAAGTTGACCCACTTCTTGGTCGGCACGTAGTTCTTGCCGTCCTGCAACTGGTGGGAGGGGGTAACGAGCGAATCGTCGGCACGCAGTACCTTGCGCACAAAGAATACCCCGTACAGGCGGTAGCAGATGGCAAGTATGCACAGCGTGGCGATCACAAACGTAATGGCGTGATCCATGTTGGTACTCCTCGATTAAAGATTACGAGTACCAAGCTATCAAATGCGTTTATGCGAATCAGCAGATTTCCCGAGAGTGGTCGCGCATCGCAATGAGTGGTCGTTAAGGCTGGGGAAGTGGTTTTTATAAATACGATGCTTGAACTCGCCACCTGGCGAAGATAAGCGAAGGGAATGCAGCGCCCAGGGCCAGTGGCTTGGAGCAGCTGGGTTGCTGGACCACAGCCTTCGCCCTGGCTGGCGCCGAAAATCAAAGGGAAGCACGGGGTTTCGTGCAAGGACAGTCTGAGTTTCCGTCTTGACTCGATTGGCCATGCCAATCATCGCCTCAGCTGCTGGTCGATCATTCAGGCAACAAGCCAGCCGAACGGCGGCTGAACTTTGGAACAAACCGCAGTTTTTCAGCTCCCTACCCGCTGCCGCCTTTTAGCGGGTGAAAACCTGTTTCAAGCATTTGATTATCCAGCCGATGAAGGGGAGTTTCATATACAGTTCCTCGGCGACATCCCAATAGTCACGGTGGTAATTGATCTTTCCGTCGGCATCAAACTTCAGATGCGATACGCCGTGTATCACCTGTGTCTCGCCCTGCCCCCAAAAGCGCACGCGATAGCTGAAGTCCCAGACCAGCATGACGCCGTCCATACCGCAGGCATGCTCGATAACGACAAAGCGCGGAGCCTCAACTTGGTGAAACATGTGCTCGAAGATGCCGGCGATGGCTTCGGCGCCGCGCACTTCGTTGAATGGATCCTTGAAATAGGCATCCGCGCTGTAGAACTCGGGGAAGCGTTTGACACTTTCCGGCGTCAGTTCCTGGTAGAAGGCAATCAGGCGATCGAGATCCATCTCAGCCACCGGTCAAGCGACGAATCAGCGGGAAATACCAGCGGTAGGGCAGCAGCGACAGCAGTTTGAGAACGCGCGTAAATCGCTTGGGAAAGTGAATTTCGAAACGACCGGTGCGAAAGCCATCCACCACCGCCATCGCCGCCTGTTCGGGAGTCAGCAGCGCTGGCATGGCGAAATCGTTCCGTGCCGTGAGCCGGGTCTGCACAAAGCCGGGGTTGATCACCCAGACGCCGATGCCACGCGCTTCAAGATCCAGATACAGACACTCGGCAAAGTGGATCAGTGCCGCCTTGCCCGGCCCGTAGCAAAGCGCCTTGGGCAGGCCCCGGTATCCGGCCACACTGGCCACGAACGCGATGCCTGAACCAGCCTGCAGATGGGGTAACACAGTGGCGGCCAAGCGCAGCGCACCAGTGAAATTGACGGTGAGGACCTCTTCTGCCCGTGCCAGATTGAATTCATGCGCGCGCATCGGCACATAGTCGCCGGCCAAGTAAACCACCAGATCGATGTCTCCCCACGCGATCAGCAGCTCTCGGTGCGCTGCTGCAAGGCTGGCTGCATCGGTCGCGTCGCAAGGCAATACCAGTGCGCCATCGATTCCCAGCGCCCGCAACCTGTCTGCCGAGCGAGCTGAAAGCGCCAGTCTGGCACCGTGTCGATCCAGTTCTTTGGCCATC
>Ga0316604_10003857_pt1 | contig 10278 bp, 9 predicted proteins | sample OWC_soil_day20_C_FD_207650 | JGI IMG/M metagenome (GOLD analysis project Ga0316604, IMG submission 207650) | Wetland soil microbial communities from Old Woman Creek delta, Ohio, United States - OWC_soil_day20_CT | ecosystem: Environmental > Terrestrial > Soil > Wetlands | place: USA: Ohio...
AATGAAGAATAAGTAGAAATATTCATTTTAGAGATCATGTGGCAGAGCAAAATTGCCCTGCCGCATTCCTGTGAAATGAATTTAAACAGACATAGTATTGGAAAATCTATGAATAAAAGAAAATACATTTAAATGAAATAGAATGTAAAATATGTCCTGTTATTATTAACAGGCTGCCGGAAAACTTTGCTGTTCTTATTTATGGTTGGACAGTCATGGATTCTTCGGGATTTTAAGTAGGCGGAGAAAATCAATGCGACTTAAATGGTATAGAAACAATTTTATTGGTCCATTAAGCGCAATCTGTTTATAAATAAGTAATCGTATCTACACGACTGTATCTAAGAACTTTGATTCCGACAGAGTTCATGGCGAATCTCACGGTTTAGCAGGTAGGAGGCATTGCAATGAATGAAATAAATAATGATTTAAAAAAGAATTCCTTGAAGCTCACGATAAATGACAAATTGGTAACTTTAACATTTGCGCCAGAACCTAATATAGAGGTGGCAGCATTTATAAAAAAAACTTTAATAAATTCCTGGTTGCAGAAAAACTAATCTAATCAAATCAGAACAAATGTTCTCTTGCGTATTGCACTCCACGATATGCTCAGTTATAATGTAAGAAGAGATGTGGGAGGAAGATGTGATGATACGATTATTTGAGTTTAAAGATGTAGATAGAATCATGGAGATCTGGCTGAGGGGGAATGTAAATACCCATTCATTTATAGATGAATCCTATTGGAAAAATAATTATAATTCTGTAAGAGCCATATTACCCAATGCGGAAGTATACGTGTATGAGGTTGGAAATGAAATACTGGGATTTATCGGAATGGATGCAGATTATATAGCTGGAATTTTTGTGGCAGAAGGCCATCAAGGACAGGGGATTGGTCATCAATTGGTAGATGCAATGAAGCGAAAAAAGAGATTATCCTTACATGTCTATGAAAAGAATAAAGGAGCGGTGGCTTTTTATAAAAAAGAAGGTTTTTGTATAGAAAATTGTTTAACAGAAAAAGAAACTGGTGAGAACGAGTTTCTAATGGTATATAATGCAGGCCAATTCTGGTTCCACAATAAAAAACATTCATAATATTGTTCTATAAGGAGGCAGTGAAATGGCAGTTTGGAACCCATGGCATGGATGCAAAAAAATAAGTCCTGGCTGTATGAACTGCTATGTTTATCGTAGAGATGCAGAATTTGGTAAGGATAGTAGTATTGTAACAAGGACGGCAAGTTTTGACTTGCCAGTTAAACGTGACCGTAAGCGAGAGTATAAGTTACAGCCTGAAAGAGAATGTGTATATACTTGCATGACTTCTGACTTTTTCTTAGAGGAAGCAGATGAATGGCGTTCTAAAGCGTGGGAGATGATCCGAGAGCGAAGCGATTTACAGTTTGTAATTATTACAAAGAGAATTCACCGGTTCGATGTCGGACTACCAGAAGAGTGGAGAGATGGCTACAACAATGTCACAATCTGTTGTACATGTGAGAATCAAAAACTTGCAGATTATCGCTTACCTATTTTCATGGAACTTCCAATCAAGCATCGGATGATTATTCATGAGCCAATGTTGGAGCCAATAAACATCCGGAATTATCTATCTATGGGAAAAATAGAGCAGGTTACTTGTGGTGGAGAATCGGGGAATGAGGCTAGAATTTGCGATTTTGCTTGGATATTAAGTACCATGCAGCAATGTATGGAATACGATGTGTCCTTTTGGTTTAAGCAGACGGGGAGCAGATTCAAAAAAGGCAATAAGGTATATACCATTGAGAGAAAGGATCAGATGAGACAAGCAGAGAAGGCTGGAGTAAATTATAGAGTCTAGGATGACCTTAATATGGTAATAAAATGATAAATATTGATTGTAAGAATCTGGTGAGTATTTATTTAAATGAATAAGTAGAAAACAGATTACAATACTATGGATATTATAAAAATAAGCATTTTAATTTATTTAATTGTTTGATATAATAAATGCAGGATAATTCAATATTATCCTCTACTTAATGATTATAAGATACAGCTATCTATCTATAATCTAGTTCCTAAATGGAGGGTCGATAGATGAAAATTGGAATTGCATATGATACACTTGATATGTACAATCTTGATAATGCAAATGGTCTTTATTATGATTTTGCAGAATTAACTTCAATTAACGTTCTACAACACGAAATAGAAAACCTTGGTTATCAGACGGTACTGCTTAAAAATACAAGCAGCATTATGCAAACAATCAAAAATGGAAGTTTTAATTGTGATTTAGTTTATAATACCGTTGAAGGATTACATTCTAGAAATAGAGAAGGATTGCTTCCATCTTTGTTGGAAATAAATGATATACCATATATTGGAACCGATTCTTTTGGTCTTTCCTTAACATTAAATAAATATATGACAAAAATGATAGCAGAGCACTTAGGTATTCTTACTCCTGCATATTATGCTGTACAGCCTGGCCAAAATCCTGACTTAATATTACAACAGTTAAAGACTTTACAACTACCTTTGATACTAAAACCAAATAATGAAGGAAATAGTTCGGGAATTCGTATATGTAATTCATATGATTCGGCTGTCGAACAAACGATACATATGCTGAATAAATATAATTCTATTATTCTATGTGAAGAATTTATCTTTGGTCAGGAAATAACTGTCCCGATTATTGGAAATGATCCTGAAAAGATATTTTTCGGTGTCACTACTGTTGACATTCAGAGGAATGATAGTTTTTGGCTTGATTTAAACTGCAAAGTTTTTGGAGATTACCACAACGTCATCTTTGATATACCTTACGCAATAATGCAACAATTCAAAAATATCTCAATGAAACTTTTTCGAACAATAGGATGCAGTGATTTTGCACGTTTTGATTATAGACTCGCAAAGAATAACAAAATATATTTTATTGAAATAAATCCATTACCAGCTTTATTTCGAGGAGGGTCTTTTGATATTGTAGGGCAACAATACGGTTTATCTTTTGATAAAACTTTAAATTTAATTATAAAAACTGCTTGTGAAAGGTTATCTATTCCCAGAATCTGAATTCAGCTAAGAATATTCGGAGATTATTTATATTTGTGTAAAAATTGATATTATCTGAATATATTTTACTTTTAAAAGATGAATCGCCTGTTCTTCGAATTAAATCTCGAAGTGCAGGTGTAAAAAAACTTGAATTATGTAAAGAAAGTATTTTTTTAGCGTTAGTACATGCTTTAACAGCAGATCCTGAGTGTTCTAAGATAATTAAATCTATAAATTGTTTATAAATATCATCATATTGAGATGCGTTTTTTCTGTTTGATACAATTTTATGGTACTCTGTAAATTTCGCATAAATATCTAAAAATTGCTTACTTTCTGGTCCGTACAGTTTTAAATAACACATACATTGATTCAAATAGAGAGTAAAATATGTAAATGATGACATTCCCACTAAAAGCGCTTCATTTAAAAGGGATGCTGCTTCATTAAAATCGTTTTTATATAATATATAAAGAATTGCTAAATTATTTTTCAAATATGCCAACTTCCAGTTTGGCATATTTGAAAATATTTTTAAAGCCTTTTGAAAGTATCCAAGAGCTTCATTAAAGGATTTCTCTTCATTAAACATCATTTCCGTAGCAAGATTAATATAGACCTCAGCAGCATCATGCTCACTCCCAATTTCTTCGAAAAAAGCAATACTCTTAATGTGCATAGTCTTTGAAAAAGGATACGAAAAATACATATCACATTTTTTTAAAATTTTATAATAGGTGTTCTTTTCCTCAAGTTTATTTTTTGAATGATTTAACGCTAAAGTATAATATTTATTACCACAATCATCAATACCAAAATGGTGCTTTAAAGTTGCCATCAACGAGTATGATAAAGCATAAATTGGTTGGTTTTCAATAGCTTTGGCTGATGTTGGTTCAAGCTGTTTGATTAAACTTAAAGTTTCTATATAAGCTTCATCAACATTACCTTCTCCATATAAACTTAACGCATGGTAATATAATAAGTATAGAGAATGCGTATAGGGAAAATGTAGCTTAATACTATCAATAGATTGCAAAGCCTCAGGAAATGCACCTATTTTTATATTGGTGCGCACTTTATAAAAGCAAAAGAAATTTAATAAACCCATGTCATTCTTGTTGTTTTTGCAATACTGAATGAGTTCATTTAAAATATCAAGCATTTTTTCAACATCTTGTAATTTAGTATAATAATACAGCAATTTCCTATTTGCAAAATAAGAGATACGTTCTTCGTTCAATGATATCGATAGGCGTTTTATTTGAATCAGATATTCTAAGATTTCATTACCAATTTCAGCAGACTTAAGCCTATCCAAATAATAATTTAATAAAATCTGTTCCCATGCGATACGTTGTTTCGGTTCAATGCATTTTAATACACCTGCGTGTACTTGATTAGATAAAAATTGATATGTCCCATTACTCAGATAAGTATGGATAAATATATTCATTGTTTCTAGTTCTTCCAGATATCTTCTTACCCCTAAGATGTAAAACCCTCCTTGAGATTCAAGTATGCATCTTTGAAATATTTCGCCTATAATAGAAGACTTTTTTAAAACATCAAGCATGTCTCGAGGGATATCAGAAAACTTTTCTTCTATCATAACATAAGAATATTCCGTTATAACCTTCTCACTTAATTGGTTAAAGGAGTTTTGCTTATTTTTAGCCAGCCAAATCAGCCTTTTCAGATTATTAAAATTATAGTTAGAAATTTCTAAAAGTTCGCTAAGCATATTAGATGATATATCATGGATATTTTGTGTGACAAATTCTTCAAAAACTAGTTGTGGTGCACGGAAATTCTTTTGCACATTATCATCTAATACTAAGTTCCACTCTATTAGCTGACGAAAAATCAAATTTTGGTATAAGTAATTAGAAACAATATCAAATGTGAATATTATAGTTGCTGATTTCAAAGGAATCAATGTATTGATAAGAATTTTAAGTATCTCTACATCAATTAGTTCGGCACTATCAATTATAACAACTCTATCTTCCATAACTGCTGTGCGTAAAGCAAAAACCATTTCAGATATATCAGCATATTGCTTCTGATATATCGGTAACAGAGCATATTCCAGCACACTTGTCGTTTTTAAGTTATTTAAAGGATTATCACATTGTAAAACTATATTCCATGGCCACTTATCAATTACATAGGTTGATTTACCAGTACCCTTTTCGCCACAAAAAATTAATGCATTAATATTATGACTTTTCACGCTTCAATTCCTCCTATACCCTCTTGAAGGTAAGCACAAATGTAATTTACTACATCATGAAACAATAGCTTTTCCAAAAGATTATCAGTCCTAGAATCAAACTCATGAATTGAAAAATAAAGTTGTTTTTGTTTTCTCCACGTTATAATAAAAACTGGAAATTCATCTAGTAAATTTTTATTATCAGGATAAAATGATTCTCTTCTTACTAATATACAAGGGGCTTGAGCATCTGGATCTGGGTAAAAAACAAGAGATTTTGCTCCCATTGATCCAGAGATTGATATTTTATTGTTATTTATTAAATTTATCTGAGGGTTCTTATTACTCAGAGCTTTAAAGACATGATTGCATAAGTAAATGATAAAGCCATTTATGTTTAAGAGGAAATTGTCTTCAATGGTAGAAACACTGATTTTCTCATCAAGCATTTGAACGGTCTTATCCACAGATTCATGTCGATAAAATCCGATATAACTAGGTATATCGTCCAACAATTGGGCATTTTCTATTAAAATGGGAATAAGAAAATCTCCTGCAAAAAAGGTTGACATCAGTCGTTCCTTTATTGCAGTAAATTCAAGACTAGTCCAAACTTTCTTTGCATAGTTTTCAGAAATAAAGCAGACTATGTATTTACCCTTATTTTTATATAATTCACGTAGACCTGTATATAAATCCCTACCGACCAATTGTGTATGATATGCATTGTCGTAAAAAACGTTATAACCTTTGCTTTTTAGTTTATTATAGATTTCTTCAACCACTTCTCTGTCTTCTCCTACAAAAGAAAAGGCAAAATCAAATATTGTATAATCCAGAAGTTCATCATTAGTCATTACTGCCAAATACCTAACCTTTCTAAATAAAAAAAGAATAATAAACTATATCTTGTAATCATTAAGTAAAGGATAATATTGAATTATCCTTCATAAATGCATAAGATGCTAGAAATTATTATAAAAATACATGCAGTGGATATTCTTGTCGTCTAAAATAAAAATTTCGGCAAAATAGAAATCAGTCTTTTGCATGACGGAAATCACCTTTCTTCTGCTAAATTACTACTAATCTTGGAATTGAGAAATCGCCAATGCCTTGCCGTATGAGCGGTGCGAAACAGCATTGATGATTTTTCTGTTCCAAGATATCTTATATAAAGCAGAAAAAGAGATAAATTTTCTTGATTTCCAATGACCGGACAGGCGATGAATTGACTTCCGTAATATTCATGCAGCCTTAATAATTAGCAAGGCTGCATATTTTTTATTTTAAAATAAAAGTATTACGTGGATGCTTATTTGTTAGTATACTTTTTTGTTTAGCTAATGTTACATGAGTATAAATTTCAGTTACGTTTATAGAACTATGTCCAAGCATTTCTTGAATATATCGAATATCTACATCTTCTTCTAATAAAAATGTAGCAAAAGAATGTCGGAACATATGTGGAGTGATGTGAAGTGGTATTTTTGTTAATAATGTGTATTTATTTATCATATTTCGAACAGATTGTTCTGAGAGGCGTTTTTTTAAACGATTTATAAAGAAATATTTAGAATCTTTAAGATCTTCTTTGAAAACAATTTGATATTCTTTTAATGCTAGAATTACGTCATCATTACCTATTTGAATACGACGTTCTTTGGATCCTTTACCATAAATTAATATATTTTTTTCAATAAGATCAATATTGCAAGGCTTCAATGAACACAATTCTGAAATTCTTATACCTGTGGCAAATAAAAGCTCTATAACAGCAATATCTCTAATGATGCATTTTTTTTGAAATGAAGATACAGCTAAATCCTTTTGCTCATATATTGAGTAAAAAAAAGTCTCTATAATATGAAGAGGTATAGTTTTAGGTAATATCAAAGGTTCACGAAATTTTACTTGTATTTTACTGAAAGGATTTAATAAAACAATATCTTTATATTCTAAGAAGTGAAAAAATGCTTTTAAACTTGCAATTTTGCGTTTTACGGTTTTTGGCTTATATGTCCGATGAAGTAAAGAAATATAATTTTCCAATAAATGGGGATCAATATATTTTAAATCTTGGTTTAATTGATATTGATCAAATTGTGTAAGGTCAATTTTATATGCTTTAAGAGTTTTATGGTCAAGCCTTTTTTGAAGTTTGCAAAATTCTAAGTAATCTGAAATAGTGAAATGTAAATCGCTCATATTAAATTTGTGCTCCTTATTTTTTATATATTTTAACAGATATTTATAAATTAGGAAGAGGCGACTTTTTTTCATATCAAGCAGAGCCCATGTTTTGAAAAAAGCACTTGAGTTATTAAGGCCTATTTGTGCTTTCTGATATCCTGAATTTGGTGTCGATAAATGTCGAACAAAAGTAGATATATGTAATATACCTTTTTTCTATAATATGGTAAAATAGAAATTGAGGAACAATATAGTTAAAACAATTAAGAAAGCAAAATAATTATGTGCTAAACAGCTTTTAAGCAGAAAAAATGGAATTATTCCATAAACTGGTGAGGGAGATTAAAGGAAAGATTGTTTGCATGAAAAGAGACATGTGAGTGGAAAGAAGGAGTATTTATATGGCAGATGAGACTAAAAATATATTTGTTTCACACCAACATAATGATGCAGATAAAATTGAGTCATTCAAAAATTTAATTGGAAGACATGGAATTGATATGAAAGACAGTTCTATTTATGAAAAAAAGTTAAAAAATAATGCAACTAATGAACAGTATATTAAGCAGGAACTTATTAAGCCGCAAGTTAAATGGGCAGGAACTGTTATTGTTCTTATTGGGAAGGATACTGCTAAAAGTGATTATGTAAATTGGGAAATTAAGACAGCTGGTGAAATGGGTAAACGCATTATTGGAGTCTACCTTCAGGGAGCAAAAGAAGAAGATATACCAAAGGAACTCAATGAATATGGACATAATTTAGTCGGCTGGAATGGTGATAAAATTGTGCGTGCAATTAATGGTGAGGACATGGATTGGGAAAAGCCCGATGGAACTCCGAGAACTACTAATCCAATGACAATTGAGCATTATCAGTGCTAGAAATGGAGTAGACAGTGAAATGTTATTCATATGTGATCCCAAGGGATTATGGGTTTGCACCTAACCCTTATTTTGGATATTGTACACTTGCAGACTGCAAACCACTAATTAGAAAGACTGCTCAGATAGGGGATTGGATAGCTGCATTTGGTTCGGCTTCAACACCATATCGTGAAAAGCTTGTTATCCTTATGCAAATCGAAGAAATATTGAGTTTTGATGAGTATTGGTTGGATAACAGGTTTAAGTGTAAACGTCCGGTGTTTAGTAAGGGAGTTATGCATGCTTATGGTGATAATATTTATCATCACATAGATGGTAAGTGGATGCAAGAGCCCTCACATCATAGTAAAGTAGATGGAAGTATTAATATGTTGAACCTGAATAAGGATACAGGAACAGATCGTGTTCTGATTTCAACAAATTTCTACTATTTTGGTAACAATGCGATTACAGTGCCAGGTGAATATGAGAATCTAATTAAAAAGGGAAGAAACCATAAAATAAATTATGATATCGAGCAAATTGAGTGCTTTATAGAATATGTAACAGATCATTATGAAATTGGTATTCATGGTACACCGTATAGCAGAAAAGATGGTACGTTTGCACATTATAAAGGAGATATAGAATGAAAGTTATTTTTTGTGAACCAAAATTAACAATGGTAAATACAAAAAAGGCCAAAGAATTTTTTGATGAATGCAGAGAAATCATAGATAGCTATATCATGGATAAATCATACATATCGAATGATTTTCAAGTAAATATGTTATTAGGAAGTAAACTTGATAAGGACGATATCTTTATTTTTTTTAATTCAGAAAATGGAGTATATGATGACAAAATCAAAAATCTTATTAATAGATATTATACCTCACAAAGTAGGATATGGCCTATTGCTATGGAAAGTAATTCAGAATGCAGAAAACCACCAGAACCAGTTTCAGAAAAACAAAGCTTTGATGTGTCAACCCAGAATGAAAACAGAAGCCCAGTAAAAAATAATATAAAGGCAATAGCTCAAATTTTCTCCAGAAAAATCATAGCACAGACGCTATCACCTCTTTATCGGGATGAAGTACTATACTTTATCAGTCATAAAAGAAGCGATGGAGAATATATAACATCACGACTTGCAGATGAGTTGAAAAAACTGACAAGAGAGAGAAATGTATATCGTGATGTGGTAAATGTTGCAGTAGGAGAGGAAGCACAGAAGAATATAGACGAAAATCTAGCAATTAGTGATGTTTTGATATTTTTACAGACAGAACAAGCACAGAATTCAGAATGGATAATGAAAGAATTGTGTTATGCACTTGTAAATAATATTCCAGTCTTATGGATACAAATTAATGATGCATCATGCAAGAATTTAAAAATAAAACCAGGAGATCAACCAGTATTAAAATATAGAAGTGAAGAATTTAAGTCAGATGAAAGATTAGAAGAAATTGCAGATGAGATTGAACAGAATTGCTTTAAATTGATTATGCATTCTTCGAATCAGGCATCATCTTATATTGACTATTTGAATAATTTGAGCAGTGAAAAAAAGATTCTTTTGTCAAACGATAATAATTCTGTATGGGCATATAAAGTTGAGTATAGGGAAAAGACAAAAGACAGATACGATGAAGGACTCCGAAAACACTATATCCAATGTTTCGGAAGAAATCCTAAAGAGCATGATGTACAAAAGCTTATAGAAAGAGCAAAAAGTACTGGAATATATGATACAAGTCAGAAAATTTTCTTATTATCTAATCACGGAAAACGTGAAAAGATGGCAGGTGATAATAAGGTGCTTGAAGAGAATTATGATGATTATATTATGAATCTGGAAAATGTATCAGGGATGAAGATCATTCCAAAAAACAAAAGAATAATTATTTCTGGAGCATTTCCGAATTATGATGA
>Ga0316604_10003859_pt1 | contig 10277 bp, 6 predicted proteins | sample OWC_soil_day20_C_FD_207650 | JGI IMG/M metagenome (GOLD analysis project Ga0316604, IMG submission 207650) | Wetland soil microbial communities from Old Woman Creek delta, Ohio, United States - OWC_soil_day20_CT | ecosystem: Environmental > Terrestrial > Soil > Wetlands | place: USA: Ohio...
TACATTAATCCGCCACTATTTTGTGGACAACAAAAGCCAGAACAAACAATATTCCTGCTATCCGGTGTGCGTGTCGAAATTTAATCAGCTTCGGCATCCAGCGAATGTAAAGTCCGGACAGAGCAACCGCAACCAAAATTGTGGCAGCAACCAGACCCGTGTTTATCGGATTACTGAAATTACCGGCAGCCAAAACTTGCCACATGACATATCCATGCATTAATACGACCGAAAACACCAGCACTCCAATCAAGGGATGTGTTAGCCGCAGCACTGGAATGGCGGTTTTGGCCAATGAATCCAACCAAGCAGGAATCGGCGCCTGCATTTTTTTCACCGCTACGAAAGCTTCCCGCACACCGTAGTACAAGAGCGCGACATATCCAAGCGTAAAGGCGGTCTCGCCAAAATCACCCGCCCACTGGTTGATGTTTCGAATGGGGATCGCGCTTTGAATCCAGTGAGTCCATTGATCGCTTACGACAAGAGAAGCAACCGTCAACACAAGGATCGAGGCAAGAACATTAAATCTGAGTTGAACCAGCTTCGCGACTTCTTCCAGCCATTTCGCCATGTCTTTGCCCCCTCTTCGCACTCTCTTATTGTACTCAATTCGGGAGCTTTTTACCAGTGCAACCCGCTCACGTCACGTTCTGACGAAAAAAATGGTACACCGCCTGCGCCGCCGGAAGATTCATTCCAGGCGCGGCTGCCAGTTCCTCCGCCGAAGCGGTGCGAATACGTTCAATTGTGCCGAAATGCTTCCACAGTGCCTGCCGCCGCTTCGCGCCGATCCCTCTTACATGATCCAGCACTGACACCAGATTGCGCCTGGCCCGCAGCTTGCGGTGATAGGTCACGGCGAACCGATGGGCTTCATCACGGATCTGTTGCACCATTCGCAACGCCTCGGAATGACGCGGCAACACCAGCGGTTCACTGATGTTCTCGCGAAAAATATGCTCAAACTCTTTGGCCAAACCAATCACCGGAATATCCGCCAAGCCCACTCCCCGGATCACTTCAAGCGCCGATGACAGCTGCCCCTTGCCGCCATCGATGACGATAAGGTCCGGCAGCGGCTCCTTGGCCTCACGATAGCGCCGCAGCGTGACCTCCTGCATGGAGGCGAAATCGTCGGGGCTTCCTTCGACTGTTTTCAGCTTAAATCGACGATACTCGGATTTATCAGGCTCGCCATCTGTGAGAACCACCATGGAAGCGACAGTTTCCGCTCCCTGAATATGCGAAATGTCGAAGCACTCAATACGTCGGGGTAATGTTCCAAGTTGCAGCTTGTCCGCAAGTTCCTGTAATGCCGCCGAGCGTTTTCCCGTCAGCGCGGCCTCCCGCTCGGATCGCTGACGCAACGCTTCCGCCGCATTTTCACCAGCCAGTTGCACCAGCTCACTTTTCGTTCCCCGCTGCGGTGTCAACAGGTGTACCCCGCTCGCTCCCGCTTTTCGTTCGCTCAGCCACGCACTCAACAGTTCCGTTTCCGGCAGCAGCGTCGGCGTCAGAATTTCCCGGGGAATAAAAGAGGATTCGTTATAATATTGTTTCACAAAGGCAGCGAGAATTTCTCCGTCTGACTCAGCGTCGCCGCCGGATAGCATAAACCGGTCCCGACCGACCATTTTGCCGCTTCGAACGAAGAAAACCTGCACGCAGGACTGAACGCCCAATCGCGCTAGTCCTAGGATATCCTGATCTCCGGCCCCGGTGACGATATTCTGTTTCTCCGTCACCTGCCGCACGGCCGCCAACTGATCGCGCAACCGTCCCGCCAGTTCGAACTTCATTTCGTCCGATGCTATGATCATCCGTCGCTTCAAATCTTTTTCCACGTCAGTCGACCGTCCCTCCAAAAACAGGCAGACGGTCTGCACCATTTCACGGTAGGTTGCAGCATCAACCAATCCTGCGCAAGGAGCCATACACCGATTAATGTGAAATTCCAGACAGGGACGACGGGAATCCATACTGCGGCAACTGCGCAAGGGAAACAACCGTTTGAGTAGCGCCAGCGTTTCATGCATCGCTCCGGCGCTGGCATAGGGCCCGTAATATTTTGCCCCGTCCTTTTCGACCCTTCGAGTGGCATAGACTCGCGGATATTCCTCATTCCAGGTCACCTTGACGAAAGGATAGCTCTTATCATCGCGCAGACTGATATTATAACGAGGTCTATGCTTCTTAATCAGATTGCATTCCAGAATCAACGCTTCCATCTCGGAAGCGGTAACGATGGTTTCAAAGGTCTGGATGCGCGCGACTAACGCTTCCGTCTTGGGGCTCAGACCCCGCAACTGAAAATATGACCGCACCCGGTTTTTAAGATTGATTGCTTTTCCCACATAAATGATCTTGCCTACCTGATCCCGCATCAAATAGACACCGGGTTTGTCAGGCAACAGAGCGACTTGAGCGATTAGTTCCGCCCTGATTTCACTTCCCAAGTCATTTTTTTCGTCCATGCTCATGCCTCTTTTTTACGCCGCCCCGTTTTGCTTTTTGCGATCACCGCTTTTGCAGCAGGCAGCACATGTTTCAAATATTGACCGGTGTACGAGGCCTCGACTGTCGTCACGTGTTCCGGCGTACCGGAAGCGATTACCCGACCACCGCGCAGCCCCCCTTCCGGCCCGAGATCGATCACATGATCCGCCCGTTTAATGACATCCAGATTATGTTCAATAACGATAACCGTATCCCCTGCGTCCACCAGACGATCCAGTACTTTCAGCAGTTGATGCACATCCGCCACGTGCAGGCCGGTTGTCGGTTCATCGAGAATATACAGAGTCTTGCCGGTACTACGACGAGCCAATTCTGTCGACAGTTTCACCCGCTGAGCTTCCCCGCCGGAAAGGGTCGTAGCCGCCTGTCCCAGTTTGATATACCCCAGGCCCACATCGTGGAGCACCTGCAGCTTCCGCTGAATTTTGGGCACTTTGGCAAAAAACTCCAACGCCTCATCCACTACCATGTCCAGCACTTGGGCAATATTTTTTCCTTTGTACTGTACATCGAGCGTCTCCCGGTTGTAGCGGGCTTCTTTGCATACTTCGCAAGGAACATAAACGTCAGGCAGAAAGTGCATCTCAATCTTGATGATGCCGTCCCCTTTGCAGGCTTCGCACCGCCCGCCTTTTACATTAAAGCTGAAGCGGCCGGGCTTGTAGCCGCGCATCCGGGCTTCCGGCGTCTGGCTGAAGAGCTCGCGCACCGAATCAAATAGGCCGGTGTAGGTGGCTGGATTGGAACGCGGCGTACGCCCAATCGGCGATTGGTCGATATCGATGATCTTGTCGATGTACTCCGCGCCGCGAATCTCTGCATGCTCTCCCGGTCGGGTGCGGGTTCTATAAATTTTCTGGGCCAGAGCCTTATAGAGAATTTCATTGACCAGGGTACTCTTGCCGGAGCCCGATACCCCGGTCACTGCCGTAAACACGCCAAGCGGGAAACGTACATCAATATTGTCCAGATTGTTTTCGGACGCCCCGACGATTTCAACCCACTTTCCATTGGGTTTGCGGCGCTGCTCCGGAACCGGAATCGACAATTTTCTCGACAGATATTGTCCGGTAATGGATTCCGCGCAAGCCTGGATCTCTTCCACAGTCCCCTGCGCCACCAAATTACCCCCGTGTACTCCGGCGCCGGGGCCGATGTCGATGATGTGGTCGGCGCTGAACATCGTTTCCTCGTCATGCTCCACTACCAGTAGAGTATTCCCCAGGTCACGCAGTTTTTTCAGCGCATCCAACAGTTTTGAATTGTCGCGTTGGTGCAAGCCGATGCTGGGTTCATCCAGGATGTATAGCACGCCGACCAGCCCGGAGCCGATCTGAGTCGCCAGCCGAATACGCTGGGCCTCGCCGCCGGACAAAGTGCCGGCCGCCCGGTCAAGCGAAATATAATCCAGTCCGACGTTCATCAAGAATCCCAGTCGCGCGTCGATTTCCTTACGAATTTGAACAGCAATGGTTTTTTCCCGTTCCGTCAGATCCAGCGACAGGAAAAAATCGCGGCTTTCTCCCACCGTCATGTGGGTAACCTCATGAATATTCATTCCGCCGATTTTGACCGACAGCGACTCTTTCTTAAGTCGGGCACCGTGGCAGACCGGACAAGGTTTGGAGGTCATATAGCGTTCTATATCTTCACGCATGGAATCCGACGTCGATTCGCGATAACGCCGGGACAACATTGGCAAAACCCCTTCATAGGAAGTGGAATGAGTTTTGACTTCACCAAACATGTTTTCATACTCGAAGGACAGTCGTTCCCCCTCCGATCCTTGCAGGATCAGCTCGCGCAGGTCAGCCGGCAAATCGTTCCAGCGTATATCAAAAGAGTATCCGCGCCGTTCCAGCAGTACTTTCAACTGGCACATAAAGTAGGAACTCTGATTACTGGACACCGCCACAATTGCGCCCTCACCGAGGGTCTTGGTTCCATCCGGCACGATCAGCTCCGGATCGATCTCCATATTAACCCCGAGCCCAGTACAGGCAGGGCAGGCCCCGTATGGGGTATTGAAAGAAAACATCCGCGGCGCGATCTCCGGCAAACTGATACCACAATCGACGCAGGCGAAGTTTTCGCTGAACGTCAGCTCCCGCTCCCCGTTAACATCAACGGTGACCAATCCTTCGCCCAGCTTCAGTGCTGTCTCCAGCGATTCAGCCAGCCGCCTGGCCGCGCTGTCCTTTACGACAATCCTGTCGATAACCGCTTCGATTGTGTGCTTTTTCTTCCGATCAAGCTTGATTTCTTCCGCCAGCTCATGGATTTCGCCATCGACCCGCACTCGGACGTAACCGTCCTTGCGAATCTCTTCCAATACTTTTAAGTGCTCGCCTTTTTTGCCGCGGATCACGGGCGCCAAGAGCGTCAGCTTCGCGCCTTCACCTTGTGTTATCAGCGCATCCACCATCTGCTGGATCGTCTGCTGGGTGATCGGTTCCCCGCACTCCGGGCAATGCGGACGACCTGCCCGGGCAAATAAAAGCCGCAGGTAGTCGTATATTTCTGTTACCGTTCCCACAGTGGAACGTGGATTGCGGCTCGTTGTTTTCTGATCAATCGAAATGGCGGGAGATAGACCCTCGATGTAATCCACATCGGGCTTGTCCATCTGGCCGAGAAACTGCCGGGCGTAAGAGGACAAGGATTCGACGTACCTGCGCTGCCCCTCGGCATAAATTGTATCGAATGCAAGTGAAGATTTACCGGAACCGGACAGGCCTGTCAACACCACCAGCTTGTCGCGAGGAATCTCCACATCAATATTTTTCAGATTGTGTTGGCGGGCGCCTTTGATAATAATTTTATCTTTCATTAAAAAAACTCACCATTTTACCACTTGTACTTAGCTTGCCAAGCCTTGCCGTTGGTATCCTTTCTTACGTTGCCTTTTATTTTTTATCTCCAAGTGTCGATGAATTATTTTTCCCTCAACACGTTATATGTACATTCTACTAAATAATAGACTTTATCGCAAAGTCTACAAAACAGAACATATGTTTTCATTTGTAAGTATAGCTCATTCCAACGGGCGTGTAAAGATGAAAAGAAAAAAGCCCACACTCCCCGGTGCAAACCGGATCGAGTGGAGCTTTTGAATCCTTACAGCAGCTACCTCTTTAGATTAGATTTTCGGCAACTCGTTATAGTGCGTAATAATTTGATGCACGATGCCGTATTCTTTCGCTTCGTGTGCATCCAGCCAAAAATTGCGCTGCGTGTCTTTCTCCACTTTCTCCAAGGATTGACCCGTACCATCACTAATCAATTTGTTAATTCGACCGCGCATTTTGATGATCTCTTCCGCTTCAATCTGAATATCGGTCGCCTTGCCGCTGATGCCGCCCAACGGCTGATGAATCATAAACCGTGTGTTTGGTAGTGAATAGCGATCTTTTTTGTCGGCCGCCAGATAAATCGTGATGCCGGCGCTGGCCACCCAGCCGGTTCCAATCACAATGACACGCGGCTCGATAAACCGGATCATGTCATGAATAGTGTCTCCCGCTTCGACATGCCCGCCTTGACTGTTGATATATAGTTTGATGGGTTCCTTGCCGGTCTCTTGCAGGACCAGAAGCTGCGCCACTACCTTTTCCGCCAACTCCTGTGTAATTTCTCCCGATATAATAATTGACCGGGTTTTTAATAATTTTTCCTGCCATTTATCTGCGTTACGTTTTTCTTCCACTGCTTCCATTAAAGTTCATACTCCCCTCGATGCTTATCCTCTACTTTATACTATTCGCTTCGTTTTCATTTTTTACTGCATACCTGGCAAAAAAAGTTTAATGCGATATGTCCTGCACAAACCAGGTAAATGCCAACCCTGCCAGCGGCAATATCGCCAACACATCAAAGACTGCCGGCAACGTCCAAATATCGGCAATCCTTCCCAGCAGCAAAACGCCCAAGGATCCGACGCCAAAGCTGAAGCCGAGCGTCAGGCCCGACGCCATGCCTACGTTTCCCGGCATCATCCGCTGCGCCAGAACCAGACTGCTGGAATGCGCCGCCGACAAAAGGATACTGGCCAATGCCAGAATAACAAATATCCAAAACCCGCTGGCAATCTGAAATAAACCAACCACCAGCGAAACCGGCGCGATTGACCACAACATCACTTTTTTGCTACCATAACGATCACTGAGCGTACCGCCCACCAACGTGCCAATCGCGCCGGCCGCCAGATAAACCGATAACAGGGAACTGGCAAACACCTGACTACCCTGCAAATAAGAGACAAAATAAAGCGGAATGAACGTGCTAAGACCGGAACTGATCATAGCCCGGATAAAAACAACCGCTAACAATGCCAGCAGCGAAAGTGAAACCAAATCCTTACACTGCTGCCCCGTCGATACTCCGCCTCCCACCTGGCGCGGAACCTGCGCCGCTACACGAAACAGGGGAATTCCGATGAGTAGGCTTGGCACAATATACAAAAGCAGTTGCGGGCCTGGGCCGTTTGCCAATAAAACTGCCAGGAACAAAGACCCTGCAGCCATTCCAACGGACCCGCCAACCACAAAAAAGCTTACCCCTTTTCCCTTGGCCGTTCCACTCAATAGGTGAGCTGCCTTGGCTCCCTCCGGATGAAATGCGGCAACTCCCAGTCCTGACAAAAAAGTGAAGGCGAGCAACCATTCATAAGATGAAGCCCATAACGAGGCTAACATCCCCACACCCGAAAGAAGGCAACCAACCGGCATCAGCCAGGGGCTGGGCTTTTTATCGCTCCAATAGCCAAAAATCGGCTGACTGACTGAAGAAGTGAGACTCTGAATCAGCATAATTACACTAACCTGGGTATAGGTAAGCCCAAAATGATCTTTAAGAAACGGCAATGCCACCAGAATTGCTCCCTGCGGTAAATCGGTTACAGCGTGGCCTGCCGCCAGTAGCAATACTTTGTTGTAAGATCCGTGTTGCATAAATCACCTCTGCTCTTCAACCCCGTTGAAAAGCTGCCAAATCAATAACGATATTGTAGCACTTTTTTCACCCTGCGCGTCAACCTATTTTTTTTATGGGCTTGCTCTTCTCCATAAAAAAATAGGCCAACCAGAAAATCTGGCGGACCTACTAATTGCACTTTTTTATTTCCCGAGAATCTCCAAAATTTCAGAAGTAGATATGGAAATACCGTTTGCCCACAGGATTGCTCGCCCATCCGTTTTTGCCGAACGAAACAACTTTAAATCGTTTAGCTCGGAAAACCTAGCCGTATGAAGTTTCTTTCTCATGTCGATGGTTGCCGTATGCTGATTGTCAAAAGAGACGGTTAGCAAGTATTCGTCATTTGTGAACACACTGGTAATTTTCATAATCAAGCACCTCATCGTTATTGTCCAAGATGTCCCTTATTTATCATAAAACAAGTCCAACGCTGCAACTACTATCCCAAAGTATAGTCTTTTCACAAATTACTCTCTTTCCCGGAATCATAATTCGGCAGGAACCACTCTCATACTGACCGAATATTATATACTGGAAATATCTTTGAATTAGCGCAGGGAGAATTTTATGCCCAAATATAATCCAACCGCTTTGTATCTTCGTAGCCCGATGCTCAACACCCTGAGTAAAATTTTGACGACGCCGCTTACCGTCGTCGAAGCGCCTATGGGTTATGGTAAAACCACAGCTATCCGCGAATACGTCAAGAATGCCGGGGCCTTTATTCTATGGAGAACCTTGGATAACAATTCAGTCAGTAGTTTTTGGCAAGCCTTTACCCGGTTGATTGGCAAAGTTGATCCTGGTTGCGCACAAAATCTGACGAAGCTTGGCTTTCCCGACACGGCGTTCTTCATGGGGGAAGCACTCAATCTTATTGAAAACGTAGCTTTCCCCCCCAACACGGTTCTGGTGATTGATGACTATCACTTGCTGCTGTCCGCAGAAGTTGACCAGTTTATTGAATCGCTAATCAAACTGGAAGTCCCCAACCTACATGTTGTAATTATTTCTCGAGTTGTTTTCGGCGAAAAGGCTACAGAACTTGCCTTAAAAGGATACTGCACTCTCATCGACAAAAAACTATTCGAACTGACACAGCAAGAAATTATCGACTATTATAAACTATGTGGCGTCAAACTTACCCCTCAGGAAGCCCGCGAACTTTTTTCCTATACAGAAGGCTGGATTAGCGCTTTATACCTTTGTCTTTTGAGTTTTTTGCAAGAAGGTCGCCTTGAAAAGCAATCCAGTCTGCGTGAATTACTGGAAAAAGTAGTTTATCAGCAATGTACTGATGAAATGAAAGATTTTTTGATCAAACTTTGTATTTTTGACAATTTTTCGCTTGAGCAAGCGGAAGCAATGGTGTCCACCGGCAATGCCGGCGCCATGCTCAAAAAATTAATGACCATAAATGCCTTTATTACCTATGACTCCATCAATCAAACCTATCAAATGCACAATATCCTGACCGGATTTTTGCGAGAACTTTTTGATCGAAAAAACCCCTGTGAAAGACAGGCTATCATGCAAGCAGCAGGTGAATGGCACCTAAAAACAAAAAACTTTATTCAAGCGATGGAGTATTTCTACAAAGCTGCTGACTACGACAAAATGCTGTCTGCGCTGGAGCTTAACAAAGGCGTTTCCATCAACTTGGCGCATCTGGAACTATTCCATCGTTATTTTCAGGAGTGTTCGCCGGAAATCATCGCTGTGCATCCTCGCGCTTCCCTGATCTATGCTTTTGAGCTATTTGCTCATAATGAATACGATCTGTTTGCCGCCCACTGCGAAAAAATCCCCGAATATATCGAACGACACCCACATCTCCACTCCTCTGAAAAAGCGCAATTATCCGGCGAGCTGGAATTTTTGTGCAGTTTTGCCCAATATAACCGTATTCATGCCATGGCGGCTCATTATCGTAAAGCAAGGCAGTTGATGAACAAACCCACGGAGTTTTATGATCGGAACGGCTCATGGTCTTTCGAGTCTCCCTCCATTCTCTACATGTTCCACCGGGAAAGCGGGCGCTTGGAACAGGAAATTCGCGATTTCACGGAATGTGTGCCGGATTATTATCAGATCAGCGACAACCACGGATTCGGAGCGGAATATGTCATACAAGCAGAACGATACTATCTGTGCGGTGACTTTGAAAATGCTGAAATCGCGGCCCATACGGCAGAGTATGTTGCGGAAGCCAAAAATCAGCTATCAACGTTTCTGGCTGCCCTTTTTGTGCACCTTCGTATTGCTTTGCTGCGTGGAAAAGTGGCCGCCGTAACCGATATTATGGACCGCATGCGCGAGAAAGTCAGGCAGCAGGGTAGCCCCGCTTATGTACGCACATTAGAATTGTGCGAAGGATTTCTATATACCGCCTTGTCAGAAGGAAAAAAAATACCGGATTGGATTGCTGCCGGAAGTGCCCAGGAAAGTCATCTTCCCTTCCCCACACATGGGTTCTACAACATCATCTACGGAAAGGTTTTGCTACTGCAAGGCAATAATGCCAAATTTCTGGGGCTCGCCAGCCAGTTTCAGGCCATTTCCGCTGTATTTCCCAACCTGTTGGGACAACTATATATATACATACAAGAAGCTGCTGCCCATGAACGATTGGGCCATGGTGAGAAAGCACAGATATCCCTTGCTCAAGCGCTGGGAATTGCCGTACCGGATCAATTGCTTTTACCCTTTGTTGAAAATGGCGCCGTGCTTCTCCCGCTTCTAAAAGGTCTACCGAAATCAGAACCCTATGGGTCCTTTATTCG
>Ga0316604_10003860_pt1 | contig 10270 bp, 10 predicted proteins | sample OWC_soil_day20_C_FD_207650 | JGI IMG/M metagenome (GOLD analysis project Ga0316604, IMG submission 207650) | Wetland soil microbial communities from Old Woman Creek delta, Ohio, United States - OWC_soil_day20_CT | ecosystem: Environmental > Terrestrial > Soil > Wetlands | place: USA: Ohio...
TACGAATATCCCTCTTATATGTAACCAGGGCTGAACTACAAGGACAAGCATTAAACTACCACCTAACTGAACAGCCGTATATAACCAAAACCGCCCGTACGTATATTTAAGAATCCACATTGACCCCACAGGTAATGCACCATAAGTAAAACTTATCATATGACCAAGTGGGTAAGTATTTTCATATGTTTCCCATATCCCCCAAGTAAAACCTACTTCATGGATTATCGTAGTCGTTACCATCACGAACAAGGCTGCAGGCATCCATCTTTTAATCTCCTCTCGTTTCATAAAGAAAAGCGTCAACCATGGAGGAATTAACATAGACCATACTATAGCTTGATTACTCAAATCCCAACCTCCAAATGTTCTTTAATTTAGACTAAGTATTCCCCATATGTTAGTAATTAATCATTGGTGAGACATACATCCAAAAGTCATCACATCTGGAACTGACAGATTCAGCTACTATAATTAAGGCATCATACGGTGTTATAAGTTAGTTTCAAAACGGGGTTGTGGTTTACAATCCCCACATCTGGTGCTAATCGATCATTAGAGTTATTAGGTAAAATCTTAAACTCTTTACTGACAAGACGGAAGTCGCTGGTGCTGGTGGTGGACCTATGGAATTAGCTATCACTATTGATTATGGTGATGGTAACGAAGGTGAGGAATGATTATATGAATAGTCAAATTGAAAAGTGTACCAATGATAAGGTAGTGAAATATTGGCAGGACTTAATACGTAAGTGCAAGCAGGGTGATATTTCAGCTATTAGGCGGTTTTTCGAAATGAAAGGCATGTTAAAACGCAAATAAAGCGCATATTTATTGCATGGACTTGTTATACATCTAATTGGTGCGTGGCAAGTCCTTTTTGTATTTTGGAGTATAGCCTAATATTGAATTGAGAATCCAATGATAAAGCCACTTCATTGTGTAAGTTTGAGTTTGTTTTAAATATATTTACAATATGTAATAAAAGTATGAGATTCTATATTTGAATATTTCAGTGCGGCGGAGCCGCAGAGTTAATTTCTTAGAGCCACGATGTTAATGAAATAAAACCACGGCTGTTAAGCGGAGAGCCATCAACCTACTCCATTATGTGGGGGCTGTAACCACAACCCTGTTTTGACACTAACTTATAGCACCATATGATGCCTTGATTATAGTAGCTGAGTCTGTCAGTGCCAGATGTGTAGATTTATGATACCGATCACGTAAACGAAAGGGGCTGTCGCACTAAGAAATTAGTGCGGCGGCTCTTTTGAGATGAAATATTCAATATGGAATAGATTGGTTGATATGTAATTGAAATGTACAATTGTAGACAAGGAGGATGTATCTCTTAACCTTCTGCAAGGAAATTCTGCTAGCTAGATATTCTGGTTAACAGAATTCTATTTTTACAGGCAAGAAAAGGTTGAATGGTTATTAGATACCAGTAAATGTGCATTGGAAACTTGTAAATTAGCCACTAAATGCTATAATTAACCTAATAAATAAATAATTTCCATCTATAATATATGTATAGCAATAACATCTTTCACTTCGCGGAAATTGGAAAAACAGGCGCACTTAGCTCATCGCAAAAGGAGTGGCCAGTATCTACGCCCACTCCTCAGATATTTTTCTTCATTCATTCCTGGCTAATTTCCTTATTCACTAATAATAAACGGAGGCATAATACATGATTTTCAATGGAACAGTATCTAAAGATAAACTAATTGGCACATCAGGCAATGATACTCTCGACGGTAAACAAGGCGCTGATATTCTAGACGGCGGACAAGGCAATGACCTCTTACTAGGAGGCACTGGTAAGGACATTTATACATTTAAATTTGGTTACGGTAATGATATTATTGCAGCCGATACTGACAATCATAATGATACAATTCACCTTACCGGCGCTACCCCTAATCTTGCCTTTAGGCAATCGAGTAATGATTTCATCATTAGCCTTTCTGCCACTGATAACCTAACAATAGAAAATTGGTTTAATAGTAATAATAATCATATTAACAAAATTCAAATAGGAAATACTTCTTTCGATATCCAGGTCGGGCATGCCACTGACGACACCCTTACTGGAGCTGCAAAAAATAATAATATGTTAATTGGTCTTGATGGGAATGATTATTTAATCGGTGGTATAGGTGCAGATTATCTCTCCGGCGGAAATGGCAACGACATATTAGATTATAGTAGAGGTAGTGATACTCTCTTGGGCGGTGCTGGTAATGATATTATAGGTTATGACCCCTATGATAATCATGTCAATGTAAAAGGTGGGGATGGTGTCGATACTCTATATGCTGGCTATTTTATCAAGGAATATAAAGTTAAAATTGATCTTACTGACTATTCTGACATTGAATTTCTTTATGGTGGTATTGGGGATGACTTCTTTGTTGGTAATGCAGGTAATAACACCCTGTATGGCGGTGCAGGCAATGATACCTTAGATGGCAAAGTTGGCAGCGATAGGTTAATTGGTGGTGGAGGTAACGATGTATTAATCTACGATGCAACTGATAATCTCGCTTTGATTTCTGGCGGTTCAGGTAGCGACACACTAGACGCTACTCGGGGCAACGATATAAGCATCAATCTTTCCTCGTATACCGCCAACGATATAGAAGTGGTCAAAGCAGGTAAAGGTAATGATACTTTGCTAGGCGGTGACCATGGCATGACCTTTGATGGTGGTAAGGGTAATGACGTAATCATTGGCGGCGCTGGTAGTGACATAATAGTCTATGATTCAAATGACACCCTTGAAGATGGTGGCGCAGGTATTAATATTTTAGATATGAGCAAATGGACTAAGACCCCTAAAACAATTGAGCTAAGCAGTCTCTACAGCGGTAATGACATTGTAAAAAACTTTTCTGGTGTGATTGCTTCTGGTATTAACAATATCATTAATGGCACTGACAGTAGCAATTACCTAGATGGCGGTCTAGGTGCCGACACCCTCTCTGGTGGTAAAGGCAACGACACTTATGTTATTGATAACGTCATGGATAGAATCATCGAAACAGGTACAGGTACAGATATCGATACCGTCATTTCCACTATTAGCTACACTCTCGAAAACGACGTAGAAAACCTCACCCTTGCAGGTACTGGTAACATTAGTGCCACAGGCAATGCCTTGAACAATCTCATTATAGGTAATGGCGCAAACAACACTTTAACTGGTGATGTTGGCAACGATACTTTAGCTGGTAATGGCGGTATCGACACCTTTCGCTTTGCCTCCGGCTTTGGTAACGACATCCTGTATGCCGATTCTGACGACATCCTCTTCTTCGACAAAGCCATAGCAGCAAACGACATTTCTTATAAATGGCAGAATAGTGATCTCATTTTCTCAGTAGGTAATACGGACAGCATTACCCTAAGATACTTTTCTGGCAATGACATATCTCTCAACATCAATAACACAAAAATAAAAAAAACCATCCTAACTAAGCCAGGTGATAAAATCGCCTCCTATGCTTCGAGTAAAGAAGCCAAAAACATCGAAGCAGGTAATGGTAATGATAGTCTTATCGGCTCTAAATTTGCAGACAATATCCTTGCTGGTGCCGGCAATGACACCCTCATTGGTAACGGCGGGGCTGACTCTCTTGATGGCGGCGACGGCAATGATTATATTGCCTACGATACCACATCAAAAAAAATCTCTGGTGGCAGCGGTTGGGATATTCTATACAATAACACGACTAAAGCACAAAGCATTGATCTATCCCAATCCCGTTATACCGACATAGAGCAAGTAAAAGGTAACAGTAGTAATGACACTCTTATTGGTAATAGCCTTGATAATATCTTAGACGGCGGTGCAGGAAACGACTCTATCAATGGTAAGGAAGGTAATGATACCCTCATTGGCGGCAATGGATCAGACACCTTTTATTTTTCCTCAATTTTTGGTAATGACATTATCACTGATTTTAGTAATGACGACATCCTTGCTTTTGACAAAACCATCACAGCAAAGGACATCGCATTTTCTTGGCAAGGCAGTGACCTACTTATGAATACCCATGGCGATAGTATTTTGTTAAAAAATTACTCCCTACATTCAATCACGATGCTTATTAACAATAAAAAAACCACCCTCATTACACCAGCAGCATCTAATGCCCCCATTATCGCTAGTTTTAAGGACTTGTATCTATCTATGTACCCTGTTAGTCAATCTTCGAATATTGGTTTTTCCTATGGAAATGATGGAGGTAGTTTGTTTGCAAGTAATGCCATTCACAGTTGGAGTTAGAGAGAAAGTGTTATACTTTCTGATTCTGTAAAAAGACTCAAGGGGCTGTCGCACTAGTGCGACAGCCCCTTTGGAAATATAGTTCAGTCTCTAAATATAAAACCTATTACTCTACCGCTAATGGCACCAAATACAGTTTCAATAACGGGAATAAATTATCCAGCAGTAGTTCCAGCAGCGACTACTTCATTTATTATTTATTGGCATGATCATAAGCACCTGCACCTACACCTACAACCGAAGATATTGATGCTCCTGTCGCTGTAATTACTCCTAGTAGACCTGCAATTGTAAAGCTACTAGTAGCTATTGCCCCCTTAGTCATGCTGCCGAATGGCTAGGGATAGCGACCAGACAATTTGATTGGGAAAGATATTATCTATTTCAATTGATTAGTGATTAAAGCGAAGAATTCAAGGTTTTTACCATCATTGCTTATCTACCATCATCGTCCACATTTTGAATAACTATTCCTCGTTCTGCGAATTGTTTTCCTTTTTATCCTGTAATGGCTTGGATATCGCAGGCTGGAGGTTCATAGAAAAGCTAGTTCTCTCAGACTTAGCGAATATTCCCTCTTGCCACATTTGATAGCCATAAAGCAAAATAACACGCACAGTCACTATTAAAAATGAAAGAAATGGTGTTATTCCTATAAATTGAAATATCCCCCTGCTTTGGTAAAAGTAATCTAGTGCGCCATAAACAAAGACTACGTTCATTATTACATTAACCCCTAAGTATAGCCCAAAATTCCCATATAAAAATTTCATGAGCCACATTGCAATAATTGGGTCTAAGCTATAAAGGTTGGAAAAGTTCTGGAAGGGGAATGCAGTTTCTTTAACAACAAACCACTGGAATGTGCTACCTATCTCCAAAAGCAATATTCCTGTAAATATGGTGAATAGGTTGACGGGCATATAACGCTTAATGTCTTCCTTTTACATGAAAAAAAGGGTTAACTAGTCTATGTTCTTCGCAAAACTTTCTTAAGAATGAATTTAACGCATGGGGATGACCAATACTTCCATCAGGTTGAGTAAAGAGCCACTTGGTATTGCCAACAGGATCATCTAAAAGAACAACCTTATTCCGTTTTGCTCTTCGTGCAGCAAGTACCTTTATTTCTGCGTTATAGTTTTCTCCCAGTTTCATGACAGATAGGGGAAGAGTAATCTGGCGATCACTGTTATTAGTTTTAGTTAACCCTACTTGAATTCCCTCCCCAGGAACGTAGGTGGCGGCTCGTTCGATTCTTATGCAATTTCTATCTGTATTGAAGTCACCTTGCTGTAATGCTGAAAGTTCTTCTCGCCGTAGTCCTCTTGCAAATGCTAACATACGCTTAATCGAACACCTAGCGAGTAAGTGTGATTTAGAAGTTAAGGAATTATTGGGTGGTGATACTGGTGGAAATTAAAGAGCTAATAAAACTATGTGACAATGATCCGCAATTACTAGGGGCGATACAAGAGCTTAAGCAATACCGTGAAAATCCACTGGCTAATATGCAACCGTGTTGGAAATATGTGAGGAAGAATAATATTGACCAACAACTTGATCACATTATGCAAGAGGTGATTGAAGCTATTGGGGAACTTAATTTTACAGATAAAAAGCTAGAATGTTTTGATATACTGCAGGAGGCCATTACTGGCATGATGATCCTACAGGTTAAATATGGTGTAAACCTTACGGAATTAATTCAAAAAGGTATTCAGAAAAATACTAACCGGGAAGGTGGGAGTTATTATGAATAAAAAAATAGCTCTCCAAAAGAGAGCTAACGAAAAGAAGATTAATGATACGTTATTATCTTAAGGTAAAGTTGTTATCTCTAGGATGGTAGCCGTGTCGGCCAATGAATATTTCTTTCCTTGCCATGTCATGGCCATCTTTATTGAGATCAAATGTTAAGGTATCTCCTCCTCTTACTTTGAAGTCAAATTCATCGATCCCGCGACCTGTGAAGTGGAAGCGGATTGTGTTACGGTCATGATCTACTTTGACGAAATCACCATTTTCCAGATTTTTGTCGTCAATGTCGTAAAAGCGTCCATCAGTTTGAATCACGCCAGAAAATACATGTTGGTTGCGGAAGTTAGTTGATTTTACATGGAATTCGTCATTGCGATCATGCCATACAGACACGCTAGGAGGATTTTGTTGGGGACGGCCCTCGGAATGATCGCTCCAAGCAAAAGCAGTTCCTGATAAGGTTACTAGGAAGCAGGCAAGCAGTGCTAAACAAGATAGTTTTTTCATATGTATTCATCTCCTCAATCTTGATTTGATATTACTATATCAGAAAACTTTGACAAAAATATGACAATAAAAGAAATAAAACCCTGGGGAATTTGCTCCGAAATGAGGGCGAAATAGATGAAATATATAAGCTGAAAAATGTTGAGAAGTAGTGTAAAATGCATGAGAAAAAAATTGGCTACTCTACAAGAATAGCCAATTCAAAATATCGTAAATTAGTCAACTATTAATAAGTCATAGGTCATTATAATTAATAGAGCCCAAGGAAAAAAATGAGAAGCATTGGATAATAAATTGACGATATTTATTAAGTCCATTTAGAAACCTCCTTTGGAAAGATAAATAGATTTTTATTATATCAATATAATGAATAAATGTAAATAATTTACATTTGCAAATAAGATGTGGTGAGTTAATGATCTCAACACAGTCAGAACACGACATTCAAAACCAAATCCGCATAGCAATATCTTGTCAAAAACAGATTTATTTACCAATCTTGAGATATTTGATTGGATGGATCAATTTATTGCAGCTCGAAATGCGACAGTGAATACAATTAATCATCAAGCTAGACAGTATTTTGGGCGCACGGGTGATTTACCAGTCGTCGGGGATAAAATGATCTGTAGACGCAATGCATGGGACACTGTTTTAGCTGATGGTAAATTGTCTACAGCGCTGGTAAATGGACTAATAGAATACGTTACCAATGTAGAGGAAAAGCAAATCATAAGCAAGTTGCCATGGAAAACTGATGGCTTTATGTTTACTACTAACCAATTAAACTTAAGGCCTATATTTGAGGATGAGGCTGAATTTGAAGAACTTAAATATAATCCATTGGCACTTTGGGAGAATGATCAACAACGGCGCAATGCTCTCAAAGGTATTATCCTGCAATATGCTTACTGCATAACCTGCCACGCCTCACAAGGTAGCGAATGGGATAATGTAGTGTTATATGATGATAGTTGGCCCGATAAAAACGACCCCACACAACAAGCGCGGTGGCGGTATAACGGGGGTGACTAGAGCTGCTAAAAAATTAATTTGGATGAGGTAATATACTATGGAACTATCAAAAATAGGACAAACAGCCTTATATTATGCAGGGATGGGTTGGCATGTTATTCCTCTCGCCGAAAATAGTAAATTCCTGCCCAAAATAAAGCCACCATTGACGCAGATATTATCCGTGAATGGTGGTCTAAATGGCCCAATGCTAATATCGGTATTGCAACAGGTGAAAAGTCAGGGATCTTTGTCCTTGACGTAGATGGTCCATTACATGGAACTAATGAGTCGAAAGGTATCGATGGACATAATTCCCTTGAAGATTTGTTAAATGATCATGGTGGTGCTATACCAGAAACGACGGAAGCTATTACCCCATCCGGTGGACGGCATATTATTTTTAAATACCCTGCTGGAGTAATAATATCTAACTCAAACAACTCGCTAGGCGATGGTCTAGACGTTAAGTCTACAATGGCTATATAGTAGCAGCCCCGTCAATAATACCGGCGGGGGGAATATATTTGGGATTGTGGTTTACACCCGGATGATGTTGTGGCCGCCGAGTATCCTGCATGGTTATTATCTGTAATCACCACAGAAAAACCTATTAATACAGATAATCGTCCTCATTTGTTTGAGCGCAGGCCTACGGATGGACCGGCTATACACATGTTAACCAACTGCCAATTCATGCAACAGGTGCAGCTAAATTTTAAAATATTATCATATGGCGAAAAATTAGCAGCCGTTACAAATATTGTTCGCGCAATAGATGGTATAGAGGCAGCTCATAGCATACTGTCACTTTTGGAAAATTATAGTTTTAAAATAAGTGATGAAAAAATCAATGAGTGCTTAACTAACATGAATCCTCAAAATTGTGACTACATTCGTACTAGTGTTGGGTTTAAAGGTTGCCCATCGGGCGGGTGTGGTATAAAAGCCCCTTGCGGTTGGTCCTTGGGTACGGTTCTACAAGCTAAAATAAAAACCATTATTACGCCAACACCTGAAAACGTAAATAATCCGGAAATATTAGGCGCCTTAGCTATATTGCAGAAAAAAGAACTGTTAGTTTTTGATAAATTTATGGGGAGATATAGTGGTAAAAAATCATCATTAACGCAAGAATTAAAAAAGTAAAAAGTAGAAGCAGCTGGTTTTTCAATTATCGATAGTGGGCAAACTGAAAGTGCTCCTACTGGTGACCAACCTAAAGAGCGTTGGCTAAGTCAATCAGTGCCGGACGTACCAATTGACTTAGTCTTACCGGGTAATCCGTCCCAATATGCCTCATGGTCATTTAAAAATGATGGTGTGTCAGCTGTGAAAATTAATGATCAAGGTAATGTAATTTACACCAAAGCGACATATTCCCCTATCATCATCAATGAGCGGATCAGAAACATTGATACGATCCAAGAAAAGGCATCACTATCATTCAAAACCCACAGGGATAATTGGCGCAATGTTATATTACCCAAAGCCACCATATTCGATGCAAAAAAGATCATGTGTTTAGCTGATTCAGGGCTTGTTGTAACCTCTGACACAGCTAAGATTTTAACATAGTGGCTATCAGAGCTAGAGGTCGCCAATTCTCAGATTATACCTGATCGAGTAGGTGTTAGTAAGTTTGGATGGCGTAATAATGATACGGAGTTTATTTGCCCAGGGATGAGTAACAATTATGTACTGGATACGGATGATATTGCTCCGCAGTCAGTGATTGACGGGTATTCAGTTGCCGGAGATCATGGATTATGGCTACAGGCAATAAGTGAATTAAGAAAAAATCCTAAGGCTAGATTTATATTGGCTGCATCATTTGCAGCTCCATTATTAAAGATAACAGGCCAACGGATTTTTGGCATACATAACTGGGGTGACTCTCGAGACGGTAAATCAGCAGTACAATATGCAGCGTTATCTGTTTGGGGTAAGCCTGATACGATTAAAATATTGGCCAGTTCCAGCGAGACTGGTATAGAAAGAATGTCAGCGCTATGCTCAGACCTGCCGTTATGTATTAGTGAACTGGAAACATTAGATGAGCACCGGCGCGCAGAGTTTGAGAACAAAACAATATATATGGTGACCGAAGGTAGAGGTAAGCAGCGCGGTACCATTAAGGGGCGCCAGCAATCCGCATCCTGGCGTACCATCATGATCACAAATGCTGAATCACCTATAGTTAAAGATAATAGTAAGGGTGGTATTATTGAAATTAATGGAAGACCATTCATTAACAACCAAGACTTTGCCAGTTATTTATATGGTGTCATGGAGCGTAATTATGGCCATGCAGGGAGAGTATTTTTATCAAATATAATTACTGCAAATCATGCGGAAATAAAAGATATTTACAATAAATTGCGTCTTACTTTAAAGAAAAAGCACCCTAAAAAAATTGATTCTCACATCGATGCTGTATCTCATACGGCCCTGGGTGATCAGTTGTCCAGTATGTATGTCCATGGTGAGGATAAGGCCACTGCCAGCATTGGAGCATTGCAGACCGCGGAGTATATTATAGAAAATCATTTGATAAATAATAGCGATGCCGACGAGTCAGAGCGGGCATGGCAATGGATGCTTGGGTGGATCGCGGCGAACAATGGGAGATTTTCAAGGAGTGCAATGCCAATATTGGGTTACATTGATGGTGGTTATATTAATATTTTA
>Ga0316604_10003861_pt1 | contig 10267 bp, 8 predicted proteins | sample OWC_soil_day20_C_FD_207650 | JGI IMG/M metagenome (GOLD analysis project Ga0316604, IMG submission 207650) | Wetland soil microbial communities from Old Woman Creek delta, Ohio, United States - OWC_soil_day20_CT | ecosystem: Environmental > Terrestrial > Soil > Wetlands | place: USA: Ohio...
ATCTATTGAACAGGCCAAACAGATTAATCCTGACAGGGAAACTAATCCTGTTCAATCGTTAGAAGAATATTACGACTTCATTGATTGGTCGACAACAGCTATGCCGTTCAATATCCTGCCTTCAGCGAAACACTATCCCAAATTATATGAGAGCATTGATCAAAGTTTAGACTACTTCTATTTTCTTATCGACCAGCCATTAGATAAACTCAAAGGTAAGGGTTACTACTACAATTCACTTCAATACGTAGAACCTTTCCGCTCTTGGATGATAAACTTCACTAAACATTGGGGTGAATATTTAAGTACTAAAGGTTCTTGGAACGAAGAACTTTATAAAAAATCCTGTGCTGATGAAAGATTTGGTATGAACAATGGCTGGTATGAAAGCCCTCAAAAATGGTCTACATTTAATGACTTTTTTGCCCGCTATTTAAGTTCGCCAGCTGCTCGTCCTATTGCTGATACTACGAATGAAGCTGTCGTTGTTTCTCCTGCAGACTCCGTACCGCAGGGCGTATGGGAAATAGATAAAAACTCTCGCATTGGACAGCAGAAAGGTGTACAGTTAAAATCGGCTAACTTTAACTCTGTAATTGATATTCTCGGTAGGGATAGTGTTTATGCCAGCAAATTCGCTAATGGGCTTTTAACACATACTTTTCTAGATGTAAATGATTATCACCGCTATCATTTCCCTGTAAGCGGAACAATCAAAGAAGTTCGCACTATCCTTTCTGATGATGCCGTAGGCGGTATTACTTTCTGGAATGAAAAACTTCATAAGTATGTATTAGAAGCTAAAAATCCTGCATGGCAGTCCATTGAAACTCGTTCCTGTGTTATTATCGATACGGATAAATATGGTTTAGTTGCTGTTTTGCCAATCGGCATGTCGCAAATTTCCTCCGTTAACTTCGAAGAAAGCGTTAAAGTCGGCGCAAAAGTTAAAAAGGGTGATCCGCTCGGTTACTTTCTATTTGGCGGCTCTGATATTGTAATGATCTTCCAGCCACAGGCAGGCTTTGAATTAACCGCTCCCGTACTTGATGACAATTCGTATAAACATATTTATATGGGAGAAGCTTACGGAATAATGCATGGGGCTAAACAATAACCTCGTAAAAAAGAGAGGTGGGTTAACATGTCTTCTATAAGAGAGTATCTCCTTGCTATGAAAGATAAATTTGATCTTGAGAAAAATACAGTTGAACAGATACGCCGGGAATGGACGTCAGTGGCTGCTAGGGCGGAACTCCCCAGTGGTACTACTGTTGATAAGGTAATAGTAAATAATTTACCGGCAGAGTGGGTTACGGCAGCGAATGTCCCTACCGGGAATGAACAGGTAATCCTTTATTTTCATGGCGGTGGTTTGTATTCCGGTTCTTGTGATACTTATCGCGCTTTAGCCGCCAGTATTTCTGCAGCGAGCGCCGTTCGCGTTTTGGTGGTGGAGTATCGGCTGGCACCGGAACATAAATATCCCAGTGCCAATGAGGATGCAATTATCGCTTACAATTGGCTTATTGAAAGTGGTATCTCGCCTAAAAATATTGTGATTGGCGGAGATTCTGCAGGGGGTGGTCTTACGCTTATGACCTTGCTGTCATTACGCGATACTGGGTATCAGCTACCTGCCGCCGCATTTATGTTATCGCCGTGGGCGGATCTAATAAATTTCGACGGTGAGTCCTATATAAGTCGAGCGGAATTAGATCCCATATGTAGTCTAAACGGATGCAAACTATCAGCAGACTACTATATTGGAAATTCTGATAGTAAACCACCAATTTTATCACCAATAAGCCAAAACCTGGGCGGATTACCCAGTCTCTTAATTCAGGTCGGCGACCATGAGGTATTACTGAATGATTCTACCCGCTTGGCAGCGCGGGCTGCTCAAGAAACTGGCGTGGACGTTACATTGGAAGTATGGGATAACATGTGGCATGTATTTCAAGTCTTTGCTGCAATTGTACCTGAGGCACAGCAGGCAATCAATAATATCGGCAAATTTGTACAAAAGCATGTTGGATGATGTGACATAATCACAGAAGAAGCAACGCCAGATAAACCGACTTTGCGTTCCGATATACCTTTTGGGTTGTAGAATTATACAGAATAGATGCTGATTAATGAAAATAATACACGCTTTTCTGTATGAATATAAGCCGTGATAACGGAAAAAAGATGTGGCATATTCACCATATGAGTTATTAGCAATGCTAGAATTACGCCCATGGCGGTATAGGTTGAGCCAATTTTTAGCGTTGTAAAATCGATATGTTTCTTTATAGTAGAACCTAAAGCTTCGACAAAAGGAAATTTCAGCCTAAGTTTTTCGGAAAGTGTTTGCGGTGTGGATGTTTCTGAAGGAAATAGTTCTGGTGCAGAGAGCGATTTTCTTGCTAATACAGGCGAAGGTTGTAAATGATCACGAAGTACTACAAATTCTGAATCGGCTATTTCCAATAATCCAGCCAAACGTGAGAACTTACGCCTTACGTTATAGGAAATAGTGGCTTGTGACTTATATTCTAAATCATGTTCAATTTCTGCCCAAGCATGCTGTAAAATAGAGCAAATTTGAATTTCAACTTTACAATTTGCGAAGTTTTTATATTTAGACAGCTGTAGCTGGCTTGATGTCAAACTAGCTATATAATGTACAGATAAGTAACCAAATTGAGTTACTGGCAACAACTTTCTCTTATCTACTGAGTTTATTGGATCAATTGTTAAAGATTTTTGAATGATATCTGCAACTAAATCAACATCGTCTGAAAAATATGTAATAATGCGAATGCCGCATAGGTCGGTGATCTCATCCAATGTAGTATAATTTTTCTTGATTATTTTATTTTTTAGGCTAGTTTCTCCCTTAATACGTGACATGATAGAATGAATACGAACATTTTTAGTAATTAAAAAATTAGTTACTAAATCTTGCATTTCATGGGTAAAATCATTGTACATAGAAAGGTTTTTTCTATACAAATCAAGGTTTTTTTCCATTTAAATGCCTCCTGAGAAAAATGAAATATGTTAATAACTTTATTAAAGCGTAAATTTATATGATCATTTGTGCGAAAAGTCTAGGGGATAAATGGTATGTTGTTACTTTATCTTAGTACTCAACTTTTATAATTATTTTAGAAAAATTGACCAGTGATTTATAATCGAAGAAAAATTGCACTAGTCCTTATAGTGGTTAGTCGCATGTTAAAATAAGCGTACCGAGCACAAACCTGCCGGTACGCTTAGTGGTTATCACATTATGATTCAGTAACCGCTTCCTTACGCATAGTTGTCCAGCGGTAAATGATAATTGGCAAAATCAGTAGCGGAACACCAAGATACAATGAAGTTCTGAGTTCTTCGGTAAAAGCGACAAAGATCAGGCAAGCAATCTGTGACCAAATGCCAAACTGAGTAATATACGGGAAAAGCGGTGCTTTATATTTTAGTTTCGTTACTTCAGCCGCGCTTAGCTGCTTCCGGAAATTGTATTGACTCCAGCATATAGAAATCCAGGAAATTGCCCCGGTAAAGCCGGATAAAGCCAGTAGATAGGTATAAATACTTTGATCCTGATCAAAGGTATAAAACACTACCCCAAGCCAACACACCACAATGGACAATGCCGTAGCATTCTGCGGCACGCCTTGACTGTTGAGACGGCCTAGAAATTCGGGGGCCATCTTCTCCTGTGCCAGTGCATACATCGCGCGCGTGCAGCCATATAAACCAGAATTTGAGCAGGAAATAGCCGCTGTCAAAATAACAAACGAGAAGATAGCGCCTGCCCCGTCCAGACCGTAAGCGCTCAATGCTGCCGCAAACACACTTATTTCCAAGCTGGCTTTATCCCAGGGGAAAATAGTGACCAATAACAGCATGGGAATAATATAGAGCGAGATAATTCGCATAGTGATCTGTCTGATGGCAGACGGAATGGTCTTGGCCGGTTCTTCACTTTCCGCTGCGGCTAGACCGATTATTTCCGATCCCTGAAAATTAACTAGAACAATTACCATTGTCAGCAGCACAGCCCAATACCCTTCAGGTGCAAAACCGCCGTTGGATAACAGAACACTAGTTCCCAGGTAATCCCCACCACCAATAACGCCAAAGAAAATCATGATAGCTAAACCGCAAAAAATTAGAAGAGCAACAATCTTAAACAGCGCCAGCCAGAATTCCATTTCACCAAACAGATTGACTCGGGATAAATTTATATATGTGATCGCTAAGCCAAACAGTACCGCCCACCACATTGCACTCACTACCGGGAAAAAGCCGTTCATGATAATGCCGGCAGCAATCATTTCAGATGGTACATACGTTACCCAGGTTAGCCAGTAACACCAGCCCACACCACACGCCCAGGCCGGTGATATATAGTCACGGGTATAACTGATAAACGAACCGGCAATTGGCCGGGCCACCGCCAATTCACCCAAACATACCATAACAGCATATACAATCAAACCGCCTAACAGGTAGGCCAGTACTGATGCCGGGCCGGCTTTGCCAACCACATACCCACTGCCTAAAAAATAGCCGCTGCCGATAATTCCCCCCAGGGCAATCATTTGCAAATGCCGACTTTTAAGCCCCCGATTTAATTGTCTCTTGGTATCCTGCTCCTCCAACTATCATTCCTCCAGTATTGTACAAAATGCTTTCGGAATGATTATATCACATTACTTTTTTCTGGCAATGGCATTTCCACGATTATACAAAAAATAATGACAGGGTTTTTTGTTGGCATTAAAAATGGGGCTGCAAGAAGCTTACACTCGATAAATTTAGCAGGAAAAGGGATAAAACATACCGAACTCATAATTATCTACAAATTTTACCAATAAAAGCTGTTGGCAGTGCTGACAGGTTAAAAGGATGGTGTTTTATGGCTAATATTCTTGCAATTATAGCAAATCCAAGAAAAAATTCATATACAGGTCGACTTATGCAATCATTTATAAAAGAGTATATGAACAATAATCCTACGGATACAATTACTGAGTTGGATTTATATAAAACGGAAATTCCGATAATTGATAGTGAAGTATTGGAGGCTTGGAATAAAACAGAAGAACAGCTTACAGTTAAAGAAATAACTCTATTAGATAAGATTGATCATTTTACAAGTCAGTTCTTAGCAGCTGATAAGGTAGTTATTGCTGCTCCAATGTGGAATTTACAGTTTCCACCTATGCTTACAGCATATATTGCTAACATCACCGTAGCTGGAAGGACCTTCGAATATACAGAAACCGGCTGGAAAGGATTAGTAGTGGATAAGCCATTGCTGCTTATTCATGTTCGCGGCGGAGTTTTCTCGCATGGTCCAGCAAAAGCTTATGATCATGCGGTACCATATTTAAAATCAATCTGCAATTTGTTGGGAATCGTTAATTTAAAGACAATCATATGTGAGGGGATTGAAGCAGACCCTAATAAAACGGAGAGAATTCTTGAACAGGCGGTATGTGAAGCGACAGAACTAGCTAAAACTTTTTAACCGTTAAAAACATCCGACAGCTATTCATATTTGCTTTTTATGCTGAATTATAGTATTCTATTTCTGGGAGCTACTACGGGTGGTGCCGTAGTAGATGGTGGTGGATGGCAATAGCGAGAGCTGATCGGAAAAGGCTCTCGCTATTGTTTTTTTATTTGTCAAAAATTTTTATTTGTTACCCATTTCCCACCCACATAATCCGTATCATATACACTGAGAATAATTCGTACTGCTCTTTTCAGTATTCCATTTGAAGTATCATCAATTATTTTACGTGGAATAGTAGGTTTATCGTTTGTAGGTCCTTGATAATAATGACTTACTGCATAACTATAATATGTTGTTTTATAATCATAAGTTACTTTTATCTTAACCGTTTGTTCCTTTAATAGTAATTCCCAAATACCAACTACTTTTACAAATCCCTTTAATTGTGGGCATTCGAGTAAGCCTTCAAACACATTATTGATATCGGTATCCATGTACACTCCTCCCCTTATTTCCATTTTTTTACTCACTTCGGCAGAAGAAGGTAATTTCCTGCATGTATAATATTTATTGTTAAAATTAACCTAAACTGATAAAATGAGAAAGTGATTGCGTAAATAAAGTATAAGTATGTAAGTTTTTGAGGTGACATTATGTTATTTAATTCATACGAATTTATTTTTATTTTTTTACCCATTACATTATTGATTTATTTTACGTTAGCAAAATACAGGTTGACCAAGCTTGCGACCGCATCGCTCGTGGTTGCCTCACTAGCATTTTATTCATATTGGGACATGAGATATTTACCGCTGTTATTGGGATCAATAGTATTTAATTATACTATTGGTTCTTGTATAGAGAAAACGCGAAATAAATATTTGCTCGCTGTTGCTATTGTGATCAATTTATCTCTATTAGGTTATTTTAAATATACTGGTTTTTTCATGCGGTCTTGCAATGATATATTGGGCACGTCACTTTTGGTTCCTGAGATCATTCTGCCACTGGGTATTTCATTTTTTACGTTTACGCAAACTGCCTATTTAGTAGATGCTTATCGTGGTGAAACACAAAAATATAATATACTTACCTATAGCCTGTTTGTAACATTATTCCCGCATTTGATAGCAGGGCCTATTCTTTATCATAAAGACATGATACCTCAGTTTTCAAAGCTGAGGAATTTTGTCTTTTCACAAAAAAACATGGCTTTAGGAATAGCAATGTTTACCATGGGCTTGTTTAAAAAAGTTGTAATTGCAGATTCACTGGCACCCTGGGTTAAGGTGGTATTTGACAATACGGATAAGGTTAATTTTATTGATGCCTGGGCTGGAGCAATAGGGTATACGCTGCAGTTATACTTCGACTTTTCGGGTTATTCTGAAATGGCAATTGGCCTTGGTTTTATGTTTAATTTTGTTTTACCAATCAACTTTAATTCGCCATATAAAGCGACTTCGATTATCGACTTTTGGCGTAGATGGCATATCACCTTATGTATATTTCTAAAAAACTATCTCTATATACCGCTAGGAGGCAATAGAAATGGTGAGATGAAGCGAATACGGAATTTAATGGTTACTATGCTGCTCGGGGGGCTATGGCACGGAGCCGGCTGGACGTTTGTTATATGGGGAGGTCTGCATGGTTGTTACTTGGCAGTAAATCATATGTGGCGGAAGACGGGTTTCTCTATACCATCATTGCTAGCATGGCTGCTTACCTTTATTTCGGTTGTGATTGGATGGGTATTTTTTCGAGCTAATAATATACATGATGCATTTGCGATTATGCAGGCTATGGCCGGGCTTAAAGGTGTTACCTTTTTGATTTCATTAGAACCAAATTTTGCATTTTTCAATCGAATCTTTGCTGATTTTGAAGTATTCCATTTTTTAAAAGCTGGCGAGATAGAACTGATTGTGCTAGCAGTGCTTATGCTGGTAGTCACAACCGTTAACAATCCATACCAGCATATTGTGAATTTTAAGCCCAACTGGAAATGGGTAATATCTATCGCGATAGCTTTTGTGATAGCATTATTGGAGTTAACACAGGTATCAGAGTTTCTGTATTTTCAATTCTAAATCCTGGGGAAATGAGGTATAGCTGTGAGTAAATATGGAAGGTATAACATAAAACTATGCGCATTAGTGCTACTAGTTGTTAGTACTATTTGTGCAATTAATATTCTTGTTGATCCGTTCGGCATTTGGAATCTATGGAATAATAAATCAGTCGCTTGTAAGTCAGAACAAGAAACACATGAACGGTTATGTAGGGCTATTGCGATAATTAATATAAAACCATCGATTATTTTTATTGGATCTTCCAGGACCCGTATAGGTTTAGATCCTGGCTATTATGCGCAAATATATCCAGAGACGATTTATAATACAGGCGTGTCTAGTGTTACAATGGACGAAATGTTATGGTATTTTAAACATGCTTTACAAAATCAACCTAAGTTAAAAGAGATAATTGTCGGCATAGACTTCTATGGTTTTAATCGTAATTTCCCCAACGGCGAGGATTTCCCAAGTCAACAGATGGGTAAAACGCATATTACTTATAAGAGCTTTCTTGAGACCGCGGCATCATTGGATGCGTTGAAAAGCACCTTGTTAACAGTTAAAAATAATTGGGGTATGCCAGCGCCCAGCTTTTTTGAGCCTAATGGCAAAACATCTGATCCTGCAATCCAGAATATCTATGGTAAGATTGTCGATATCGAAGGTTTTACTATGATCAACAGATTCAACATTAATACCAAAGAACATTATGCAAACTATGAGTTATCGCCAGAGCGTATTGATGAGTTTCGCGAACTTGTTACCATTTGTCGAGAAAAAGGTATTGAATGCAAAGTTTTTATCTCTCCCTCGCATGCAACAGATATGGAGGCAATTCGGGTAGCCGGGAAATGGCAGGAGTTCGAAAATATGAAACGCCAGTTATGCGCCATTACGCCAATTTTGGACTTATCAGGATATAACAGCATTACCACTGATCCAATAGGTAGCGAAAGGCGATACTATTGGGACGGTTCACATTATAAAAAAGAAATCGGTAATATGATTTTGGACCAGTTAATTGGCATTAGGGGTAATAGCCCTGCAGATTTTGGCGTAATGATTACGCCGGATAATATTGAAGAACATCTCATTTTTATTCGACAGGCAAGAGAAAAGTGGGTCAAAGATAACCCGGACATTGTTAATTACGTTCAATTACTTAAGAAAACACAAACTTAATCTATGAAGTAAAAAATATGTAAAATATAACCTCAACCCTATGAGGAATGTAGGGTTGAGGTTATATTATTTAAACCAGTGTCAGCCACAAGGGCCTTGTTAGATATCATTAGTATTGGCCGGTTCTTTCCAGATAATCTTCCATTTTCATAAGACGGCTCTCGTTCAGATCCCTATTTCGCTTGCTGACAAGCGCGACAATGGTTTCCATATTCATTATGAAACATACATACGAATTGAAAAAGCTCATGTTCTCTATACTGTTGATGATGACTATTTCTGCGCCCTGTGCTATCGGTGCTGCGTAACTGTCTGTCATGGCAATAATTTTGCACCCCGCATCTTTGGCCATTTCGGCTGCAAAAATAGTGTCGCTGGAATACCGGTTAAAGGAGATCGCAATCAATACATCCTCAGCGGCCAAATCAATCAGACAGTCCACTAGTGGCTGATGGTTGCCAATGACTAAGACTTCTGGACGGATGCAGGAGAGCATGACGCCAAACGAAGCGGCAAAGCCCGAGCAAGCACGGAAGCCGACAATGAAAACTCGTTTTGCCTTGGAAATTAGTTCTGCGGCTTCTATAAATGTAGAATTTGAATCGTTCAAGATATCTTTTTTGATATTCCCTAGAACATTCTGCCGTAATGTTGCTATCAAGTCAGAATCCGTAAGATTTTCATACTGCTTGATTTTTTCATAGGGTATCTCCACAGCGGTACAATCAAAGTCCCGTTCAGCTTGCTCCCGCTGGAAGACCTTTTTAAATATAGTGAAATTTTCATAACCAAGTTTTTTGGAAAGACGGATTACGGAAGACGCGCTTACACCGAGCCTTTCCGCGATTTCATTAGATGTGAGAAAGCAAGCTTGTTTTTTGTTTTTGAGCATAAAGTCCAAAACAGTTTTATCATTATTGGAAAGTTCTGTCTTACAAGCGCGCTGTTCTATTGTTTCCGTCATAGGATCACCCTTTTCTCATGGTTTAGCTTCATTGTACGTGGTGTTTAAATCTTATGTCAATAAATCACTTATAGTATATTGACAAGAACGCCTTGCTAGGATAGTATTTGATTATAAATAATCTCGAAACATTTAATCATGATTATTTATAATCAGTAATTTCAAGAAGGTAGTTTATGTATAATCTGACTGAAGGCAATGTAACCAGGTGTATGGTGTCATTTGCCATGCCACTCCTGTTTGGTAATGTACTACAGCAACTTTACAGTGCCGCCGCTGCGGTGATCGTAGGGAATTTTGCAGGGAAAGCGGCACTTGCTGCTGTAGGCACAGCGGCTCCGATTATGAATATATTAATGTTTTTGATGGTTGGAATCACAATGGGTTCGTCAATTTTAATGTCTGAATTTTTTGGTGCTGGTAAGCACGAAAAAGTGAGGCAGGAAGAAGTTACATCACTCCTAAGTGGACTGATATTTACCATTATACTCTCAGTTGCGATGATTTTTCTGATAGACCCACTGC
>Ga0316604_10003862_pt1 | contig 10266 bp, 7 predicted proteins | sample OWC_soil_day20_C_FD_207650 | JGI IMG/M metagenome (GOLD analysis project Ga0316604, IMG submission 207650) | Wetland soil microbial communities from Old Woman Creek delta, Ohio, United States - OWC_soil_day20_CT | ecosystem: Environmental > Terrestrial > Soil > Wetlands | place: USA: Ohio...
GCCAGCGCCGGTGACGGCGGAACGATGACGGCGGTTAATACCGCGGCGGCCTTGGCCTATGCAGGCCATAAAGTGATTTTAGTGGATTGCGACCTTCGAGTTCCCATTGTGTGTGAAGGCTTTGGCTTGCAGAATGTTGGCTTAACCAATCTGATTCATGGCGAAGTTTCGATCAAAGAGATTTTGCAAGAATCTTGGGTTCCCAACTTGAAAATCGTGACGAGTGGTCCGCTTCCCGTAGGGCCGATTACAGCTCTCTCCAATGAAAAAACTCGCGGTTTATTCGACCATTTGCGAACTGTTGCTGATTTTATAATTCTTACCAGTTCGCCGCTTTTGTTCGAGCAGGACTATGTCGTGTCAGACGCCTGTGTGTTAGCATCAAAAGTGGATGGCGTCGTGTTGGTAATCGACAGTAAAACCGTAAAACCCAAAGCCGCGCAAAAAGTGATTGATCTTTTGAATGGTGCAAAAGCAAATATCATTGGTACGGTACTCAATGATGTAGTAGGGTACGAATGAAATTGCTTATTTTACTGAAATGAAAATATTGATGGTATTCCTATGAAAAAAACGGTCTTCGTAAATTTTAGCATGGGATTGGCTGGTCGATTGTTTAGCCAACTATTTTCATTTTTTATTGTTGTTTATTTGGCACGTGTCCTGGGACCTGCCGATTATGGCGATATTAGTTTGGCGCTTGCCCTGGTCAGTTATTTTAATTTGCTTGCTACTTTTGGACTGCCAACGGTTGGCACAAGGGAAGTGGCCTGTGTCCAACATAACTCCCAAGAGCTGGTCAGCCGGATATTTTCATTGCGTATATGGTTGGCTGTGATTTCCTATTTGGGTTTGTTTGTTTATGGATACTATTTTGCATCCACATCACGCTTGTTTCAGTTGATTCTTTTATATGGATTAGCGATGCTTAGCGCTTCCTGTTTCTTGGACTGGTATTTTGTCGGGATGGAAGATTTGCAGTCGCTTACTATTGCAAATGTAATGGGGAATCTTTTTAGTTGTGGATTTACTTTCCTATTGGTAAAAAATGTTGATGATATATATTACGTCCCAATTATTTCTTTTTTAGGATCAGTTATTTCATGTTTTTATTTATTGTACGTATATCGAAAAATACAATCTTTACATTTTTATTTTAATATTTTTCAATTCCGAAATTTTCTGCGAGCGTCAACTCCTTTTGCTATTACAGGAGTATTGTCACAAATTTATGGGAATATGGATATGATTTTCCTTGGATATTGGGTCGGGTCGGAAGAGGTGGGGTACTACAGCGTTGCTTACAAAATTGTAGTGGTCCTTTCGGGCGTTATCGGGATTTATTCGCAGTCAACATGGCCAGTCATGATTCGGTTATTTGAAACAAATACCAGGCAAGCAGGAGAATTTCTTAAGCAAAATCTTCAGACCATGCTTTATTTTATGATTCCCGTTGTGACGGGGGGGACGATACTGGCGCGTAATATTATTGAGAGCTTTTTTGGTGAGGTATATGCGCCGGCGGTGATACCCTTTGTATTATTGTTGTACTATGTCTTTTTTATGGCGCTTAGTATAACGTTGGCCAATTTGTTGTTGGCAGTAAAAAAAGACAAGATTTATTTAAAGACATTAGTGTTGGGGGCTGTGACCAATGTAGTAGCTAATTTGGTATTAATACCGCAATGGCGGGCTACTGGTTCGGCATCGGCCATGGTCATCGCCGAGCTGGTTGTTTTTATTTTTCTTCTGTCAAAAGTAAAGGCATTACATAACGAAAGCTGGGTCGACAACAAATTTATTTTTCTCGTTATGGGAAGTAATTTTATTATGGGCGTTGGTATTTTGGGGATACAGCAAATGTTTCAGTATCACGTTGGTGTTTCCATATTAGCGGGAGTCTTAATATATATTGGCGTATCTTGGCCTTTTTGCGCCAAATTTATTAGGAGGGGATGATGCAACAAAATATAGTGCTTCTGGCGATTTTGCTCTATACTGCATTTTCCTTTAATCCCATTGCGGAAATTTCTATTTTTTCTCGAACGTTAAATTTATCTCCAGGTGATATGATAACAATGCTTTTGGTGATGGGAGTGTCGATCAAAGCACTTGCGTATAATCAAAAAGATATGATTATCAAAAGACCTCCTGCGGTGATCCGTTTTCTGTTTTCTTATATATTCCTGGCAACGGTGTTTTTTTTATCCACGCTATTATTTTTTTTGTTTCATAATGAAATGGCCCAATATTTGCCACGGAGCCTTTTTATTTACTTGCTGTGGAGTATTGCTCCGCTATTGTTTTATTATGGATCGGATTCTCAATTAAATCTTAACAAACTGACTCGGATTACATGGATTCTGATGGTCACTTTTCTTGCAGGGGTAATGGGCAACATCTTTATCAAGACCAATGATTTTAATTTATTTGTTTTGCTAACCAATACTTTTCAATCTCAAAACGTGCGCTTGGGCGGTCAGATTGCTGATCCGAATCAACTGGGAACACTGGCTGCATTTTTTTCTACTATTGGAATAATGGGTGCATTATACGAAAAAAAAGTAGGAGTACGATTCTCTTTTGTGTTGCTGACAGCGGGAACGGGGTCTATCATACTGTTGACACAATCCCGTGAATCGATACTGACACTGTTTGTTGCCGTGATATGTGTTGGGGTTTTTCTGATGCAAAAGAAGCTTTATTCTAAAGCTTTTATTATTGCCATGGGGCTGATTATGGGCACTGTCTTTAGTGTAATGAATATACCCAGAATTGTTGAAACACTGTCGGCAATGGATGTAGGCGATACAGGGTATGCGTTAAGTGCACGTGGCCGCGTCTGGGAATTTGCATTGAAGATTATTTCTAATTACCCGTTAGGTATTGGATTTGAAAACATGGCTTATTTTACGGATAATTCGGTTCTGCAAGCGCATAATGCTTTTTTGCAGTCTGCTATTGTCGGCGGCGCTCTTGGTTTTATTTCGTTTTTGTGTTTTCTCGTCTTTTTATTCCAGTTGTTCAGGGCAGGAGCGAAACTTGTTCCAGAGAACTGGATGTTAGAAGCTTATTTTGCCTTTAGTGTAGGGTATCTTGCGACCTCGTTGGGGTCGGATCATTTTATTTCCTTTTATACCTTTAATGCGGTTTTTTTTGGTCTATTGGGTTTTGTCGTCAGTGCGCGATAACCGAGAAGAATATAAAAATATAGGGGAATATTGATGAATATTGTATTGCTTCCCACACCTCCTTTTGAAGAAATTGGTGGAGTATCTACACATGTATATATGCTGGCAAAAGGACTACGGATTTTGGGACATAGTGTCTTTGTGATTCAAGAAAACCCGTCCCAATGGTTTCGATTACCTTTTGTTCGATTTCCCGAGTTGGTAATTTCGCGCATCAATTTATATTTTTCCAGAAGATACAGACGATGGGCTGAAGAAGTATATTATATATTTGCTGTTATATGGAAAACACGAGGCAAGATAGATGTGATAAATATCCAAAATGTTCAACACATTGGTATGGCTAAATTGGTACAACAGTTGCTGGGGTGCAAAATAGCGTTGACTGTTCATGGATATTTAACTTATGAAGCGGAATCTGGGAAATGGTGCAGTGTTGGTGATAAGACACATCAATGGCTTTACTCTATGGAAAAAGAAGGTTATGACAAATCTGACGCAATCGTTTGCGTGGGCCGCGCAGTTGAAAGCTATGTGAAACAATTTACCACGAAATCGATTGAACTTATCCATAATGGTTTGGATATGGATTTTTTCCAACCGGATAGCAATATAGAAAACAAATGTAACTGTAGAAGAATTCTTTTTGCCGGCATATTGCAAGAGTCAAAAGGGATCATGGATGTGCTTCAGGTTATTCTCGTTTTGGCGCAGGAATTTGGGCAAGATGTTACTTTGAGCATTGCAGGAAAAGGGCCTCAAGAGTTATCGGCGCGACAATTTGTTATTGAACATGGATTAGAGGCTAATGTGAAATTCCTTGGCTCGTTGGGGAAGGACGCGATGCCAAAGTTTTATAGCGGAGGAGATCTTTTTGTTTGTCCTTCGAGCCAACGAGGACTTTCTGGCAAAGGGGAGGAACCTTTTGGTTATACTGCACTTGAAGCCATGTCTTGTGGGGTGCCGGTTGTTGCATACAAAACAGGAGGATTGCAGGAGCAAGTGCAGGATGGTATTACAGGATACTTGGTGGAGGCTGGCAATGTTGCAGAATTGACGACTCGCGTGCGAACTTTGATTGCTGATGCTGAATTGTTGAAAAAAATGGGAATTGCTGCGCGAAACCATTGTGTACAAAATTTTTCACATATAAAAATGGCGCAGCAGTACGTGGATGTTTATAAGTGTGATAGTAAAATGACAATGTCAAAAAGGCAGAGCAATTGATTGGTGGCTGACCGAGTAGTGCTGCAGGTTGCGATTGTTTCAGATGCTACACTAGGAAATATAGGCGGGGCTTGAGCGATTTACCGTTTCGATAGCTAAAGAATTGACAAAGCGTCAAATAAAAATCAATGTTTATGATCGAAGCACGGTTGAAAATTGGTATATGGATTTTGCGAATATAAAAAATGAATAGATGGAGGAATGTATTGTGCCCAACGTTCTTACAAGGCTTTCGGGAGAAAAAATAGACATATCTAATTTATCTGTTAAAGATCTAATCAGAGTTCATTATGAGGAAGAGGTAGCATATGGTAATGAAATTATAAAGACGCCACCCTTTAGTCAAAGAAGAGTAATATTAACGACAGAAGGGTACAAATTTATTACTGAAATGATGAAAGAAGTCTCTGCGAAAACTGGCAAGAAAGTGCATCTTGGTTCCAGAAAAATCTATTTCGAAATTATCGAAAAAGTTATAACCGAATATAGGAAAAAGAACTTACATTCCCATCAAGAAGTCATCCGGTTTTTCGAGGCCGGAATTGGGACAGGGTTAATTTTAAAAGAATTGGCATCACTAGACAATGTTAGTGTCAGTGGATGTGACTTAATTGTAGATGTTGTTACTCCACTTCCAGATAAGGTTAAGGTATATGAGGGTGCGGTTCATGACGTATTGAGTACATTACCTGAATCCAGTATTGATATATTTTACTGGAATGATGTATTTGAACATATTCCAGTTGACGAAATTAATCCGTTGTTGGAAATGATTCATTCCAAACTATCTCGTAATGGCATAATAATTACGGTTACTCCCAATTGGCATTTGCGTCCTACCAATATTACGGAAACTTTTCATCCCCATGGCACTGAAGCAAAAGGATTTCATTTTAAAGAATATACGTACAATGAAGTGACCGGTCTTCTGGAAAACAATGGATTTAAAGTTTTTAGCAGTCCATACATTTATAATCTATTTGCGAAAAAATACATTATTGGTTTTAATAAAATTGCTTTCCTAAATCACAAAATTAAACGATTTATTGAACCAGTCGCAGCTATTTTACCATTTTTTCTAAAAAGGTACTTGATCCTTGGATTTGCGTTTTCAACTACTATAGCGCAAAAAAGCAAGGAGAACTGAAGGACGTGGCAAAAAGACGCATTATATGCAAAAGGGGGACGTGTGTTGCGAATTGCGATTGTTTCAGATATTATGCCAGGCAATATAGGTGGCGTTGAACGATTTGCTTTTTCGCTGGTTGATCAATTGATAAGACGAAACATGAGTGTCGATATTTATGATCGTGGTTCAATTGGTGATAGACCCAATAAATGGGAGTATAACTTCTTCGTCAATCAATACCGAAACATACAGATTGGTAATGCTGTCTGGAAAAAAATTTCTACCAACAATGAAGCTACTGGTGTTATTATTCAAAATAGTATAGCGGGTTGGAATTTGCGCAGCAAAACGAACATTCCCCGGATTGTGATTCATCATGGCAGTATGCGAGGATTGTCTCATATGAAGCTGCCGGATAGCGTTTCCTGGCGTACCCGCGTGAACCGATATATTTTTTCAGATCGCCTGAAGGGTGGTTTGGAGCAATATACAGCAACCGGAGCCGTTTCGGTCGCGGTTTCCAGCGCGGTAGCCGAAGAACTGCAACAATACTATTCTGAACTACATCCTGTTGTGATTCCCAACGGAATCGATATCCATCATTTTAGCAAACGGGATCGGGAGCGTTGTCGTCAAAAGTACGGGATTGATATGGGTGATTTTGTAGCTTGTTTAACCGCTCGATTTAGTGTGATCGGGAAAGGCTTTGAAGAGGTCTACGCTTTGGCTGTATTGGCGGAAACCGAGCAACTGCGGATCAAGTTTTTGATTGCTACGGATGAGGTTCCCGCAGATTGGCCGGCGAATGTTATATTTGTAAAAAATGTAGATTATGATACGATCCCGGAAATATATTCTGCAGCGGATGTATTTATTTTTCCTACCCGTTATGAGGGATGCAGCTATTCGTTATTGGAAGCTATGGCTTGTGAATTGCCGGTTCTAACGACCCAGGTGGGATATGCAAAAGATTTGCGTCGGGATATTGCCGAAATTGCGCCCTACATATTAAAAGAAAACAACGTGGAACAGTACTGGAAATTGCTAAAACAGCTTGCTGGCGATGAATTTCTGGCAAAAAATCTTGGCATCATCGGCGCGGACTATGTGCGGCGGCATAATAGTTTGGACGTTATGGTGGATTCCTATGTAAATCTGATCAAACAAGTCACGCAAGGATCGGTACCCCAATGAATATTTGTTTTATTACCCGGAGCTTGCCATTTGGCAAAGCGGAAGCCTTTGTAATTGCTGAAATCCTGTACACCTTAAATGCAGGAAATCAGGTTAGCGTTGTGCCCCTACGACCGGAGGGCGATGTGGTTCATAGTGACAGTGCCGCGTTATCGAACATTGCGATCAAAAGACCACTATGCAATGGAACCATGATGCTGGGCGCCATAAGAGAAATATGCAGAAATCCGGCCGTTTTTTCAAAGCTGCTCATAAAAATAGGGAAGAGTAGAAATAGCTGGGTTTTTATAAAAAACCTTGCTGTAGTGCCCAAAGCGGTGTGGTTGGCGGGATATCTTCGGCATACGGGGATTCCTGACCATATCCATGTTCACTGGTTGTCTACAACCGCAACGATGGCAATGATAACGGCTTCCTTGTTGAAAATCCCCTGGAGCATTACTGCGCACCGATGGGATATTGCGGAAAACAATCTTGTCAAAGAAAAAGTGGACTCTTGCTCTTTTGTGCGGTGTATCAATGAAAATGGCGCAAAAGAGGTTCGAAAATTGGTTGGCGAAACAGAAAAAATTCTAACTCTTCATATGGGCGTTAAAATCCCGGATGAAAGCATGAGTAAACAAAAAAAACCGGATATGAACCGGATGTTTAAGATTCTTATGCCAGCTAATTTTGTCGAGGTTAAGGGTCACACGTATTTGATTCAAGCAATTCACAGGCTACATCTTCAAGGCGAAAAAATCCAGGTTGAGCTTGCCGGCGAGGGTGTACTGAAAAATGAAATTCAACAGCAAGTCAGCCAAATGGGGCTGACAGATTGCGTCCGTTTTCTTGGCGAGATATCGCATTCGAGCCTTCTCGAAAAACTTTTTGCCGGAGAGTGGGATTGTGTGACGTTGCCGAGTATTATTACAAGCAAAGGGGAAAAGGAAGGAATTCCGGTTTCACTCATAGAAGCCATGGCTGCAGGAGTGCCTGTGGTATCTACCTTCACGGGCGGGATTCCTGAGCTCTGTACTCCCGGTACGGCTTTTCTTGTGCCTGACAAAGATCCACAGGCTTTGTCTGAGGCGCTATTGCTTCTCATACATGATTTGAATAAACGGGAAAGTCTGATTAGCTGTGGAAAAAATCAGGTAAAAGAAAATTTCAATATTACGGCGATTGGACCCAAACTCTTGGAAAGATTTCGCCGCTCATGATAGGGTGGCATCCTGTTTTAATTAAAAATGAAGTCTTACGCCGGTAAAGCATAAAGGAGGTGAGTCAATGCCAACTCCAAAAAGAAGATGGGGCAATGGAATACCTGTTCGGAGTTTTAAATGAGGAGGGTTACCACGATGTATTTAAAAACGCTAGCTCAATACGGAAGACATTTTAGGATTATTCAGGGGCACATGACGCTAAAAAAAGTCTATAACTTGGGTAAGCTATTTATTCTGTATTTAGCGGGCAAGCAAGTTATCACGACAATGCCGGCTTTGTTAAAGGTTGAAGCAAGCAGAAAATGTCTGGTTAATTGCACCTATTGTTTTGCAGAAAGAGCGAACAAATTTTTCCCTAAACGCACTTATTTTGAACTCTTGGACAAGCTACATCCATGGATCTTCGAAGTTTCGCTTTACAACATTGGAGAACCGCTGTGGTGTGAGGATTTGATTGAATTTATTGCTTACGCCCATCAAAGAAATGTCAGCACCGCACTATCAACTTCATTGTCGCTGGAGAAAAGCGAACAATATTGGAATGATTTGGTTGTGGCGGGGCTGGATTATATGGTTGTTGCCTTAGATGGAACAACTGCAGAAGTCTACAATAAATACCGGGTGAATGGAGATTTTCCATTAGTTATGAAAAATCTCCATTCAATCCTCAAAGCCAAAAAGCAACATAACAGCCAGATAACGATCGAATGGCAAATGATCGAATTTGAGTGGAACCGGCATGAAATTGCAGAAGCGCGGCGAATGGCCAGTGAACTGGGCATGGTTTTTAGACTGATCAAAGAGGCAAAATTACCAAGAGAAGACGCCCAAAAGAAAGCTGCCTATGTCAGAAAACGGAATTGTTTGTTGCCTTATTTGGTATATATGGTGAATTCTTACGGTGAAGTAACCCCTTGCTGTAAATACTTTGGTCCGGAAATGAAGATCGGGGATGGATTTGAGAACAGTTTTGAAGAAAATTGGAACAACGAAGCAATCCGTAAGGTGCGAGATAGTGAATTGATCAAAAGCCGGCCCATATGTTGCAAATGCAATGAATGACAGCAGCAGACCGCGATAAACACCCAACATTACGAAAAAAGGTCTAATTTATAAAGCTAGCTTAGAAATTGCGTTTTTTTACGGGAATGTATTGTCAACAATTATTCTCTTGAATAATGAGCGGAAAACATAAAAGTAACGATAAATAGGAGAGCGGGCTGTTGCTTTTAACATTCTGGATTTAGGGGGTGGTGGCTGGGAAAAAATTATCGCGAATATCTGGCCTAATCTTTCCTGACCCATTAACTATACTTTTGGATAATATCGCAAAAGACAAATTCGTTGTATGATTAGAAGTAGAGCGAAAATTGTTTTCATAGCAAGGGAATCATAGAAAATCAAGCAATATTGTCTAAAAAAGCAGGAATGACCGACCATTTGGCGAAAGAGGGATTTGAGTGCGAAGAAGCTTTCCAGGATTGCGCAAGATATTATTGTTTGCAGGAGATATGGTAATCGTTACCCTGTCTTCTTATGCGGCGATTTTTATTGTCCTTTCCTTCCGCGACGTAACGCTCGATATGGCTCTTTACCGCGGGATGCTGCCGGTTATGCTGGTTGTTGTAGGAATCTTGCTGATGTTCAACGGATTGCTTTCGCTAATTCGCAAAAGCTACAGTGAAGTATTGATTGATTTAGCTATTGTAATGATTAAAATGTTCGTTATTATGATGGCGATAAGCTTTTTCTTGAGAGATTTCGCCTATTCCCGCAGCATTTTGACGATTGCAGCGATTCTCCAATTTATTGCGTTGGCGCTCTGGAATAGGTTTTACTGGTTGCGGGAACATGCCAATATGGTATCGCGCAGAGTTTTGATCATGGGGAATGCTCAGGAATCCCATATTCTGATTAGCCGTCTTCGGGCTCATTCGTACCTGAAGGATCAAGTGAAATATGTTTGCAATGATTATGACAGCGGAGACTGGAAGCCTGTCATGAATGACGTTGATTTGGTAATTCTTTCTTCCGACATGAAACTTTGTGATAAAGCGGCCATGCTGAATTATTGCCAAATGAACGGAAAACAGGTCTTTATCATTCCAGAATTCTATGAATTGCATTGCAGTAATGTGGACTTGGATAAAATCGATGATATTCCTGTATTTCGGCCGCGCTACTTAAGCCCAACAACGGAACAACGGATCATGAAGCGTTTGTTGGATATCACAGTTGCGATGATTGCAACTGTGAGTTTGACACCGGTTTTCATTCTGACGGCGATCGCCATTAAATTGGATAGTCGGGGACCGGTTTT
>Ga0316604_10003863_pt1 | contig 10266 bp, 12 predicted proteins | sample OWC_soil_day20_C_FD_207650 | JGI IMG/M metagenome (GOLD analysis project Ga0316604, IMG submission 207650) | Wetland soil microbial communities from Old Woman Creek delta, Ohio, United States - OWC_soil_day20_CT | ecosystem: Environmental > Terrestrial > Soil > Wetlands | place: USA: Ohio...
TATACCAATATCGATAGATTTTGAAAAAGCACCCTCAGGGAGCTTTATTAAAGTTACCCTATTTTACCTTCGATACGAAAAAGAAATTTTTTGCTGATTTATGCTTGACTTTTCATAGCTGGTCTCCATTTAATTAAGCCAAGTTGGTGCATTTATTTTAAATAACTGGCTATGAATTTGAGCCAAGTTGGTGCAACCTTTCTTCCGGGTTAAACATCAGGATGCTATAAATCTTCAAGTGCATGTATCAAACTGCCAGGAACATCCTCCAACTGTTGTGCCACAGCCTGTACCTCTTGTGGAGGAGGAACTCTCAATGAGAGCTGATTTATTTCTTCTCGAACAGCCTGCCGAACAATTTGTTCCATATGACTGTTTTGTTTAGCGAATAGAATACTGGACACCACAAATTCAGTTCGGTGACGGCTGGCCTGCTGCGTGAACAGCCGCTCGGCTTCCTGGTGTCTGGGATCATCCATATCAAAAGACAGATAGTATCGTTTTCGCATAGTCTTATCCCAGCAGGAGCTTGTACCCGTCCGCATTGGCAAACCGGTTCAGCACCGCAACAATATTGATCGCATTTCCTAGCAGCCGGAATTCCAGCAGCTCCGCTCCGCCGCCTGCAAACACAGTAGGGAGCCTTAAATCCAAGCCCCGTTCCCGCAGAGCATTCAACAGCTCCTTGCAGTAGGCAGACACTTCATACTCTACTGTTTCTTTAATTTTCTTACGATCAGTGTGTTGAATTTTCTCTCGGATTGCGTCAGTGATCAAAGCATCCGAAAGCAGAATGCCACTTTTCTGCAGAGCGTCCTGAATGCGGCTATAGAGGATGATAGTTCCCAAACGCAAACTAACACAGCTTGCACGCTCCAGCTTGAAATTATGGACTGTGAGAACATCCACCGTATAACCGCCGATGTCAACGAGGGTAATGCTTCTGTATTCCTGCAAACGAGGATAATACCGGCATAGTGCCGCATGTCCCTGGGCGAACACTTTACAGTCAGAAATACGACATCGGTATGCTGTTCCTTCGAATTCAAAGGACACATTTTGTAGAAAATATTGCCGAAACGCATCTTTTTGTGTACCGTAACTGTCGATGGGAAGCCCCACACCAAGCATAATATCTGCATCAGTTACACCAACACGTTTCATAGCTTCGGCAATGGCTGGCAGGGTGAGAATAAAAGTGTCCTGCTCCATTGTCTTATCCTGCTGAAAACGCAGGCGCCGCTCTCCGATGGCGTAATAGCTACCTTCATAGGACAGCTGAAGCTCTGGTGTTAAAAACTCCCGGTCACTTGCAGTAAAACCAGAAGCATAAAGCATCCCGTCTGAGGATTTTGTATTGTAGTTTCCATTGTCTATTCCAAGCTTGATCATGGCAGGAACCTCCTTTTTCTTTTTCTGCGTTTATGGTTACATCCCCATTGTCATACCAGGAGTTTCCTCCTGAGAATCCTCAGATGGTGTTTCGGATGGTACGTGTTCTGACTGTGTCTCTGCAGCTGCCTGCTCCCTCTGGCGGCGATTCTGACGGACAGGTCGTTCTGGTCGTTCTCTTGCAGAGGATGCATCCTGGCCTTCCTGCGGCGCAGACACCTGCTCCATGCGGCTCTCCACATATTCCCGCACTTGCGCAGGAACTACTTTTTCATAGGTTTTTTCCAAATAATCCTTCAGCTCCTGTTCAATGGTAAGTTCCTTTTTGTCCATGAAAAAACGAAGTGCTTCCAGTTTTTCCGACGGAAAAGATACCTTTAGTTCTGACATGCTCATTGCTTTTCCTCCTATAATTTAATTTCTATTTCCGGCAAATACGGCCTTTACTGTGCCGTATTTTTCGCATAAGGTCTTGCATACAGCACCTGTTTGTCTGCATCAAACAGGTCCCGGTACACAACCCGGCCTCTGGAATATGAGGCGTCCACTACCTTGCCATTGCCGGCATAGATACCCACATGAGTAATATTGAGATAACGTCCGTTTACTTTGTGACTCCAAAACACAAGATCACCTGGAGCAAGATTGGCTTTCGAAACGGTCAGACCATTGTTGACACAATATTTTCCCTGCTCGGCGGCGGTACCAGGAAGATTTACCCGAAGCTGACGGTATATCCACTGTACAAGATAACTACAGTCGGTATAACCTGCCTGACCGCGAAGCTCCTGTGAGTAGGGATCTCCCAGACGGGACAGCGCAAGCTGAACAGCCTGGGAACCAGTTTCTCCTGCTGCCAGATCAGTGGTCGGATTGACAAACTGTTCCGGCAGCCAATCCGACCACTGATCAAATCGGTCTCCTTCGCCTGCTGCGCCGGTTCCATACAAGGCCCGGTAATAAATTTCTGAAGCATTTGCCTGATTTTCGTAAGAAATCCTGCGCCCGAGCGTACTTTCCAGATTTCTATAAATTACTGGAAGGGAAGTAAGCGGCACCGCTGCAGTGTAGGTCTCCTCATGCTCCACTCCGTCCTCATCAGAACAAATACGAGTGCGTTCCTCGTAGCGAACGAAGCAGTCAGTAAATGACTGATAATCAATCCCTCGCAAAGATTCAGCGCCGAAATACAGAGAATAAAAAATAGCCTTAACCTGTACAGGGTCAAGACTTCCTTCCTCAATTATCAATAAGATTTCAGCAATAATCACATCCAGCTCTGAAAAACTTTTACGCATGTCCTCAATATATTCTTGATAATCCTCCGGTACCTGACCTGAAATAACTCCGTCATGAAAGGATAACTGAACAGCGGCGTTGTTATGGTTCGCAGTTCCAGACAAAAGACTGGAAATCATGACAATAATCAGGATAAAAGGTGTTAAAATCGCGGCAATGAGAACACCCACCGCCTTCCAGGTTCGTTTATCTGCAGCTGCCATAATTGCTGCCTTTGCCACTAGGGTAATTGTTACGGGATCAGCCATGGCTGCACCTCCTTTTCGTAAACTTACACACGGATTATCCTCAAAGGGCAGTAAAACTTATTTTTCACCACCATTTCTGTCCGAACAGATTCCCTTGCTGCGGCTCATACTGTTCCTGACTCTGTGCTAACTGGATCGATTTTTCCACTGCCTGTTCCAGAAAGTCCGTATCAAAACCAGCCAAACGATAACCCTCCAGAATGGTATTAAGATAATAATCCGAAGGGGCTCCAAACGGACGCCCATCATTCATGATATACACCATGGCATTTACTGATCTGCCGCCCAACTCCACAGGAAACAGCTCCTTTCGGTAAAAATTCGGATATTCTTCATACCTATCAAGAGCAAGCTCGTCCTGGGGACGAATTTTCCACAAGAGCACAGGAACACTTGCACCGATAGAAGGTTCCACAGTTGCAACAGCACTACTGCGACTCCCCCGGAACAGCATCTCATAATCTTTCATTTCACTAGTGCCTATCACCTCGGCAGTAGGGCATCGATAGGCCATTTGAGTAAGGTTCAAATTACTGCCATAGGCAATATACAAGGTTTCTTTTTTCATTTAGGAACTCCTCCTTCTACATGGACATAGTAAGGCCGGGGCTTTGCTCGTCTTCCCCGGCCTGATCTATTTCGTATTCTGTTACTGACTCCGGCTGCGCCGAAATACTCTGCTCCGCCTCCTCTAAATGCCTTTCTTTTTTCTGCCGTAATCGTTCTTTCTGCTTCTGGGCCTGTGCCGGGTCACGCCAGGCAATACAGCCCTCCAGATGTTCCAACAGATGCAGCCTTGCAGTTTTGAATTCATCTCCAATAAGACCAAGACGCAGCAGCCAAGTACGGAACGTATATTTTTCGTTAGTGGTCTGTGTCTTGGTTCGGCTGGCACAACGCTGATTCAGGGCTTGTGCCGAAATCGCCATACATAGCTGAATGTACGCTTTAATCTTGCCGGCATGAGTAGTGCTGTTGAATAAACGGAACTCCACCGTACCCTTCTGGAATACACTGTGCAGATTTAAGCAGTGGTAGCGGCTGTCATGGTAATGCTCCTGGCTTCCATCCGTGCCGTTATACCAGATGCCGCTGACTTGATCCAGCGTTTTGGGTCTCCTACGGTTGAGTTCCTCCAGAAAGCGGCTTTCTACCGGCTTACACCATCGGTGCTGTCTGTCGACAGTCACCTGCAGAGCCTTATAGATCATATCCTCCTTAGCTGCCATTATATTGGTGATATTGCGCAGCGTGTTAGCGTCAAAAGGTGATGCGTCTATATGCACATGAATGCCGCAGGAGCCGTTGGTAATTGCACCAGCCTCCCGAAGCTTGCGAATTAGCTCCTGTACCGTTTCGATGTCCTCCCAGCGACAGATAGGGCTGACCATCTCGGTTTTGTATTCATTTGGCGCGGAAACGATTTGACGTCCGGATCTTTTCTGTGCAGTAATACTGGAATCACTCATAAACTTCCATTTACGCCCCTGAGAATCCAGCGCAGAATAGGTATCATAACAAGTGCCGTCGTAATGGCTGGCAGTTCCAAAATATTCGGCCGCAATCTTTGCTGCCTGTTCACGAGTCACGCCGGTCATCTCAATTTCAATGCCAAACCGCTGTTCCTTCATGTCCATGAGTTATACTCCCTTCGCCATTTATTCCGGACAGTCATCAGCGACCGCCTGCCTTTCCGAACAATTTTGCCTTATGCTCCGGTGCATGAACCATCAGGTTATAGCGCTCATTTCCGCATTTATAGAGACACACACCCTGCTGGGGATAACGGATGAGTTCAAATTCAGATCTCTCCAGCTGAAGGGTATCCATGTAGAATTTTGCATCAATGGAGCCTGCATTAAAAAGAAACTGGTGAGTCGGGATGGAAAACAGTGGTTTGGTCAGCTCTCGGATATGCTCTACATTAAAATCCTCCAAATTCTGCGAGGCAAGAATGACGGCGCTTTCCTTTTTACGCACACGTTTCATGAAGTTGCGGATATATTCAATTGCCGTCAGGTTCGTTAGGAACAGATACAGTTCATCAATGCTGGCAGCGGTGTTCCCAGTGGTTAAAAGCTCATTGCTCATATAGGACAACACGTTGAACAGTAAGGCGTTTCGCAGATTTTTACTGGCATTTAACACACCCTTAACACCAAAGGTTATAAAATCATTGCTGGTGATGTTGGTATGGCCGTTGAAAAACTTAGACTCCGCTCCTTTGCACATGGAATGGAGTCCAAGACATATTTCCCGCAGAGAATCTGCTGTATAAAGCTGACGGTGACTTTCATCGAAGTTCTTGTATTCCGTTTCGATGAAGTCGTACAAATCAGAAAGGATGGGGTAATCCGTATGCTTTAAACGGTCAAAATTGCTTCGATCGGTGATACCCCATTTCTCATAAAGCCTCCCCAGCATGATTTCAATTGTGTCAATTTCTCTGTCAGTAAAGTCCTTATAGGTACGAAAAAAATCCTTTAAAAAGCTGATGTGCTGACTGAGCTTGCTACTCTGCTGGAATGCCTGGGGTGCCTCTGTATCTTTTGGGTCGCCGGTTTCATCCCAGCTTTTTGGCTCCAATACATTGATAATGAATTCGCCAGACATGAGGTCAATGAAGCAGCCACCGAGATTGAGGGTCAGATCCTCGTACTCCATTTCGGGATCTAGTCCAATGATGTGCATGCCGGATTCCCGCAGGTTACTTATAATGAGCTTAAGAAGGTAGCTCTTGCCTTGTCCTGAATTTCCAAGAATTAAGATATTAGCATTGGTTTTGTCATCAGCACGGCGGTTAAAATCCGCCAGTATGTTACTGCCGAATTTATCCCGACCAAGATAGAAGCCGCTGGGATCGGTCTTGCCTGAGTAATTAAAGGGATACAGGTTTGCGACCGAGCTGGCAGGAAGCACCCGTTCAAACTGATCTCCGAACACGTTATAGCCGGAGGGCATGGCACACTGGAATCCCTGCTGTTGGCGCAGCATCAGGCGGTCCACGTTGAGCTTGCTCCGTATGAGTTCGGTTAAAACCTCCGTCTGTAAGAGCTTCATCTGGTCATAGTCATGGGAGGTCAGCTCTATATACACAGCAACATGAAGCAGTGGTTCCCGGCTTCGATGCATCTGCGCCACGATAGTTGCAACATCCTGCAGATTACTTTCCGCTGTGACCGTCTGCTGTAAATCTTGCGTACTGGTACTTTGCATACGGTTTTTATTTGCAGCATTTGAGATGATCTTCTTTTCCTCTACCGGGGTAACATGACGGGTATAGAGGTGCAGCGTCACGCCGTCCTTTTCACCAAGATGACGGAGGATAGCCTGTTCATCAGTAGCGGTTGGGTACTCGCGAAGTGCCCACACACATCGGTAGGTATTGCCGCAGATAAAGTGATCGGTATTAAATTTGATTACCGAGGGGGCTATCATGTCCAGAAATTCCTGGACTCTGGTATCCTCCTTCGGCAAGGATTGAGACTTTGTTCTTCTTGCCATCGCTTTCTTCCTTTCTGTTTTTGAATTTGGGTATAGGAAAAGCCGCCACATTGGGTGACGGCTTAAGGACAAATTGCTTCACTTTGATGGAGAAGTAAGGTATAATTAGCTTCAGAATTAGAACTAAATTTAATTACAGGTTATTTAAATGCTTCATAGGAGACATTATGCAATTAAGAAAATACAAACCGGAGGACTGCGCTGCATTGGCAGAGCTTTTTTTTGATACTGTACATGCCGTAAACGCAAAAGATTATACTACAGCTCAGCTAAAAGCCTGGGCAACAGGGAAGGTAGACCTAAATACTTGGATCAATCTTTTCTGAAACACAACACGGTAATTGCAGAAATAAATGGCATGATTACAGGGTTCGGTGATATGGACGATAAGGGCTATCTTGATAGACTTTATGTTCACAGGGACTACCAAAACATAGGTATTGCTACAGCTATTGTAAATGAATTGGAACAGCAGGCTATCCTTTCCGGTGTTTCTCTTTTTACAACCCATGCTTCCATTACTGCTAAACCCTTTTTTGTAAAGCGCGGCTATCGTATACTCAAAGAGAATACAGTAATTCGTAATGATACTAAATTAACTAATTTCATAATGGAAAAGAACTGTGCAAATGACTATGATTGGCAGTTAAATAATTAAGGTGGTGAATGTTATGAGTAAAGAAATTGAAATACAGGGCTGTGTAGAAATTCCTGAAAACCTATCGTTTGACGAGTTTTATAATAATTTCATTGCCTTTGTAGAAGCAAATAACTGGTCATTCGGCGGAGGAATGAACGAAATCGTTGACGGATTCTACATCAATCCCGATGGAACAAAAGGAAAGCACGTTTTAGATCAATCTGAGGAAAATAATTTATGACTCATTACAAATCATGGTCAGGGCTTAAAAAGCAGTTGAGTGAAACTCTTTGTGACACATTAATAAACAGGGTAACATATTTTCTAACTCGGTATCATGATGTACATAACTCCTATGGCAGAGCCGCCATCCTGCTTGATGGCAAAGAGATGGTCTGTTTTTCATGGATAGAAATGTATTATCAGGAGAGAGATATTACACCCTTATACAATGAAATGCCGGGTTCTCCTTATGAAGAGCTGGTCAAAAAAATGAAACATAAATGGGATGCCAACTGCACTTACTGTGAAATGGACTTTTTAGAGGCGGTTCTTCAATTTCGTAATATGCCGATTCAAGAAGCTCTAGAATCCGAAAACTATATCATAAAAGTATTGGCGATTATGGATAGACGTGTCGGCAAAATGACACGATCAAGAATTCTTGAAGAAGCAGCATATAACGAATTTCCAGCCTGGGTGCGCCAGTTTTACGACTTGCGTTTATCCCAGATAGATTGAATTAATATGCCAAGCGGAAAACCGGGAAAACTCTTGGCTTTCCGCCTTTTTCACTCGTTCAGGATAACCCATCTCTCACCATCGAAATCCTCGAACTTTTCAGTGGTAACATTCTGCTCAAAATACACTGCCAAAAGTCTCTTTATATCCTCTTTGTCAGCCCGCTTTGCAATAAAACCCTGTTCCCGCAAGGTTTTCTCTATGCGGCTTAAATAAGGGAAAACCTCGCTTTCCTTTTCGTTACGAAGCCGTATGATAACGAGAAATTCCCGCGCCGTTGCCATCTGTACCTGAATACGGTCAAGGTGTACCAGATCCTGCTCCAGCAGCCTTCGTACTGCCGGATTAGTCTCCAGCTCCATGCAGTTTCTCAAAAAACGCTTGTTATCCTCATAGCTTTCCCGGCTGTTTAGACACAGAAACTCCAGCTCCGCCATACCTTTTAAAACAGTCATCAGTGCATATATCCGAGCTGATATGCTTTCCTCTGATAAAACAGAAATATTGGTGGGCTTAATCATAAAATACACTAGCCGATTGCTCCTGTAGGTTTCTAGACAATAATCCATCACCTCTCTGGTTCCAATCAGTTGACGGGTAACCTGACGCTGACTTGTGCTTATCTTTTTTTTACTCATTTTGGATACCCCCAATCGTAGGTCTGCTGTTTTGTTATAAAGAAGGCGCAGGCATATTTAATAAAGTCAAGGATGCTGATATCATCAAAACGTATCGTTAAAAAGGCATAAAGGGCGGTAATCACAATAGGTGGCAAAAGCCACAGCTGTGCCAATGCAAACACAGAAATTAAAAGCCCCACGCCGATAATGCCGATGTCTTGGAGTTGCCATAGCCAGAGCGTAGCCTTTGATTTTAAGTTATCGGGGTAGATGTACATATGTATTCCTCCTGTTCCCTTTTAAATTTCCGTAAAAAATAGGCGATTCCCCGGAGCACATGCTCCACACAGGGAATCGCCACACTGTTGCCCAGTGCCTTATATCTTGCGCTGTCCGAAGCTCCGGGGATATCTGTCCAGAAATCAGGATAACCCTGGAGTCTTTCACATTCTAGTGGTGTCAGCCTTCGTATCAGCTTACCGACGCGAATGGGATGCACATTGTTAAGAGAATAGCCTCCGTTTGTCTTTGACTGGAGCGTTCCGCTTAAATCACCATTCTCAGCCCCATTTCTGCAATCCAGTCCGGCAACGTCTGCCTCACACACAAGATCGGTGGCATCCTTGTACTGCCTGGCACTTTGGGTACTGACCACTTCATTCTGCGCATATTCATCGCTGCGCTGCTGAGAAAATACGCAATGCCGGTCAGTAGAGGTCACAGTATAGCTGATATCCGGCTGAACACCGAGACCGTTTCCGCCATTATGATCCTGCCGATCAATGATGTTCCCGGCAATACAATACGCCGAGTCATGTGATGCAACTTCTGCGGAATCACCGCTTTGGATATTGAAACTGGTAATCGGTTCTGATATAAAGGTCTGCATCTGCATATTACGAGTCGCCAACAAGGCTCCGGATATTCCATTTAAGTCAACAAACTCGTCTCTTTGGTTAATATGAAATGTTGTGATCTCACTGCTTTCCGCTATAAATGTCTGCTGCTTTATGCCAGACTGAGCCTGAATAGCTCCAGCTACATCGTTTAAATCCCTTACCTCATCCCGCTGGTTACAGGCAAATGCAGTGGAAGTATATTTATCATGAGATTGTGCCGCTGCCTGCAGCGTTATAGCAGAATTGTCCTGTTCTCTAATGCCAAACCCAGTATTTTCTCCCAAACAATTATGCCTGATTGAGCTATGCGTGTTAATATGTATCGTCTCATTTTCTTTTTCTGCCGTTACATATCCATGTCCGCCGCCTTCACCTCCGTAAAGGGAAGGCCATACACCATCACTTTCATAAATACGCCGGCTCTGCACATCCCATGGAGTCAGACATTCTCCATGACTCCCGCCTGGATTTCCAATGCGCTCTTGAGAACAGACGGCAGCTCCTTGCCGCGTTTCTCCGCTCGTCTGAGAATCCCCAAACAGGCTGTCTTGCTTAAATAATATTTTTGGTGCGGTGTGACCTCCAAAATCTGCGACAAGGTATATACGTTTTCTTCTCTGGGGGGTGCGGGGCCAGTATTGAGCATCATATACTCGCCAAGCAATGGAGAATTGATATCCCAATATGGCCCCAGCAGATTTCCATACCCCTCCCGGAGGTCGAGGTACAGATACGGAACTGTCCGCAATTCGACAGGTTTCCTCAAGCACCGCCCGGAAATCCTCGGAGTCGGAGGAGCTGAAAGCTCCGGGGACATTTTCCCAGCACATATATCGAGGTCGAACAGCGTCAGCTGACCTTCCGTTTGCTTTGTCATAGGCTCTCATCTCCTTAATTACCCGAACCTGCTCCATGAACAGACC
>Ga0316604_10003866_pt1 | contig 10263 bp, 7 predicted proteins | sample OWC_soil_day20_C_FD_207650 | JGI IMG/M metagenome (GOLD analysis project Ga0316604, IMG submission 207650) | Wetland soil microbial communities from Old Woman Creek delta, Ohio, United States - OWC_soil_day20_CT | ecosystem: Environmental > Terrestrial > Soil > Wetlands | place: USA: Ohio...
CACGCAGGGCAAGATGCTGGCCCTGTTCGCCCAAATGGTCGGCGCCAGGCGCATCCTGGAAATCGGCACTCTGGGCGGATACAGCACGATCTGGATGGCGCGTGCGCTGCCCGCCGATGGCAAGCTCATCACGATCGAGTTCAGTGAGGCCCACGCCGCCGTTGCGCGTCGGAACATCGAACGCGCCGGATTGAGCGACAAAGTCGACCTTCACATCGGCCGCGCGCTTGATGTGCTGCCGACGCTCTCCGGACCGTTCGATCTGATTTTCATCGACGCGGATAAGCCCAACAACCCCAACTACATCCGGTGGGCGCTTGAACTCTCCCGCCCCGGAACGGTCATCATCGGCGACAACGTGGTGCGTGGCGGGGCCGTCGCCGATCCGGGCAGCGACGACGCCAATGTCAGGGGCGTGCGCGCGTTCCTCGACTTCATCGCCGCAGAGCCCCGACTGGACGCCACGGCAATCCAGACCGTGGGTGAGAAGGGCTGGGACGGATTTCTGCGGGCAGTGGTGCGGGCCTAGAGCCCCATGACAAGGCGATATCGGTCCAAGGGCTGATACAGGGCACCCTGCCTCAGGCGCCCACCTCGCCCAGCTTGGTCGGATCGCCGAATTTGCCGTCGCGGTAGTCGGCGAAGGCCTGCTTGATCTCTTCGATGGTGTTCATGACGAAGGGGCCGCCCGCCACCACCGGCGCGCCGATCGGCGTGCCGTGGCCGAACGGCGTGCTGTCCCGGGAATTTCCGTTGAAGGGAACCGGTTGCGCGTTGCGGGCTCAGGCGCGACTGCGTGGCAAATCAGGTAACGGCTATCGACAGTGAAGCCACCGTGGCTCGCGGATAGCGGCGACCCACTTGATCGACGCAACGCCCGGGATTGCCGATGAACGTGAACAGGACAATGACACAACGCGACGTGGCTGCATTTCTTCTGACGGTTGTTGATGGTTTTTATGATGGCAAGTGAGGTTTTTAGTTTCCCCTGACCCGGCATGCGGGGACCGATGGACTGGTTTGGATTGTCGATCCGAGGATTCCGCCAAAAACGGGGAAATCCCCAGCCTTCGGTGGTGCATCTTTTGCTGGAAACTAACCTGATCGGCTTCGGTCGGTTCAAAATTTGGGGTGCTCTGGAGGGAAAGGTGTTTATCTGAGGTTGTTATGATTTGTATTTTGAGTTGAGTTGAGTTTAAAAAATGACGTTTATTGTTGCCCTTTTTGCGGTGTGGTGATACGCCCTCTCCTGCACGGACGGCCGCCGTGATGTTGGTGCTACGCAGATGTGACGACCGATGACGGTCGCAGGAGGATGCAGTGACTAGCAACGCGCGAAGCGACGAGCGCATCGTCGCCGAAGACCATCAGTTCCGCATCGGGGGCAGGGTTGAGGAGCTCTACGCTGGTGCCGTGCACTATTGGCGCCTGGAACGTGACAAATGGAGCGATATCCTCGACAAGGTGCGCTCCCTTGGCTTCACCGCCATTTCGATCTACATGCCGTGGGAAGTCCATGAGATCGAGCGCGGCAAGTTCGATTTCGGCAGCATCGATCCGCGCAAGGATCTCGATGCCTTTCTGACGCTCGCCGAGGCCAAAGGCCTCAAGATCATTGCTCGTCCGGGGCCGCAGATCAACTCAGAGCTGACTTGGTTCGGCTATCCGTTGCGTATCCTGGCGGACCCCGAGTTGCAGGCACAGAACGCTCAGGGCGGTCGAACAGTCCTGACCCAGGTGCCGCGGCCCATTCCTGCCGTCAGCTACGCCGTAGACAAATTCTTCGACGAGACGGCGCTGTGGTTCGATGCCATCATGCCGATCCTCAGCAAGCATCAGTACCCTGTCGGCGGCCTCATCTCGGCGCAGGTCGACAACGAGATGGCGTTCTTCTTCAATATCAACGCCTACGCTTCCGATTTCTGCCCGGCGTCGATCAAGCGTTTCCGTGCCTTCCTTGAGGGCAAGTATGGCTCGATCGCCGGTCTCAACGCCGTCTACCGCGCGAAATATGCAAGTTTCGCCGACGTCGATGCCCCGCGTTCGTTCTCGGCTACCACCCGAACCGATCTCCCGGCCTACGTCGACTGGATCGAGTATCGCGAGCGCTACCTCATCGACAGCATGAAGCGCCTTGCCGACATGATGCGTGAGCGCGGCCTCGATCGCATTCCGCTCTTCCACAATTACCCACATCCGCTCGGACCGGGCGGGGCGGCCAGCGGCATTACCGCCCCCTACAATCTCATGGGACTCGAGGAGGTCCTCGATTTCGTCGGCTTCGATATTTACTCGCGCAAGGAGCTTTACGAACACGTCAAGACGGTGACGTCTTATGTTGTTGGCTCGAGCCGCTTCCCGTATATCCCTGAGTTCATCGCTGGTGTCTGGCCTTGGTACCTGCATCCAGGAGACGACAAGGACGAGGCCTTTGTCACCCGGGCCGCTCTGATGCACGGCATCAAGGGCTTCAGCCGTTACATGCTGGTCGAGCGCGACCGCTGGCTGGCTTCGCCGATTCGCCGTGACGGCCGCGTCCGTCCGGAGAACGCCGCGGTATTCTCGTCGACCAACAAGGTACTCAAGGACTTCGACTTCAAGTCACTGCGCCGGCAGGCCGACGTGCTGCTTCTCGCCAACCGCGATTATGATCGGCTCGAGGCGGCAAGCGTGCTGATTTCCTATCCGGGCGATTTCCTCGAGTCGCAAATCAGCCTTTCCGAATACCCGAATTTCATGACGACCTCGGAGGAGACCTTCGGCTTCGCCGAGCCGGTGCAGACGGCCAAAAATGACTGGTTCGCCGCCTTCTACGAGGCGCTGTCCAGTGGGGGGCAGACGTTCCTGCTTTCCGATACGGCTCTGCCCGCCGATCGCCTGCCGCGCTACAAGGCGGTGTTGCTGTCGTCGTTCGAGTTCCTCGGGGCAACGGTGCAGAAAAAGCTCCTCGACTATGTCAAGGCGGGTGGCACTGTGGTCGTCGGGCCGAAACTTCCCAGCCTCGATGAACGGTTTGCGGCCGACACGACGCTTCTCGATGCCGCCAAGGCAGGCGGATCGTCCGTGGTCAGTGTCGTTAATCGCGAGGCGGCGACGCGCTACGCGATTGGCAAGGGTGCGCTGGTCGTGGTGCAAGAGATTGCCGACGTTGAGGCGGTTCTCGGCGTGGCTCTTGCCGGCGCAGGCGTTGTGCCGGTGCGCAAAAACCATCCGAAACTCGACGTCACCATCCACCGGGACCCGGCGGTGAACGGCAAGGCCGTGGTGTTTGTCGCCAACCCGACCGCCCAGCCCATCGTCGCTGACGTCGGGATCGGGACATCGGTGTCAAAGGTGAGCGAGGTCTGGGAAGGCAAGCCGGTCGTCATCACCGCGGCGGGCTGGAAGGACGATTTCGCGCCCTACACCATTAAAACCTACATCGTCGAAGCCTGAACGGGAGGACGACATCATGCTTCATGAAAACCCCTTGATGGCCGACATCGACGTCGACCACTGGCGCAACCTTCAGTCCCTCCTGCTCGAGTCGGCCAAGGAGAAGCGACGCATCATCGTCATCCACGAGGGCGGCAAGATCCTGAAGTTCGCCCATTCGGCCAAGGCGGCGGTGGTCCGTCCAATCGACAAAGTGACGGACGTCCATAAGGATGCCGAGGCCATCTACGATGCCAACGTCGCCACTACCGACTTGGTCGTCGTGATCGAGCGCGGAGCCTCGGACGCCTATTTCAAGGCCGTCCAGAACGCATGGACACCGGCCGACGATATCGATGTCTACGTCCATCGCGCTTTCACGCTGATGGGGCAGTACCCAGACGGCATCGTCGTCTTTCCTGGCCCTGCCAGCTATCGACTCGGTCTGCAGTGGCGTCTCGGGGCGAGCTACGCCGAAGTCGAAGCCGCGGTCCACGCCTTCGCCAAGCCAAACAGTTCGGCGGTGTTCGGCGTTTTCGAAGGAGCGAAGCTCTGGACGACGCTGGTGCTGCACTTCGACGCCGCCCGCAAGATCGATGTGGTCACGACTGTCGACCCCACCGAGATCAAGGCCGACGGTGGTCGCGAGGCTGTGGTCGCCGAGGTGACCGAATGGGTGAGCAAGCGTTATGGAACCGTGTCGCTCGGTCTTTACAGCGATACGGCCGGTGCCGAGCGCTTTCTCAAGGCGGTCGACAAGGTCAAGGCTCTGGCCGAGTTGCGCCGCACCGATGCGCTGATCGCCACGCCGCTGCCGGCACCGCTCGCAGCGCTGATCAAGCTGGCGTAATCCGAGCGGTGCTCGGCTCGTTCACGATGGCCGCCCGGGACCGAGATGGCCCCGGACGGGAGGAGTACACAATCATCAATGGCAGTGGAGGAACATGCCATGCTTATGAACCGCAGAACCGTAATGACCGCGGCTTTCGCCGCGTTGCTCTCGTCGACCACGGCCTTGCCGGCGTTCGCCGCCGACGCCGATGCCCTGCTTGCCGATCTGGCCGGCAAGGTATTGAGCCTCGGGCCCAATGGCGAGCAGCCGCAGCCGGCCAGCAGCGTCTCCCTGACGGACGAGGAACTGGCTCAGGTGAAGGCCAAGCACGCAACCGCCGCCATTGTCATGCACTACGCCGGCAATGACTGGTCGCGGGCGCAGATCGATGGCCTCAAGACCCAGTTCGAGGCGATGGGCATTGAGGTGCTAGGCGTAACCGACGCCGGCTTCAAGCCGGAAAAGCAAGTGGCAGACATCGAGACCATGTTGGCCAAGAAGCCCAACATCATCGTCTCCATTCCCACCGACCCCACCGCTACCGCGGTCGCCTACAAGAAAGCTGCCGCCCAGGGCGTCAAGCTCGTGTTCATGGACAACGTCCCGAAGGGCCTTGAAGCCGGCAAGGATTACGTCTCGGTGGTTTCGGCCGACAACTATGGCAACGGCGTCGCCTCGGCGCTGCTGCTCGCCAAGGCTCTCAACGGCAAAGGCAATATTGGCGTCGTCTATCATGCCGCCGACTTCTTTGTTACCAAGCAGCGTTACGACGGCTTCAAGAAGACCATCACCGAGAACTTCCCGGACATCAAGATCGTTGCCGAGCAGGGCATCGGTGGTCCGAACTTCTCCGGCGATGCCGAGCGCGTGGCCGGCGCGATGATCACCGCCAATCGCAAGCTCAATGGCATCTGGGCGGTGTGGGACGTGCCAGCCGAGGGCGTGATTTCCGCCATCCGCTCGGTTGGGGCCGACAAGATCGTCATCGCGACTTGCGATCTCGGCGAGAACGTCGCCATCAACATCGCCCAGGATTCGTACGTCAAGGGTCTTGGTGCCCAGCGGCCGTTCGACCAGGGCGTGACGGAAGCGCTGCTGGCTGGCTATGGGCTCATCGGCAAGGCCGCGCCGAGCTATGTCGCCTGGTCGGCACTGCCGGTATCCAAGGCCAATCTGGCCGAGGCCTGGCAGCAGGTTTACCACAAGCCGCTGCCCGAGGACGTCAAGGGTGTCATGCAGTAATTGGATCGCGGGCTACCTCCTGGCCCGTGTTCAGTCCCGCGCCGGTTGGTCCCCCCGGTCGGCGCGGGATACCCATGACCTTAGGTTCGAATACGTGGAGTTTAGCTCATCATGTCAGCCAGTCCACTGACCGCCGGGTCGATCCCCTCCCGGCAAGAAAGCGGCACCGCAGACGATTTCGCCATTGCGATGAAGGGCATCACCAAGACGTTTGGCGGGGTGAAGGCTCTGTCCAATGTTCAGTTGGAGGTGCGCCATGGCGAGATCCACGCCTTGCTCGGCGGTAACGGGGCCGGCAAGTCGACGCTGCTCAAGATCCTGCGCGGCGTCCAGGCGCCGGATTCGGGTACCATCGACATAGACGGCGTACGGTTGAGCGAACACTCGACCGAAGCGTCTCGTCGGGCCGGTATCGCGATGATCTTCCAGGAGATGAGCCTCATTCCGACGCTGACGGCAGCGCAGAACATCTTCCTCAACCGCGAGCCGCGCGGCGTCGCCGGTCTCATCGACGACCGGCAGTGCCGGGACAGCGCCAGAGACTTGTTTGAGGACTTCCACGTCTCCATCGATCCCGACGAACTCGTTGCCAACATGAGCGCCGGACAGCGGCAACTGACCGAAATCGTCAAGGCGATCTCTCAGCGCAGCAAAGTGCTGGTGCTCGACGAGCCGTCCTCGGCGCTGACGGAAAGTGAAGTCGATCTCCTGTTCGACATTCTGAGGAAGCTGAGGGCCGATGGCGTCGCCATCATCTACGTGTCGCATCGCATGGAGGAAATCATGCGCATCGCCGACCGCGCCACCATCTTGCGGGACGGACGGTACGTTCTGACGGCGCCGCTGAGCGAGCTCACCCTCGACGCAATCATCTCTCATATCGTCGGGCAGGAAGGCCGCAATCTGGCGATGAGACAGGAGGGCACGGCGGCGGCCGGTGAGGTCATCCTCGAGCTGCGTCATGCCTCGGGACCGGGCAAACCTACCGATGTTTCGCTCAATGTGCGGCGCGGCGAGGTCGTCGGCGTCGCCGGCCTGCTCGGTAGCGGGCGCAGTTCGCTTGCCCGCCTCGTCTACGGCGTGACGCCGCTCCTCTCCGGCGAAATGCTGGTCAAGGGCAAGCCGGTTCATTTGCACAAGCCGTCCGAGGCCATAGACGCGGGTATTGCCCTCATTCCCGAGAACCGGCTCACCGAGGGACTGATCGTCACGCATTCGGTGGCAAGCAACATGTGCCTGCCGGTGCTCGATCGGCTCAGCCGCTGGTCCCTGGTCTCTGGCTCCAAGGCGGCTCAACTGGTCGACAAGCACATCGAGTGGCTGCGAGTGAAGACCGATTCACGCGATGCCTCGATGCTGTCGCTATCGGGCGGCAACCAGCAAAAGGTCGTTCTGGCCAAGGGGCTGGCAACACTGCCCGACGTGCTCGTGCTCGATGAACCAACCGCCGGCATCGACATCGGCAGCAAGACCGAGATCGTAACGCTCATCCGCGACATGGCGGCGGCCGGCAAGGCTGTCCTGCTGATCTCGTCCGAGCCGTCGGAGCTGATTGCCGCTTCCGATCGCATCGTCGTCATGGCCGACGGTCATCTCGCCGCGGAAGTCAGTATTGCCGATATTGTCTCCAATGACGACGACCCTGTGGAACGCCTTCAGCATGCCCAGCAACGGCTGCAGCTGCTGATCCAGAAGGTGAATGCAAATGACTGAGATTTCCTCCTCTTCGGTGCCGATGATGACCTATCTACTTCGTTCCTGGCGGCGTGGGATCATCTACATCGGCTTCGTGGCCATCTTCATCGTTTTCTCGATCACGCTGTCGGATCAAGGTTTTCTCGATCCGGATAACCTCCTCAACATCATTCGTCAGACCGCGATGATTGCACTCATGGCGGTGACCATGACGTTCGTGCTGGCGGCCGGCGAGATCGATCTATCCGTTGGCGCCGTTGCTGGCTTTGCCTCGGTCGTCACAGCCCTCGTGATTCATGACTACGGCTTTCTCGCAGGCATGCTGGCCGGGTTGGCGTCGGGCGTGCTGATCGGACTTATCAATGGCTTGTTGACGACGCGCGTCGGCATCCCTTCATTCCTGGCGACGCTTGCCACCATGGGGATCGCCACGGGTACTGCGATGTGGATCTCGCAAACCGCTGCCATCCCGATCCTCAACCGAGCTTATTCCTTCGTTTTCGGTGGCGGCAACATCGGCTCCATTCCCGTGCTGTTCATCTGGGTTCTGGTCATTGGTATCGCTGGCCATATCGGCCTCAAGAAGAGCTCGTTTGGCCGGCGCGTCCTCGCCACGGGCGGCAACGAAACGGCCGCCCACTACAGCGGTGTCGACACCCTGAAGATCAAGCTCAGCGTGCTGCTGATGTCATCGACAATGGCGGCACTGGCGGGAATGCTCTACGCCGGGCGCCTGCAGTCGGGGCGCTACCAGTTCGGTGAAGGCGACGAGATGTCGGTGATCGCGGCTGCGGTGCTTGGCGGCACCAGCCTCATGGGCGGCACAGGCAGCATCATCGGATCCATTGTCGGCGCGCTGATGATCGGGCTCATCAACAACGGTCTCATCTTGTTCGGCCTCGACTACAGCCAGCAACTTATCGCCCGCGGCGGTATCATTATTTTGGCCGTGGCTCTCAGTCAGCGCAGCCCACGGCGTTGACGACAAGGTTGTCGGTGCCGGATAAGGCGCCGAAGGCCAATTGCAGCCAGAGGTAGGGGTTCCGCATGGCACGATTTGCGGCCTTGTGAAACATGAATTGACGCGACATCAATGAGATTGCCGGGATCATGTTTGGTGGCCGGCAACGAGGAGTGTGTTCGGGTGAAGCGGGTAACTTTGCGTGACATCGCCTCTGAGGCTCAGGTCTCCCTGGCCACGGTGGATCGCGTCCTGAATGGCCGTCCGGGCGTCAGCGAGGAAGCCGAGGCCCGCGTGCGGAAAGCCATGGAGGTGCTGCGCTTCAAGAGCCAGACCGTGGAGGCCAGCGCCACCGGCGAGCGGGAATACCGCTTGTCCTTCATCATTCCGCGCGGCCCCAAAAACACCTTCATGGTGGAGATGCGCAACTACGTCGAGATGCTCGGCGGCAACATGGCGGCGCAGGGTACCTTGTTGTCGGTGTCGGACTACGGAGAGCTCGACGAGACGGAGCTCATCGACGTCCTGGCGGCCGTCAATCCGGAGAGCTGCATGGGTGTCGCCGTGGTGGCGATCGACTCGGTGCCGGTTCGCGAAGCCATCGACAGCCTGGTCCAGAAGGGCGTCGGGGTGGTGACGCTGGTTTCCGACGTCACACCTTCGCGGCGTTTCCATAGCGTCGGCCCCAACAACGTGGGGGCGGGTCGGTTGGCCGGTTCACTGATCGGCAAGTTCGCCCGGCGCCAGCCTGGGTCCGTCGGGCTGATCGGTTCGATGACGCTGCGCGATCAGGCCGACCGTCGCCTCGGTTTCGAGCAGGTGATGGCCCGTGAATACGATTTCCTCAAGGTGCTGCCCGTCGTCGACGGCCGCGACGATAGCACGGTCACCGTCGAGGTGGTGCGCAAGCTGCTCCGCCAGCATGGCGATCTCGTCGGCCTCTACAACATAGGCGCCGGCAATCGCGGCGTGATCGAGGCGCTCGAGGAAAGCAAACGCGAGGATGACATCGCCGTCGTCGTTCACGAACTGACCCGGCACGCCCGGCGAGCGCTGATTTCCGGCACGTTCGACGCGGTCATCAACCAGAATTACAAGATCGAGGTTGACTACGCGATCCAGGCGCTCAAAGCCTATGTCGACAGCGACGTCACGGCGCTGCCGCCGCCCGTGCAACTCGACGTCTACCTGCGCGACAACCTGCCGTGACCTGACCGCCTCTGCTGGTTTCAGCTCCCGACCTCGCCCAGCTTGGTCGGGTCGCCGAATTTGCCGTCGCGGTAGTCGGCGAAGGCCTGCTTGATCTCTTCGATGGTGTTCATGACGAAGGGGCCGCCCGCCACCACCGGCTCGCCGATCGGCGTGCCGTGGCCGAACAGCAGCACGGCGTCGTCGGCGGCGCCGACGACGAAGATGTCGGCATCGTCGGTGAGTTCGACGAGGGTCCACTTGTCGACCGGCGTGCCGGCGACATCGACCCGGCCGTCGACGATATAGAGGAAGACGCGCCGCCCCTTCTCGACCTGCAGCGCCGCCTTGGCGCCGGCCTTCAGCTCGATGACCGACATGAAGACCTCGGTCAGCGACTTGATCGGCCCGGTCTCGCCGGCGAACTCGCCGGAGATCAGGTGCAGCGCGCCGTTGCCGGCGGCGATCGACAGGGCGGGGATGTCGGCCTTCTGCACGCCGGTGTAGCGCGGCTCGGTCATCTTCAGCGCCGGTGGCAGGTTGACCCAGAGCTGGAGGATTTCCAGCGGACCACCGTCGCGCTTGAAGGATTCCGGCGACAGTTCGGCGTGGACGAGGCCGGAGCCAGCCGTCATCCACTGCACGCCGCCCGCCTCGATGACGCTCTCGTGGCCGCTGCTGTCGAGATGGGACAGGCTGCCCTTGAGGATGAAGGTCACCGTCTCGAAGCCGCGGTGCGGGTGCGGGCCGAACGGCAGGCCGCCGTTGTCAGGCGGATAGACCTGCGGGCCGTGATGGTTGAGGAACAGGAAGGGGTCGACCTGTTCGACGTCCGGACCCGGCACCGGCCGGCGTGTCACGAGATCGGCGATGTCGTCGCGATGGGCGGGATGGACGGCGAGAACGCTACGCATGGAGGCCCCTTCCGGGT
>Ga0316604_10003867_pt1 | contig 10263 bp, 8 predicted proteins | sample OWC_soil_day20_C_FD_207650 | JGI IMG/M metagenome (GOLD analysis project Ga0316604, IMG submission 207650) | Wetland soil microbial communities from Old Woman Creek delta, Ohio, United States - OWC_soil_day20_CT | ecosystem: Environmental > Terrestrial > Soil > Wetlands | place: USA: Ohio...
GGTGCGCGAGCAGCACCCACGCCGTCCCGGCGAGTCGCGGTGCAAAGCGGTAGGCGAACTCGAGTTCGGCCTCGAAGTCGCCGGCCACGCCGAGTATGACGGCGCGCGGCGGCGCCGCCGCGTCGAAGCGCGCCGCGTCGGTCGGGTCGCCCGCGAGCACGTCCAGTGAACCTGCCATGGTGACGAGCGCGTCCCGCCAGCGCGGTTCGCGATGCACGATCCAGAGTCTGGCCATGGTGTTTTCGCGTTCGACTCCGCGGCGGTGGCGCCACGCACACCGGTCCGTCCAGATGGATGCGCAAGCCACGTGCCAAGCGCTGGAGCGAGTGGCAATGGCTGCGCAGGCAGCCCGCACGGCCGTCGTCCAAACACGCCGTGACGCACGAGAATGAAGTGGAGCAAAGGGCGGGGTTGGGGTCGCCTTTCGTACACAGCGTGGGCGGCGGCGAGGCCAATGCGCTCGCCAAATTGGGAAGGCCATTGCCTCCTGTGCAGCGACGTTGCCCGTGAACAGTCGCTCTGCCAGTATGGCCCGATCCAGCCGGAGCCGTGCGTGGCGAGCGTCGATCCCATCGATCAAAGCGCCGTTCGAGCCGCAGCGCGCGGCGGTCTCGTCGACGGCGGTCCCCAGGTCCGGCTGCGCAACTGGTTCGAGCGTCCCTACGACGACGCGATCGCGGCCGCCCGCACCTGCTACTCGCCGCGCGTCATCGAAGTCGACGAGATCACCGACCTCCAGCGCCGCAACATCGGCCCGCTCACCTTCCAGGGCGGTCACCACACCGTCTATCAGCACGCCACCTTCGAGTTCGCGCTGTCGGGGATTTCGCGCCAGCTCGTCTGGTGCTTCCTGCACGCCTTTCCGTTCTACAACACCGAGCAGCAGAGCCAGCGCTACGTGCGCCTCGACGAAGCGCACGCGCACGTCCCGCCCGCTCTCGGCGCGGAGGCGCGGGCGCTGTTCGAGGCGAGCGTCGCGCGCGCCTGGGATGCCTACCGCGCGCTCACCGCGCGGCTCGAACCCGTGACGCGCGGAATTCTCCACGACCTCTGGCACCTCGACCGCCGCAAGAACGAGGCGTTCGGGAAGAACGTGGCAAAGGAAGCCGAGAAGAAGGCGATCGAGACCGCGCGCTATGTGCTGCCGATCGCCTGCCACACGGCCATGGTCTACACCGTATCAGGACTCGTGTTGCACCGGCTGCGGCGCATGGCGGGCGTTTGCGACGTGCCTGACGAAGCGCGCGACGTGGTAGGCCGCATGGTCGCCGCAGTCGAGGCGCTCGACCCGTCGTTCTTCCGCGAAGTCGGCGAGCCGGCCCTCGAGGACGCGGCGATCCCCGAGAACACGCTCGCGCCCGCCGGCGTCGGCGACGCGGCGGCGCTCGAAGCCTTCGACAAGTCGCTCGCCGGGCTGCGTTCGCGACTGGTCGACTGGGGGGCGCGCGCGCCCGCCGTGGTGGCCGATGCGGTGCGCCGCGTGCTCGGTCGCTCCGACCTCGACGACGCCGACGCGCTGGCGATCGCACTCGACCCGGCGCGCAATCCGTATCGGCTCGAGACGCTGAACGTCTCGACGCACGCGCCGCTGATGCGCGCGCTCGAGCACGCCCACTACACGTTCCGCAAGAAGCTCTCGCACAGCGCCGATTCGCAGGATCAGCGGCACCGCATGGTGCCGGGCTCGCGACCGCTGCTCTCGCGCAGCGCGCCCGCGCACGTCGACGTCGTGGAGCCCGAGTTGATCCGCGAACACCCGGCATGCCACGCGCTCTTCGAGGACGCCGTCAGCGACGCGTGGCAGGCGCGCGAGCGACTGCTCGCACTCGGCGTCGCTCCGCAGCTCGCGCTCTATCTGCTGCCCAACGCGCTGGCGGTGCGCTTCGAAGAATCGGGTTCGCTGTTGCACCTGATCCACAAGTGGACGATGCGTACCTGCCTCAACGCGCAGCGCGAGATCTGGGAAGCCTCGATGGACGAGATCGAGCAGGTGCGCGCGGTGCACCCCGAGCTGATGCGCCACGTCGGGCCGCCCTGCTTCGTGCGCGACGGCCTCGCGCGTCCGCGCTGCACGGAGGGCAGCCACTTCTGCGGCGTGCCCGTGTGGCGCAGCTTCCCCGACGTCGCGCGGAGGATCTGACGATGCGGCGTGTCGTGCTCGGGTTCGCGGTTCTGGTCGTGTTGGGGGTGCCCGGGATCGCGCGGGCCGTCGATCTCGAGGGCTATTGGTACGTGCTCGTGCACTACCAGGACAAGGCGACGAACAAGCCCGAGGCATGGCGCTGGGAAGATCGCGTGTGGCGCTTCCATCAGACCGGTGACCGCCTCGAATGGACCGATTGGCCGATCGTGTCGCTGCGCGACGAGAGCGGGCGCTTCGAGAGCTTGTCGGGCAATCGCGCCGCGCGCGTCATCGCGGCCTGGGAGCCGAACGCCGAGCAACTCGCCGACATCAAGGACGGCCTTGCCGCCAACTCGCGAGGCGAGAAGACCAAGAAGCTCCGCGCCAGCGGGGGCGGATCGGGTTGGGAATCCGGCGACGGAGCGGGTGCCGACTCGGCGCTGGTGATCACGTACAGCGAGAACTGGTCGATCAGCGGATTGCCCGAAGCGCCCGTCTTCACGCGCGAAGACTCGATGGGATCGGCGAGCACCGAGAGCATGGAGGGCCGTACCCAGTACCGCACCGAAGCGGTGCGCGACGGCGGCGAGGAGCTGGTCGGCAGCTTCGATCGCGACGGCGCGCGCACCGGTCGCTTTCGGATGATCCGGTCCGGGGAAGTGGGGCGCGCTGGCACCGACTCCCTCGAAGATCGCCAGCGTCAGGGACTGATGAAGCGAGCCGTCGAAGCGGGCTACGTCACTCCGGAAGAGGTCGCCGCGATGATGGGCGGCCAGGTGCAGTTGCCGAGCGCCGCCAAGGGAGCGGATCGCGAGCAGGCGCGCGCGGCGATCCACAAGGCCGTCGAGGACGCGGTCAAGGCCAACGGCAACGACCCGTCGGCCGTGTCGTCGCAGATCGAGCGCATCACGGGCAAGATCGAGCGCGCTCTCTTCGACCAGGGCAAGAGCATCGAGGACGTGCAAGCGATGATCTCGCGGGGCGAGATCGGTCCGTGACACCGAACCCAGTTCGACCCGCGCAGCGCTCGGACCTGCCGGCGCTCGCCTCGCACTGGGCCGCGCTGCTCGAGAGCCACGCCGCGCTCGATCCGGTCTTCGCGTTGCGCGCGGGCGCGCCGGCAGCGCTCGAAGCCGAGCTCCGCCGGGCATTCGGGGATGCCGACACGGCGCTGTTCGTCGCCGACGCCGATGGGCGCGTTGCGGGATTCTGCGCCGCGCACGTCGAGCGCAGCCCGGCGCTCGCGCGCGAGTCGTGCCGGGCCGAGATCACCGAACTCGTCGTCGAGCCGGCCGCGCGCCGGCGCGGCATCGGTCGCGCGCTCGTGGACGCAGCGCTCGCTTGGTCTCGCAGTCGCGGCGTGGTGCGGGTGGAAGTGCGGGTCGCGGCGCGCAACGAAGCGGGGCAGGCGTTTTGGCGGCGCCTCGGCTTCGGCGCCTTCGTGGACGTGCTCGATCGCCGGCTGTAGTTTCCTCGCCGTTCCGACAAGATCGAGGAGTCGAGTCGTGGCCTTCAAGACCAATCCCCTCGCCCAGCAACTGAACGATCGACTCGAGACAGCGTCGCCCGCCGTGCTGGCAATGCTCTCGCCGCTCGGTCGCCGACTCTACTTTCCGAAGGGCATCCTCTCGCAGTCGGCGGAAGCGAAGCAGAAGGCCAAACGCTTCAACGCCACGATTGGCATCGCCACCGAAAAGGGTGGTCCGATGTATCTGCCGTCGATGCACCGCCATCTCGTCGAAATCTCGCCGAACGACGCCTACAACTACGCACCACCGGCGGGACGCCAGACGCTGCGCGAGCGCTGGCGCGAGAAGATCGTCGCGGAGAACCCGTCGCTGCACGGCAAGGCGTTCGGGATGCCGATCACCACCAGCGCGCTCACGCACGGACTCGCTCTCGCGGGCGACCTCTTCGTCGCCGAAGGCGATCGCATCCTGCTGCCGGATCAGCTCTGGGGGAACTACCGGCTCACCTACGAAGTGCGACTCGGCGCCGAGATCGTGACGTTCCCGTTCTACGCAGGCGACGGCTTCAACACCGAAGCGTTTGCCAGCGCGCTCGCCGAGAATGCGAAGGGGCGTGACAAGCTCATCGTGCTGCTGAACTTCCCGAACAACCCGACCGGCTACATGCCGACGCCCACCGAAGGTCGCGCGATCGCCGATGCGCTCGTCGCGCAAGCGGCGACCGGTACGAAGGTCGTCGTGCTCACCGACGATGCGTACTTCGGGCTCTTCTACCAACTCGGCGCCGGGTCGATGACCGAGTCCTTGTTCGGCCTGCTCACCGGTCGTCATCCGAACCTGCTCGCGGTGAAGCTCGACGGCGCCACCAAGGAACTCTTCGCATGGGGTCTGCGCTGCGGCTTCATGACGTTCGGCCCCGGCGATCCCGCGAGCGCCGAGGTCGTGTGTGAAGTGCTCGACGCCAAGGCGCGCGGCGCGATCCGCGGCGCGCTCTCGAACAGCCCGATGCTGTCGCAGACGCTGGTCGAGAAGGCGCTCGACGCGTCGTCGATCGCCGCCGAGCGGAAGGAGAAGGCCGAGATGCTGCGCGCGCGCGCGGCGAAGGTCCATGAAGTGGTGAACCGGCCGAAGTTCCGAGCGACCTTCGACCCCTATCCCTTCAACAGCGGCTACTTCATGTGCGTGAAGGTGAAGGGCGTCGACGCCGAGAAGCTGCGCGTGCACCTCCTCGATCGGCACCAGGTAGGCCTCATCGCGACGAGCCCCACCGACATCCGAGTCGCGTTCTCCTGCCTCGAACTCGACCAGATCGAGCCGCTCTTCGAGACGCTGCACACCGCGATCACCGAGCTCCGCTGAACCTCTCTTCCTACCGCCCGATCGCCTCGAGGATCTTCACGGTGGCTTCGATGCCGCGCTCCAGGTTTTCGATCGAGACGCGCTCGTTGGGACCGTGGATGCCGCGGGTTTCGCTCGGCGGGAGCCAGCGCGGCACGAAGCCGTACGAGACGATCCCGAGTTCGCGAAAGTAGTGGGCGTCGGTGAAGCCGGCGATCACACGCGGCACTACCACGGCGCCCGGGTCGATCTCGCTCGCGACGCGCTCGACGGCGCGAAAGAGTTCAGTGTCGGACGGTGAGCTGCGATTTTCGAACGCGAGGATCGGTTCGATGCGGATGCTCGGGTCTGATACGACGTCGCGCAGTTGCTCGAGGAACTCGTCGCAGCGTTCGTCGGGCAGCAGGCGCACGTCCAGCTCGGCGATTGCTTCCTCGGGAACGACGTTGGGCGACGAACCTGCCTTCAGCACCGTCACCGCGACCGTGTTGCGCACCAACGCGGCGCGCGCGTCGTCCGCCAGGAATCGGCGTTCGAACTCGGGGTCGCTCGCGAGCGTGTCGCCGAGGTTGGCGAGACCGGCGCGATTCTCGGATTCCGCGAGCGGCGCGAGCTTGCGGAACATCTGCGCCACTTCGGGAACGACGCGCACTTCGGTCTGCATGCGTCGCAGGCGTTCGAGTGCGGCGACGAGGCGCGGCACTGGACCGTGGAGTCCCCCCGTCGAAGCGTGCCCCGCCGTGCCCCTGGCGGTGAGACGCGTCCAGCAGGGCACTTTCTCCGCCACGGCGACGCCCCATACGTTCGGTGCATCATCGCCGCCCAGCAGGATTCCGCCCCCTTCGGTGAACAGGAACTCGGCGCCGCGCAGGAGATCCTTGTGGCGCTGCGTGATGAAGCCCGCGCCGTTGCGACCGCCGGTTTCCTCGTCGGGCGTGGAGAGGAAGATCACGTCGCGCGACAACCTGGTGTCGCGGCGCGCGAGCGCCGCCATCGCGAGCAGGTGCGTGACTGCCAGACCCTTGGCGTCGAGCGCGCCGCGACCGACCACGTAGCCCCCCGCGACGAGCCCTCCGAACGGATCGACCGCCCAGCCGCTGGGCTCCGCCGGAACCACGTCGAGATGGGACAGCAGCACCACAGGCGGACGCTTGCCGGTGCCGGGCAGTCGGGCCCACGCGGCGGCGCGACCGCGCTTCGAGCCCTGCGAGGGCGTCTCGATCACGTTCGCCTCGAGGCCCTCGCGCCGCGCGGCCGCCACGAGCAACTCCGCGAGGGGTCGCTCGTTCCCGGGCGGGTTCACGGTGTTGATCTGGATGGTCTGCGAGAGGAGCTGGCTGGCGGCGCCGCCGAGGTTCTCGTCGAGATCGGGGAGCGCGCGGCTCGGCATCGAGAACGCGCAACCGGCAAGTGCTCGGGCGCCGGCAGCGAGCGCCAGAACGATCGTGAGTTTCCGAAGGATTGCGGCGCGCCTGTGGATCCGCGTGGGTCCGATGATGGGCAGCTCCTCCGCAACTGCTCTCTCGAACGAGCCACGTGACGGAAACCCGATTACGAACTGTCACTTACAGTTGGATCGGGCCTTTGCCGATGCGCTAACCGTAGCGCCCGTCGCACGGGGGCAGGAGGGGACCGTTTGAGGAGAGCCGGCGAAGCCGACCGACAGCGCACCGCCGTGCGTGCCACGCGAGGCGGATTGTGCGTTCAGGCGACGGCTTTCGCCGCCGGTATCGTCACCTTCTCGGTGACCGTCGCAGCTCTCTTCGTTTCACCAGCTATCGCCGGCCAGGGCACGACCGTCGCGAGCCTATCCGGAGGCGCCCTCGCCGCGTCGGCATCGACCAGCCTGGCTCTCTCGTTCGCTACCAATCCGGACTCCTCCCGTGTTGCGTCGCCGCCGACCCTGCTGGCCGCCGCCCTCGCTTCGCCGGCCCAGCGCGTGGTCGAGGGGCAGATCAAGCGCGGTGACACACTCGCGAAGTCACTCGCCCGCGACGGTCTCTCGAAGGGGGCGATCTCCCAGATTCAGCGCGAGATGGCGGGCAAGTACGACTTCCGGCGCGCCAAGGCCGGTCACCGCTACCGCATCACGATGAACCAGAAGGGTGCTCTGCTCTCCTTCCACTACACCGTCTCGAAGACAGAGCACTACTGGCTGGAGAACGACGGCAAGGGCTGGAACGCATGGCGCGAAGAGTTCGACGTGCGCCGCGAGCAGAAGAAGATCGCCGGCATCGTGACGACGAGCCTGCACGACGCCATCGAAGATCTCGGCGGCGCCGAGAACTCTCGCCTCGCCAACGAGTACGCCGGGATCTTCGCCTGGGATCTCGACTTCTCCCGCGGCATCCAGCAGGGCGACCAGTTCCGCATCCTCTACGAGCGCACCTTTGCTCCGCAGGGCAAGGGGCGTGAACGCAACCTGGGTCCCGGGCGCATCCTGGCCGCCCGCTATCACGGCGGCGGCGGCGAACTCCAGGCGATCTACTACGAGACCGAGCCGGGTCGCGGTGGCTACTACCGCCCCGACGGCACCTCGGTGCAGGGGCAGTTCCTCGCCGCCCCGCTCAATTTCAGCCGCATCACCTCGGAGTTCACCCGCGCCCGCTTCCATCCGATTCTGCGCAGGGTGCGACCGCACCCGGGCATCGACTACGCGGCGCCGGTCGGCACGCCGATCTGGGCGGTCGCGAACGGCGTCGTCAGCTACGCGGGCTGGATGAGCGGCTACGGGCGCCTGGTGAAGGTCAAGCACGCCAACGGTTACGAGTCCTATTACGCGCACATGTCGCGCTACGCGACCGGCTTGAGCGTCGGCCAGGCCGTCCGTCAGAAGCAGGTGATCGGATTCGTCGGGTCCAGCGGTCTCTCAACGGGCCCGCACGTCTGCTTCCGCGTGACCAAGGACGGCGAGTACGTCGACCCGGCGCGTGCGCGCATCGCATCCACCGTCGAGCGCATCCCGAAGAGCCAGTGGGCGGCTTTCAAGACCACGCGCGATCGACGCATCTCTGAACTCGGTCCGGCGCCGATCATCGCCACCGACGAGGCGATGTAGCCGCCCCACTCCGCGTCGGCCGACCTCCCGTTCGACGGTCCCGTCGCGTTGCCCGCCTCTCTACCCGCCTCGATCCGCCTGTGCGAGGATGCCGCCATGCAAGACGGCGCCCCCCCGCCCGAAGCCGACCTGCGCACGCGTCTCTCCGCCGCCGGCGGCCTGCTGGGTGCACGCGAAGCCACTCACCGCGCTGCACTGGAGGACGCGCAGAAGCGCTGCGAAGCGCTGCGAGCGCTCGTAATCGACGGGATCGAGACCTTCCACACCGCCGCCGCCGACGCCGGCGCCCCGCACCTGCGCATCGAGGTGACGCCCGTGCGCCTCGACGACAAGCACGTGCGGGCGATCGCGTTCGAGGTGCGCCGCGGCCGGCACGCCGGTGTGGTGACGGTGAAGTCGCGCGGCGAAGTCACCCTGGTCGGCCCGTTTCGCAGTGGCAAGACCGAGGGCCCGTGCCACACCTTCCCCTGGGACGCGCGCGACGAGATCGAGCGGTCGCTCGGCGATTTCCTGCTGCGCTTCGTCGAAGAGGCCACGACGCCGTGAGGTGCGCCCCGTGACGCTCGATCGCCAGGCTTCGGCCGAACTCGAGCGGCCGATCGAGTCGCGCGACGACCTCACCGACTACTTCCGCGCCGGCGAGAAACCGCGCGGGCGGTTCCGCATCGGCATCGAGCACGAGAAGCTCGCCCTGCGGCTCGGCTCGTTCGAGCCGGTGCCCTACGACGGACCGCAGGGCATCGAGGCGCTGCTGCGAAGCCTCGCCGAGCAGCCCGGTTTCGAGGCGATCACCGAGGACGGCCGCGTGCTGGGTCTCGACGGTCCCGCCAGCGTGTCGCTCGAGCCGGGCGGGCAGGTCGAGCAGAACGGCAGCCCCCACACCGATTTGTCTGCGGCGGTCAGCGAGATCTACGAGCACCTCGTGCTGATGCGACGTCTCGCCGAGCCGCTGGGCATCGCGCTACTCGGACTCGGGGCGCATCCGTTCCATCCGACCAAGGAACTGACCCAGATTCCGCGCGAGCGCTATCGGATCATGCGCAACTACCTGCCGACCCGCGGCGAACTGGCGCTCGACATGATGCACGCCACCGCCTCGCTGCAGGTGAGCTTCGACTGGTCGGACGAAGCCGACATGGTCGCCGCGCTGCGAACGTCGCTGGCGGTGACGCCGATCGTCACGGCCTGCTTCGCGAACTCGAGCCTCCACCTCGGGCGCCCGAGCGGATTCGTGTCGCGGCGCGCGTGGATCTGGCGCCACACGGACCCGGACCGCAGCGGGCTGCTTCCCTTCGCGTTCGACCCCGGCTTCGGCTACGCGCGCTACGCGGAGTGGGCGCTCGACGTGCCGATGTTCTTCATCGTGCGCGACGGTCACTACTCCGCGATGCAGGGCAAGACTTTTCGTCGCTTCTGGAAGGAAGGCCACGAGGGTGAGCGCGCCACGCTCACCGACTGGGATCGCCATCTCACGACGTTGTTCCCGGAAGTGCGCGTCAAGCGCATCCTCGAAGTGCGCTGCGCCGACGCGGTACCCGGCGCGCTGCTCGGCGCGGTCCCGGCGTTGTGGCAGGGGATCCTCTACGACCTGGACGCGCGCGCCGCGGCCGCGGCCCTCGCCGCGTGGAGCCCCGAACAGCGCGACGCCGTACACCTCGATGTGGCGAGACACGGACTCGCCGCCGAGACGCCGAGCGGTCCGATGCGCGAGCTGGCTCGCAGACTCGCAGCCCTCGCCCGGCAGGGCCTCGCGCGCCAGGGCCCGGCGACGGCCAGCGCCGTCGACCTGCTCGATCCGCTCGACGAGCTGCTCGAGCGGGGGAAGAGCCCCGGTGAGATCGTGCTCGAGCGCTGGCAGGGCGAGTGGGCTGGCGCAGCAGATCGCTTGATCGATTCTACGCGGTACTGATAGAGTGCCGACCGCCCCGCCCGGCGAGGCGGCACGGAGGGCTCCATGGCGCAGAACTTCAAGATCAGCTTTTCGCTCGGAGAGAGCGACGTCGCCTATTTCCGGAAGCTGTTCCGCGATGCGCGCAAGACCGCTGCCGAACAGGATCCGGGCGAGATCATCACGGCCGTCCAAGCCCTGATCGGTCGCGTCCGGCAAACCAAGAAGACACCGAAGTTCGTGACGGAGACCGTCACGGTCCTCGAAGACCTCGTCAGGATGATTCAGGACGAGGACTACGAGTTGCCCAAGGGGCCGCGCGCCGAGGTGCTCGCCGCGCTCTCGTACTTCGCGAATCCCGAGGACCTGATCCCCGACCAGGTGCCTG
>Ga0316604_10003868_pt1 | contig 10259 bp, 6 predicted proteins | sample OWC_soil_day20_C_FD_207650 | JGI IMG/M metagenome (GOLD analysis project Ga0316604, IMG submission 207650) | Wetland soil microbial communities from Old Woman Creek delta, Ohio, United States - OWC_soil_day20_CT | ecosystem: Environmental > Terrestrial > Soil > Wetlands | place: USA: Ohio...
CAGGGTGTCGAACAGTTCGCGGGCCGGGGCGCGGCCGCCGCCACCGCCGGGCGGCAGGGCTTTCTTGCCGAAGTGGCGCTTGCCGATCACCATCGCCTGCGCGGTGGCGGTCTGCACTTCGTAGCCACGCTTTTGCAGCATGGCGTCGAGCAGGTTCCAGCTCTCGTTCGGGCGTAGTTCGAGCAGGGCCTGATCGACGGCGGCGAAGGCGACTTCGCTACCGGCCGGGGCGGGCTTGCCGTCCGGCGTCGTCACCTTGATGTTGACCGTCGCTTCCTCGCGCGGCCGGTAATCGGGCTTGTCGCTGCTGATCTCGACTTTCAGTTTGAAGCCCTCGGTGCCGACCGCGACCTGGCCGAGGCCGAGGCGATAGGCCGGCTTGGCCAGGTCGACCATGGCGGTCGGCTGTTCCGGGTTCCACCATTCCCTGAACCAGCTGCCCGGCTCGCGCCAGCCCCACTGGAAGAAGCTGTACCACTTGAGCGGCTCGACACGGCCGCGCACGGCGAGCACCGAGACGAAGACATTCGGCCCCCAGTCGGCCTTGACCGGTAGTTCGACGGTTGGCTTGAAGCGCGACAGCGGCTGCACGAAGCTTTCGATGATGCCGCCGGCCTCGACCGAAATCAGCGCCGTCGCCTCGCGGAAGGGCGTGCGGACCTGGAAGCGGGCGGTCTCGCCGGGCGCGTAGGCCTTCTTTTCCGGGATGACGTCGATGCGGTCCTGGTTGCCGGCGGTGAACCACAGGTCGCCGCTGCCGGCCACCCAGTAGCTGGTGCCGGCCCGGGCGACATTGCCCTGGCCGTCCTTGGCCTCGGCCAGCAGGTAGATCGAGCCGGCCTCGCCAGCCTTCAGTTCGCAAAGCAGCAGGCCGCGGCTGTCGGTGCGGCCGGCGCAGACTTCGCCGATCTCCTTGTATTCGGTGCTGTTCTCGTAGGCGTAATAGCCACCGACGATGCGCCGGCGGTGGCTGTAGTCGATGCGGCGCTTGGCCTTGACGCTGACCGCCTGGCCAGCCAGCGGCTGGCCGGCGGTATCGAGGGCGACCACTTCGAGGCGGTTCTTGCCGGCGGTCGAGGCCCAGTCGGCCACCTTGAGACCGAGCGTCAGGCCGGCCGGCCACAGTTCGACGCGGCCGCGCAGGGTCTGGATTTCGCCGTTCGGGTCGGCGAAGCTCATTTCGGCATAGACCTCGCTCGGCCCCTTCGGCTTGGCCGGCAGCACGACGTCGAGCTTGCCGGCGCCGGCCTGGTCGAGTTTGACGGCCTGCTTGTCGAGAATCAGCGTTTCCTCCTCGCGGCCGTCGTCGACCTTGAAGGCGGCGCGGGCCTCGGCGTCGAAATTGATCTGGAAGTTGTAACCCTCGTAATTCCGGTACTCCGGCCAGCGCGGGCGTAGCGTCGCCGAAACCTGCACTTCGGCATTTTTCGCGGCGCCGCCGTTGAGGAAGGCGAGGCCGAGCGCCAGCGGCACCCGGGCCGGCGCCACCTGGCGGCCCGGTACGCCCTGCACGCTGCCGGTGAAGACGGGCAGCCGGAAATCGGCGACACGGATTTCGCCGCTGGCCATCTCGCCGCGCTTGCCGCCGGCGAGGGCGATGTCGTAGGTGCCGAGCTTGGCGGATTCCGGCACTTTCCAAGCGTTGACCGCAGCCGCCTGCGTATCCCAACTCACTGGCTGGCTGAATTCGGTGCCGCTTTCACGGTGGCGGATGACCAGCTTGTCGGGCAGCATCGCCGGCTCGGGCAGCGCAAAGCCCCGGCTGTTGCGGCTGCGCGCGATGTGCTTCATCGACACCGTCTGGCCCTGGCGGAACAGGCTGCGGTCGAGGATGCTGTGGATCTTGAAGTCGCCGCTTTCGCCCCAGGTGTCGACGCCGAAACGCCAGGGCTCGATGCCTTCGTTCCAGTCGGAGCGGACGAAGCTGTAGTCGCCATTGAGGCGGGCGCTGGCGAACAGGAAGCTGGTGCTGTTGCGGCAGTTCGGGATGCGCAGCGCCTGGTCGACCAAGGCGCGGCCGAAGCGGTCGGTCTTACCCTGCCACAGCGAACTGCCGTCGCAGCCGGAAATTCTTACCTCGGCCTCGGCCACCGGCTGGCCGGAATCGAGCGCGGTGACCCAGACCAGCGCGTTGTCGCGGCCGGTTTTCAGATGCACGGCCAGGTTGGTGACCAGCGCCGCGGCGCGCACGTACATCGGCTTTGGCGTAGCGAGCAGCGCAGTGCCGAGCAACTGGCTCTCGATTTCAACGATGTGATAGCCCGGTTTGCCGAGCGGAATGCCGATCACCTCGAACTCGCTGCTACCGCCCGGCTTGGGCAGCTCCTGCCGGCTGACGCCGGGGCGTTTGGCGAGGAAGGAGAGTTCGCGGGCGTAGTAGGGGTCGAAGCGCTCCTCGCGCTTGCCGTCGATCTCCAGGCGGACCTTGCCGGTCTGCTGCTCGAATTTTTCCAGGGCCAGCATGGCGGCGATGACGTCGGCGTCCTCGGTCAGCCGCTGTTGGCTGAAGCGGTGGCTGCCGGGCAGCGCCAGGCGACCGGTCTTCAGGCTGGCCTCGACATTGCGCAGGGTGACCGGCAGCAGGCCGCCTTCCTTCAATTCGACAATGCCGAAACTGCCGGGAAACTTGGCCAAGGGCGGCAGCTTGCCGGTCTGCGTCTTCAGCGGAAAACTGGCCGCATTGCTCAGCGGCCGGCCGGCTTCATCCTTGAGGCCGGCCGGAATTTCCAGCGTCAGCTCGGCGTTCTGCGGGAAGGGCGGCGCGAAGCTGAGCGCGCGGAAGACGGCTTCCTGTTCGCCATTGCGCTGGTTCGGGTCGAGCGGGCGGCGCGGGCCGTCGGCGGTCAACAGCCGGAATTTGCTCAAAAGCCGGGCATCGAATGCGGCATTGAAACTCAGCGTGATCGCCGAAAGCGGCGAGCAGGGGGCGCCGGCCTTTTCCCGTTCGCAACTAAGCGTTGCCTTGAACGGCTCGCGCACCTTGTAGATGAAGCTTTCCTCCTTTTCGCTCGGCGTGCCGTTCTGGGCCTGGATACCTTTGCCCCAGACCAGTTTCATCTTGCTGCCGGCCGGCAGGTTCTGGCTGCAGGTGACGACGAGGGCGTCGCGGCTCATGCCGCCGGCCAGGTCGAGCACGGCGGCGCGGGTTTCCGGACTGACCGGGCGGGCCGGAATGCGCTGGCCGACGCCGTCGGCTTCGCACCACAGATTGCCTTCGAGCGATTTGGCATTGAGCGGGCCGCCGCCGTTGATGACGAAGGCCTGGTCTTCCTCGATCGATGCGCCGGGACTCGGCTGCAGGCGCCAGGGCCGCGGCGCGGCGCCAAAAAACTCGAATCGACTCTTGCCACTCAGCGTTTCGCCATTGCCTGCGGTCAACCCGCTTTTTAGGGTAAAAATGCAGCGTTCGCCCGGCTGCAAGGGGCGCGCCATCTGCCAGGCCCAGCTGCGCGCGTCGGTCCAGCGGCTTTCGCCGGCGATGCTGGCGCAGTCGATGGTGAACGGTGCGGCGGCCGCGCTGTCGCCCAGCTTGACCATGTCGGTGCTGAAGCGGGCGGTCACCCGGCTTTGCTCGGCGACCTTGCCCTGGGGCTGGAACTGCTGGACCGTGGCGGCCTGGGCCTGCAGCGCGGCGAGCAAGAGGCTGGCGAGGGTGAAGCGGCGGAGGTTTTTCATGGGCGCAGGGGGGCGGGCGGACGGTGGAGGGACATGCCTGGGGCATTCGGCGAGTTTGCCACAGATGCCACGGCAATCGACAGCGCCGGTGGCGCCGGCTATCCTCCGCGCTTTATCGAACAAAGCGGGGACGTGAAAGATGGGACAGGCAAAAAATCGCGGCAGTCAGGCCGAACGGATCGCCCAGGCACAGGCCAAGCTGGAGGCGACGCGCCCCGAGAAACTGGTCTGCAACGGCTGCGGTGGCGACGTGACGACGATCAACCCGGTCAGCACGCGCGGCTTGCGCGGCCTGGAAGCGATCTGGGTCGGCCAGTGCGACTGCGGCCAGACGACCTTCGCGGCGAGCGGCGAACCGAAGGCGGTCGAAGCCTTCTTCTTCGCGCTCAGCGAAAATACCGAACTGACGCTGGGCAGCCAGAGCAAGGACGGCGCGGAACACAAGACGGCCTGAGGCAGCGCCGGGCGTTAAGTTGCTGGCCGGCTCAGCGGGGTTTGTTCTTGCTGTTCGGCGGGTAGATGGAAACCGGCGGCCCGGCGGGCGCACCGGAATCCACGCCCGGCTTCGGATGGGGGTGTGGCAAGGGGCGCGGATAACCGATGCCGCCGTAGCCATAGCCGGGCACGGTCAGCGGAACCGGCACATAGACCGGCTGCGCCTGCGGGTTGCTGCGGCAGGCGGCTTCCATGTAAGCGCGCTGGTTCACCTCCAGCGCTTGCCGGTCAAGATCGCGCAGGCATTCATCGACGCTGCGGCCCGTGCCGACATTGGCGCTGCCGGCCGCTGGCGCCTGGCTGGCCTGGCGTTGGCGCTCGGCGGCCTCGTCGGCCCGCTGCGCCGCTTCACGTTTCTCGACGTAATTGCGCATCCGTTCGGCATCGCGTTCGGCCTGCTGGCGATTGGCTTCGGAGACCTGCTCGTCGGGCACGGTCTTCAGGGTGCTGGCCGTACTCGCACAGGGCGTGTTGGCAATTTCGACCCGGCCATCCGCCGTCCGGCATTTATAGACTTCGCCGCCGGCCGGGCCGGCCACCAGCAGCGCCGAAAGCGTCAGCAGCGAAATCCAGTGCGTCATGGTCGTGGCCTTTGCGGAATGAGAAAACGGGGCAAGCGGAGCGAACTTTAGTGCGCGTCACCGCGGTAGACAATGCCTGGCGGTGTTTTGTCCCGCAATTGATCTCTGATGGGGCGCTGCAGCATGGCGCGACCCCTTAACGGCCTTTGATTGTTGCACCAATAGAGTGCATTGCTGCCTGTTTTGGCGCAGGAGTTGGCGTCGTTTTTACGTGTATGTTACCGGCATGGTGCATGCATTGCGTTGATTTGCCTGTCTTTCTTTTCAAATTTTGCCCTGAAACGGTGCGTTGGCATGAGTGTTGCGGTAACGCACACCTTATTTGCACTGGAGTGGTTCATGTTGAAAAGTCAGATGATGGCGCTGTCTGCGAGTGAGCGCCGTTGGTTACCCTGGTTGGGCAGGACGGGCAAGCTGGCCATGCGCTGGGCGACGGCACGCAATGCCGCTCGCTATCCGGCCATCGAGCAGACTTTCGAGTCCTTCGCCCGGACCCGGGTCCGCATTCTGACCAACTGGAGCGAACAGCAATGGGGCTACCTGGAAAGTCTGGCGCGCGAACTGGCCGGCAGTTGGCCGGCGCCGCAGCGCGAAATGCTGGCCCATTGCCGGCAACGGGCCGAGGACTTTTCGGAATTGTTCGTGCTCGACCTCCGGGGCTGCGTGCTGCTTTCTTCACACCCCGGCCGCGAAGGCGCGATGGCGGCCTCCTTGCCGGCGGTGAATGCGGCGCTGAAAGAACCTTTCCTGCACGGCCCGTATCGCGATCCGGTGACGCTCGGCCTGCCGCCGTCGACCTCGCGTTTTCACGATGCGGTGACCCTGATGTTCCATCAGCCGATCATGGTCGATGGCGCGGCGGTCGGCATCGTCTGCGGCCGGGTGCCGAACGACGTGCTGGGCGACCTGATCCAGCGCGAGGCCGGACACATTTTTCACGAATCGGGCGACAACTACCTGTTCATGGTCAATTCGGCCTTCGATCCGGCGATTCGTCCGGGCACGGCCCTGTCCCGCTCGCGCTTCGAGGACAGCACCTTCAGTTTGGGCGATAACCTGAAGGACGGCTTGCGGACCGATTTCGGCACGCTGCGGGTCAAGGAGCATACCGAACTGGAACTGGTCTTCAACGATCCGGCCACCGGCCAATTGCACCCCGGCGTGCGCGAGACGATCCGCCGTGGCGAAAACTTGTTCGTCACCTATCCCGGCTATGCCGATTACCGCCACATCCCGGTCATCGGCAAGGGCGTCACCTTCCGTCTGCCGGGCTCGCCCGATACCTGGGGCATGATGTGCGAGGCCGATCTGGAAGAGGTCTATCGTTACCGCAGTATTGCCTACCGGCTGCAACGCCTCTATTTGTTCAGTGCATTCGGGGCCTGGGGTGGGGCGATCATGCTGGCCGAACTGTTCGGGCTGGATGTCGGTCTGGCGCTGGGCGTTGGCTGCCTGCTCCAACTGGGTGGCGCCTTCCTTTTTCAGCAACTGGGCTGCAAGCCGATCAGCGCGCGTTTGCGCGAAGCGACCCGCATCCTGCGCAGCACGGCCGAGGGCGGCGGCAACCTGTCGCAGCGTCTGCCGCGGGCCAGTGCCAAGATCGACGAGGCGAGCGTGCTGGCGCAGTGGACCAACAGTTTCATCGACAATCTGGAGCAGGTCATTCACCTGGTGGTCAAGACCTCCAGCGAGATCAGCGAAACCAGCGGCACGCTGCAGCAGCGCAACGTCCATGCCGGCCGTGTCTCCGCCGACATGCAGGGTTCGGTCAGTGAAATTCTGGGCGCCATCCGGCTGCAGATGAACGAGATCGACGCCGCCACCGACAACGCCCACGCCATGCGCGAGGTGGTGCACCGGGTGAGCGAGCAGGCCAAGGCACAGTTTTCGCTGATCGGCGAACGCAGCCAGCGCATTCGCGAGTCGGTCAATCTGTCGGCCAACACCATTCGCCAACTTGAACAACGTACGCTCGATATCGGCGGCATCGTCACCCTGATCAAGGAAATCGCCGAACAGACCAATCTGCTGGCGCTGAATGCCGCGATCGAGGCGGCCCGGGCCGGTGACAGCGGGCGCGGTTTTGCCGTGGTGGCGGACGAGGTGCGCAAGCTGGCCGAGCGGACGCGCGGCGCGACGGCCGATATCGGCAACATGATCGACGGCGTGCAAAGCCAGGCCGAGCAGGCAGTCCGGACCATGGAAAGCGGCATGAGCGAGATGGAGGAGGGTCTGCGCCTGGCCAGCGAGGCGGCGTCCGACAAGCGGGAGATCGAGGAGGTCGTCGAGCGCCTGTTCGTCACCATCAGCCAGATCGCTGCGGCGACCCATACCTATGGCGACCGCATCGAGGCCATTTCCGGGGCGGCCGAAGCGATGCGCGAGGCGACGCTGGCTTCGGCGCGTAGTGCCGAACTGACCGGTTTTGCCGGCGGCAAGCTGGAGCAGACGATGGCCCAGTTCCGGACCGCGCGGAGTTGACCGGCCGGCGGCCCTTCAGTCGTCGAGGCGGGTGACCAGCAACTGGTCGATCTTGTGATTGTCGATGTCGATGACCTCGAACTTGTAGCCGGCATGGACGACGCTGTCGGTCGGCCGCGGCACCTTGCGCAGCACGTACATCAGGAAGCCGGCGATGGTCTCGAACTGGTCGTCGTCCGGGAAAGGCTCGATGTTCAGGGCCAGTTCGAGATCGCCGACCGGGGTCAGGCCATCGACCAGCCAGGAATTGGCATCGCGCTGGATGATCTGTTCGTCGGCCGGGGCCAGCATCGAATTGCCCATCAACGTGCTGGTCACATCGTTCAGCGTGATCAGGCCGACGATCAGCCCGTACTCGTTGGTAATCAGCGCGAAATCCTCGCGCATCGCCTTGAATTGCTCGATGATCTCGGCCAGGGTCAGCGTTTCGGGCAGCACCAGCACGTTACGCAGCAGGCCGTCACCGCGCAACGAGAGGGCTTCGCCATTGAGCAGGCGACTGAGGATGTCCTTCGAGTCGACATAGCCGATGACGTGATCGATGCCGCCGCTGCAGACCGGGAACTTGGCATGCGGTTCGGCGCTGATCCGGGCACGAATGGTCTCTTCGCTGTCCTGGCGTTCGAGCCAGACGATATTCTCGCGCGGCGTCATCGTCGACGGCGCGGTGCGGATTTCCAGCTCGAAGACGTTCTCGATCATCTGTCGCTCCTGACGGGCGACGACGCCGGCTTCGGCACCGGCATTGGCCATGGCGACGATGTCTTCCGGCGTGACATCTTCCGGGCGGGTGGCCGGTAGGCCGAGCAGGGCGATGACGCGGGTGGCGATGCCGTTGAAGGCCCAGATCAGCGGGGTCAGCACTTTCAGGCTGAACAGCATCGGGCCGGCGATACGCAGCGCAATGCGCTCCGGGGCGGCGATGGCAATCCGCTTCGGGATCAGGTCGGCAATCAGGATGAAGGCGGCGGTCACCAGCAGGAAGGAACTGAGCGAGCCGAGCAGGTCGGCTGTTTCAGGCGCCACCAGTTGGCTGAACAGGCCGGAGAAGGCTGGGGCGTAAGCCTCTTCGCCGAGGACGCCGGCCAGGATGGCGACGGCGTTGAGGCCGATCTGGACCGCCGTGAAGAAATGACCGGGCTGGTTTTGCAAGGCGAGCACGGCGGCGGCGCGCGTTTCGCCTTCGTCGCGGAGTTGTTCGAGCTTGAGCTTGCGGGCGGCGGCCAGCGAGATTTCCGAAATCGAGCAGAAGGCGCTGGCGAGGATCAGCAGCAGGATGATCAGCGTATTTTCAAACAGGCCCATGTCATTTGCCGGAGGTTGAAGCCCGGGGTAGCCGGGGATGCCCCGACTTTAGCCGGGCCTGCGCTTGGCGGCAATGCGCTGTGGCACTGATTTGGTGTGCTTCAAGTGCTACCAAAAATATCAATAGTTGCTAAAAACTGTATCGAATTGCCCCGGTTGTACGGATAATCTTCGAAATTATCGCGTATTTTGCTATGCTTTCACCTTGCTGAAAATGATACGCCGGCAAGGGCAAAAATAGACATTCAATGTCGGGCCGGCCCTCGAATTATCCTTGTTTAACCTTCAGGTCTGCGCCTCGAACCCGTGAGCAACTCCATCCAAAACCGTCTGGACGAATTCAGGCAACAGCGCCGCGTGCAGGCCGGTTCCCTGATCATTTCCGTGTTTGGCGATGCGATCCTGCCGCGCGGCGGCCGCATCTGGCTGGGCAGCCTGATCCGCTTGCTCGAACCGCTGGAACTCAACGAGCGCCTGATCCGCACCTCGGTATTCCGTCTGGCCAAGGACGAGTGGCTGCGCACCGAGACTCACGGCCGGCGCGCCGATTACGTGCTGACCGCGTCCGGGCGCCGGCGCTTTGAAGAGGCTTCGCGCCATATTTACGCCTCGCATGCGCCGCTCTGGGATCGGCGCTGGCGGCTGATTCTGGTGGTCGGCGAACTGGAAACCAAGGCCCGCGAGCAGGTCAGGCGCGCCTTGTTCTGGCAGGGTTTTGGCGCCCTGGGGGCGGATTGTTTCGTGCACCCCAGCGCCGAACTGTCCAGCGTGCTCGATGCCTTGATCGCCGAAGGCCTGGCCGACTCGCTGGGCGCGCTGTTGCCGCTGTTCGCCGCCGATTCGCGCTCGGCGCAATCGGCCAGCGATTCCGATCTGGTCCGCCGGGCCTGGGATCTGGGCGCCCTGGCCGAGGCCTATGCTGCGTTTGTGGCGGTGTACCAGCCGATCCTGACCGATTTGCAGCGCGACAATTTGGATGAGGTCAGCGAACAGGACGCCTTCCTGCTGCGCACCGTGCTCATCCATGATTACCGCCGCCTGCTGCTGCGCGACCCGGAACTGCCGGAAGTCCTGCTGCCTGCCGACTGGCCCGGCCAGCAGGCCCGCCTGCTCTGCAAGGAGTTGTACAAGCGCCTGGAGCCGCTGTCCACTCGCCATCTCGACAAGCTGCTCTGCCTCGCCGACGGCACGGTGCCGGCCGAGGATGCCGCCTTTGCCGAGCGTTTTTCGCAGTACGACCCGCTGACCAGCTAAGCCGGGGACCGCCAGCGACGGAATCAGGGCCGCCTTACTTGAGATTCCGCTTGCGCACGATCGGCGGCACGAACTTGACGGAAAACCGCCAGCCTTCCGGCGTCGCCTTGACGATCAGGGCTTTCGAGTTGGCCCCGTCCTCGAAGATCGGTCCCGGCCCGGCCAGTTCGATGGCACCGATGCCCTTGATGACGCAGGCGCCGGGCAGGGTGACGAAGGCCGACTCGGCGGCGACCAGGATGAATTGCCCTTCCTTCGATTGCGAGCAGGACAAGCCCTTGGGCACGCTGGACGGCTCATGCTGCCAGGCCGCGCGCAGGTCGTCGAGGCCCTTGAGCAACTCGGCGGTGGTTTTGACGGCGAGTGCGACTTCGCAAGATTTCGTATGGCTCATTCGTTTTCGCCTGCATTAAATAGTTGGCCCCATTCTAGTCTTCGTTCCGGCGCTCGCCGCGGCAAAAGCGCACC
>Ga0316604_10003869_pt1 | contig 10258 bp, 11 predicted proteins | sample OWC_soil_day20_C_FD_207650 | JGI IMG/M metagenome (GOLD analysis project Ga0316604, IMG submission 207650) | Wetland soil microbial communities from Old Woman Creek delta, Ohio, United States - OWC_soil_day20_CT | ecosystem: Environmental > Terrestrial > Soil > Wetlands | place: USA: Ohio...
ACGAGGACGGCAAAAACGAAATCATCCGCTGGATCGAGAGCGTCGGCCGCACGGACGACCAGTTGAGCCCCTACGCCTGGTTTTCGCTGGCCGAGGACGCCGCCAACTCGAACGGGCCGGACCAGGCCATCACCATCGAGATGCTGCCCACTTACGCCCTGTCGGGCGACGCCGAGATATTGGAGCTTTCACGCGAGGAGCATTTCGACTGGGCGATCGAGGCGGTGCCGGTGGAATTCATCGAAAACACCGAGGAACTGCTCGACACGGGCGCGCCGGTGCGATTCCTGATGCTGGCCGAGGCGGCGGGCGGCGCGTTCGCCCGGCGCGTGAGCGAGCTCTGCCCCGGCATGGAAGACTACGAGCCGCAACTGCTGGCGCGCGCGACCAACGCCTTCTTCGTGGGTCTGTGCGAAGGGGCCGGGATCGTACTGGACGACGACCTCCTGACGCCTGCGGATGACGATCTCGATTACAGCTATGTCGACCGGCACGAACTGCAGGACGCCATGACCGAAGCCGCCGAGGATGCGTGCGACGTCATCCTGTCGCTCGACCCGGACATCGGCTCCGTTCTGCCGGATGCCGAAGCGATCCTGGAGATGGACTGGCTGAAAGCCTGAGGCAAAGACGTCCCAAAATCGCTGTCATTTGACGCGGCGATTTGATATCGCGAAAAAAATCCCCGACAATGGACATTCCTGCCGCGCAAGCGGTCATACTTACATCGGCATTCAGAGGAACAGCATGCAGCAAAACTTTCAATATGTTCGTATTGGCGAAGAATTCCGCGACCCGATCGGCGGCGAGTGGTGGGTCAAGATTTCGGATGAGGAGGCACAAATGCTGTCCGACCCGTCCGTCGTCGAGTCCTTCAACCGCCAGGACCTGACCGAAGGCTGAATGAAGCCCGATCTCACGATAACAGGAGCCCGGCCATGGACTATGAAATAAGGACAAAGAAGGATGTGCTGATCCAACGACTGGTCAGTTACGACCTCGAGTATTTTGTCGAGTTCATCCGGACCTCCGACTCTGCAAAGATAGCCTTCGCCACCATGATGATGGAAGGCTTCATCGGCTATAACGACTGGTCCGAGGAAGAACTGCGCAAGGAATGCTCGCGCAGGGACATCCTTCCCAAGGGCGCCTGAGCCGGTGCAACCTGCTGTTCCCGCCAGCGCACCCTCTTTCCATTTTTTCTTTATCCCGTGAAGCCGGGAACGGCGCGTTGTTGCGTCTTCAGGCCGCCGTCTCCGGCCCGTTCCGTTTTCCTGCGTACGTTCACCCGGTCCGACGGCATGGACCAGCACAGCCATGCACCACACGATCAGCGCCCCGGCAGTCAGGTCGCGCAGGTGCTCGCCGCCGTGCGGATTGTTCGCCAGCGGCAAACTGCCGGTCGCCGCAAGCACGAACAGCGCGAAATGATATATAACACACTAAATGGCCGGAAAAACGCCAATGGGAGTGGCCGAATTCATCGCTTAAACCCAAGGGCATTCGAAATTTGACCAGGAGGAAATATGAAGACGAACTTCAAGTCGTCAGAATTAAAATCGGTCAACGTCCAAGGTTCAAACATCGTCTATCGTGAAGTCGGAAATGCGGCAGGCGTCCCGCTTGTTCTTCTCCACCACATTACGGCAATTATGGATGATTGGGACCCTTACATCATCGATGAATTGGCTCAAGAACGCAAAGTCATCGCGTTTGACAACGCCGGTGTCGGCATGTCGGACGGACACCCCCTCGATTCGATTGAAGCAATGGCAGATATCGCGCTTAGTTTCATCGAAAAGCTGGGTCTTGAAAAAGTGGATCTTCTTGGCTACTCGATGGGAGGATTTATCGCGCAAGTCATGATCTCACGCAAGCCCGATCTCGTTCGCAAATTGATCCTTGTCGACACCGGGCCTGCAGGAGGCCAAGGCATCGACAAGATTTGGGGCATACTCCAAGAGGCTTTTGCCTACGCTGAGAAAGAAGGAAAACACCCTAAGCAAAAACTTTTCTTTACACATTCGCAGGAAAGCCAAGAGGCCGGAATGCGGTTTCTAGGTCGTCTTCAGGAGCCGTTTGTGCAAGCAGATAAGGCGATCAGTCAAGAGGCGATACAGTCTCAAGTCAAAGCGTTCATTGCTTGGGGCAAATCAAATGACATCTACACGCAAGGAATCTCCATTCCGACGCTTGTCGTCAGCGGCGACGCAGATGAGATGATTCCGGTCTCAAATGCCTTTGACCTCGCCAATAGAATCAAGAATGCGCACCTGGCCGTCTATCCCAATGGCAATCATGGCGCAATCTTTCAATACAAAGAACTTTTCGTTGAGCAGACAACCCAATTTTTAAACATGTAATAAAGAGCTTCGCGTGGCAACTGCCGGCCACGCGCTTTTTTGCGCAGAGTCCATCGATTTTTTTCTTTAATGCACAGATAGGTTGGCATGTATTTCGCTATTCAAGTGGCGAGAGTTGGTTCTCTTTACGCGAAAGACGGATTGCCAATAACCCTGTTGACGCCAGCCAGCCAACGAACGATAACTGAGGCAATACCAATAGAACACACATAAGAAAAACGGATGGGCGCAGGTATGAATGGGACGAATAACGAGAGTGATGCACTTCGATTTCGAGTCATTGAGCGCAGAAAATGGCCGGACATCTGCTGCTGGCAGGAACTGCTGACTGCGGAGTGGCTGCCTCTGGTCATCACACCCGCATCGTTGAACCCCGACCAAGCCTGTGAGATCGGCGCAAAAAGAGTGTTCGGCTTCGATGCGAACGGTAGAAGATGCTACTATGCACGCCGCTTCGCGATCCCGACCTTGCGCTCGGATGACAACGATGAGTTCTATAAGGCGTCAGCATATCGCGAGCAGGTTGAGGCATGGCTCTTGATGGACGACAGATGGCTGATTTACAAGCTAATGCATATACGGGGCTGTACCTTCAATTATGGCTTCAACCTTGCAGAGTCCTGTCCAGCCGGTTAGTAGCGCTTATACGAAAGCAGACGCCTAATCGAGATTCAGGCGGAACGGGACCATCGGCGAAGCAGCAAAGCCATGCCGCCGGTAAAAGCGCTGCGCCGATGCATTGTCGTGATCGGTCAGCAGCGTAATACGCCGGAAGCCATTTTGTCTGGCGTGTTCGACGGCTGCCTGCAGCAGGCTCGAGCCCACTCCTTGGTCGCGCATCCCGGGCGCGACCACCATATCCTCCAGCAGCACGACCCGCGCGCCGAGCGCCGTCGATACGGTGTAAAGCAAGTTGACCATGCCCGCAATGTACCCATTCTCACGGGCAACCAGTATCGCTCCCGTTTCAGGATTACCTATTATTTGCGCAAGGCCCCGTGCTTGAGCAGCCGGATCGGGCTTGAATTCAGCTTCCTGTGAAAACAAATGGCTGAGCAAATGGCTCAAGTCGGGAATGTCGGCGCTTTTCGCGATATCGATCTGCATGGAAGGTCCTGTAATCCGGAGTTCGTTTTATTCCTTTTTAGGGCTGCAACAAGCATGCCATTTCACGCAAGACAATTCCACAACGTTCTATATGGAACGGCGCAGCCGCCCGGTTCCGATTCCACCATGACCCACCCGGCATCGACGACTTGCCCGGTTTGAAACAATGCCTGAACCGTTTCCACTATTTTCCGGATAGCCATATATACCAAGCATTTTGTTTTTCAAAACAAAGTATGAATGTCTGACTGCTTTTTCAGCCGGATAGTTTTTCACGGCGTAACCGGTTTTCAACATAAATGTAAATTACAAGGCGAAATAACGTGAATGTAAAAAACGATTCGGCTTATCAAAAAAATGGAATTGATTACAGAATTTTCAATTATGTACATTCCCCAAAATTCATGACGGTTACTGTTATTTTTTTAAAATGGAAATCGTTTTTTTATCATACAAATATATGATTTAAAATCAATGACTTAATTAAATAAAACTCATTATTTTCAGGATATCGATAGACGTATTTTTCATTTTCTTTTAACGATCAACCAAATCGCTTTTCAATTGGCACGCTGGTTGCAATAGATGGATCGTAAATGTTTTTTCTCAACGAAATTAAAGGGGATTCATCATGACACGCAAGATAGCGATTTACGGCAAGGGCGGTATCGGAAAATCAACGACCACGCAAAATACGGCGGCTGCATTGGCCCATTTTCATAATCAAAAGATTTTCATTCACGGCTGCGACCCAAAAGCCGACTCGACGCGCCTGATTCTGGGCGGCAAGCCACAGGACACCCTGATGGACGTGTTGCGCGATAAGGGGGCCGAGAAAATCACCAACGACCTGGTCGTCAAGACGGGTTACCAGAATATCCGCTGCGTCGAATCCGGCGGCCCGGAACCGGGGGTTGGCTGCGCCGGGCGCGGCGTCATCACGGCCATCGACCTCATGGAGGCGAATGGTGCTTACACCGAGGATCTCGATTTCGTTTTCTTCGACGTTCTGGGCGACGTGGTGTGCGGCGGATTCGCCATGCCAATCCGCGACGGCAAGGCGCAGGAAGTGTACATCGTGGCATCCGGCGAAATGATGGCCATCTACGCCGCCAACAATATCTGCAAGGGGCTGGTCAAGTACGCCAAGCAAAGCGGCGTCCGTCTCGGCGGCATCATCTGCAATAGCCGGAACGTCGATGGCGAACGCGAATTCCTGGAAGAGTTCACGGCAGCCATCGGGACCAAGATGATCCATTTCGTCCCTCGTGACAACATCGTCCAGAAGGCGGAATTCAACAAGAAGACAGTGACCGAATTCGATGAAACCGTGAACCAGGCGAAGGAATACAGCGCGCTGGGAAAAAAGATCCTGGAAAACGAGGACTTTGTCATCCCGAATCCGCTGACGATGGATCAGCTTGAGGCCATGGTGGTCAAGTACGGGATCGCCGATTGATGACGCACGACTAACTGGGAGCGAGTTATGCCATACCATGAGTTCGAGTGCAGCACCTGCATTCCTGAAAGAAAACAACATGCTGTCGTCAAAGGGCCGGGCGAAACCATCACCGATGCCCTGCCCCTCGGCTACCTGAATACGATTCCGGGAACGATTTCGGAGCGCGGGTGTGCCTACTGCGGCGCCAAGCATGTCATCGGCACCCCGATGAAGGACGTCATCCACATCAGCCACGGACCTGTCGGCTGTACTTACGATACTTGGCAAACGAAGCGCTATATCAGCGACAACGACAATTTCCAGCTCAAATACACCTTCGCGACCGACATGAAGGAAAAGAACATTGTGTTTGGCGCGGAAAAGCTCTTGAAGCAGAACATGATCGAGGCCTTCAACGCCTTCCCCAACATCAAGCGCATGACAATCTACCAGACATGCGCATCCGCCCTGATCGGGGATGATATCAATGCGATTGCAGAGGAAGTGATGGAGGAAGTGCCCGGCGTGGATATCTTCGTCTGCAACTCGCCTGGGTTTGCTGGTCCAAGCCAGTCGGGCGGCCACCACAAGATCAACATTGCCTGGGTGAACAACAAGGTTGGCACGGTCGAGCCGAAGATCACCAGCGACTACGTCATCAATTACGTCGGCGAGTACAACATCCAGGGCGATCAGGAGGTCATGATCGATTACTTCAAGCGCATGGGCATCCAGGTGCTATCCACGTTCACGGGCAACGGTTCGTACGACGACCTGCGCGCCATGCACGGAGCCAAGCTGAACGTCCTGGAGTGCGCCCGTTCTGCGGAATACATCTGCAACGAACTGCGTGTCAGGTATGGCATTCCGCGCCTCGATATCGACGGTTTCGGGTTCGAGCCGCTGTCGGCCTCCCTGCGAAAGATCGGCCTGTTCTTCGGGATCGAAGACAGGGCGCAAGCGATCATCGACGAGGAAACCGCGCGCTGGAAGCCGGAACTCGACTGGTATAAAGCGCGTCTGCAAGGGAAGCGCATATGCCTGTGGCCGGGCGGATCGAAGCTGTGGCACTGGGCCAACGTCATCCATGAAGAAATGGGCGTGGAAGTCGTCTCGGTCTATACCAAGTTCGGCCACCAGGGCGACATGGAAAAGGGCATAGCGCGATGTGAAGAAGGCGCGCTGGCGATCGATGATCCCAATGAACTCGAGAGCCTGGAAGCGATGAACAACCTCAAGCCGGACTGCATCTTTACCGGGAAAAGGCCGGGCGAAGTCGCCAAGAAGATTCGCGTTCCCTACCTGAACGCGCATGCCTATCACAATGGCCCGTACAAGGGATACGAAGGCTGGGTCCGTTTTGCAAGAGACATATACAACGCCATCTATTCGCCCACCCACGATTTGTGCCTGCTGGATATAAGCAAGGATGAGATCCCGACCGGTCATGGTTTCAAGACGCAGCGCATGTTGTCGGATTCCAATCTGGACGAATCGGTCAGGAATGCGGAGGCGTTGCGCCAATACACGGGCAAGTACGACAGTCTTGCCGACCTTCGCGGGCGCGATTATCCCTATATGGATGTCCAGGCAAAGCCGGTGACCGATGCCATTGCCGCCACGGAACGCGTCTGAGGAGGAACCATGAATCCGAGTATTGAAGAAAAAGTCGAAATGATGTTGGACTACATCTTGAAAAAATGCCTGTGGCAATTCCACTCGCGGACGTGGGACCGGAAACGGCAGAACCAGGGGGTCCTGTCGAAGACGTCCGAACTGCTGTGCGAGGAGCCGGTCAAGACGGACACGCCGGAGGACCGCTGTTATTGGGTCGATGCGGTTTGCCTAGTGGATGCCTATAAGCTCCGGTTTCCCTGGCTGTCGAGTATGGACAAGGGGGAAATCAAGGAGTTGATGACGTTATTGAAGGAAAAACTCGACTTCGTAACCATCACGGGCTCCCTGAATGCCGAGCTTACCGACCAGCACTATTAACGAGGAGAAGGTCATGAATTGCGAATTACATCCAAAGGACAGGGCAGGCATTATCAATCCTATCTTTACCTGCCAACCCGCGGGCGCCCAGTACGCCAGCATCGGCATCAAGGATTGCATCGGCATCGTCCATGGCGGACAAGGATGCGTGATGTTTGTCCGCCTTCTCATCTCGCAGCACCTCAAGGAGAGTTTCGAGATTGCCTCGTCGTCGGTGCATGAAGACGGCGCCGTCTTCGGCGCGCTCGGCCGGGCCGAACAGGCGGTCGACGTACTGCTGATGCGCTATCCGCATGTAAAGGTCATCCCGATCATCACGACCTGTTCGACCGAGGTCATTGGCGATGACATCGACGGCCTGGTCAGGAAGTTGAACGAAGGTCTGCTGAAGGAAAAATACGCCGACCGTGAAGTGCACCTGATTCCCGTCCACAGCCCCAGCTTCGTCGGCAGCATGGTGTCTGGGTACGATTCGGCGGTCAGGGATTTCGTCAAATACTTCGCCGCCAAGACCGAGCCGAACGGGAAACTCAACCTGATTACGGGCTGGGTGAACCCGGGCGATGTCAACGCATTGAAGCACTTGCTGGCGGAAATGCAGATCGACGCGACGGTCCTGTTCGAGATCGAAACCTTCGACTCGCCGCTGATGCCGGACGGAAACCACGTATCGCACGGGGAAACCACGATTGCCGACTTGCGGGGTACCGCCAATGCCATCGGCACGATCGCGCTCAATCGCTACGAGGGAGCGAAAGCGGCCGAGTACCTTCAGAAGGAATTCGACGTCCCGGCGATGATCGGGCCAACTCCGATCGGCATCCGAAATACGGATACCTTTCTGGCCAATCTGAAAAAGATGACGGGAAAATCCATTCCTCAATCGCTCGTGGTCCAGCGCGGCATTGCACTGGATGCGCTGACCGACCTGGTGCACATGCATCTGGCCGACAAGCGCGTGGCCATATTCGGCAATCCGGACTTGGTCCTGGGGCTGGCTGAGTTCTGCCTCGACCTGGAAATGAAGCCGACTCTGCTGCTTCTGGGCGACGACAACCCGTACTACGCAGATGACCCGCGGATAAAGGCGCTCCAGGAAAACGTCGATTATCCGATGGAGATCGTTACCAATGCCGACCTCTGGGAACTGGAAGACCGCATCAAGAATCGCGGACTGGAGCTGGACCTGATTCTCGGGCATTCCAAGGGGCGATTCGTTGCTATCGACAATGACATACCCATGGTCCGGGTCGGGTTCCCGACTTACGACCGGGCGGGGCTGTACCGGCATCCGATAGTCGGTTACGCAGGCGCCATCCGTCTGGCCGAGGAAATGGCAAATGCCATCTTTACCGACATGGAGCACAAAAAGAACAAGGAGTGGATCCTTAACGTCTGGTGATGTTGGGCCGGGGGGGCGTACTGTCGATTGCAGCGGTACGCCCCTTTTTAACTAACGTACAACCGAATCGGTGAACCGAAAATGAAAATTGCTGCCTACGTGTCTGATCGAGGAGAAGTGGCCTCCCTCTATTCGCACGGTATTCTGCGCGTATTCAATGAGCATGGCGATTCCTGGGACCCTGAGCAGGACATCGCGCTCGACATTTACGATGCCATGACCTCCAGGGAACTCCGGGTATCCCTGGAAGAGGCTATCCGGCAAATGCCAGGCTGCCGCGTGCTCCTTTCCGGCGAGGTCAAGGGCATTCCCTACGCCATCCTGGGACAACTCGGCATTCGCGTCTGGAAATCCGAAGGCGCGCTGCCGGACCAGCTCCGTTACGTCGCGCGCAAGGAACATGCAAACGAACGCGTAGAGGCGGCTGCTCCGCTTCCCTCGCCGAAAGGCGCTGCCAAAGAAGGCATATACCAGATCAATCTATCGGAAACGCTGCGAAACCATCCTCACCTGATTTCAAAGGACGTGCTGATTCCCTTTCTGGAAAAACGGGCATTCAGGATGCTCGAGATTACCTGCGACCATATTCCCCGATGGTTCGATTATGAAATGGCGAGGCTGGGCTTGCGGGCCAGGTCCTGTCCGGACGTCCAATGTCCGGGCGACATCCTGCTTCAGGTCACCCTCCTGTCTCCCGGCGAGCTGGCCGCAGCGGGGCTGCCGTCCATGCCGCAGCGCTGTTCCAGAGGCTGCTGCTGACGCCCCCTATTGCAGAAAGCACCTATGAATACCCATTCGATTAACGTCGTCAGGAGAGAAGACATGAAGTCCAGGCTGCTCGAATCCGATGCCGACAGGTTTGCCCGGTGCCTGCGCGACGCGCACGGCTATCACTCACGCACGGTCCAGTTCGTGGACGAACGGCGCCCGGCGAGCCTGGTCTTCAACGTCGGCGCCATCGCCATCGAGTCCTACCTGATCGCGCTTTGCTCCTGGTTCAAGGTGATGCCGACCATCCATAACTTCAGCGGCCTGCTGGAAGAGGCTGAAGACATGGTCGCGTTCAACCCGGAGCTGTCCAAAGCGATCACCGATATGGACAACATCTTCGGGATTTGTTCCGTTGAAAACTATTCCCATGGTGTCCCGCAGCAGGACGATGCCGACAAGGTCGTCTTTATCTGCAACGAGTTGCAGAAGATGCTCAGCGCCGTTTCATCCGTACCGGTCAACTCATAGCGCTTCATTCGCAGGCGGCTGGTCCGGCGCATCCGGCCAGCACCGGAAATGCAGCGACGGCCCGTTGGCATCAGTCCGCGTCCGGATCGACGTAACCCCGGTGCACTTTCGCGGAAAATTGTCCGCCGATGACCAGGAATTCCCGCTCGCTGCTGAGCACGCTATCGGCGAGCATGCCCGGGTAGAACAGGATCTTGGCGAGTGGGATGTCGGCTTCCACGATCCACTCGCCGAATTCCTCGGCACGTTCAGGCGACTCGCTGAACGACACCAGGTTGTTCAGGTCGACAATCTGTTTTTTTCGCTCGTCCAGCCCCGTCCTGAATTGCCCATCCGCATCCCGGATGCCGCGCCAGAGGCGAATGTGCGTTTCCTCGATGCAGCGGAAACGCCGCAGGCTCCACTGGCAATATTCATACAGCGCGTCCAGTTGCAGAGCGATGACGCTATCATGGAAACGGCTGCTGGACTTTTCTTCCAGGTAAGCCACCCAGGCGGGCGACGGAAACCGGCCTAGAACTTCCTTGTGATACAGCGGGATCAGCCCGAAGCGGCTCTCCACCCACCCCTTCAGGACCGCACCAGGCGGCGAGTTCGAGTCGAATCCCCAGGCACGCAGGAGATCGAGGTAATTCGGCTTGAAGCGATGCGCTTTGGTGGAAGGCACGGAAGGTGTTGCGCCCAGTTCGAAATAGTCTTCCATGTACCGGG
>Ga0316604_10003870_pt1 | contig 10257 bp, 6 predicted proteins | sample OWC_soil_day20_C_FD_207650 | JGI IMG/M metagenome (GOLD analysis project Ga0316604, IMG submission 207650) | Wetland soil microbial communities from Old Woman Creek delta, Ohio, United States - OWC_soil_day20_CT | ecosystem: Environmental > Terrestrial > Soil > Wetlands | place: USA: Ohio...
AGATATCAAAATTCAATTTCAGCAGTAGGATTCCAGTACAGAATTATTTGAGATTTAACATGCGTGAAAGGACTTTTACAGATGCTTTTCGGGCATCTGCTTTTGTGTTGCTCAAAAGTCAAGAACAGCCGCGTTTTCAATGTTATTCCGTGTATGCGCCAACCCCAGCGGTATCACTTTTATACTACTGGGGGTTCTTATAAGCTTATCTTAATGACATTGACTGCAAGGGGAGCATATCATTTCTAAGAATAACGGTTAAGGTTCCAGACAAATAAGATTGGAAGTAAAAAAAGAAGCAAAAAGAACGTCCCTTTGCTTCTACCAATTCGATAATGCTTGTGAAAGCGGCTCTTCCAAGGGTGGCAAATCCCTAATAATCAATGTCCAAATCATGTCATAGCTAATCCCATCATAATCATGTGTTACGACATCTCGCAAACCAGCCATCTTACGAAAAGGAACTTGCGGGAATTTTTTTCGAATAAATTCCGGTATCCGTTTACTGGCTTCACCCATATTCTCTAAGGCTTTGCAAACTGCATACTGCGTCTTCCGATCGCTAATAAAATCATCACTTGACATTCCGGCCGTAAATTCAAGAATAAGACGCAAATCATTATAAATATCTTCAATATAATCACGATATTCTCGATTTTTCTTTCGACTCATACGTACTGTACCTCGGCAAGAATATGTTTCCCGATCCTAGGTTTTAAAGCTTTTTGTGATACTAAGTCTACCTTCGCTCCTAATTTATTGCTCAATTCCTCTTTCAAGTCAATAAATTGAAAAGCGCTTATGGTTCCATCGAAATCAACCAGTATGTCTACATCGGACCGTTTATGCTGTTCATTACGAATAACCGATCCAAAAATCCCTATTTTCGATATATGATATTTATCAGCCAAATATGGCTTTTCACGAATCAAGATATCTTTGATACGATCAACGCTTAATTCTACGACTTTGGGCATTTTCTTCCCCCCCTTTCAATAAGTATGTCTGGAGGCACTCGACTATGTTTTATTAAAATAATTATAGCTAAAGAAATGCATCAACACAATAAACTGTATTGAAGTTTTTGGGCATCAAAATGAATAATATCTTAATTCGAAATCCAAGTTATATTATATTCTATCAAGATAATCGTCTCCTGCCCAACCCTCATTAACAGAATACGGTAAGTAGGGTTTCTATTCTTAGCCTACATACAATAATATCTCACGTTAAAAACATGGAAAGTTGTTCCGACTCCACATATCGAATGACCTCTTCGCTCTCTTCGGCCCGCACGTCCTTTACTACCACCCGCATCCTGCCATCCTCAAGGATATCTTGATTTAATAGATAACTTACTCCAAACCTGGAGGTAATCTCTCGTGGAATTCGATGGCCGGGTGCAATGAGCTGAACGTCGTTTTGTTTCATGATCTTAAACATGGGGTCCCATAGGTAGACGGCAGAGGTTGCGCCGAACGGATTATCTGCGATGATAACCTTCTTGGATTTTACCGAGGAGTTGGCAATAGACAACATCCGGATAAAAGATATCAGGCAGGCAGCAAAGACAAAGTACAACGAATTGTTTTGGCCCTCTGAGCCGATAGCATTTTCCCAGCGGTAGAACTTGGAGTTTTCCGGGATGCTTTCAATCTTGTACAGCCTAACAGCGGCCTTCTCCATGTCGGTTATCTGGGCTAACAGTTCTTTAATCGCGAGTTTCGCGCCGATGCGTTTGCGGTCGACCGTACCCTCTTCGCCGATTTCCTGGACAATGCCGTTAATGTGCGCTTTCATCCGGAGAAGCTTGTCTTTGTCATCAAACTCATTTAGCCGAAGTTCAATCATATTAACCCGCCGGCCATAGACTTCAATCCGTGACAGGGCTTCCAGTTTTCTTAAGTGGCTTAGTACCAGCTCGGCGCGCTGGACACAGCGGCGGATAAAGTCTTGCTGGTAGCTCTCCAGCTGTATGATGTCATTGTTGATTTTTTGCATCTGCTGATCAATACTGGCAATATATTCGCTGAAGGCTGCTTGTCTGTCCCGACACTCCTTTGCTCTGACCGGCCGGTTAATTCCCTCCAGTACCTCCAGTGGCTCACGAATGACAAATTCAGCTGTCTCTTCGTTAATGGTTTTAAGCCTGTTATCCCACCGCTCACATAGGTTTGAGATAGCATCTCGCAATTTGTAAAACTCATCTTCAAACGCGCGGAATTCTTTGATTTCTGTCGCTTTGGCTCCCGCATCAACAATTTTCTCCCGCACAATGAAACTATCGTAGTATTCGGCCTGACCTGTCAGTTTGTCTATTTTCCGTTTGATTTGCTCAAGTTCCTCGCAGGCTTTGACTACCTCCTGGTCGTAGCTGATTATCAGCGCTTCCATCGTAGCTATTTCCTGTGTATAACGGAGTTGACTATCGTAAGCCGGCAATTCAACCACCATGCCAGGCGGAACATCTCTTAGTATCCCGTCAATTTTTACCTCAGCCGCGTTAATTTTAAGCGCAAGGCCATGGATTGTCTTGTCTGCCGCCGTCAGCTTGGCATCATTGTCTTCTTTGTCATGCCTTGCCATTTCAATCATAACAGGCGTAGGCAAACTTATCTGCACACCGTTTTCTTCGCTGTGCGCGATTTCATCCAAGTCCCCGCCATAATCACGCTTGATTCTTTTTCTCAGAACATCAAGTCTATTTAAGCACTCACTCTGTTGGCTTCTTAAGTCATTTTCCTCAGCTGTCCTCCCGCTTACCGCCTGATGCAAGGCGTTATAGTCCGCCTCGGCTTGTGAAAAGGAAAGGGTGCTTTCGACCGGACTGAAGCCAACCAATCGTTCGACTGCGTTCTTCAATGCAAAGAGTTCGGGGTTCAGCACCTCAATTTCCTGCCCCAACGCATCATGGCGCTCAGCAATCTCAGCCATGGCAGTATTAATCTCGGTCAAATTGCGCAAAACCGTTTTATATTCGTTACGCTTTGCCGTAAGGTCATTTCTAATGTCGGTCAAGCTGGCGGCTGTTTGCATGAGCAGTTTGAGGTTTTCCCGTTTAAGTTGCAAGTCCGCAATGAGTTTTGCGAGCGACACAATTCGCGCCTCTAGAAACTCGGTTCGTTGGCTGCACTTTGTTTTTTCTTGACTTATAGTCTCGCGTTCTTGGTTCAGTCCGGCGATTTCTACATTTAATTGTTCCACCGTTTTTTTGGCAGCTTCTATCGTATCAACCGGATATTGCGCAAAGAAGTTTGTTACTTCTGACAAAGCAGCGGCCAATTCCTGTATTCGCGTGCCGATAACAAGCGCTTCATGATCAGCGGCAGTGATTGCCATTTCCAAGCCGAAAAGATATCCTTCATAGCGGTCTCTTTCAAGCACTAGGTCAGCAAAGCTTACTATATAGTAGATCTCTGCCTGTTCATCGGCATGCGGCTGACGAAGCGTCTCGATATTGACGATCGGGACAGGATAGTCGGAAACAAAATCAGTTTTAAGCCTGCCGCTTTTCATTTTTTCAAACGACAGCCTATCAACGATCACAGCAAACGGCAGATAGGGCAGCTTATTAAGCAAATCGGTCTTTTCTTCCTGCCTCAGACTGGCCAGCCAGTCAATACCGGCCTGGACAAACTCACATTTGGCACTGAGCTTGTCAGCTAATGCTAGCAGTTCTTCATTCGGAACATAATAACCCCTGGCCGCTGACTGCTGTTTTTTCTGACGCAGCCGGCCTGCTTCAATTTCTTTCTCCAGTTTGGCCAGGCTTTCGGTTTCCGTTAAACGCAGCAAACCTTCTTGATATTCATCCAGTGTTTCTTTTCCAAAAACCGCCGCCTTGTTTTCCAGCCTTGCCTTTTCAGCCTGATAGCTTTTTAACCAATCTTCCTGTAGGTCCCTGGTTTTACAGCAAGATGTTATTTCACTCTCCAGTTTGACGTCTTCCAATGCCATATTCTGAAGTTTACCGGCAATCGCTTTTATCTCCTGCAGGATTAACTCTGTTTCCTGCGAGTAGTTAAGCAGTTTTTCTTCCGTTTCTGTCAAAGACTGGTCGGTGAAAAGCAGCGCATCCGTCTCGCCGCGCTTGAGGAAGAATTCGTTCAGCTCCTGTTGTTTTTGCACCGCTGTCTTTTCCTGAGTTTCTAAACCGGCAATGCCGCTTTTGCGCACAGCCTCTTGTTTTTCTGCTTCGACTTTGCTTTGCCAGGCTTTCTGCTGTTCGTCTTTGATCGTGTTCTCCTCCCTAACAAGATCTGTGTTCTTTGCGTCCAGTTCTCCCAATTTTTTAGCCGTCAGGAACCGCAGCTTGCCGCCGGCTCTTTGGTATTCCTCCATTTGCTGATCAGCCGAAGCTGTAAGCCATTCCAGTCGTGTTGCGATTTCTCTAACCTTTCCCGCATCTGTACGGAATGCTTCGTATCCCTCCAGCGTAAGCAGCTTGTCAAGCTGAGCCTTCAGTTCAATTTGCCTGTCAGCTAACTTTTCTCTGCCTTCTTGAAGCTGTTCACACTTTTCATTCAGTTGTGTTTTTTCAAAGTTAACTAAACCGGCATCAAGCAGTCTTTTCAAATCTTTCCCTTCATTACTGCTTTTCGTATTATAGTCACGCCTGCCTTGCGCTTCTGTTTGTTCCTGCTCTAGCCCTTTTAATTTGTCGCCTATCAGCTTGCGGATAGCATAAGCTTCTTGTTTGTACGCTTCGTATTCGGTAAATGCCGCAAGCAATTCGCTGTTTTTCCGCCCAAACTCGTCGAAATGCTCTTTGATTTTTTCGTATTCGGCCATATGCCCCTTAAGCTTAAGGTATTCATTCAGCCTACTCCTGATTTCAATGAGAGTGTCCGCGAGCAGGCTGCTCTCGCTGCCCTGTTTGTCCCCCTTATTCAACGCTTCCATGTCCTCAACAATTCTGACAAACTGGTTTTCTATCAATTTGCGCGAGGTAGCATCCTGCCGGAAATAGGATTCGATATTATTTTCACCGCTATTGATGCCGCGAATAATATTCCACTCGGCGGAAATAAGGCCGTGCGCCGAAATATACCGCTGGTACTGCTCAATCTTATCAAAAACCTCGGCCGGCAAACCCTTTTGCTTCATCTGACCGATGTACTTACGGATGTCTTCAAAGCTGGCGTAAACCTTTCGTCCTGGTTGCTCAAGGCTCAGCGGCGCCAAATCGATACCCGTAATGCTACGGTTATTATAAAAGACGCACCAGTTGAGATGCTCAATATCACCCGCCTGCAGGTGCTCCTCTTCCTCGTTTGCAACCGCCGTTTCGCCTGGACCTTTTCTTTTCCTGGCCGAAAAACCGGTTAGGATATACTTGTAGTCGCTTCCCTCTTCCAGCAACCATTCAACCGCTGCGTGTGACGTCCTGTCTTTCCCGCCCTGAAATATAAGACTTACAGGTTTTTCCCGCCGCAGGTTCGTTTTGGGCAAAACGGTCTGAAGCAGCATGAGGAGAAGCAGCGATTTTCCGCCGCCGTTTTCCAAATCATACGTAGTATTGTTGCCGCCTAATTCCATGCGGAAATCCTCATAGAACTGAGTGGCGTTATTGAAATGAACATTAACCAGCCTTATGCTATTGATGTGTGGCATCAGACGTTTACCTCCAGCTCTCTGACAAAAGAAAGCAAATCTCTCCTGTTGTCCCTATCCTCATAGTAGTTCCAGATAATCACCTTGAACCGCTCAGTCGGGTAGATAATTCGTTGGATCATATCAAGAGCAATTAGTTTCTCATTGTATAAAAACCGGCATACATTTTCGACAAAAGCAACCTTGTCATTTTTGCCGCCTGACACCCCTTCCCTGGCATCAGGCAGACGCTGCCAAACCTTGCAGATTTCCGTAAAATCAAATTGGTTTTCTTGACTGACCTTCTCTAGTTCAGGGATCCTAAGCAAGTTTTCAAGGCGTCTCGCCACACTTTCAATAAGATCGTTAATTTTCACATAGGCGACCGGCGTATCAGGGTATGCCTCACGGTAAAACATAGTAACCAGCGTCATGATGATAAAGTAACAGGTAAACAACTCACTGTTCGTCGTAACATAGCTAATCCGGTCCCTAAGTTCCTCATTCGTCCAGCCAAACAGGCGGCTGCCTGCCTCCGGGCAAACAAACAGCTTGTCGCTGCCCGTATATATTCTTAGTTCCAATCTATTGGCGATATGAACGAGCATCTCCTCAACCGCCGAATTGTAACGGTACTTATCGTATAATAAGACGTTTTTGTTCTTGCTTACCTCTTCCCCTTGCAAAAGGACCTTAAGAATATCCAGCGCATTATCCAATATTTCTATCATGCCTGCGTTCATGGTTTACTTTCTCCTCTAAACAGCATATCGGTTATTTTAAGCCCCGGTAAAAGCTCAAGCTCCGTCTCCGGAAAAGTTTGAATAACCACCTGATTTATCGTGCTTTGACCGGGCAAACTAAGGACGGCCTTAACGAATACCGCTTCAATTGTCTTAAGTTCTTCGTCTAACTCAAGCTTGCCATCAGCAAAATTTATCGTTTTGACATGCTCCCCAATTTTCTTATCTCTGTTCAATTCAAGGATAAAACTAATAAAATCTCCGTTATAGACACTATCTTCGGAAAAGCTGTCCACTAGCACTTGGGCAAAAGTCTTCAGGTTCATCTCCCGCCCCGGGATACTTAACAGCTCCAGCAGTCGTGCCGCATAGAAGACAAAGTTGCCTCTGACCCGGCGGCCGGTAAGCTTATCAACCGTAATCCGGTCAACAACAGCTTCAGAAGGTTGTTCTTCCATTTCTCCCGTCTTTACCTGGGCAACTCGCTGCGGCTCAAAGGCTTTAAGCAGATTAAACTGTTTTCTTACATACGGATTCATCAACGGTTCAAACAAAAACTTCAAGGCTGCCGGTCTCTCATTCTGGCTGACCAGCTTTTCAAACTCGTTTTGAAAATCAAACCGTTCGGTGAAAATAGCCTTTCTCCTGACGCCCAGCGCATGGTCGTATTCTTTGGTAAAGCTTACCGCTTCCTTTAATAGTTCCGTATGGAGCGTCTGCGCGCGGCCGATTTCCTTTTCAATTATTTTTATCAGCGTAAAGGTGCGTATTTGCTTTTCATCCGCCAAGCCGTTTTGAATTCTATCCACATATTCACGAAACGCCATGTTGACATTTTTCATTGCCGTATTGAAAAGTTCGGCTTCTTCTTCGAACTGCAGGACAATACTGCGGTGATAACGGTTATAAGCCTCGCCTGAATCAAGCTGGCCGTACATCAGAGCTTCCAAGAGAGAATATTTCTTATCCTTTTTCTTCTGCACTTCCATATTGAGGCGCTTTACTGTTTCATAAGCAAAACCGAACGCTCCCTTCTCCATTTGCTTCTGGAAAAGAAGAAGGTTGATGGTTATTTTGGTTTCCTCGGGAAATTCTTTGGTCCGCAAATAAAAGTCAACACCCTGCTCCGTAATGAAGTATTCCAGCACATTGTCTTCGGACGGCTTAATTTCAATGAGCTTTATGTATTTTTCGCGAAAATCGCCTGTCTTAAAATCATACGTTGTTAAAACAAAGTTCCGGCCACCGTTCTGCAGGCCGTCCAGTATTTCCGCGGTCAACTCGCGCCCAGCAGCATCGGAATTAACCATCATATACCGCAAAGCTTTCGTTATAAAGGTTCCTAATTCCTGAAAAGATACCCCTTTATGCTTAAGCTTTCCTTCATATATCAGATAGGCAAGCAGCAAAAAGCAGAGCTCCGGCACAAACTGCATGAACTCCACTTCCATTTTGCGTTTACGCAGCATTTCCATTATGGGGTAATATACCTTTATCTGCTCCAGCCTGACATCCACTTCTTCCAAGAAATCCTCGGCAAGAGCAAGATCAGGATCTTTTCCGCCAAGATTCTCTTGGATAATCTCGCGGGCCAGTATGTCGTCCTTGTCCAGACTGCTCACTTTATTTGTTTGCACTTACTTTCCAAACCTTTCTCGCATTTCAACCGTGGATAGTGCCTCTTGAGGTATATAACAACCGCTTGTAAACAGCTCGCTCAGCTTCTCTGCCATTTCCTTATGAAAGCCGGTCAAAAACTTTTTTATGTTTACAGCTTTGATTAGTTGTCGTTTCGGCACTACCGCAGGCAGATGCTTTAAGCCAATGTCCAGCATTGCCTCATATCCCGCATAAAAAGGAGTTATTTTATACTCAGGATACCCGGCGGCAAGCTCCGAATAAATATTAATCCCTTCGGGATCAAGGTCGCCGAAATAGAAAACTTCGTCGGTTTTCGGGTTAACTTCATATTCCTCGATAAATTTAAAACTGCTTAAAATTTTTCGTCCCTCGCCATAAATAAGCATGTCCACCGCAAAAGCCGCTGAACCCAACATTACATTTTCCTTGAATGACCAAAAAGTGTCTTTATTCTCAATAATATATATTTTTCTTTCATTATGCGAATGAAAGTCCTTTTTGGCAAAGCTAAAAAACGGCTCCAACGTTTCTTGGCACCCAATATTTTGGTAATTAAGACCAAGTCTATTGAGGATAAGCTCTCCGCGGCTTCTGGCTTTGTCCGCTCCCTTAAAAAACTTCTCATCGCCGAACAACTCGTAAGCCCTTTCGTTCACTGTTACCGGTTCCAACTTCCTTTGCCGAAGAAACTCAGAAATAATCGTGATAATTTCCCGGTCTTCTATATAGTCTCGGGTATTTTTCAAATAATAATCAAGCTTTGCCGGGAGAACTATTGTCATAACCATCTCACGCACCAGTTCATCATCCTTAGGCTTAACCTCATCTATTATTTTGTATTTAGAATATAGCCCGCCGATGGTATTCGGTTTTCGGCCCACTGGTGACAATAAAGCGTCTTCAACAAGCTGCATTACCGCACTATTAAACGTTCTTTGTCCTTCGGGGCTTTGTAAAAAAACCGGCATATCTTGTCCAATACTTTCAGCAGCAGCCAGTAAGCCGCCAAGAAGGATATATTTACCACGGCAGCTCTTAACTTCATTTCTCAACTTTGTGTATATTTCTCGTTTGACAGACTCATTGCAGTTCATATGTACTCCGTTATTTGTTCTATTTTACCATTTAAATTTTATCACATTTGACCATCAAGTAATACCCAATAAGTAAACATAGGGAACACCAAACTTGAAGCCAAGTTTGATTCCGGTTTTATATATTGACATCTTTCAAAGGTTGTCTTTCAAGATAAATAAGTTCGGAAGCAAAGGGAAAAAGAAGCAAAAAGAACGTCCCTTTGCTTCCTTTTAGAGTTAACGCCGCTACCGATTGATATGTGTCAAGGTGACGGCGTTTTTGACGCTTATCGTTGGCTAATCTCATTTTAGCGAAACAAAATGATCGTCCATGCGCTTCTTTCCTGAGAACAATTTCAAATGAAACTGACAGTTGTAATGCCCCTGAGACACAGAATCGCTAAGTGAATAATTGATGTAGACAGTGCAGATGCTGCGTAATTCTTTAATCCAGGATTCGTCAATAAAGTTGCTGTAACTTTCTAAAAAGGAGCGTTCTAAAGCAGAACGGAAATTCACAACCTCCCGCAGCTTTTATATTGACTATTAGCACGGCTCGTGATATGATCAGAACAAGTAAAATATAATTAAATTTTGAAAATATTTGGCTGTTCATCGTAATAACTGCGGGAATTTATGGAAATTTACGTAGTCATATCAGTGGTTAGTTAGCGGTTTAATTTATTGGAGGATGCTGTGGTAAGTCTTTTAAAGATTTCACCATATTATATGGCAGACTCTGAGTTGAAAAATAAGTGCATTTATCAGTCGCTATGCCCCTGATATCCAAGCAATTCTCATCATCTTCAGAACAAATCGTTTATCTATTTAGTGCCCTTTTTTGTAACATATACTATCTTTCAAATACCTGGTGGTTATCTGAGCGACAAAGTCGGATCTAAAAAGGTACTGCTTTTGCCTTAACATGGTGGTCGATTATGACGATAGCCACCGGGGTAGGTCGTTCGTTTTCCCAGTTTTTTATCGTGCGGGTACTTTTTGGCATTGGCGAAGGTCTTCAGCCGCCATGCGCATTCAAATTAAATAGTAACTGGTTTCCCAATCAGGAACGGGCAACTTGATATAAGTGAGCCTTAGGTTCGGAGAGGGTTATTGCCCCCGCCGAACCCTTAGAGCGAACTTAAGACTGAGGCTCGAAATCTTTGATTTCGCGAAGCCGAAGTTTCCCTTTAGGGTTTCGAGTG
>Ga0316604_10003873_pt1 | contig 10248 bp, 11 predicted proteins | sample OWC_soil_day20_C_FD_207650 | JGI IMG/M metagenome (GOLD analysis project Ga0316604, IMG submission 207650) | Wetland soil microbial communities from Old Woman Creek delta, Ohio, United States - OWC_soil_day20_CT | ecosystem: Environmental > Terrestrial > Soil > Wetlands | place: USA: Ohio...
GAGATATGGATCGATCTTTTCGCGCATGTCGCCCGGCAGAAAGCCCAGCCGTTCGCCGGCTTCGACAGCCGGCCGCGACAACACGAGGCGTGCCACCTCGCCCCGCTCGAGCAGCGCCGCGGCATGCGCGACGGCAAGATAGGTCTTGCCGGTACCGGCAGGGCCCAGGCCGAATACCAACGTCGAGCGGTCCATGGCGCGGATATAGGCGTCCTGCGCCGGATTGCGGGCGACAACGGTCTTGCGGCGGGTGGAGATGGCGGCGAGCTGCAGCCGCGAAGCAGCGTCGATGGTCGGCAGCGGCAGTTGGTCGCCGACCGCCAGCGCCATGCGGATCGCTCCCTCGACGTCGGCCGAGGTGATGGTCTGGCCGGCCTGCAGGCGGCCATAGAGCGCTTCCAGCACATCGCGAGCGCGGGCGGCGGCGTCGTGGGAGCCGCGGATGGTCACTTGATTGCCGCGCGCCGTGGCGTCGACACTGAGCTTCTGCTCGATCAGGGCAAGATGCTGGTCGAACTGCCCATAGAGTGGGCCGATCAACCGGTTGTCCTCGAAGACCAGCACCAGATGGGTGAGGTCGGACGCATAGGTCATGGCGTTCCCCGGGTAAGTCGCAGCAGTCGCGACGGCATGGTCGGTGCGTATCGGGATGGCTTCATGCCGACCGTCGGGCCGGCACAGGCTCGCCTTCGAGCCGGCCGATCAGGCTGTAGTTGGCAATCGCCTCGATGGTCACCTCGGCGATTTGGCCGATCAGTGACGACGGTGCCATGACGACCACCGGCTGCAGATAGGGCGAGCGCCCGACAATCTGGCCAGGAAGGCGGCCGGGCTTGTCGAACAGCACTGGCAGGGTGCGGCCGACGAGGCGCTCGGCGAAAGCTTTTTGCTGCAAGTCGATCTGGGCCTGCAGGTGCTGCAGCCGCTCGCCCTTCACTGCTTCCGGCACCTGATCGGGGAGCGCGGCTGCCGGCGTGCCGGGGCGCGGCGAATATTTGAACGAGAAGCAGGCGGCGTAGTCGACGGCGCGGAGGATATCCATGGTCGCGGCGAAGTCTTCGTCGGTCTCGCCGGGAAAGCCGACGATGAAGTCGCCGGAGATCGCCATGTCCGGTCGCGCCGCTCGAATGCGGTCGACGAGGGCAACGTATTCGGTGGCGGTGTGGCGGCGGTTCATCGCCGCGAGGATACGGTCCGAACCCGACTGCACGGGCAGGTGCAGATAGGGCATCAGCTTGGGGTTGCCGGCATGGGCGGCGATCAGCGCGTCATCGAGATCACGGGGGTGGCTGGTGGTGTAGCGGATGCGGGCAAGACGCGGCAGCTCCGACAGGCGGGCCAGCAGATCGGCAAGGCCAACCGTCCGGCCTGCGTGGTCAATGCCGTGATAGGCGTTGACGTTCTGGCCGAGCAGGGTGATCTCGCGCACGCCAGCCGCCACCAGCGCCTCCGCTTCCTCGACAATCTTCTCGACCGGTCGCGAGGCTTCCGAGCCGCGCGTGTAGGGCACGACGCAGAAGGTGCAGAACTTGTCGCAGCCTTCCTGCACGGTGAGGAAGGCGGTCACCCCGCGCGAGCGTACCGCCGTCTCGGTCGGCGCGGCGAGGTAATCGAACTTGTCTTCGGAGGGAAATTCGGTTTCCACCACCTTCGGCCGGGCCGGCGCCTTGCCTTCGGTGGCCGCCGGCCGCTCACCCGAGCGCACCCGCGCGATCAGCTCCGGCAGGCGGTGGTAGGTCTGCGGTCCGAACACCATGTCGACGACCGGTGCACGGGCGATGATCTCCTCGCCCTCCGCCTGGGCAACGCAGCCGGCCACCGCGATCAGCGTCTCGTGGCCCTCGGCGGCTCGATGCGCCTTCAGGACACGCAGGCGTCCGAGTTCGGAATAAACCTTCTCGGCGGCCTTCTCGCGGATGTGGCAGGTGTTGAGGATGATGAGGTCGGCATTTTCGGGACTGTCGGCGGCGGCATATCCGAGTGGCGCCAGCGTGTCCGACATGCGGTCGCTGTCGTAGACATTCATCTGGCAGCCGTAAGTCTTGATGAAGACAGACTTCTTATCCGTCACCGTCGCTCGCTTTCCCTTGTGGGGAACGGCCAATGCAGACCGCCCTGGCAAAGATAACGGCATCTAGTGCATTTTGGGGAGCAGCGAAAGGCGGTTTTCCAACAAATTCACGCGATGATCCGAGACGCGGGTCTTGCAGATGCTGGAACGATTAGCTGCCGACCCATCGCTCCTGCCGTCTTGATCGCTGACGGCGGAGCCTTACAAAGAACCTCCGACCGGCCGTCCGGCCCTTTCCCGCTCGCGAGACCCTGCCATGCCGATTTACGAACTTGATGGAATCGCCCCCGACCTGCCGGACAACGGCGACTACTGGGTTGCCCCCGACGCCCACGTGATCGGCCGGGTGAAGCTTGGCGCTGAGGTCGGCGTCTGGTTCGGCGCGGTGATCCGCGGTGACAACGAGCCAATCGTCGTCGGCGCCCGCACCAACATCCAGGAAGGCGCCACCCTGCACACCGATCTCGGCTTTCCGCTGACGATTGGCGAGGGTTGCACCATTGGGCACCAGGCGATCGTCCATTCCTGCGAGATCGGTGACAACGTGCTGGTCGGTATGGGCGCCACCATCCTGAACGGGGCAAGGATTGGCAGCAATAGCCTGGTCGGCGCCAACGCGCTGGTCACCGAAGGCAAGGAGTTTCCGGACGGGTCGCTGATTGTCGGTGCCCCGGCACGGGCCGTGCGAGCGCTTGATGCAGCAACCATCGAGAAGCTGCGGCGGTCGGCGGACAACTATGCAGCCAATTTCAAGCGCTTCAAGACCGGTTGCCGCAAGATCGCCGACTGACGGCCGCATCAGGTATGCGCCGTCTCGGTCGCCTCGGGTGAAAAGATCGCATTCAGGTAGGAGGTAAAGCCGTGAATCGGCAGCTGTCGTTCTACCGCGCCGATCTCGAAGGCGGCGCGCGGCATGCCGTAGACCACTGACGTTGCCTCGTTCTGGCCGAGGGTGCGGCCTCCACCGAGTCGGATGTCGAGAAGGCCAGCGGCGCCGTCACGTCCCATGCCGGTCAGAATGATGCCAAGGCTATTGATCGGGCAGACACGGGCCATCGAGCGGAACAGCACGTCAACCGACGGGGCGTGACCGGAGATACGCTCCTCGCCGCCGAGGCGGCAGACGAGGTTGGGGCCGACATGACCGAGTTCGAACTGCCGACCACCCGGCGCCAAGTAGGCGGTGCCGGGCCGCAGGACCTCGCCATCCTCGCCCTCCTTGACGCGGAGAGCTGAGAGGCTGTCGAGCCGGCTGGCGAACGAGCCGGTGAACTGGCCTGGCATATGCTGGACGATCAGGATCGGGGGCAGGTCGGCGGCAAGGCCGGTGAGCACGGCGCGGATCGCTTCGACACCGCCGGTCGAGGCGCCGATGCCGATCACCGTACCGGTGCGTGAGCAGCCGAGTGGCGGCGGCAGAGCGGCAAGGCGGGCTGGCGGCCCCTCCGCCACGACACGGCGGGCGCCGACGTTGGCGGTGGCGGCGATCTTGATCTTGTCGATCAACTCGGCGGCGATCTTCTCGAGGTCGGAGGCCCGCCCGGGCCTGGCTACGACCTCGACGGCGCCGACCTCGAGGGCGCGGAGAGTCGTGAACGCGCCGGCCTGGGTCAGCGTCGACACCATGACCACCGGCATCGGTCTCAGGGCCATCAGCTTTTCCAGAAAGGAGATGCCGTTCATGCCGGGCATCTCGACGTCGAGCGTCAACACGTCCGGATTGAGACGCTTGATCGCCTCATGCGCGGCAAACGGATCGGCGGCGGTGCCCACGACCTCGATGCCCGGGGCGTGGGAGAGGATCCCGGTGAGCATGTCGCGCATCGGGGCGCTGTCATCGACGATGAGGACGCGGATGGGGCGTGCAGACATGAGTGTCCCTCAGAAAAGATCGACTTCGCCCTTGATTTTCGTTCGGGTGAGCCGGTTCTTGAAACTATGCTCTTCCTCGATGAAGGCGGGGTTGACGGCGGTGCCGAGCAGCAGCCGGTGCACGACGCCGGTCGAGGGATGGTAGTGAATGCGGCGACCATAGGACCCGCCGAGGTCGGTGGAGGCGATCGCGAGGTCTTCGGTCCGGAGATAATCGAGTACGAAGGAAACGTTGGACGAGCCGATCAGCGTCGGTCCGTCCGTGAGGTCGGCGCCGCCGAACAGCTTGATCTCAAGATCCTGACGCCGGCAGCCGGATTTCAGGACCTCGTTGATCAGCACTTCCATGGCGTAGTTGCCATAGCGCAAGGCGGCGCTGGCGCCATTCCAGAAGCCGGAGTCGCTCTCTGGCAGCATGAAGTGATTGAGGCCTCCGAAGCCGGTCGCCGGGTTGCGAACACAGGCGGCAACGCAGGAGCCGAGGACGGTGATGATCATCTCGCTGGATCGCGCCGTCACATAGGCCTCGCCCGGCAGTACGCGCACCGCCTTCATTCCGCGCCGCCAGCCGTAGGTGCGCGGTGCGGCCTGCCGGCAAGGGCCGGCTTCTCCACCGGGCGGCTCGGGCGGTCTTGGTTGACCAGCGCATGACATTGTTCAGCTTTCCTTCTGGTAGATGGTCGGACCGCGCAGGCGGAAGGCCGTCTTCTGGTCAAAAATGGTCTCAAAATGGCCGATATGGAGCCAGCCGCCGGGTGCCAGGAGGTGGCAGAAGCGCTGCACCAGACGGGGCCTCGTGGGTGTGTCAAAGCAGATAATAACGGTGCGGCAGAACATGGCGTCGCACGGCCCCTTCATCGGTCAAGTGTCGAACAGGTTGAGTTGCTTGGGCGATGCCGTAGACCTCTTTGTGGGCCACGCCCTCCTCGCTCTTGCCGACGTAGATCCAGCCGAGGATGACGATCGGCAGGCTCATCAGCGCGACGATCAGATTGATCTTTGTGTGAAGCTCCAGCGAGGTGGGTGACATGACATCAGTTCCGGAAGAGGCAGTCAGGCGGCGACGGCGGTGGTCACCGGGCCATGATTGGCAAAGAGATTTTCGAGGCTGAGGAGGGCCATCATGCCGTCGCCGACGGGGATGATGCCGGCGAGGAAGGCGTTGTCGATCGGCGGGTCGATGTCAGGCACTGGCCTGATATCGGCGGCGTTGATGGTCAGGATGTCGGAAACGGCATCGACCAGAAGGCCAAGGAGGTGGCCACCGATCGCCACGATGACCACCACGTGGCTGCGCGTCGCAGTGGTGAACCCGAGGTCGAAACGGCAGCGCAGGTCGAAGATCGGCACGATGGTGCCTCTGAGGTTGAGCACGCCGAGCATGTCGTCCTGCTGGTTCGGCGGGATGGGTGTTTCGGTCCAGTCCTGGATTTCGCGGATCGCCAGAATGTCTATGGCGAACTCATCGTCGCCGGCACGGAAGGACAGGAACTGCCGCGCCTGCGCTGCGGCGTCCGGGCCAGTGCTGAGAGGGTCTTGCAGCTCTGTCATGGACTGAGCTCCGTGAGGTCAGGCGTTGACGGCAATCGGCCGTGACGCTCCGTCGGTGCTGGTCAGATCGACGCGGATGGTGGCGAGACCGCCGAGCGCCTTTGGCCCGTCCTTGGCTTCCAAGGCCTCGAACCCAGCCCCCTTCAGCGTACAGAAGGCCATGTCTCGCAGGGACCTGGAATCGTCAACCGTCAGTATCTTTCTCGGCATTTGCGGGGCTCCGGGCGTCGAGGTCGGCGAGAAGGCCAAGGTCGGCATAGGCTTCGCGAAAGGGGGGACGTGGAACTCACGATCGCGAGCCGGCCGCCGTTCATGTCGAGCGCGCGGGCGGTTGCAACAAAAAGCTGGGCGGCCTGTGTGCCAAGGCATTCGACGGCCGCGGTGTTCAGCGTCAGGAGTGTGGTTTTGGAAACGAAGGGCTCGATCTCTGCGCGCAGATCGCGGATAGCGGCGGCGTCGAGGACGGTGGGCAGATCGCGAGAGACCTTGTGTTGTTCGAACTGCGGCAACTTGGACTCTCCGCAATCTGCGGGCGGTTGGGGCCACATCCGTCCGTGGACCTGAGACATGGCAATACACGCATGGATTGGTTACCGAAAGCTGAAGTGGATTTTCCACTTCACTGCCAATTCGGTCAGGTCGACGGTTAAGGATACCGATTTATACGAGTCCTCCTTGTCAATCGTTGGATCAAGCTTTTCTGAGAGAAGGTCTTTCGGGCGATGGGTGCGGACGCAAAACGAAGAGAGTCATCCAGAGAACGTGGGAATAGAGTCTTGAAATGAATCGACGTTCCCAATTTCGTCTTCAGACGACGGCGAAAAGGCAAAACTCGCTGATCGATATTGGGTCCATATCGTCAACCATGGATAGAATTCTCGGATAGGTATTGGACGGTATGGCTTTGGAGACGGTACGGGCTGGCCCATGGTTGGTAAAGTCGGGGCGAATCATCCCTTGCCTGAACGGCCAAGCCCACAGGCCACAGGGCTTCCGGGATGACCGGATGCGTGACAGAAGGGTTTGACGCTCGCTTCAGGCCGATCGGCCACCGCTCCGGATGAGATGCTGACATGGCTCCGCTTGAATTCCTCCTCGTCGCACTGCTGGCCCTCGGCTGCGAGGCGATGATCGGCTATCCCGACGTTCTCTTCCGGCGGATCGGGCATCCGGTGACCTGGATGGGCGCGCTGATCGGCCTTCTCGACCGCGCGCTCAACCGCGAGGATCTCGACGCGGATCGCCGCCGGCTGAACGGCGTTCTCGCCGCCGTGGTCAACGTGATCGCTGCCGCCGTTGTCGCCGCGGCGATCGGCTCGCTCGCCGGTCTCGCCGGCCCCATTGTCGGACCTTGCCTCGCCGCAGTCGCAGGCTCGACGCTGCTGGCCGCCCGCAGCCTGCACGTCCATGTCGCCGCCGTCGCCGACGCTTTGCGCATGGGCGGCCTTGATGCGGCGCGTCTCGCCGTCGGCCGGATCGTCGGCCGCAACCCGGATCATCTCGATGCTGCCGGCGTCTGCCGCGCCGCTATCGAGAGCCTGGCCGAGAGCTTCTCCGACGGCGTGACGGCGCCACTGTTCTGGATGGCGGTGTTCGGCCTGCCGGGCGCGGCTGCCTACAAGGCGATCAACACCGCCGACTCGATGATCGGCCACAAGACGCCCCGCTACCTGGCCTTCGGTTGGGCGTCGGCCAGGCTCGACGATCTTGTCAACCTGCCGGCTTCCCGCCTGACAGCCTGGGCGATCGTAGCAGCGGCGCTCGCAGACGACGGCGCCTCGGCCGCCGCCGCCATCCGGGCGATTGACCGCGACGCCCGCCGCCACAAGTCGCCGAACGCCGGCTGGCCGGAAGCGGCCATGGCGGGCGCTCTTGGTCTGCGCCTCAACGGCCCCAAGGTCTACGGCGACACCCGCGTTGAAGACGCCTGGATGGGGGACGGCCGCGCCGAGGCCAACGCCTACGACATCGACCGGGCCCTGAGGCTCTATCGGCGGGCCTTGTTCCTGATCGCCGTGCTGCTGGGGCTGGTCTGGCTCGGCCTCGTCATCCTTGCCTACGGCTGAGCTTGAGGAGACCGTCGACGTCGAGATGAGCGGCAAGGTGGTCGGCGAGATCGTCGAGCACCCGGTCGATCTCTGCTTCATAGACGAGCGCTGACGTGTCGGCGCCGATCCATGTGAGGAGCCTTGTCCGCTGTCGGTCGTCGGCGAACAGGCCGTGGCAGTAGCTGCCGGCGATAGTACCGTCCGGCGAGGTCGCCCCTTCGTCGCTTCCATTGGAAAGGCGAGCGAATGGCTTGCCGCGGTCGGGGCCGACGGTGGCGCCGACGTGCATCTCGTAACCGGAAAACGGTGTGCCGTCCGGGAGCGATACACCGCTCACCGGCTGGAGGTGCTTGTCGCCGGTCATCGTAGTCTCGACGTCGAGCAGGCCGAGGCCGTCCATGGCTTCTATGTCGCTTTCGATCCGTCCCGGGTCGCGGAGAGTCCGGCCGAGCATCTGGTAGCCACCGCACAGGCCAAGCACCTTGCCGCCCCGCCGGGCGTGCGCGCGGATGTCGATGTCCCAGCCTTCCGCCTTCAGCGCGACAAGGTCCGGAATGGTTGCCTTCGACCCCGGCAGCAACACGAGGTCGGCGAGCGGCAACGACCGGCCTGCCTCCGCCAGGATCACCTCGACGCCCCCCTCCTGCCGCAGCGGGTCGAGATCGTCGAAGTTGGCGAGGCGCGGCAGCACGGGCACGACGATACGCTTGCGCGCTCCCCCAACGCCGGTGTCGTAGCGGTTTCTGAGCCCGAGGCCGTCCTCGGCCGGCAGCCGGGCGGCGTCGGGGAAGTGCGGCACCACGCCGAACGGGCGCCAGCCGGTATGGCGGGTGATCTCGGCAAGGCCATCGTCGAATAGCGATATGTCGCCGCGAAAGCGGTTGACGAGATATCCGGCCACCAGCGCCGCGTCGTCCTCCGCCATCACCGCCTTGGTGCCGACGATCGAGGCGATGACGCCGCCACGATCGATGTCGCCGATCAGCACGACCGGGGTGCCGGTGGCCCGGGCAAATCCCATGTTGGCGATATCACCGGCCCGGAGGTTGACCTCGGCCGGCGAGCCGGCCCCCTCGACCAGCACCAGGTCGGCGTCCTCCGACAACCGGGCGAAACTGTCGAGCACGGCCGGCATCAAGTCCGGCTTCATCGCCTGATAGTCGCGAGCCCGCGCGTTGCCGATGACGCGCCCTTGCACCACCACCTGCGAACCGATCTCCGATTGCGGCTTCAACAGCACCGGATTCATGTGGACCGAGGGTGGCACACCGGCGGCGCGCGCCTGCAGCGCCTGCGCCCGGCCGATCTCGCCGCCGTCATAGGTCACCGCCGCGTTGTTCGACATGTTCTGCGGCTTGAAAGGCCGCACCCTGAGACCGCGCCGGGCAAACAGGCGACAGAGGCCGGCGACGATCAGCGACTTGCCGACGTCCGAGCCGGTCCCCTGAAACATCAGCCGGTTGACCATCAGAACTCGATTCCCGCCTGCGCCTTCACACCGGCTGCGAAATGATGCTTCACAGCGGTCATCTCGGTAACGCAGTCGGCGGCCTCGATCAGCTCGGCCTTGGCGTTGCGGCCAGTGACGATGATGGTGAGGTCGCCTCGTCGCGCTTTCAGTCGCGCGACCACCTCGCCAAGCGGCAAGTGCTCGTAGCGAAGTGCGATGTTGAGTTCGTCGAGAACGAGGAGGCGGATGCCGGGGTCATCCATCAGCGCCACCGCTTTCTCCCAGGCGGCTTGCGCGGCGGCGACATCGCGCACCCGGTCCTGCGTTTCCCAGGTGAAGCCTTCGCCGAGCGTGTGCCAGGATACGCCGGGGAAACTCTCCAGCACGCGCCGCTCGCCGCTGTCCCAGCCTCCCTTGCCGAACTGCACGACGCCGACCTTCCAGCCGTGACCGAGGGCGCGGACGACTAGGCCGAAGGCGGCGGTCGACTTGCCCTTGCCGGGGCCGGTGTGAACGATCAGCAGCCCCTTCTCGGCGATCGTCTTTGAGGCCACCTCAGCGTCTTGCACTGCCTTGCGCTTCGCCATCTTCAGCCGGTGGCGTTCGGCCTCTGCGTCGGTCATGCCGGTTCCTTCCGCGAAGGGCGCCTCAATGGGCGTCATCCCAGTTCTGGGCGGCACGGGTATCGACGACCAACGGCACGGAGAGCTTCACCGCCGGCTCGGCGGCGCCTTCCATGACGGCACGCACCACCGGGATGGTCGCCTCCACTTCGTCGTCCGGCGCTTCGAAGATCAGTTCATCGTGCACCTGCAGCAGCATCAGCGCCGACAGGTTTGCCTCGGCGAGCGCCGTCTCCATGCGCGCCATGGCACGGCGGATGATGTCGGCGGCCGAGCCCTGAATCGGCGCGTTGATGGCCGCCCGCTCCATGAAGGCGCGCATCGACGCATTGGGTGAGCCAATTTCGGGGTAATGCGCCTTGCGACCGAAGATGGTCGTAACATAGCCGGTGTCGCGCGCCTGCCGCTTGGTGGCTTCCATGTAGTCGCGAATGCCGGGGAAGCGCTGGAAGTAGCGTTTGATGTAGTCGCCCGCCTCTTCGCGCCGAATGGACAGCTGGTTGGCAAGGCCGAAGGCCGAGATGCCGTAGATGATGCCGAAGTTGATCGCCTTGGCCCGGCGGCGGACCATCGGATCCATGCCCTCGACCGGCACGCCGAACATTTCCGATGCCGTCATGGCGTGGATGTCGA
>Ga0316604_10003874_pt1 | contig 10247 bp, 8 predicted proteins | sample OWC_soil_day20_C_FD_207650 | JGI IMG/M metagenome (GOLD analysis project Ga0316604, IMG submission 207650) | Wetland soil microbial communities from Old Woman Creek delta, Ohio, United States - OWC_soil_day20_CT | ecosystem: Environmental > Terrestrial > Soil > Wetlands | place: USA: Ohio...
TCCGGCCCGCTGGCCGCGGCCGGCGAGCTCGTCACCCGAAAGGTCACCCAGGTGAAGATCCGTTCGTTCACCGCGCCGGGGGCGCGGCTCCAACTGGAGGTGCTGCTGCAGGATGCCGATGCGCAGCGCGCCCGGCTCAAGGTGTCGGCGCGCAGCGACGACAAGACCGTGGCCACCGCACGCATCGAGGTCACGCCCAGGAGCACGGCATGAGCGCCAGGCGCCGTGTCGCGATCACCGGGCTGGGCCTGGTCACGCCGGTGGGCAACGATGTCGCCAGCACCTGGGCCGCGCTGCTGGCCGGCCGCAGCGGGGCCGCGCAGATCGCCAGCTTCGATGCCAGCGGGTTCCCGGTGCGCATCGCCGCCGAGGTCAAGGGCCTGGACGATGCCGCGGTGCTGCGCGCGCTGGGTGCCGCACGCAAGCTGCTGAAGTTTGCCAACCGATCGCACCGCTTTGCGCTGGTGGCGGCGGAGCAGGCGCTGGCCGATGCCGGCATCCGGCCCACCGAAGCCACGGCCACGCGCTGGGGCTGCGTGGTCGGCACCGGCATGATGGGCGTGACCTACGACGAGCTGGCGCAGGTGCAGCGCGACGCCGCGCCGGACGGCGAACTGCAACCCACACGCCTGCTCGATGCACAGGGTTCGGCGGCGGACCCGCTGGTCTTCTGCCGCAGCAACTCGGGCGCCGGGGCGGCGCTGCTGACGCGGGTGTTCGGCATCCAGGGCTACTCCAGTTCGGTGCACACGGCCTGCGCCTCCGGCGGCCAGGCGGTGGGCACGGCACTCAAGCTCATCCGCCGCGGCGAGGCCGACTGCGTGCTGGCCGGCGGCTTCGATTCGATGATCAACCCGGTGGGGCTGGCGGGCTTCTGCCTGCTCAACGCCGTGTCGCCCGACAACGACGCGCCCGAACGTGCCAGCCGCCCCTTCGATGCCACGCGCAACGGCTTCGTGCTGGGCGAAGGCGCCGGCTTCCTGGTGCTCGAAGAATGGCATGCGGCACGACAGCGCGGCGCACGCATCTATGCCGAACTGGCCGGCGACGGCAACTCGCTGAGCAGCTACCGCATCACCGATTCGCACCCTTCCGGCGACGGGCCGATCCAGGCCATGCGCCAGGCCATCGCCGATGCCGGCGCGACGCGGGCCGACGTCAACTATCTCAATGCCCACGGCACCTCCACGCCGATGAACGACCGCAGCGAGTGCGCGGCCGTCAAGGCGGTGTGGGGCGAGGCCCGCGACCAGGTTGCTGTCAGTTCGACGAAGAGCGTGACCGGCCACCTGATCGCCGCCGCGGGTGCGGTGGAAGCCGCGATCTGCGCGCTGTCCATCCACCACGGTACGCTGCCGGTCAACGCCAACCTGCGCGAGTTGGACCCGGACTGCGACCTGGACATCGTGCGCGATGCACCGCGCGCGCGCCGCGTGCGCGTCGCGTTGTCCAACTCGCTGGGCTTCGGTGGCTCGAACAGCTGCCTGGCTTTCCGCCACCCCGAGGACGTGGAGGCGCTGTCATGAGCGCCGAACGGCCGTTCCCAAGGCGCTCGCGCCCCCTCGGGGGGCCGGCGCGCAGCGCGTGGGGGGCAATATGAACACGCCACGCATCCTGATCACCGGCGGCGGCGCGATCTGCGGCGCCGGGCAGACGCCCGAGGCCATCTTGGCCGCGCTGCTGGAAGGCCGCTCGGCCATCGGTCCGATCACGCAGTGGGACGCCGAAGGCTGGCCGGTGCGCATCGCCGCCGAGGTGCAGGGCTACAACGCCGGCAAGCTGACGGGCGACCGCAAGCTGCTCAAGCACATCCGCCGCGGCGACGTCTTCGGCCTGTATGCCGCCGACCAGGCCATCGAGCAGGCCGGCTTCGCCGGCTGGCGCGCCACGCTGGACGAAGCCGGCGCCGAACGCTTCGCCGATGGCACCGGGGTCTTCGTCGGCTCCGGCGGCGGCAGCTTCGGCAACCAGTACGACTATTTCCCGCTGATCGCCGCGGCCAAGGGCGACCTGAAGGTCTTCGGCCAGGAGCTGGCAGCCACCGTCAACCCGCTGTGGCTGCTGCGCTCGCTGCCCAACAACGTGCTCGGCCATATCGGCATCCGCCAGGGGCTGAAGGGGCCGAACGCCTGCATCACGCACCACAGCATCAGCGGCGTGCTGGCGCTGGCCGAGGCCACTGCCGCGCTGCGCGCTGGCGAATGCAGCCGTGCGGTGGTGGCCGCACATGAGGCGCCGATCGAGCCGCAGACACTGCTGTATTACCACCAGCTGGGCCTGCTGTCGGCCGAGGGGTTGCGCCCCTTCGACGCACGCCACGATGGCAGCGCAATGGGCGAAGGTGCGGCGGCACTGACGCTGGAGACCGAGGCTGCCGCGACAGAGCGCGGCGCCCCCGTGCTTGGCGAGGTGCTGGGCTTCGGCAGCGCCGGCGAAGCGCTGGGCCTGCTGCCGGTGCGCGACGACGGTGACGGCCTGGTGCGCGCGATCCGGGCCGCACTCATCAACGCCGGTCTCCAACCCACGCAGGTGGGCCTGATCGTCGCCCACGGCAACGGCACGCCCAACTCCGACCGCTCCGAGGCGCGCGCACTGGTGCAGGTGTTCGGCGCCGACATGCCGCCGGTCACAGGCTTCAAGTGGGCCTTCGGCCACCTGCTGGCCTCGGCCGGGCTGATCGACGCGGTGCTGGCGGTGAGCGCGCTGCGCGCCGGCGTGGTGCCGGGCATCGCCGGGCTCGGCGACGTCGATGCCGACGGCGCGGCGCTCAATGTCAGCGCCGAACAGCGCAAGCTGCGCGGTGACGTGGTGCTGGTCGTCTCGCGCGGCTTCGGCGGCACCAACGCCGCCTGCCTGCTGCGAGCGACCGCGGCGTGAACACGGCCGCGGGCTCACCGCCGCCGCCCGAAGGCGCCGTGCGCTGTGGTGTCGACACGGTCGAGATCGCGCGCATCGAGCGGCTGCTGGCCGACACGCCGGCGGCCGAACTGGCCAACTTCTTCTCGGCCCAGGAACTGCTCGACGCCGGCGACGGCCCGGGGCGCACGGCCAGCCTGGCGGGGCGCTTTGCTGCCAAGGAGGCCTGCGTCAAGCTGTTCCCGCGCGAGGCGGCACTGGGCGCCATCGGCACCATCGACTTCTCGGTATCGCGCGATGGCTATGGCGCCCCCACCGTGTCGCTGAGCGACGCGGCGCAACTGGCCTTGGGCCGCAACCGCTTCAGCGCAATCCAATTGTCACTGACGCACGACCGCCACCAGGCCACCGCCATGGCGCTGGCGCGGCCGGCGCAGGCCACGCCTTCGTTCGCGGCGCGGCTGCTGTACCGGGTGCTGCCGCTGCGCCGTCAGGTGGTGCTGGACAACCTGCGGCGCGTCTACGGCGAAGTCACTGATGAGGCCGAGATCACGCGGCTGGCGCAGGCGCACTACGGCCATCTCGGCCGGTTGCTGTGGGAGTTCCTGTGGTTCCCGTGGCTGTCGCGCGCACGGCGCATGGCCATGGTACGGGTGGACAACCTCGACGCTCTGCTGGCCGCGCACGCGCAGGGCAAGGGCGTGCTGATCCTCACCGGGCACTTCGGCAACTTCGAGGTATCGACCAGCGCCGGGCTGGCGAGCTTTCCCGAAGCCAAGGGACGCTTCCATTTCGTGCGCCGGCCGATCCGCCCTGAATGGCTGGACAAGCTGGTGACGCGGCGCTTTCGCAAGGTGGGTTTCGGCGTGCTGCCCAAGCGCGGCGGGCTGGAGGCCATCCTCGACCGGCTGGCCGCCGGCGACCTGGTGGTCTTCCCCTTCGACCAGCACGCGCAACGCAAGGACGGTGTGCTGGTCGAGTTCTTCGGCCACCCGGCCGGCACCTTCCGCAGCCTGGCCGTGATTGCGCTCGCCACCGGCGCCCCAGTGGTGCCGGCGTCGAGCTGGCGCGAGCCGGACGGCACCCATGTGCTGCGCTTCGAGGCGCCGCTGCAGGCGGTCGAAGATGCAGATGCCAACGAGGCCATCCGCCTGAGCACCCGGGCCTTCAACCGCGCGCTGGAGCTGCTGATCGTGCGCCGCCCCGAACAATGGTGGTGGGTGCACCGGCGCTGGAAGCCCTGGCCGAAGCGCAAGCGCGCCGGTTGAGCCAGGGCCTCAGGCCGTGGCTTCCTGCCCCAGCCCCAGCAGCCGCATTGCGTTGCCCTTCAGGATGCCGGGCTTGACCCGGTCCTTGAAGCCGGCCTCCTCGAAGTCGGCCATCCAGCGGTCGGGCGTGATCAGCGGGTAGTCGCTGCCGAAGAGCATGCGGTCGGACAGCAGGGTGTTGGCGTACTGCACCAGCTGCGGCGGGAAGTACTTCGGGCTCCAGCCCGACAGGTCGATCCACACGTTGGGCTTGTGCAGCGCCAGGCTCAGCGCCTCGTCCTGCCACGGCCAGCTCGGGTGGGCGACGACGATCTGCATGTCCGGGAAGTCGATGGCCACGTCCTCCAGCAGCATCGGGTTGCTGTTCTGCAGGCGCAAGCCGCCGCCACAGCGCATGCCGCTGCCGATGCCCGAATGGCCGCTGTGGAAGATGGCCGGCAGCTTGTATTCATTGATCACTTCATAGATCGGCCAGGCCATGCGGTCGTAGGGCAGGAAGTCCTGCACCGTGGGGTGGAACTTGAAGCCCTTGACGCCGTGCTCCTCGATCAGCCGGCGCGCCTCGCGCGCGCCCATCTGGCCCTTGTGCGGGTCGATGCTGGCAAAGGCGATCATCATGTCGGAGTTCTTCTGCGCGGCCTCGCAGATCTCCTCGTTGGGGATGCGCTTGCGCCCCAGCTTGGCCTCGGAGTCGACGGTGAACATCACCAGCCCGATCTTGCGCTCGCGGTAATACGCGATGGTTTCGTCGATGGTCGGACGGCGGTTGCTGCGGAAGTACTTGTCGGCCGCGCGGTCGTACTCCTCGCCATAGCTGTCGAAGGGGTTCCAGCAGGACACCTCGGCGTGGGTGTGGGTGTCGATGGCCACCAGTTCGTCGACCTTCATGTGCATGCTCCCGGGCTCATGGGCCCCGATTTTGATTACCGTTAATAAATAGTTGAGTGGCGCTCTGCCACCCTGGCCCGGAGCCGTCGCGGCCTTGAAGCTCTGGACATTCTTGCAGGGCATTCGGATCACCACAAGCCCGACGCATCAGTAAAAACCCTATGGCAACGAGCTAGAATATGTTTACCATTAATAACTAATCATCCACCGCGCGGCCTCGACCCCCGCCCCCACCGCCATGACTGCAACCCCTACGACCCCCGACGCCGCGGAGCCCCTGCTGCGCAGCGAGCGTGACGGTGCCGTGCTGCACCTGCGCCTGAACCGCCCGCTCAAGCGCAATGCCGTCAACGACGGCCTGATCCTGGCGATCGACCAGGCCTTCACCGGCATCGCATCGGACGTGCGCTGCATCGTGCTCAGCGGCGAAGGCCAGCATTTCTGCGCCGGGCTGGACCTGTCCGAGCTGTCCGAGCGCACCGTCTACGAAGGCGTGCTGCACTCGCGCATGTGGCACGCCACGCTGGACAAGGTGCAGTACGCGCCGGTGCCGGTGGTGGCGGTGCTGCACGGCGCCACCATCGGCGGCGGGCTGGAGATCGCCGCCGCGGCGCACATCCGCGTGGCCGAGCGCAATGCCTACTATGGCTTGCCCGAAGGCCAGCGCGGCATCTTCGTCGGCGGCGGCGGCTCGATGCGCCTTCCGCGGTTGATCGGCACCTCGCGCATGACCGACATGATGCTGACCGGCCGCGTGTTTGATGCCGAAGAAGGCCAGCAGGCCGGCCTGAGCAACTACCTGGTCGAGCCCGGCGAAGGCCTGAGCAAGGGCATGGCACTGGCCCACAAGATCTGCGGCAATGCCCCGCTGTCGAACTTCGCGGTGATCCAGGCGCTGCCGCGCATTGCCGAACTGCCGCCCGCCGAGGGGCTGTTCGTCGAATCGCTGGTGGCGGCCATCGCCCAGGGCGACCCGACCGCCAAGGAGCGCATCCGCGCCTTCCTCGACGGCCGCGCGGCCAAGGTGGCCAAACAATGAGCGCCGCGCTGTACCGCCAAGCCAAGGTCGGCGGCTGCCTGGCCGCCGAACATTGCATCGATGCCGAGGGCGTGCATCACCTGCGCTCGAAGGAGCCGCTGCAACCCTATCCCGCCCGGCTGACCGACCGGCTCGAGGAATGGGCCCGCCATGCGCCCGACCGGACACAGGTGGCGCAGCGTGGGCCGGACGGCGAATGGCGCAGGATCAGCTACGCGCAGATGCTCGACCGCGTGCGCCGTATCGGCCAGGCGCTGGCGGCACGGGGCCTGTCGCCCGAGCGGCCGATCGCCATCCTGTCGGACAACGACCTGGAGCACTACACGCTGGCGCTGGCTGCGCAGTGGGTGGGCGTGCCCTACACGCCGGTGTCGGTGGCCTACTCCACCGTCTCGCAGGACTTCGGCAAGCTCAAGCAGATCCTCGGCACGCTGACACCCGGGCTGGTCTTTGCCGCCGACGGCCATGCCTTCCGCAACGCCATTGCCACCGTGGTGCCGCCTGACGTGGAGGTCTGGGTCACCACCGGCGACGACACGCCGGCACTGCAGGGCCGCAAGATCACGCGCTTCGACAGCGTGCTCGGTACCGAGCCTGGGCCCGAGGAGATGGAGGCGCACGGCCACGTGGGCCCCGACACCATCGCCAAGTTCCTGTTCACCAGCGGCTCGACCAAGCAGCCCAAGGGCGTGATCAACACCCAACGCATGATCTGCGCCAACCAGCAGATGCTGCGTCAGTGCTTCGCCTTCATGGCCGAGGAGCCGCCGGTGCTGATCGACTGGCTGCCGTGGAACCACACTTTCGGCGGCAACCACAACATCGGCATCGCCCTGTACAACGGCGGCACGCTGTATATCGACGACGGCAAGCCCACGCCCAAGGGCATGGCGGCGACGCTGCGCAACCTGCGCGAGATCGCGCCGACGATGTACTTCAACGTGCCCAAGGGCTTCGAGGAAATCGCCCGCGCGATGGATGGCGACACCGCCTTGCGCGACCAGCTGTTCTCGCGCGTCAAGGCCTTCATGTTCGCTGGCGCGGGCCTGAGCCAGGCGGTGTGGGACCACCTGGACCGCCATGCCGAGGCCGCCATCGGCCAGCGCATCTGCATCTTCACCGGCCTGGGCATGACCGAGACCGCGCCGTCCTGCACCTTCGCGCTCGGCAGCGACGTGAAGAGCGGCCACATCGGCCTGCCGGCACCGGGCGTGGCCGTCAAGCTGGTGCCGGTGGACGGCAAGCTGGAGATCCGCTTCAAGGGCCCGAACGTGATGCCGGGCTACTGGCGCGCGCCCACCGAGACCGCCGCCGCCTTCGACGAGCAGGGCTACTACCGCACCGGCGACGCCGTGCTCTATGTCGACGAGGCGAACCCGCAGCGCGGCCTGCGCTTCGACGGCCGCATTGCCGAGGACTTCAAGCTGTCCACCGGCACCTTCGTCAACGTCGGCCCCTTGCGCATGAAGATCGTGCTCGCTGGCGACCCGCTGGTGCAGGACGTGGTCATCGCCGGCCTGAACCGCGATGACATCGGGGCGCTGATCTTCCCGCGGCTGGACGATGCGAAGAAGCGCTTCGGTCTGCCGGCCGACGCCGGCGCAGCGATGGTGCTGGCCCACCCCGAGGTGCGCGCCTTTTACCAGGCGCTGGTCGACCGGCTGTGGGCCGAGGGCACCGGCAGCGCCAACCGCGTGGCGCGCGCGCTGCTGCTGGAGGAGCCGCCGCACATCGACCGCGGCGAGGTCACCGACAAAGGCTCGATCAACCAGCGCGCGGTGCTGCAGCACCGTGCCGACCTGGTCGAGCGCCTGTATGCCGAGGTGCCCGACGCCGAGGTCATCCTGCCGCGGCGCGAGACGCCGTGACCAAGGCGCCTGAAGCCCGGCCTGGCGCCGCGCTCGACCAGAGCGCGGTGCAGCACCTGATGGGCTACCGGCTGACGCTGGCCGAGGTGGCCTCGCGTCGGGTCTTCCAGCGCCACATCGGCACGCCCTTCAAGCTGCGGCCAGTGGAGTTCACGATCCTGGTCCTGCTGCTGGGTAATGGCAGCGCCACGCCCAAGCAGCTGGCGCAGACGCTGGGACTGCCGCCGTCGAACGTGACCGTGTTGGTGGACAGGCTGGTCGAGCGCGCGCTGATGCAGCGCGAGCGCAGCCCCACCGACGGCCGGGCGATGAATCTGCGCCTGACCGACAAAGGCGCCGAGCTGGCCCGGCGCGTGCAGCGCGTGTCGCAGACGATGGAAGCCGGCCTGCTGGCACCGCTGTCGGCGGGCGAGCGAGCGATGCTGGCCGAGCTGCTGCACAAGCTCGTGCACATCGACGCGGATGCCGCGCCGGGCTGATCGTCCCCGGCGCGGCGGCGACAATCGCCGACTCCATGAATGCCGGCATCGCCTACGCCACACTCGCCTTCGTCATGTGGGGGCTGTTCCCGCTGTACTTCCGGCACATCGCCGCGGTGCCGCCGCTGGAGGTGGTGCTGCACCGCTCGGCCTGGTCGCTGTTGTTCGTCATGGGCCTGCTGGCCGCGCTGCGCCGCTTCGGCTGGCTGCGCGAGCTGGCCGCGCAACCGCGCCGGCTCGGTTCCTTCGCCCTGAGCGCACTGCTGCTGGCGGTCAACTGGTTGCTGTACGTGTATGCGGTACAGAGCGGCCAGGTGGTGGAGGCCAGCCTGGGCTACTTCATCAACCCGATCGTCAGCGTACTGCTCGGCGTGCTGGTGCTGCACGAGCGGCTGAACAAGGCGCAATGGTGCGCAGTGGCGCTGGCGGCCGTCGGCGTGCTGTGGTTGACGCTGCTCGCCGGCCGGCTGCCCTGGATTGCACTGATGCTCGCGGTCAGCTTCGGTCTGTATGGCCTGATGCGCAAGACGGCGTCGCTGGGCGCGCTGGAAGGGCTGGCGCTGGAAACACTGCTGCTCGCGCCGTTGGTGCTGCCGGCCCTGGCCTGGTGGAGCTTCAGCGGCCGCGGTGCCATGGCCCAGGGCGACCCGGCACTCGCCGCCTGGCTGATCATCGGTGGACCGCTGACCGCGCTGCCGCTGCTGCTGTTTGCCGCCAGCGCCCGCCGCCTGCCGTTGGCCACTGTGGGCCTGCTGCAGTACTTGTCACCCACCATCCAACTCGCTCTGGGCGTGTGGGTGTTCCACGAGCCCTTCGACCGCACGCGCCTGGTCGGCTTCGGCTTTATCTGGGCCGGCCTGGCGCTGTATTCGGCGGACGGTTGGCGGCGTTCGCGCCAATCGCAGCAGCCTGTGCCTCAGGCGGCGGGCGTGCGGATCAGGTAGTCGAAGGCCGCCAGAGCCGCCTTGGCGCCGTCGCCGGCGGCGATGACGATCTGCTTGAAGGGCACCGTGGTCGCATCCCCCGCGGCGAACACGCCCGGCAGGTTGGTCGCGCCGCGCGCGTCGACGAGGATCTCGCCATAACGGCTGAGCTCGACCGTGCCCTTCAGGAACTCGGTGTTCGGCACCAGGCCGATCTGCACGAACACGCCGGCCAGTTCCACATGCTGCTCGGCGCCCGTCGTGCGCTCCTTGAAGCGCAGGCCGTTGACCTTGTGGCCGTCGCCGGTGATCTCCAGCGTCTGGGCATTGGTGTGCACGGTGACGTTGGGCAGGCTCAGCAGCTTCTTGACCAGCACGGCGTCGGCCTTGAGCTGGTCCATGAACTCGATCAGCGTCACATGCGCCACCACGCCGGCCAGGTCGATGGCTGCCTCGACGCCGGAGTTGCCGCCGCCGATGACCGCCACCTTCTTGCCCTTGAACAGCGGGCCGTCGCAGTGCGGGCAATAGGCCACGCCCTTGGTGCGGTATTCCGCTTCGCCGGGCACGTTGACGTTCTTCCAGCGCGCGCCGGTGGACAGGATCACCGAGCGGGCCTGCAGCGTGGCACCGTTGGCCAGCTTCACGCCCGTCATGCCGCCCGGCTGCGCGGCGGGCACCAGCGCCTCGACGCGCTGGCCGTTCATGATGTCCACGTCGTAGGCGCGCACATGGGCCTCAAGAGCGGCGGCGAACTTCGGGCCGTCGGTTTCGAGCACGGAGATGTAGTTCTCGATGCCCAGCGTGTCCAGCGTCTGGCCACCGAATCGCTCGGCCACCACGCCGGTGCGGATGCCCTTGCGCGCCGCATACACCGCCGCCGCGGCACCGGCCGGGCCGCCGCCAACGATCAGCACCTCGTAGGG
>Ga0316604_10003875_pt1 | contig 10244 bp, 8 predicted proteins | sample OWC_soil_day20_C_FD_207650 | JGI IMG/M metagenome (GOLD analysis project Ga0316604, IMG submission 207650) | Wetland soil microbial communities from Old Woman Creek delta, Ohio, United States - OWC_soil_day20_CT | ecosystem: Environmental > Terrestrial > Soil > Wetlands | place: USA: Ohio...
GCAGAACTGCTGACAGGTATGCGGGGCAGAATGAAACCATTGATCCGGTAGCTGGTCATATTCCTACGGCGATTTCTAAACCTTTCAATGCACAGATAGGTGCAGAAGGGGTAGCAGCTCCTGCTGTATACAAAGATCATTTCAAAGAAGAATTTGCAAAGGGGAATGTTGTATTTTATTGTGGCTCTGGTGTAACGGCGGCGTACAATGTATTGCTGTCTGTATACGCCGGGTATCCTTTTCCTAAACTGTATGCGGGTTCATGGAGCGAATGGATCACAGATCCTGCACGTCCGGTAGCATAATCAAAACAAACTTAAATATGGTCATTATTGCGAAGATCTTTGTAGGTCTGGTTGCATTGGAACATCTGTACATCTTATGGATGGAAATGTTTGCGTGGGAGACTGCGGGCAAACGAACGTTCAAACAGTTGCCAGCAGAAATGTTTAAGCCAACCAAGGGACTGGCTGCCAATCAGGGGTTGTACAATGGTTTTCTGTCAGCAGGGTTGATCTGGTCATTCTTTATCAGTGATCCTGCATGGCAAAAGAATATTGCGGTATTCTTTTTGAGCTGTGTGGTGATCGCGGGAATCTTTGGCGCCCTGACAGCGGCAAAGAAAATATTCTTTGTTCAGGGACTACCGGCATTGATTGGGTTGGTACTAACTTTATTGGCGTAAAAATGTATTTTTGATGTCACTATGAAAAATGTAAGCAAAGATTTCAATCCGACAATCAATCAGTCGTTCTATATAACACGTAATCTGTTGATCAGTAATCTGAAAAAGCAGTTTCATGTGCTTTATGGACGTATGCTGGATTTTGGTTGTGGTAGCAAGCCTTATAAGACCCTGATTAACGTAGATGAATATATTGGTGTAGATTTTCAGGGGGAGGGGCATAGTCATGAGAATGAGCAGATTGATGTGTTTTATGATGGGCTGACATTGCCGTTGGAAGACAATTCGTTTGACAGTGTATTGTCTACCGAAGTGTTTGAGCATGTGTTCAACCTTGAGGATATGATTTCTGAGCTACATAGGGTGATGAAACCGGGTGCCACTATATTGATCACAATGCCGTTCCTGATTGCTGAGCACGAGGCCCCGAATGATTGCAGCCGGTATACTTCCTTTGGCTTAAAGAGTTTGCTGGAGCGAAAAGGATTTGAAATAGTCCATTACGAAAAGCTGGGTACTTCTATTCAGACACAGGCCCAGATCAGGATGTCTTATATGGATAGTTCTATTCTATCCAAGCTGAACTTTTTCATGCCTTTAAGAAAGCTGGTGACTAACATTACTTTTGCGCTGATGAATATATGGGTCATGGTGTTGGATGCGATCCTACCAAAACGATATGATGCGTTTCTGAACCATATTGTGATCTGTAAAAAGAAATAAACTACTGATATAAGGGTCATCTGCAAGGATGGCCTTTTTAAATTTTGATTGTTGATGTTTATTGTTTTAGCCCTGCTTATGGTTATGGTATGAAATATGAATTTGTACCACATGTGCTGACAGATGATCCGAAATTTCCCGAATATCTCAAAGGGCATTATTCATATGCTAGGAGCTGGCTAAAAATAAAAAAGCCTCAACATTTGTTGAGGCTTTCCTTTGTGGTGAGGGCCGGAATCGAACCGGCGACACAAGGATTTTCAGTCCTTTGCTCTACCAACTGAGCTACCACACCATCTCTTTTCTCACATCCTTCATTCGAAGGGAGTGCAAAGATAACAAAATATGAATTTAAAATCCAAATATTATTCTAAGAAATTGTTGCAGTTGCACGAATTTCTTCCAGAATGCCTGTCCACAGCGCGTTTCGCTGTTCCAATGCTTCGCGACATGCGCTAGCAGCTTCTTTCCACTTGTCTGCATCATTGCCACAAAGCTCTTGTACCATCTCCATGCCGAGGTGACTGTGGTGATCACCATCCACTTCAATATGGCGTTCCAGATAATACTTGAACAGGCTGATCTGTCCAGGGAATTGTTTGTCCAGATCGTTTACCAGCGCCACGAACATATCTGGGATGAGGTCTTCACGGCCAAAGGTGAAGACAGCAGCCTGCACATGTATCGGTGCTTTTTCGATCAGGTCAAATGTATGTTGCACAAAATCTTTGGCAGCAGGAGGGAAGGTCTTGAAGATATCGGCAAGGGCTATACCTTTTTGCTGTGACTGCAGGGCTGTCTCCATTACTGAAGTATCGGCACCTACCTGTTTCATCGCATCCAGGTATAGTTCGAAATGGCTTACACGCTTACCATCCGGATCGATATCACTCTCTTCGCCCGTTACGATCTCATTGATCAGAAAGCGGGTAGCAGCACTCCCTACAGGTACCCATGGCAGCGTCGTGCAGGTGAGGTTTCGTTGCAATGATTTTAAGAGTGACATGAAATCCCATACGGCGAAGACATGGTACTGCATGAAAGACCGGATGTCTTCCATGCGTTGCATTTCATTGTATAATGGATGTTGAATAATCTGTTCTCTTACAGGCGCAATCGCTGCCCTGATCAAATCCTGTCCCATAGTTGTTTTTTTAGTTCCCGTATACTACGAGGAACTTAATACGCATCAATTTCAATTGTTCTAGGGTATAGTCGCTATCGATGAGTTCTTCGCGGGCCAGTGCCAAACTGGAAGTCTCGCAGCCTTTGAAGTATTCAAGGATCTCGTCCTGGGCATAGTCGTCCAGTTCTTCGTCGATGCAATAATCGAGATTGAGTTTGGTGCCGCTTGCCACGATGGTTTCCATTTCGTCAAGCAATTGAGGAATGGTGAGTTCTTTGTTGCGGGCGATGGTTTCCAGTGGCATTTTCTTATCGATATTCTGGATAATGAACACTTTCAGCCCGCTCTTATTCACCACGCTCTTCATGACGAAATCATCCGGTTTTACAATGTCATTTTCGGCTACATATTTAGAGATGACATCTACGAACTGTTTGCCATAGCGTACGGCTTTACCCTTGCTCACACCCTGTATTTTTTCCAATTCCTGTACGGTGGTAGGGTACTGGGTCGCCATATCTTCGAGGGAGGTTTCGAGGAAGATGACGAATGGGGGTAGGTTCTTTTCTTTCGCTACCTTTTTACGGAGCTCTTTCAGCATTTCGAAGAGAACAGGGTCTGCGGATGCCTGGGCTTCTGCAGCTACTTCATCTTCTTCATTGCCTTCTTCTTCAAATTGGTGGTTGAGTGAGACCATGATAGAGTAAGGCGTCTTGAGGAACTTTTTACCCTTATCAGTGATCTTTAGCAGGCCATATTCTTCGATGTCTTTAGCGATCAGGTCTTCCAGCATCATCTGACGGATGAGGGAGTTCCAGAAGTGTGCATCGAATTCTTTACCCTCGCCGAACACTTCCAGCTGGTTGTGTCCGTAGGTGGTGATCTGAGGGTTGATCTTGCCAGTGATGATATTGACAACGTAGTCGGTCCCAAAGCGTTCTTCCAGTGACTGGATGGCCTTCAGTACGATGACTACGCGGTTTTTTACTTCAATTTTCTCTTTTGGATTGCGGCAGTTGTCGCAGGCGCCGTTACACTGTCCCTGATCGTACTTCTCACCGAAGTAGTGGAGGATCACTTTGCGGCGGCAGGCAGAGCTTTCAGCATAGGCAACGGTTTCGTTGATGAGCTGGGCGCCCATTTCCCTTTCGCTGAGTGGCTTGTCGCGCATTAGATGTTCCAGCTTCTGTACGTCCTTGTAGGAGTAGAAGCAGACACAGATACCTTCCAGTCCATCACGACCGGCACGGCCTGTTTCCTGGTAGTAGTTTTCCAGGCTCTTAGGAATGTTGTAGTGTATAACAAACCGAACATCCGGCTTATCGATACCCATACCGAAGGCGATAGTAGCTACGATCACCTCGCAGTCTTCGTGCAGAAACATGTCCTGACGTTGTGCGCGGGTACCGGCATCCAGACCGGCATGGTAGGCAACAGCCTTAATGTTGTTGGCCGTCAGCATATCTGCCAGTTCTTCGGTGGTTTTACGGTTCAGTGTATAGATGATACCGCTTTTACCCTTATGAAGGTGGATAAACTTGACGATTTCGCGAATGGTTTGTTCCTTCTTCCTTTTCGGGCGGATCTCATAATAGAGGTTGGGCCTGTTAAAAGAGGAGAGATATACCTCGGGACTGCGAAGACCCAGGTTTTTAACGATATCGCTTTGAACTTTAGGTGTCGCGGTGGCCGTGAGGGCGATGATAGGCAGATCGGGATTGATCATATCTGTCATTTCCTTGAGGCGGCGGTATTCCGGGCGGAAATCGTGTCCCCACTCAGAGATACAGTGCGCTTCGTCCACTGCTATGAAAGAGATTTCCAGTTCCTTGAAAAACTCAAGATTTTCGGTCTTGGTCAATGTTTCCGGGGCTACGTATAACATTTTAGTCTTTCCAGATAGGAGATCAGTTCTTACTTTTTTGATTTGAGCTTTAGAAAGGGTAGAATTTAGAAAATGCGCTACATTATCCTTGCTACTGTAGGAGCGTACTAGATCTACCTGGTTTTTCATTAAAGCTATGAGCGGAGAGACGATCAGAGCACATCCTGGACTCATTAATGCCGGTAGCTGGTAGCAAAGAGACTTTCCACCGCCGGTAGGCATGATGACAAAAGTATCTTTCCGTGCAAGAATGCTTTTAATTATAATTTCCTGATTCCCTTTGAAAGAATCGAATCCAAAATGTTCCCGTAATGCATCTATCAAACTTACCTTTACAACAGCCATTGCATTCAAAATTTAAAACAAATAAACTCTAAAGAAAGTAACAAATTATGGATATTGTTTATGTGTTTTTTAGGGGACACGAAGTTAACTAAAATTGCATTGACCCCCAATTAAATTTATCCGAAATGAAGTCCAGTACTGCTTTGGCATGCGGTTTAACGGCAGGGTCAACAGGTGGGGGCTACGGCAGGTAAGTAGTAGGGTAAGAATAAGGCAATTCATTATAAAATAGGTCCATGTATAGGACTGAATCTCCTGAATACTGGTTAACTTTGCAGTGCTCATGAAAAACAGAACGGATATTAATATAGCAGCTATAGCAAAAAGGACACTTCAGATGGAGGCTGCAGCGATAAACAATCTAAAAGAGTTTATCAATGCTGACTTTGAGCAGGCAGTGGCACTCATAGCCGGATGTTCCGGCCGGGTAGTGATCACTGGTATCGGTAAGAGCGCTATCATTGGCCAGAAAATTGTGGCTACACTTAATTCCACAGGTACCGCCGCCCTCTACATGCATGCAGCTGATGCTATTCATGGAGATCTGGGGATGATCAGGGACGAAGATATTATTCTCTGTATTTCGAAAAGCGGCAACTCGCCGGAGATTAAGGTACTGGTACCATTGATCAAGAGTTTTGGCAACAAACTGATTGCCATAACGGGCAATGTCGAATCTTATCTGGCCCGGGAGGCTGACCTCTTTTTAAATACCACCGTAGACCAGGAGGCCTGTCCCAACAACCTGGCGCCTACCACGAGCACCACTGCCCAATTGGCAATGGGGGATGCGCTGGCTGTGTGTTTGATAGAATGGCATGGTTTTACGACAGCTGATTTTGCAAAATTCCATCCGGGGGGTACACTTGGTAAGAAATTGTATCTCAAGGTATTGGATCTATGCCGTCAGCACGATGCGCCCAAGGTATACCTGGACAGTTCATTGAAGAATGTAATCGTGGCTATTTCTTCCGGCATGCTGGGAGTTACGGCCGTTTTGGATAGCAATGACCAGCTTGGCGGGATTATCACAGATGGTGATCTACGCCGTATGCTGGAAAAGAGTATGTCAACTGACAATGTGACTGCCAGTGATATTATGTCTCGCCACCCTAAAACGATTCAATGTGATGAACTGGCGGTAAATGCCCTGGAGTTGATGAGACAACATGATATTACGCAGTTGTTAGTGCTGGACGACAAGAAGTATATAGGTATTATTCATTTACATGATTTAATCCGGGAAGGAATTATTTGACACGATGACTTACGTGAACAGGCATTTTTATGTGGCCATTATGGCCGGAGGTATAGGTAGCCGGTTTTGGCCCTTTAGCCGCACGGAATACCCAAAGCAGTTCCTCGATATTTTAAATACCGGGAAAAGCCTTCTGCAATGGACATATGAGCGATTCTCCCAATTTATTCCACGGGAAAATATTTTTGTAGTTACGCACCAACATTATATTGGCAAGGTGCAGGAACAGCTACCGGATGTGGTTTTCGACAATATTGTCGCCGAGCCATCCCGTAAGAACACTGCACCCTGCATAGCATATATTTCGCACAAGATCTATGGTCAGGACCCTAAGGCGAACATCATCTGTGCGCCGGCCGACCACCTGATTATGGATGCGACTGCATTTACCAGCACCTGTCTTAATGCCCTGATGTTCGTACAGAAACACAGCGCACTGGTGACCCTGGGCATTAAACCAACCCGCCCTGATACAGGATTTGGGTACATACAGTTTGAAACCCAACAGGTTGCGGATAATGTATACCCTGTGAAGACCTTCACAGAAAAACCTAACTTAGAGCTGGCCAGGACCTTTATACAAAGTGGAGACTTCCTCTGGAACGCCGGTATCTTTGTTTGGAACGTGAAAACTATTCTCGCCGCCCTTAAAATCTACCTGCCGGAGGTGGATGAACTCTTTCAACAATATAGCGCCGCCCTGAATACCCCTAATGAGAAAAAGGCGATTGAGACCATCTACCCTCAGTGTTCCAATATCTCTATTGATTACGGTATCATGGAAAAGGCGGATAATGTGTACGTGATTCCTGCCAATTTCGGATGGAGCGACCTGGGTACCTGGGCATCGGCCTATGAGAACCTGGAAAGGGATGACGCAGGCAACGCCATTCAGGGTAAGAATGTGATGATGATAGATACCACAAACTGTATGGTAAAAGCACCCCATGATAAGTTGCTGGTATTACAGGGGCTCGATGAGTTCATCGTGGTAGATACTAACGACGTACTGCTGATCTGCCGTAAAGATAATGAGCAGCAAATCAAGGAATACGTGGCGGAGGTAAAGCGCAACAAAGGAGAGAAGTACCTTTAAGATATGTCCAAATTACCCAATGTAGGAACGACGATCTTCACGGTCATGTCGGGCCTGGCGGCGCAGCATGCTGCCATCAACCTGTCGCAGGGGTTTCCTGATTTTGATTGTAACGAAACCCTGAAGCACCTTGTAAACGAAGCCATGGAGGCGGGCTATAACCAGTATGCTCCCATGGCGGGTATTCTACCTCTGCGCGAGGCCATTGCCGAAAAGATCCACAATCTGTACGGTCAGACCGTCAATGCGGATACAGAAATCACCGTGACACCGGGTGGTACGTATGCTATCTTCACCGCCATCGCCACCGTGATTGGTCCTGGTGATGAGGTGATCATTTTTGAACCAGCTTACGACAGCTATATTCCCAATGTACTGGTGAATGGTGGCTTACCGGTTCGCATTCCTCTTTCATTTCCTGACTATCATATAGACTGGTCACTGGTACGTAGTAAGATTACGGCCCGTACTAAAATGATCATGCTAAACACGCCCCACAATCCGACTGGCAGCATTCTCACTGCGAATGATATTGCCGAATTGGAAAAACTGGTGGCGGAGCACAATATCTACATCCTTTCTGACGAAGTATATGAGCACCTCGTATACGATGGCAAGGAGCACCTGAGCATGTTGCGCTATCCTTCCTTACTCAAAAACAGCTTTGTTACTTTCTCTTTTGGAAAGGTATTTCACATCACCGGTTGGAAAATGGGCTATTGTATTGCGCCGGCTCACCTGATGGCGGAATATAGAAAGGTTCATCAGTACCTCTGTTTCTCAGTGAATACACCTATGCAGTATGGACTGGCTAAGTTCCTGCAACAACCGGATCAGTACCTGGGGTTGCCTGCATTCTTCCAGGAAAAGAGAGATTACTTCCTGTCGCTGATGAAGGATACCCGGTTTACGCCGTTACACTCATCCGGCAGTTATTTCCAGCTGATGAAATATGACCGTATTTCTGATGAAGGGGATAAGGATTTTGCGATCCGGATCACCAAAGAATTTGGGGTAGCGAGCATTCCGGTATCTGCCTTTTATGAAGATGGCAAAGATGACCACGTAGTCAGGTTCTGTTTTGCCAAAAAGAATGAAACACTCGAAAAGGCCGTAGAGCGCCTGAGAAATATATAAAAAAAAAGCCGCCCTGTAATCAGAGCGGCTTCCCCTTTGTATATGACTACATGCAGAGCTTGTCTTACACGGTCACAGCTTCCAGTTGCTCTTTCACTACATCCTCACCGATAATCAGTGTGTTCTCCAGGAAACTTACTATGCCCGTTTCGACATCATACATGGCTCCGATAATACCTACTTCTCCACTCAGGATCATTTCGCGTAAAATGGTACTTTGCTCCATAATCGCCTGTACAGAACGTTCTGTATGGATATGCGTAACTGCATCCACGAAAGCAGGATTATGAGAGGTTCTATCTTCTTTGATAGTTTTTTCTGCATACACAGCAGGGGTGATCCTACCCAGCAGCGCAGTCAGATTACCCATTTCTACTTTGTCGCAGGCGCCTTTGATCGCACCGCATTTGCTGTGGCCCAGCACAACGATGAACTTGGAACCGGCTACTTTACAAGCATATTCCAGGCTACCCAGTACGTTTTCAGAGATAACGGCACCAGCCAGACGGATACTGAAGATATCGCCCAGGCCCTGGTCGAAGATCAGTTCTGCAGATGTACGGGAGTCCATACAGCTCACGATAGCAGCCATTGGCCATTGACCATCGCGGGTTTCATTGATCTGGTCCAGGTGGTCGCGGTGCAGGCGGAGGTTTTCCACGAAGCGTGCGTTACCGTTTTTCAGCAATTCCAGGGTAGTAGCTGGAGTCAGTTTGTCTTGCAGAGATTTATTTAATGTTTTCATTCTTTTCACTTGTTTTATTGGTTTTTAAATGGCGGGTTAACAATATGATTAATTAAGCTGCAATTCCTTCAGTAATTGTTCATGATTACCGGTGGATATTGTATGTACGTGTCCGGAGGTAATATTGGCTTGGTAATCTGCCGGAATATTTTCCGAATTCTGTATTTTATATACGTCTTTAAACCCCGTCAGCACCACGTTAATATTCTTTTGAGCCGCTTTTACATCTTTAAATTCCCTGATAGATTCCAGGACATCGAAATCTATATAGGTTGTATTGCTCGCATCGATGACCACGGTAGTATTTTCCGGCAGGTGTTCGAGCGTGAGCAGGATGCTGGCTTTGTTCAGGAAAGATACTTCCTGTGCCAGTTCCAGCTTGATGCTGTCACCATTGTGGTATTTTTCCTTACGGAAGTAGTAAGAGCTACGCATGTTACCCCTGAGGATGGCAATTACACTCACCGCCATACCAAGTGTGATACCAATCAGGAGGTCAGTAAATACGATAGCGAGTACAGTTACCACGAAAGGCACCCATTGATACTTACCATTTTTGAACATCTCTTTGAAGATGGAGATCTTGCAGAGCTTATAACCGGTCACCAGTAGTACGGCAGCCAGGGTAGCCAGCGGAATCTTGTTCAGGATGGTAGGGATCAGGGCAGCACATACCAGGAGCAGTGTACCATGAGCAATAGTAGCGAGTTTGGTACGGCCACCTGCATTGATATTGGCAGATGAACGTACGATCACTGAGGTGATAGGCAGACCGCCGATCATACCACTTATAATGTTACCAATACCCTGTGCCTGCAGTTCACGGTTAGGAGGTGTATGTCTTTTCAGCGGATCCAGTTTATCAGTTGCTTCTACATTGAGTAGTGTTTCTACAGAAGCGACGATTGCGATGGTAGCACCTACGATCCAAACTTCCTTGTTGGTGATGGCACTGAAATCAGGCGTGGTAAACTGGCCGATAAAATCTCCAAAGCTATTAGGTACCGGCAGGCTCACCAGGTGAGAGGGAGCGATGGCCAGTTTGCTACCTAAAGCAATGAAAATTCCATTCAGCACGACAGCGGTAATTACGGCTACCAGTGCCGCGGGGATCATCCCTACTTTAGGAATTTTGTTCCAGTAGAGGATGATCAGCACGGAAATAATACAAATCAAAGTCGCACCCAGGTGAATGTGGTTGATAGTGGACAGCAAAGCAGAGATGCTATTATGGCCGTCTACCT
>Ga0316604_10003876_pt1 | contig 10244 bp, 11 predicted proteins | sample OWC_soil_day20_C_FD_207650 | JGI IMG/M metagenome (GOLD analysis project Ga0316604, IMG submission 207650) | Wetland soil microbial communities from Old Woman Creek delta, Ohio, United States - OWC_soil_day20_CT | ecosystem: Environmental > Terrestrial > Soil > Wetlands | place: USA: Ohio...
CTGGATACGCATAAGAGAAATAATACCAGGCCGGTGTATGATATATGTTTATAAAATGATCTGCAAATATTCATGGATGCCAGGGTGTATAGGCTGAACTATATATAACTAAGATGTTAGGAATTTTATTTTTAAAGATAGGATAATTATTTTTCATAAGGATTTTCACTGGAAACCCGAATTGGTAATAGTTCGGAATACAAACGATTTCCTCCCGTCCACCTCAATTACCTTTTCTCCCTGTTTTCAGGCAAATTGCAATTTTTTGCATAGTAAATAATATAAATGTTTAACTTTAGCCGGTTGATTATCAGAAATTATATCAAGTTCTATTGCGGATATGGCTAACAAGCGCGATAAAAAAGGCAGGAATGTGGGACAGGTCGGCAACAAATACCGCCTGGTGATCATGAACGACAATACCTATGAAGAGGTAACCTCTTTCAAACTCTCCAGGATGAGTGTATACGTTGCGTTAAGCACATTGTTCGTATTACTGGTAACCATTACCGTAGCCACCGTTGTATTTACACCTTTACGTTACTATATTCCAGGTTATGGAGATTTGAAACAACGTCGTGAGTTTATTCGGCTCAAGATGCGCACAGACTCTCTGGAAACCGCTATCAACGCGCGTGACAAATATCTGGACGATATCAAACAGGTAATCGGTGGCGATTTTTCAACCAGCAAGCTGGACACCACCACCTTGAAAGTGCCAAAAGTAGATAACAGTACTTATTAAAGTAGAAGACTAAAAAATTAGAGCATCCTTATACGCTATGGGACACAACAACCGTTAGGAGAAAATGTGAATAACTTCTTATATGAGGTGATTTGCAGGCACTAATAATACGTAAATAAATAAAACTATCTTACAATCAGTTAAAAGCTGACAAACCTTAAATCCTATGTTTAGCAACAACAACCGCAACACAAGAAGCGAGAGCAAAACAGTAATGCCTACTTCCAATGTAAACATTATTGGTAGTGGTACTTCTATTCAGGGAGATATCGTATGCGAAGGGGACATTCGTATTGACGGCCAGGTAAACGGTCTGGTTTCTACAAAAGCTAAGATTGTCGTAGGACCAGAAGGTGAAATCACCGGTGATCTCATTTGTAACAGTGCAGACATTCTCGGAAAGGTAACAGGTATCGTCAAGGTAGAAGACCTGCTGTTCCTGAAAGGTAATGCACTTGTAAAAGGAGATTTATACACTGCCCATTTTGAAATGGAACCAACTGCTAAGTTCAATGGCCGTTGCTATATGGAGCCAGAAGACGTAGCAGCAGTAGCTAACCAGAAAGAAAAGCATGGAAAATCCGTTGTCACAGAAAAAGCTTCCGAAAAAGCTCCCGAAAAAGCCTAATCAACTCTATCGGTATGCTGGACTTGCATTTCAGATGATGGCCTCCCTTGGATTGGCCGTATTTGCCGGTTATAAACTTGACCAGCGAACGGGATGGCGTATTCCTGTTTTCATGATCATTTTTTCTTTACTGGCATTAGCGGTAATTTTGTGGCAAATCATCAAAGATACCCGCAGGAATGACTGACAGGTTTTATTATAGGCTCATAGGCCTCTTTATCATATTGAATGGCGCGCTTATTTATTTAAATGCCCGGTTGCTGGAAATAGGGTTACATATAAATGTACTACTCATTGGCAACCTGGCGTTAGCCGCTATTACCGGACTTTCTTACAGCATGAATCGCAAAGGCATTACATCTGCCGACAACAATGCATTCGTGCGCAGGGTGTATGCTTCTACTCTTAGCAAAATGATGCTATGCCTGGTGGGTATTACAGTTTATGTAGTACTAAACCGTGCTCATACCAGCAAAGAGACTATTTTCATACTCATGTTCCTGTATGTGGTGTATACGGTCATAGAGACCTTAAGCCTGCAACAGCTGACGAAAAGGAAAAAGTAAGCGGTCGTGAAGCACGAACATCCCCTGCAAGCATTATCGGCTTACCTGCCCGAGGGAACCTTTGAGCAGGTGCTGACTTATATCCAGGAATTTAAGGTACACCTGACTATTACCCGCGAAAGGGCCAGTATACTGGGTGACTACCGGCATCCCGATTCCCGGGGCGGGCACCGCATCAGTATCAACGGCAACCTGAATAAGTACGCATTTCTTATTACTTTATTGCATGAAATGGCACACCTGACTACCTTCAATTTGTACGGTAACCGGGTGTCTTCGCATGGAAAGGAGTGGAAGCACCAGTTTTCAAATATTCTCAGACAGTTTGTGGGAAAAGGGTATCTGCCACCTGATGTGGAGGGAGCCCTGAGGCAGAGTATACAGAATCCTGCTGCCAGCTCGTGTGCGGATGATGACTTAATGCGGGTGCTGACCAGGTATGATCGCCGGAAGGAGAATCATTACCTGGTGGAGCAGTTGCCGCTGGATCAATTGTTCAAAACAAAGGATGGAAGGATATTCCGAAAAGGTGAAAAAGTCAGAAAGCGCTATCGTTGTGAAGAAGTAGCGACTAAAAGAATGTATTTGTTCAGCCCTGTTTATGAGGTGGAGATCATCGCTGCTTAGCGTACCACCATCATCCTGTTTTCATACTCTCTTTCTCTTTTTTCAATTGTCTCTTTTCTGTGAATGATGAACGCATGTTCATGTGCCTCCAGCAGATCATCGTATGGTCCGCGGGGAGAGATGAGTTTTACAAATACCGGTGCTGTTTCGATGGTGATGAACAGTAAGGTGATAAACCAGTTCGCCCACCTGACAGGGATACTCCTTTCTGTGAGATGACCAAGTGCATCCAGCTGAGAAGCGAGACCATCGATGTGTGTGCGGTCCAGTTGTGCTACTGTTGCTTTGAAAGTAGAATCGATACCTGCCAGTTCCTGTCTTTTGCTGGCAATGAGCGCGCCGTTTTCTGCGGTGATCTTTTGCAGTGCCATGCCTGCGCTGTCAGCATCTGCTTTCTTGGCTTTGTAGATAGGACCAAGGTTTTTAACACGTGAGCCACCGGTACCATCTGCTTCTTCCTGGGCAATTTTTTGCAGGGTATCTCTGCGGAGAGCCTGTGTTTGAATGCTGTGTTCCAGAAGAGCGATTTCCCCATTCAGCTCAGTCATGCGTTGTTTGTAGCGGGCAAGCACATTGTCCTCCTGGGTTTTGAACACCTGTTGTTCCATGACGATGAGTTCCTGCCTGATTTCCTTGCCAAAGACCTGTAGCTCCAGTGGTTTTGAAATCACGATCGCGATTAAGATAGCCAATACGATACGGGGTAATGCCATTAAAAACTCACTGCTGAATTTGTTACGCTTTTTCATACCCGATACGATGTACCTGTCTAAGTTAAAGATCATCAGGCCCCAGATCAGTCCGAACAATAGGGTAGACCAAAGCTGACCGAATACACTCCATAGTGCATAGCCTCCGGAGAAGGCCGCCAGCAAACCCGTAAAGAAAATAGTTGCCCCAATGCCTCCGTATTTGTTGGTTTCCGTAGGTGCACGCCGAAGTAAAGGCACGTGTGCACCGGAGCAGAACAGGAAGAAATCGCCAATGCGTTTCATTGTTTTGACTGAATTTAATAGGTAATAAAAGATGTACACCTGCGGGTTTTCAGGTAGTATGAGGATGGATAATGAAGGTAGGGAATTTTTGGGAAGGTAAATTGGAAATGTGATGGGGGTTGGCAAAAATGTGATCAGGTGGAGTAAGGAGAGTGATTACCGGGAGTGTTAGGGCTCCCCCACGCGACCATGCTATCAAATTTAAAGTTCGTCCCTTCAGGACGAGCTTTAAATTTGGAATGACCAAATAGCAATAGTCTATAGCGAAGAAAGCCCCAGGTTTTCACCCGGGGCTTTCTTCGCTATTGCTATTTAGTCATTATAAATTATTAACTCACCGCCTTATTCACCAGCGCAGCAGCTTCGCTCAGCAAAATAGCTGACTGTACAGTCAAACCACTTTCTTCAATCAGTTTCTTCGCTTCTTCAGCGTTAGTACCCTGTAAACGTACAATGATAGGAACTGTGATGTTACCAATTGATTTGTACGCATCGATTACACCCTGTGCAACACGATCACAACGAACGATACCACCGAAGATATTGATCAGGATTGCTTTTACCTTAGGATCTTTCAGAATGATACGGAAACCAGCTTCTACAGTTGTTGCATTTGCAGTACCCCCTACGTCCAGGAAGTTTGCAGGCTCACCACCACTCAGCTTGATCATATCCATAGTCGCCATAGCCAGACCAGCACCATTCACCATACAACCTACGTTACCATCCAGTTTCACGAAGTTCAGGTTGTACTTACCTGCTTCAACTTCTGTAGGATCTTCTTCAGAAATATCACGCAGTGCTTCCAGATCAGCATGACGCATCAGTGCGTTGTCATCCAGGCCTAATTTACAGTCAACAGCAATGATCTTTTCATCGCTGGTTTTGAACAGTGGGTTGATTTCCAGCATAGCTGCATCCAGACCTACGTACGCATTGTACAGGTTGGTTACAAACTTCACCATATTTTTGAAAGCTTCACCGCTCAGACCGAAGTTGAAAGCGATTTTTCTAGCCTGGAAAGGCTGCAGGGTAGTGTTTGGCTCAACCAGTTCCTTAAAGATCTTCTCAGGAGTTTTGTGAGCAACCTCTTCGATGTCCATACCACCTTCTGTGGAGTACATGATCACGTTCTTACCTTTTGCACGATCCAGCAGGATAGAGAGGTATAATTCTTTAATTGGGTTAGGACCAGGATAATAAACGTCCTGCGCCACCAATACTTTATTTACCAGTTTGCCGGCCTCTCCGGTCTGGATGGTTACCAGGGTGCCGCCAAGGATATTTCCGGCAATTGTTTTTACGTCTTCCGCATTTTTACCAACAGCAACACCACGCTGGTCTTTACCACGAATGGTTCCTTTACCGCGTCCACCGGCATGTATCTGTGCCTTCACCACTGCAAACTCATTACCATACTGTACCTTCAATTGTTTGTACGCTTCAGCCGCCGCTTCCGGAGTATCAACCGGAATCCCTTCCTGTACCGGAACATTGTATTTCTTCAACAGTTCTTTAGCCTGGTATTCATGTAAGTTCATCTGATAAAAATTTGCCGCTAAAATAGGGCATTATGATTTAAATATAAAACCCTAGCGTTTTGTGAATTTAAAAATAACTTTGCGCAACCCTGTCGAAAAGGTAACCATCAGCATAAAACACCACAGAGGGCCTGACAGCCGTTTCTGACTACCGTCAGCCGATTGTGTGCGAATCATTGGATATCATACAGTTAATCACTATGTGGCCCGGTTTCAAAATGATCGTAACCTTTTAAAAAACATGACAGGGATCAGCACCATAAAACTATAATTATTTTCAAAAAATGAGTGATCTGTTACAACAAATAGCTGCTGCTTCGGACTATATTAAGAAAATATGGTCCCTGACACCTGAGGTAGGTATTATTTTGGGAAGTGGATTGGGTAACCTGGCAGGCGAAATTTCGGAAGCCATCGAAATTCCTTACGAATCGATTCCACATTTCCCTGTTTCGACAGTCGAAGGGCATCGTGGCCGCCTGGTTTTAGGCAAAATGAATGGTCGTCCTGTGGTAGCTATGGCAGGTCGTTTTCATTATTACGAAGGTTTTTCGATGCAGCAGGTGACCTTTCCGGTAAGGGTTTTCAAGGCACTGGGGGTGCATACCCTGCTGGTATCCAATGCCGCTGGTGGTATGAACCATGCTTTCAAAGTGGGTGACCTCATGATTATCCGTGATCATATCAACCTGCAGCCGGAACATCCCCTGCGTGGCCCAAATATTGCTGAATTAGGTCCAAGGTTCCCTGATATGAGCGAGCCATATTCCAAAGCGTTGATCGCCAAGGCAAAGGAAATTGCTGCAAACAATAACATTCCTGTTCACACAGGTGTATACGTTGGTGTACAAGGCCCTACCTTTGAAACCAGGGCTGAATATCAATATATGCACAAAATCGGAGGCGATGCTGTAGGTATGAGCACCGTACCCGAAGTGATCGTGGCCATGCACAGTGGTATGAAGGTATTTGCCATGAGCGTGATCACTGATATTGGTATCCGGGAAGAGGAAAATGTGATCACTCACGAAGAAGTGCTGGAAGCAGCGAATGCAGCAGAGCCGAAATTAACACTTATTTTCAGGGAACTGATCAGCGTGTTATAAGGTTTTACATAAATTGCACACTTTCAGCTAGCACAAAAAGAAGCAGGAAACAAAACATAGAATGCGGTCATTAATTATTACGTTTTTATTGTTGGTCATAATGTCGCAGGTAAAGGCGCAATCCTCCAGCCGTTTCAGTAACCTGGGCAGCGGTGGTAGTTCCTCCAAGACGACAAAGGATTCCGGCTCTACTCATCAGGTACCGGACACACTGACCATCACTTACCGGAGATTGGGAGAACCTACTGATTATAAAATAGACTCCTCGATTTCCGATTTCAATGGCCCTTTTCTGAGAGTGCCCGCGAACTACATCTACCTGGGTAACAATGGCTCTCCGGCACGCCCGGTAGCTTTCACTCCCCGTATGACGGCAGGTTTCGACGCAGGTTTTCATAGCTTTGATGCCTACGGGTTCAATCACGATAACGCCAGGATCTACTATTCGAACCGTCCGTATACGGAACTGAATTATATGATTGGTAGTCAGCAGGAACAACAGCTGGGCGTACTGCATACCCAGAACCGGACCGACAAGTTCAATTTCGGATTTGAGTACCAGAAGGTCTATGCCCCTGGCTTCTTCCGCGCTCAGACCACGAATCATAACATTTACCGCCTGACTGGACGATACAACTCTAAGGATAAGCGGTACAATGCCACCCTTAGCTACTTCTACAACAAATATGCGAATGGTGAGAACGGTGGTATCAGGAACGATGACGACCTGGATAATCCCCGCTATAGCCAGCGTAAAACCATCGACGTAAACCTGGGTAACGATGCCAGCACTACCAGCAGTCTTTTTAACTCCACCATCCCGGTAAAGAGTTCGATCGACCAGGCAGGCTTCCTCTTCATGCAGTCCTACGACTGGGGAAAAGGGGATACGATCCATGTGAACGATACGACGGATGTATATAAATTCGATCCGGTATTCAGGGTGCAATACACATTCAAACTGAATACAGACCAGATAGCATACCTGGATCCAACACCGGATACGTTCTTCTATACCACGCATTATAACTGGGCATATTCCGGCGATACTATCAAGGCACAGCACAATTTTAAAACGGTCTCCAACGACATTTCGCTGGTGCAGTTCCCTATCAGGGGTAACCAGGCACACTTTATCACAGCAGGAGCGAGGATTGAAAATACCACTGGTACCTTCCTGGATGCGGATATCAAGTTTAGCAACCTGGCCCTGCACGGGGAATACCGCAATAAGACCCGGAACCAGAAATGGGACTTCCAGGCCATAGGTGAATTGTATATGGCGGGTCAGAACAGCGGGGATTATAGTGTGAGTGGTATGCTGAGCAGGTACCTGAATCCTACCTTAGGAAATGTAAGAGTAGCGTTTTCGAATGTGAACAGGGAACCGTCGTATGTGTACAAGTACTTTGCAAGTAACTACGATAGCTGGTATAACAATTCGCTGGCAAAGGAGAATATTTCCAAAATACAGTTCACTGCGGACAATCCGAAGCTGAAGTATAACCTGACCGTGAATTACTACATCATAGGCAACTACACCTATATGAGTAATTACTATACGAGTGCACAGGCAGAGGCGATATTCAATATGCTGGAAATCATGTTCAGTAAAAAGTTCACCTGGAAACACTGGAACTGGTATGCAGATTTCACCTTCCAGCAGGTGCATGGTACGGCACCGGTGAATATTCCAACATTTTGGACCCGTCACCGTATTGCCTACGAAAACCGGCTGTTTAACAACCTGAACCTGATGGTAGGAGTGGAAGCGAAATACATGACATCTTACTATGCAGACGATTATTCTCCGGTAGTCGGTCAATTTGTGTATCAGACTACCCAAAAAGTTCAATATCATGCACCGGACCTGGCTGCTTTCCTGCATTTCCGGATTAAATCATTCAATGCATTTGTCAGAACAGAGAACCTGAATACGTTTTTTGCAACAAATAATTTCGCCGGGCCGCATTATCCTTACAATAACTTCCAATTCAGACTGGGATTACGTTGGTGGTTCGTTAACTAAAATTAGTAGTAATGTAATGAATTGATAATTAATATATTACTAGGATAAGGGCCTAAACCGTTTTAGCGTGTTTAGGCCCCTTTTTTTTGTATCACTGTGATCATCTGGCGTAAACTTTGTTTACCTTAATAGTAAAATGAAGAGATTATGAAGGCATTTACCGTAGTTTACAACAGAAACAGATATTCCGTTCAGCCCATTAATGGTCATTCTCCACGCTTTAAGGTGAATCTGAATGGTAGTGATGTATATTTTGAACACGATCTCGATGGCCATGTACGTGCAGAAGCTACTAAAGTAGCCAGTATGTCTCTGTTATTAGCTATCGCCGATCAGATCGAAGAGAACCACGAAGAGAAATAGGTATTGCCACCATTAGAAGATGAATCCTGACCCTTTGCCCCATACCATCTCCAGTGAAATAATTGATCCTTGATTTCCGCGTAAACTTGTTATTGACTTTTTTTAAAAGCAGTAATGTGATAACCTTGTCATTTGTACAAGGTTTGTCGCTACACTATTTGCTTTTAGATCCTTGTTTGATTTTTAGTCCAATATCAAACAAGGATTTTATTTTAAAGTAATACCTTTGCAACGAAGTTCGAATTCATTTTTTGAGTGCAAAAAAGAAGAAAGGATGAAAATAGTCGTATCAATATTGAAATTCATACAGTCTTTGTTCGTGAAGAAGAACTGTTGCAAATAAATCAGCATTTTTTAAATTAACCCTGAAATATGTTAGCATTAATTTTGTAGTATTATTACGACCCCGGCAATATCTTCTATGAAAATATTTTCAAATACGTACCTTTAATTAATCGTTTCAAACGCCAATGAAGTATAAGTTTGTAAGGGACATCGTGCTATGTCTTGTAGCATCGTTTGCATTGTTCTCCTGTCATCAGAAACGGGAACTCCGGAAAAGAGAAATAGTGAGGGACGTAAAACAACTGGGTGAGGTGATTCCGGAACAAATAGGTGAGCGACTCAGCTACACGGCTGATAACAAAGCCCTTGAGGATAAAGTACCGGTACACAGCGTACCTGCGTTACAGTACTTTTATGAGCTCGCAGCCAATCAGGCCAAATGGTCTGTAGACGGACAATTGCTGCCGGCTGCAGATTCAATGTTGTATTTCATCGACCACGCTGACGAAGTCGGTTTACCTGCAGGTATCTATCACCGTAGTGCACTGGATTCTGCTATGCAGCAACTCCATGCTGCCACCGGTTCAGACAGGGACGCCGCGTTGCTCGCGGAAGTAGACGTCATGATGACGGATGCATTTATGAAAATGGCTACCCATCTCCGTTATGGTATTGCTCCGCGTGACAGCATCACGCTTCGTCCTGATTCAGTAATGACAGATACCACACTGGTACAGCTGCTCACCACTGCGTTAAAAGACAACAACATCTCCGGCACCTTTCATCAGCTGGAACCAGCTTACGCAGGTTATCATTCTTTGAAAGCCGCCTTGCTGAATTTCAAAGCAAAGTATCAGTCCTTACATTGGGATTCACTGCCTACTGCCTACGTAGATACACCGGCGTTCAAACAACTGGTGTTGAACCGGCTGGTACAGACAGGACATGTGGATACTGCCAATGGACATGGTGCAGATACTGCTTTACTGAGAGAAGGAGTGAAAGCTTTCCAACATGAATTTAATTTATTTGAAGATGGACAGGCAGGTAAGAAAACCGTCCAGGTTATGAATAAATCATTTCATGACTGGATGATACAGGCTGCTGTAAACCTGGATCGCTGGCGCAAATGGCCGGATTCATTACCGCACCGCTACATCTTTGTAAATATACCGGGTTACCATATGATGGTGTGGGATAGTGGTCAGGTGATCCTCGACTCCCGTGTGATCGTAGGTGCGCCCCGTACCCGTACACCACTCCTGAATTCAAGGTTGTCGAACTTTGTAATGTATCCTTACTGGCGTGTACCGTTCAGTATTTCTATCAAAGAAATGCTGCCTGCTATCCAGAAAGATC
>Ga0316604_10003877_pt1 | contig 10244 bp, 8 predicted proteins | sample OWC_soil_day20_C_FD_207650 | JGI IMG/M metagenome (GOLD analysis project Ga0316604, IMG submission 207650) | Wetland soil microbial communities from Old Woman Creek delta, Ohio, United States - OWC_soil_day20_CT | ecosystem: Environmental > Terrestrial > Soil > Wetlands | place: USA: Ohio...
TCCGGCAAGGTCAGTCAGGCAGAGGTTGCTGAAAAAGAAAAAAGCTATCAAGAAGCCAGGACTAATTTACAAAGCTTCTTAACCAAGTTTCATATTGCCGATTAATTTAGCCTGAAGGAGCGTAGAAAATGAAAAGAAAACCAATAGTTGTTTTAATGGGGATACTTTTCTTATTGGTAGTGAGCGTTACTAACACGGGTATGGCAATGGATAATTCAGATAATCCCATTGATCAGGCATTTGACAAGGATTTTATTCAGGCGATGGCTACACCAGAGCTGAATTACGTAGCGGAAAAGTATATGCAAGCCTGGAAAGCGGAAATGAACAATGCCGCTGCGGTCATTAAGCAGCAATATCAGTTTGAGGAGGATAAAGCCCGTATTGATACTTATACAGCGGCTTATGAGCAGGTTGCTGCAGCAGCCGGTTCTGTGGCCTGGCTCAACTGGTCTGATACGAATGCGGAGCCTAAGCACAGAAACTTTGGTACAGGCGCCGCAAGTGCAAGTTTATCAGCAAAAGCCAATATTTATAAGCAAGCAACAGTTAACTTGATCAACATGTATCAAGGCCAGACCGGGGATAATCTGAGCGAAAAGAACACATATATCTATGCTTATTCGGGTAACGGTGCTGAATTGGCTAAAATCAGAAAACAACATCATAATTGAACCGTACGGTTAGGAAAGTAACAGAAGAACGTATTAACGAAATTTTGGGGTGGGTTAATAGGTAATGAAAAAGTATATATGGATGATAAGTAAACTGGTAATGAGCTTATTTATCCTTGCGGCAGTCTCTATTACTGCTTTGCCGCAGGCGGAGGCATTCAAACTTACAGTCACAAATAACTATGATAAAGCCAAGTCTTTTTCCATTCTATATCATGAGGATAGTACGAACAAATGGATATGCAGAGGCTGGTACAATGTGCCGGCCAATACGACTAAAGACTATAATTTTTCCGGTTCAACAAGCCCTGCGTATGCGTATCTATATAGTACAGTATGGACAGGCGACGGTGAGGATGATGCTGTTCGCCGCACGGTAATTAGTGATAAGTTTCGCTATTATGATGGTGAGTCATGTCCTGCGGGTTCCAATCGTCATACCGTAAAATTTTCTAAGTTCGCTATGTGCGTTAACGGCGCTCACTTACTATGGGGAGAGCCGAACCAAGCTGCCAGGCAAACGGCAACCCCAGGCAACAACAGTCAACTCGCAGGCATTAGCGCGAATGAGCTGCTAGGGATTGAATTGCTAAATAATGACCGGGAAAAACAAGGACTGCCGCGGCTGATTGCTGATCCAAATTTGACGAAGGTGGCACGGGAGCATGCTGCCGATATGGTTGTGCAGCATTATTTTAATCATACTAATCTACAGGGACAGTCGCCTTTTGACCGTCTCACGGCGAATGGAATTACATACCGGTCAGCCGGTGAAAATATTGCCTACAATTATTCTGTTGAGAAATTGGAAGAGGCTTGGATGAATAGCCCGGGACACCGTGCCAATATTCTTAATACCAGCTACACCCATGTCGGCTTAGGTCTATATCCCGGAGAAAATGGTTCTCTGTATGGGGTGCAAGTATTTGCTAGTTATTAAAAGAAGGGTGGATAGCTATGAACAGAAAATGGATGATTACCGTTGTATTATGTTTGCTCCTTGTAGGTGTGATGGGGAGCACGGCTTATGCTAATAATCTGGATTGGAAAACGACAAATATAAACGTTGAAAATGGTTTGCTCTATATTGAAGGATATTTTACTAACAATCGAGCCGACAAGGTTGTTAACAGAATAAACTGGTTCCAGCCTAACTTAACTTTTACGCTGATTGATGGCAATGTTATAACCCTAACTGAAAAAGATACTGTGCCCAAAGAAGTCTGGATTGAACCCGGGTGTACCTACAATGTGGTATTTACCATAAGCCCGCCGGGAGATGTTTGGAAAAGCTGGAAGGCCAAAGAGGTATACAATTATAATTCTGTAAAGATTCAGGGATAAGTTAGATGTAGTTTTTAGGTAGGTTTAATTAGGGTTAAAAGGCCGCTCACTGTGAAAATATAGGCTTGCTATCTTCGGACACCGAAGGGTAGCAAGCCTATATTTTATTATTTATCAATTTGATAAACGGTAGGCGTGATACAAAAAAAACGAAAACCGAAAAGCGCGCTTTTTTCATACCGAACGGCGATAGCAAGGTTTCACCACGATGTATTATCAAAATGATAAATTTATCATTTTGATAAATAAAAATCGGACAATTCCAGTGAATAATAGACAGATTTTTTAAGAATATAAAGAAAAGAAAATAGTTGAAGTCAAATTTCGCTAGATTTATGCCATATGTAAGGAACCGTGAGCCAATTGCACAATAATTTCTTTAGATAACAAAACCTGGCATGATTTTTGCTTAAATAATTAGTGACGGAAACCATAAAAACCAGAAGTGAGGTACTAGCAATGGACCAGAAAATTAAATGGGTTAAAAATCAAATGATGGAAAACCAAGAAAAGGTCGCGATTGATTTTCTGAGTTGTCAGGAAATTGGCAAGGTGAGGCAATTTCATAAAAGTTTCCCAGAATACAGCACAACCCCACTGTGGCAACTGAATGAACTGGCTGGTTACTTGGGCGTAGCGGGTGTGTATGTAAAAGATGAATCCTATCGTTTTGGCTTAAATGCCTTCAAGGTACTGGGTGGTTCTTTTGCAATGGCCAAGTACTTAGCGCAGCGCCTGGGGAAAGAGATCAGTGAGCTGGACTATGCACGGTTGACATCGGCGGAATTTCGCCAACAACTGGGAGAAATCACTTTTACTACAGCTACTGATGGTAATCATGGCCGGGGAGTTGCCTGGACAGCCAACCGTTTAAAGCAAAAAGCTGTGATATATATGCCAAAGGGCTCTTCGCTTACCCGGCTGGAAAATATCAGGGCTGAAGGTGCCGAGGCTTCGATAACAGATCTGAACTATGATGATGCGGTACGCCTGGCAACAGAAAATGCTAAAAAATATGGCTGGGCGGTTGTTCAGGATACCGCCTGGGAGGGCTATGAAGAGATTCCTGCCTGGATTATGCAGGGGTATGGCACCATGGCCTTGGAAGCTTTGGAACAAATGCAGGCCACAGGCGTGGAAAAACCAACCCATGTGTTTGTTCAGGCCGGGGTAGGGTCGTTAGCCGGTGCGGTGCAGGGCTTTTTTGCTTCAGCCTGCAAAGGTGGTCGTCCCATAACAGTGATTGTAGAATCCGATCAGGCCGATTGTTTATATAAAGCGGCCTTGGCTAATGACGGTAAGCCAAGAATTGTTAGCGGAGATTTAACCACTATTATGGCTGGGTTAGCCTGTGGTGAGCCTAATACAATTGCCTGGAATGTGCTTAGGGATTACAGCTATATGTTTGCTTCCTGTCCTGACTGGGTGGCAGCAAAGGGAATGCGGCTACTAGGTAATCCGTTAGGCAAAGATGCCAGAGTGATTTCCGGTGAATCGGGAGCTGTTACTGCTGGGCTGGTGGCAGAGCTTATGACTAACCCGGATATGGCGGCAGCCAAAGCTAAACTAGGGTTAAATGAAAATTCAAGAGTCCTCCTGTTCAGCACCGAAGGCGATACCGACCCAGTGAAATATCGCAGTATTACCTGGAATGGCGAATATCCTGTTCCAGCTAGATAAGACCTCCCTCTCCTTCCAAATGACAGGGAGGATAAAATATAAGCAAACAAGTGAAAGGGGCCTAATATTTTGAAAATAAAATTTGAACAAATAGTGGAACTTGCCAAAAAGTATGAACCCGAAATTAGTAAATTTTTACGTGATATGATTGCTATTCCCAGCGAAAGCTGCCAGGAAGAAAAAGTCGTTTTGCGGATAAAAGAAGAAATGGAAAAAGTAGGCTTTGATAAAGTGGAAATTGACCCGATGGGCAATATCCTCGGCTACATCGGTCATGGTAAGCATCTTATCGCTATGGATGCTCATATCGATACAGTAGGGATTGGCAACCCGGAAAACTGGAAGTATGATCCTTATAAAGGATATGAAGATGAAGAAATCATCATTGGCCGGGGTGCCAGCGACCAGGAAGGCGGTATGGCTTCCATGGTATATGCCGGAAAAATCATCAAAGAACTTGGCTTGGAAGACGACTATACCCTGGTGGTGGTTGGTTCAGTACAGGAAGAAGACTGTGACGGCCTTTGCTGGCAGTATATTATCCAGGAAGATAAGCTGCGTCCTGAATTTGTGATAAGCACCGAACCAACAGATGGCAAAATCTACCGGGGACAACGCGGCCGGATGGAAATCCAGGTAAAAACAACCGGGGTAAGCTGCCATGGGTCAGCACCGGAACGGGGTGATAATGCTATCTATAAAATGGGTCCTATTTTAAGTGATTTAAAAGCATTACATGAAAATTTAATTGATGATGGCTTTCTGGGAAAAGGCAGCCTGACAGTTTCGGAAATCTTCCACACCTCGCCTTCGCGCTGTGCCGTAGCCGATAGCTGCCGGATTTCCATTGACAGGCGGTTAACAGCCGGCGAAACCGGCGAATATGCTTTGCAGCAGATTAAAAATCTGCCTTCCGTAAAAGCCGCTAATGCTGAAGTAAGCATGTACACCTATGAGAGACCGGCTTATACTGGTTTAGTCTATCCGACTGAATGCTATTTCCCGACTTGGCTTATCGAAAATGAGCATCCTATATGCCATACCTTAGTGGATAGCTATAAAGGTTTATTCAAAAAAGATCCCGAAGTCGACAAGTGGACCTTCTCCACTAACGGTGTTTCCATTATGGGGCGTTTTGGTATTCCTTGTATCGGTTTTGGTCCCGGTCACGAAGATCAAGCTCATGCGCCTAACGAACGCACCTGGAAAAAGGAGCTGGTAGACTGTGCGGCCATGTATGCGGCTATTCCGCTGATGTATATTAACGAATATGCAGACAAAATGACTGAGCGCACGGAAAATTTAGTATAGTAACTTGGTCATCTGGATAAAAAATGAAAATATTGGGGGAAATGACAATGCAAACTATTTTTAGAGGAAGACATTTTATTAATCTGGAAGATTTCACTAAAGAAGAAGTAGATACCATGCTGGAAGTCTCGTTAGATCTAAAGAAAAAATTTGCCATGGGAACGCCAACCCCCTATTTATTACATCAATCCATGTTTCTTATGTTCTTTGAACAATCTACCCGTACCAGAAATTCGATGGAAGCCGGTTTTGCCCAATTAGGCGGCCATGCTGGATTTCTGGATTCCAGCAGTATGCAAATTGCTCATGGCGAAAGTGCCAAAGACACAGCTATCATCCTGTCCCGCTTCGGTCATGCCATTGCCTGCCGGTACTGCAACTGGGGTTACGGCAATAAATACCTTACCGAAATGGCTAAATGGTCTACAAAGCCCATCATGAACCTGCAATGCGACCTCTATCATCCGTTCCAGGCTTTGGCTGACCTCATGACCATGAAAGAAAAAATTGGCGACTTAAAACGGGTAAAAGTATCTATCATCTGGGCTTATGCCGAAAGCCACAAAAAACCGATATCTGTACCTGTATCGCAAGTTTTGCTTTTCCCTCGCTATGGTATGGACGTCGTGCTGGCGCATCCCAAAGGCTGGGAACTGCCTGATTGGGTGATTGCCCAGGCTAAAGCCAATGCAGTAAAATATGGCGGCAGTGTTACTGTTACCGATAACGAAGCTGAGGCCTACGAAGGCGCGCATATCGTTATTCCGAAAAACTGGGGCAACTGGGTAACCGACCAAACCGGCGTGGCTGCTTCCGGTGCGGTCGCGGTAGTGGATGACAAACTAAAAGCTCAAAAATCCTGGAAGTGTACGGAAGCTAAAATGGCTACAGCCGATAAAAACGTGCTGTATATGCATGCATTGCCGGCTGACCGTAACAACGAAGTCGAGGATTCCGTTATCGATGGACCGCATTCTGTCGTATATGATGAAGCTGAAAATCGTTTGCATACAGCCAAAGCCGTTATGACATTATTAATGGGTGGCAGATAAGCATGGCCAAGTTAGCTGTTATCGCCATTGGGGGCAACTCCTTAATTCGAGATAACATGCGTCAGACGGTAGAAGACCAATATGATGCTGTCTGTGAGACTGCTAAGCACATTGTTGGCATGATCGAACAAGGTTATGATGTCATTATTACGCATGGCAATGGACCACAGGTAGGCTTTATTCTGAGAAGATCAGAAATTGCCTGTGAAACAGCCGGTATGCATAGTGTGCCCCTGGTAGTTTGTGGTGCCGATACCCAAGGCGCCATCGGCTATCAGATTCAGCAAGCTATGGATAATGAGTTTAAGAAAAGAGGCCTGGACAAATCAGCCATTACTCTGGTTACGCAGGTAGTGGTGGACGCCAGTGACCCGGCTTTTACAAGACCGACAAAACCTATTGGCTCTTTCTTCTCTCAGGAGCAGGCGGAAAAAATTCAAAAGAATAATCCCGACTGGGTGATGGTCAGCGACTCCGGGCGGGGGTACCGCCGGGTAGTCGCTTCGCCGCAGCCGCAGGAGATTGTGGAGAAAGATGTTATTAGTAAATTAGTGCGGGAAGGCTACTGCATGATTGCTGTGGGTGGCGGTGGTATTCCGGTTATCCGGCAGGAGGATGGCAGTTTTAAAGGTGTGGATGCCGTTATTGACAAAGACTTTGCTTCCAGCCTGTTGGCCGTGCAAGTTCAAGCCGATGAATTGATTATTTCCACAGGCGTGCCCAAAGTTTATTTGAATTATGGTAACCCTGACGAGCAAGCGTTAGATAAGGTGACGCTTGCTGAACTAAAAGAATATGTAAAACAAAATCACTTTGCGCCTGGCAGCATGTTGCCTAAAATTCAGGCAGTGATCAGCTTCCTGGAAAATGGCGGAAGCAAGGCGATTATCACTAATCCTGAGTCTCTGGAAGAGGCGATAGCCGGAAAAACCGGAACACATGTGTATCGGTAACAGACGACAGAGATGCTCCCGGCAGGGAGTATCTCTGCCGATTTTCCAAGACCCTGTTCAGTATCGGTGAGGCATTGAGCGTGTTTTCATCAATGGTAGCGAGTGGTGGAGAAAGGTCAATATCATAAAATGCTGACAGGATAAGTACTTCGCAAAATCAGAGTAACAAAAAAATTGCGAATATTTAAAAGAGGTGCAAAATATGGAAAAGGAAGTAGCTCCAGTTGATGAAATGCTGCCTAAAGGCCAGTTATTTACCTATGGACTACAGCATGTTATGGCTATGTATGCCGGTGCGGTGGCAGTACCGCTTATTATTGCAAATGCATTAGGCCTGCCGCGTGAGCAAGTGATATACCTCATTCAATGCGATTTACTAGTGGGTGGGGTTGCCACCCTGATTCAGGCACTGGGCTTTATGAATATGGGGGTAAAAGCTCCGATTATGCAGGGCGTATCGTTTGCTGCTGTTGCGCCGATGATTTTGGTGGGTAAAACGCATGGATTACCTGGAATCTTTGGCGCTACTATTGCCGCCGGGGTGATTGGTTATCTTTTGAGTCCTGTTTTCAGTAAACTCATCCGCTTTTTTCCAAAAGTAGTAACAGGGACGATCATTACGTTAATTGGTGTGTCACTTTTGCCTGTAGCTGTGCGCTGGGCAGGAGGTGGGAACCCGGCTGCAGCGAGTTTTGCTGATTTGCAAAGTATTGGCGTGGCCTTTACTGTACTAACCATTATTATTGTTCTATACCGTATGCTCAAAGGTTTTTGGAGTAATATTGCCGTACTGATTGGGCTGGTGATAGGTACATTGATTGCCATTCCGCTCGGCATGACTAATTTTTCACAAGTAGCTACAGCAGACTGGTTTTCCGTTGTTACTCCGCTGACTTTTGGTATGCCGATATTTGACGGTTCTTCTATCTTTGCTATGACACTGGCGTTTCTGGTTATCATGACCGAAACCACCGGTGATATTATCGCCATAGGCGAGATTGTAGGTAAACCGGTGAGTCGCGATGATTTGGCCAAAGGGCTTAGAGCTGATTCATTTTCTACTTTGCTTGGTGGTATCATGAACACCTTCCCCCACTCGGCTTTTGCTCAAAACATCGGTCTATTGACCTTGTCTGGCATCAAAAGTCGTTATGTGGTAGTTGCTGCCGGTATTATTTTGGCCTCTCTCGGCTTATTTCCCAAAGCAGCCGCTGTAGTTGCGGCCATTCCTAATCCGGTGCTAGGTGGTGCAGGTATCGCTATGTTTGGTATGGTAGCCACCAGCGGTATCCGTGCTTTGACAACAGTAGAGTTTGAGGGCAATCAAAATGCGATGATTGTAGCCATTAGTCTTGGGGTTGGTCTTATTCCGCTGGCTGTGCCCGGATTCTACCATAATTTGCCCCAATTCGCTCAGTTAATTCTTCATAGCGGTATTACCGCCGGCAGCATTGTTGCTCTTGTCCTCAATTACTTTTTCAATGAGTATGGGAAAAAGGAAGCTAGCGATATTTGCGAAGAGAATGCCGATTGTCACCAGGCATAACATCCAAACCTTTCCTAAATCAGGAGGGATGAGTGTGTATAATTTCGTACTGAACGGCCAGCAGGTCGATGTTGGTCATGATATAAATCTGCTAGAATATTTAAGAGACTATGCCCGACTTACTTCAGTTAAAAACGGTTGCGCCGAAGGGGCCTGCGGTGCTTGTATGGTGTTGCTGAACGGCAAGGCTACGCGGGCCTGTGTGTTGACAACCGCCAAAATCAGCGGCAAAACAGTGCTGACTGTTGAGGGCTTGTCTAAACAGGAAAAAGACATCTATAGCTGGGCGTTTGCCACAGCAGGTGCTGTACAGTGCGGTTTCTGCATTCCCGGCATGGTTATCAGTGCGAAAGCTTTACTTGAAAAAACCCCTGATCCTACTTGTGATGAAGTGAAAAGAGCGCTGCATGGCAATATCTGCCGCTGTACCGGATATGTTAAAATTGAACAAGCTGTGCTGAAGGCGGCCAAAGCTCTGCGTGAGGGCTTCACGCCGTCAGGTGATAGTACTTATAAAGTAGGCGACAGAATGCCGCGGGTTGATGCTAAAGATAAAACCTTAGGTACTGCCGAATATGTTGATGATATGATTGTAGAAGGAATGCTGTATGCCGCTATCCTCCGCGCACCCAGTGCCCGTGCCTTCATTAAAAAAATTGATACGACAGCTGCTCAGGCACTGCCTGGCGTCGAAGCCGTAATTACTGCTAAAGACATTCCCGGACGCCGTAACCAGGGTCATATTATTCCCGATTGGCCGGCCTTTATCGCCGAAGGGGAAGAAACCCGCTATATCGGCGATGCACTAGCCGCTGTCGCTGCCACAAGCAAAATAATTGCCAAAAAGGCTGTTAAATTAATACAGGTAGATTATGAAGAGTTAACGCCGCTGATTGTGCCCCGCCAAGCGCTGGCGGAGGATGCGCCCCAGCTTCACCCTAAAGGCAATTTATTAGCCAAAACAGTACTTAAACGTGGTAATGTCGAGGAAGCCGTTGCTAAGGCCAAATATGTTGTAACCCAGTGTTATATTACTCCTGCTACTGAGCATGCTTTTCTCGAACCCGAGAGCGCCCTCGCAGTCCCCAATATTGACGGCACTTTAACGGTATACACGGCCAGTCAGAATGTATATGATGATCACCACGCCATCATCTCGCTTCTAGGCGTAGAAGAAACTGAAGTACGCATTATCAGTAAAATGGTGGGCGGTGGCTTTGGCGGCAAAGAAGATCTATCGGTACAACATCATGCCGCTTTGCTTGCCTGGCACACGAAAAAACCGGTGAAAAATACGCTGAACCGCCAGGAAAGTATTAATGTTCATCCTAAGCGTCATGCCATGGAAATGAAATTTATGACCGCCTGTGACGAAAATGGGATCATTACTGCCATGAAAGCTGAACTGATTGCCGATACCGGAGCCTATGCCTCGCTCGGCGGACCGGTATTGCAACGGGCCTGTACCCACGCCGCCGGGCCATACCAAATCGACAATGTGGATATTGTTGGTTTAGGTGTCTATACCAATAATCCGCCAGCCGGGGCTTTCCGGGGTTTCGGTGTAACGCAGTCCTGCTTTCCCATGGAGAATAATATCAACATGCTGGCAGAGAAAGTGGGAATTTCCCAATGGGAGATACGCTGGCGCAATGCCATCGAACCAGGCAAGGTACTGCCCAAC
>Ga0316604_10003878_pt1 | contig 10243 bp, 8 predicted proteins | sample OWC_soil_day20_C_FD_207650 | JGI IMG/M metagenome (GOLD analysis project Ga0316604, IMG submission 207650) | Wetland soil microbial communities from Old Woman Creek delta, Ohio, United States - OWC_soil_day20_CT | ecosystem: Environmental > Terrestrial > Soil > Wetlands | place: USA: Ohio...
ACCGAGTTCTATCATGTCGTCGTCGCCACCACGCTGGCGGGCGTTCCGGTGTTCATCGGCGGCTGCCGGCGCGGCAAGCAGGAGTTGTTCTATGTCCGCGCCAGTCAAACCAAGCCGCTGATGCTCGAGACCGTGCTCATCGAATCGGGTGTCGGCCCCAGCAACGTCTATGTGCTGCACGAAAAGGCGCGCGACATCGTCGTCGCCGCCAACCGCGAGACCGACCAGGCCGCGCTCTACATCGCCACGCCGGTTTCATCGCCGATCAGGGGCAGCGTCGCAATGCCATGCGATGAAGTGCTGCCCCTCAAACAGCTAGCCCCGAATGACCGTTAAGGTCTGTCTGTGAGCCTCGTGTTCGGGGCCTGTGCTTCTATTTCACCGCTTTCCCGTGTGCCTCGGAGGGCGTCAGCGCACAGAGGAAGCTCCGTTTATCGTAACAGTCGGCAACGCTCATTAGTGCAGTCCGTCATCTGCAGGAACTAAAGAAGAGTTGAGTGTCCGTCAAGACAAAGCTTTTCAAAAGAATTTTCCAATTGATCAAGGTAACAGTCAGGTGCATGGTATGCACAAACAAGCTGTGGATTAGGGGTAAACACAGCCTTACCGAAAAAAGTCGCCCGACGTAGTTTTTCCAATATTGCGTCACGTTTTTTTTCGGGAATGAAGGCGGCGGCAGCCGCGACTGCAGCTCCCAAGGCCGCTCCGGCATCCCCTGCCTGTATCACTGGCCGGTTCCAAATGGCGGCTATCCGATTCATTATTCGGGGGCTTGAGCTTGCACCGCCGCAAACAATCATGGGCTCCTGCGCTGTCGCTTTGTTGCAACCTACGATCTTTCGACTATAGCGATAGATCAAGCCAAGCGAGCTATCAACAACGGCCGAGAAATCGCCGGAAAAACTCACCACACCTTGATCCAGTCTTACCGGTTCGGACTTTGGCGACATAGGCGGAAATGATTCCGTGTCGGGATGCCAAAAGCGTAACAGAGCACCCGGGGCAATTTCTGACAAAGCAGATTCGCAAGCTACGTAGTCCTTGACTCCCAAGCCATGCTTTACCCGCAGTTGGTCCCAAGCCAGAGCACCGTTGCTTCGACAAGCAAAGAAAAACGGGCGGCCTAGCCCGTCATACATGGAATTGACCATTCCGGTGACGTCAACCTCTCCTATCGGATTGGGCATCATATAGACAAAACTAGTGCCTAAACTCAGCAGATCACCACTGGCCAGAACCTTGGATTGTGGATTATCGCCCGACCCCACAATGACTCGGCATCGCTCAGACAGTCCGTATTTTTTTTGAAAGTATGCGGCGACCGTGCCGCAAACGGCAAGGGGATGGCTGATGCTAGGCAGCTTGGCGAGCAGTGCGATCGAACCTCCGGGAAGGTCGCTGGCCACAGCTCGCACGACAGCATCGTCCCAGACACGTGCCTGGTAGTTCATCAGTCCTGTACCGCAGGCATTGGCGAAATCGATCGGAACGGTACAATCGCCCGCCAAGAGCGCAGGAATTAGACTGGAGATCTGCATGATATGCCGGGTGGCGGTAAAGGCGTCCGGGTATCGGCAAGCCACCTTGCGGTAGATGTTGGCAGAAAAGCGCAGAGGAATGTCACTGCCAGTACGCTGAATCATTGTCGCCGAACCGCCAACGGCGGCACGGATATGTGCAGCTTCAGTTTCAGTATTCGAGGTTTTCCAAATGGGAGCGCCGCCGTAGGCAAAGCAGTCGGCCAACAACGTTGCCAGGTTTTGAGATACGCTACTCAATTCCTGCAAGCGGGAAAATCCGGTTCTGGCCCGCGCATTCAGGTACACATGACCATGCTGCTGAGCAGACGTGTTTATGGCCACAATGGATGACGTAATAATCCCCGCTGCCTTAAGGTCGCAAAACAACGCGTCAAGGGCTGCGAGAAAGAGCCGGTATGGCTGTTCAGCTTCGCCTGGCTCCCGCGGAGGAATAATCATCGTATCGTGCTCGAAACCCAGTCCGAAAAGTCGTGGATCTTCCCGATAGGCTAGAGAATGACGCCAAAGCAATTCTCCAGTAGCGCTATCGAGCAGAACAGCACTCATGCTTTGAGTGCTGGCGTCAATTCCCAAAACGGTTTTACAAGTCATTCGCATCGTCCACAAATGCTGCATTCAAGACACGGCCAGCGATGACTGCCGCATTCCTGAATGCATTATGCCTGACGCGAAACGCCATTCCAGTTCTGAATATAATCAGAATATTTCCTGAAGCCTGAACAAAAACTAGTGAAGCGAGCGCGTCCAAAGTCATATTCCGTGGCCTAACGCGGCAAGATCGATCTGAGATAGTCCCGGTTCATGGCGCACACGCTCAGGCCATCGCCGCCGTAATGTTCGCAAAGAAAGGCGCTCTTGAATCCGCTAGCCAAAGCCTTCTGAATTGCTGTTCTGTAGTTGATCAGCCCCAAGGCCAGCGAGGTTGGGTAGGAGAGAATAATGTCCTTGGCACTGTCTTCAATTCGCGTGTAATTCTTGACGTGCCAGTACTTAGCGTACGGCACTAGTTTGTCGATCATGCTCAGCCAGTGCTCTACCGGTCGATGCAGTCGAATCATATTGCCAATGTCGGCATTGATGCCAACGCAGGGAATATCGACGTCGGTGATGAACTGCACCGCTTCATCGGCCGTGCCGACGTAAGTGTCTTCGTACATTTCTATGGAAATCTCGATACCGGCTTCTTCCGCATGCTTGCCGAGTTCCCGCATCCGCGTTACGGCCTTGTCGCGAATGGCCGGATCGGCAGGGTTATGAGAACCATCAACCGTCCAGAACCAAAGCGCGGCTTTTTGCGCTTGCGTCAAAGGGTCCATTAGACCAAGAGATACCGCTTTTGCCCCTATCTCAGCGGCGACATCAATTACCCGATGGCTGTAGCTCAGATATTCATCGCCACGCTCAGGATCGATGACGCTGCGCCTTGACGCTGAGATGGCCGGAATGGTCAGGCCCATCGATGAAGTCAGTGCCATGAAATCGCGCAAACGTTCCGGGCGAAGATCGGCAATGCGAAGCCAACTGTCGGTGGGGTCCAGTTCAGAGAAGCCGGCATCCACGACTTGACCGAGAGTTTTCGCCCATTGCTCAACCGTTTGATCCTGAACGGAACTTCCGTCCGGAAGGATGTTCGGAAACGGATTCATTGCGGCGGCAATGGGCCAGTTGTCTCGGTTCCATGGTGTGTTAGAAGCTACGTCGGTCATTTCTTTCTCTCCAAATGGGTTGGCAACTATCGTTAAGTGCTCCTGTATTCTTCAGATTGGCTGATAGAATGCAGATCGGCTTCATGCCAATTGAATTTGTAATTGGACATTTCTCTGAATTACTGTGAGACAGTCAGGGCGAGAGGCAGAACGACCATCGGGTCTGGGCCGGGGCGTGTCGCGATCACCCGTACGAGTTGTCCTTCGTCCAGATTCACTACGCCCAGCCCACTTGGCAACAACCCTGCCAGCACACTTCCAGTCTTTGAATCCAAGCCGATGGATACTGGTTTGGCCGGCAACGAAACCCGTTGCGTAATTTCTCTTCGATCTGCATCGACAACGATGATCGATTGATCGTGGTAACACGCCACGACAAACAGACCATCAGACCTGCGCACGATCCGCACAGGGCCTGGCGGAGTTTCAATCCGACCGGTAACCTCCTGGCGAAGCACATCGATTACCGAAATATCGGCGGACTCCCGATTGCAAACAAGAAGCTGTTGCTCACGAGCGTCAAAGGCGGAACCTTCCGGACGCTTACCGACCTGAAGAAGCCTGGCTATTGAACTGTCATCGTGCGGCGCCAGCACCGAAACTGTCTCACTGAACATATTGCTGCAGAACGCCAGCGAACCACTCCGGGTGACGGCAAGCATGTGCGAACCGGAGCCACCGGTGGGTAAGGCGCGAGCGATCGAACCTGATGCCGGGTCGGAAATGACCAGCAAGCGGCTTGCACCTTCGCTAAGGACGTAAAGAGCCCCCGAAGCATCAAAGGCGATGCCGTGGGGACGACGATAATCAGCACATGAAATGGAGCGAACAAACTGTGCCGTCAGCAAGTCGACGACGGATATTTCATTGCCCCCAGGCCCCTTGTCTTCCGCAAGTTTCAAGCCGAAATGACAACTATAGGCATAACGCCCGTCGGGACTGATCGCGAATTCATGTGGGTAGTCAGGCAACGCGACGCGAGCCAGTTCCTCCCCCTTCGAAAAATCAAAAAAGCCCAACGAATGGTCGTTTTTTTGTACGACGACCACGACATCACGAGTCTTCATTCCATCTCCGCGCCAAAAAACATGATCTTCACTCCGCGATCCAGCCGAAGAAGGAGCGCCGCCGCTCTCCTTCGGACGTCAACAATTGACAGCGAGCCGTTGAAGATTCACTGGTAATCAATAGGCCGGTTCGTATGACCTTTCCGCCCACGGCTAACTCGACACCGGAGTAATGAGAGCTTCGCCTTTGAAATACGCCGCCAGATTTTGCATCACCAGGTTATTCATCGCGATCCGGGTATTCAGGGTCGAACTTGCCATATGGGGTGTAAGCACCACATTGTCCATTTGACGGAGTTCTGCAGCGACATTCGGCTCGTCAACAAAGACGTCGAGCGCCGCCGCAGCGATTCTCTTTTCAAGAAGTGCCTTGATGAGTGCCGACTCGTCCACCACACTGCCCCGCGCAACATTGATCAAGATCCCTTCGGGACCGAGGGCGTTAAGCACCTCCGCGTCAATCAAGCCACGTGTTGGATTTCCTCCGACCGTACATACCATCAAAAAATCAACACCCGCGGCGAGGGCCTGTGGAGAAGAGTAGTAGGGGTACCCGACATCTTCTTTTCTTTGCCGTGCACTATAGGAAATTTTCATGCCAAAAGCCTCTGCGCGTTGTGCGATAGCCAAACCGATCCGGCCCAGACCGACGACGCCCAATCGGGATCCGCTGACTTTTCGAGTAAGCGGAAATTTTTCGCTACCCCATTTTCCTGCTTTGACAAAGCGATCCGCAGATGGAATTGCGCGCGCAGTCGCCAGAACTAATCCCATCGCCAGATCCGCCACATCGTCAGTCAATACGTCGGGGGTATTGGTCACGGAAACGCCCAAGGAATGGGCTCCGGCGACGTCCACTCCATCGTAGCCAACACCCCATACCGCCAAAAGTTTGGCCGCGGGGAACTGGGCAAGAAAGTCGGGGGTCACGCGCGACTCGCCGTAGGCCACGATAGCCTGGATGTCCTGAGCGATACCCTCTAGGGGCTCATTGCTCTGGCTTGGCAGGAATTCGTGTAGCTGATACGTTTTCTCCAGGCTCTCGACGAGCAATGGATGGACATTTGCCATCAATAAAACGTGAGGTGCGGTCATGCTTCAATTCTCCATATCTTAAATTTGCGAAAAGCGATCCTGATACGTTTGCCAACCATCATCTAAAAATTCGGCCCTGTCCGACTGGTTATTGCGGCAAATCCGCGAGCAGCGTGGCGGTGTTGGGCTGTTTGCTAAAATGCCGCCAAAGTTTCATGACCACAGGAGCAAACAGCGTCGCCATGGCGACCAGCAACATCACCGCAGTAATTGGACGGGTGTAGAGAAAATCGTAGCTGCCGTTGGACATCGCCAGCGCCCGACGGAAATTGCTTTCTGCCATCGGCCCCATGATCAAAGCCAGGACGACAGGCGACGCGGGGTAGTCCCATTTCTGCATAAAATAGCCGACGACCCCGGCCACCAGCATGATGCCCACATCGAACAGGCTGTTGCTGATGGCGTAGGTGCCCACCACGCAGAGCATCAGAATGACGGGGATCAAAATAGCCTTTGGCATTTGTACGATCTTGCCGATGATGCGCAACGAAGCCAGACCGATAATCAGCATCGTCACATAGCAGAACAACATGCCGGCGAACAGGGTGAACACCAGATCGCCGTGATCTTTGAAGAGGAGCGGTCCGGGCTGCAAACCTTGCACTACCAGTGCACCGAGCATGATGGCAGTGACCGAATCACCGGGGATACCCAGCGTGAGCATTGGCAACAGCGCTCCCCCCGTACAGCCATTGGCACCCGACTCGCAGGCCGCGACCCCGGATAACTCTCCCTTGCCGAAATTCTCGGGTGTTTTGCTGAAACGTTTTGCTTCGTTGTAGGAAACATAGGCGGCAATATCGGCCCCTGCACCCGGAATGATGCCGATAATCGTCCCCAGTCCGGTCGAGCGCAGGATGGTGCAAATCAGTTTCCGGAAAATGCTCCAGGGCGGAATGATCCGGCCGAGGGCTTTGAGTTCCTTTCTGATCTGTCCGTCCTCTACTGACTTGAAGGCTTCGCTGGCGGCAAATAGTCCGATCATCACGGGGACGAAGGGAACATTCATCAACTCAGGAAATCCCCCGGTGAAACGCGGAAAGCCGCCCATCGGGTCAAGGCCAATACAGGAAACCAGCAAGCCGACAAAGCCTGCAATCAGGCCCTTGATCAACGACTCGCCCGAAATACTAGCAATGATGCTCAGTCCAAAGACGGCCAAGGAAAATGATTCGGCGGCACTGAACCGTAGCGCGAACCCGGCCAGCGCCGGCGCCAGAAAAATCAGGATGAAGATGCTGATCGTGCCGCCGGTGAACGACGATAGTGTCGCCGTGCCCAGCGCTATGCCACCCATACCCTTTTTCGTCAGTTCATAGCCGTCAATGGCCGTCGCTGCCGCCGCAGGCGTTCCCGGAATCTTGAGCAGGATAGCAGTGACTGAGCCGCCATAAACCCCTCCAAAATAGACTCCGCAGATCATCAGCAGGCCCGACACCGGATCCATGCCAAAGGTAAAAGGCAGCAAAATAGCCACTCCCATGGCCGCCGATAGCCCCGGCAATGCACCAATCACGATACCTACAGTGACTCCCAGCACGGCTAGGAGCATCGCCAGGGGTTGAGAAAACAGACGCAACGCGCCATCCGCAAGCATGCCAAGCTCAGTCATAATCAACTATTCCTATGGTTCTGTAGGGAAAACTATTCGAAAAGCACACCAACCGGCAATGGCACCTGCAAGCCCCAGGCAAACGTGCCGTAGAGAACCACCGTCACGATGACGGCGATCAGCGGATTCCAGAGTCGATGCCGATAGCCGAAGACCCACATCATGCTGGTCATGTAGGCGAGGCATACGACGGTGTAGCCAACGAACGGCATCAGGAACAGGCTGATGAATGTCGCCACGATGGCGATCGCCGCCTTGAAATACTGGGGGCGCCCCTGGGGTTCTTGATCAGCGGCCAGTGCCCCGGCGTCCTGCTGGCGCGACTTTTGTGTCAGCAGGTGATTGGCTGCCATCAACACGCACAGCACGATCAGGATGCCGGAGTACACCAAGGGGAAATACCCTGCGCCGATGTCAGTCGATACTGCCGTTTTCGGAAAGCCACGTGAAACATCGATGGCCGCGGCGGCGATAAGGATCAGAATTCCCGGTACGATCAGATCAATATGTTGACCGATCCGGTCGAGCCAAGGGGGGCTTTCGCTATTGCGCTGTTTCATTTGGCATCCTTTCCTGGCGAATGTCTATTTCAAGCCCAGCTTGGCGATCAGTGCCTTAAAGGTCTCGCGGTCCTGATTGATCACCACTTTGAAGGCCGCATCGTCGAGGTAGCCATAGCCCAGATTGAGTCGCGCGAGCGTATCCATGAATGCAGGTTCTTCAGCGATTTTCTTGGCAGCTACCTTAAGCACGTCAACCACGTTCTGCGGGGTGTTTTTCGGAACGACCAGGCCGCGCCATGTGCCGATTGACAGATCAATCTTGCGTTCCTTTAGTGTCGGAACCGTTTCGAAACCCTTGACCCGCTGGTCAGCCATAATCGCCAGGGTTTTGAGTTTGCCGCCAGCGACATGGTTGATCACTTCCCCCGGGCTGACGGTGACGGCTTCGATGTGTCCACCGAGCAAGGCGGTGACAGCAGGCGAAGCACCGTCGAACGGAACATGATTGAACTGTGCTCCAGTTTTCTCTTCCAACGCACCGGCTGCCAGATGCCAGATCGAGCCGCTGCCGGAATTGCCGACGCGAATTGCCCTCGGGTTGGCTTTGGCGTAGGCCACGAACTCCTCGATGGTATTCCACGGCGCGTCGGCCTTGACCGTAACGGCTGCAGGATCGGCATTCAGGCGAGCAATCGGCCTGAAGTCATCGGTTGTAAAAGACACCATGCCCAGACTCGGCAAAATCGACATCTCAACGATCGTCATTCCCATTTTGTAGCCATCGGGTCGTGCCAGCGCCAGTTCGGTCAGACCGATGGCTCCACTGCCGCCTGGCTTGTTGACCACGCCAATTGGCTTGGGCAGGTATTTCTTAGCAGCCTCGGCAAATGCCCGGGCCACGGTATCTGTCCCACCACCGGCGGAACTGGGCACCATCAACTCGATCTGTTTGCTCGGGTAATCTGCCGCTTGCGCGGCGGCGCCAAAGGTCAAAACCGTGGCGAGGGTCGTCGCCGAAACGATCTGCATGAATTTCATTTAGCTCTCCAATTAAGATGAACGTTCTAAACAAGCAACTACAGTCGCCCTCCTGGACTCAAGCAACGATCCGACAACGAGGGCCTATTTGCGGCGCACGCGGCAACGAAAAGAACATATCGCTATCACGTTCATTGAATAATTTGTTTTGGCATTTTTAATGCCCACATCGAGCACTTCTAATTATTTTTATGTTGTTGAATGTAATTGTTATTACTTTGCTTATTTAAAACACGTAGCGGCGACAACTTCACAAGTAGCAAGGAAGATCCCGGCTTTAAGTGGAATCGAACCTTCCCTGCAGCTCGATGGGTGTCGGAGAAACGGAATGAACTATAGGAAACAAAGTAGAAAGGGACAATCGACATATTTTTGTCTTATTATGCAGTTTTACAAAGCAATTGGATCGAGATGCGTCACTTGCCTTCCATGCGTGATCTGTTGGCGTTCGAGGCTATTGCTCGGCACCTATCCGTAGCACATGCGGCGGAGGAACTCTGTCTTTCTCCGTCGGCCGTTAGCAATCAACTGCGAGCGATTGAAAAATTCCTCGGTGTCAACTTGTTCCATCGAACAACCCGCACGATGCGTTTGACCGACGCTGGGTACAGCTATCTGCAGTTAGTTAGCGCTGGACTTGATCGTATTGCCACAGCCACTCAGGATGTTATCGACGGGGGCTTTACTGACGTGCTGACGGTACAATGCGCACCAAGCTTTGCCCCGGCATGGCTAGTACCTAGATTGTCGAGTTTTGTGAGTCGAAATCCCGACATTGACCTTCGAATACGAGCGTCCTCAGATCCCGTGGATCTGTTCCGCAGCGTGGTAGATGTTGAGATCCGCTATTGCCTAGGAGACACCTCGGGACTCGTCGTCGAACCACTGCTTGAGGAAGCCATCATTCCTCTTGCTACTCCTGGCCTTGCACGCGCCCTGCGCGGGAAATCGCCGACGGAGGCGCTAAATTCAACGATGCTCATACACTCCGAACGCAGCTCCATCACCTGGACGTCGTGGCTTCGTTCTCATCACATCACCGGAGTTAACGTTGCTCGCGGGCTTCGATTTGATCGCGCCTATCTTTCCCTGCAGGCAGCGACCGACGGCTTTGGCATCGCTCTTGAAAGCACAATTTTTGCCGAACGTGCGATCAAGAAGAAGCAACTGGTTCCGCTATTTTTAAGCTTGCCTGAGCCAATGAATATGATGCACTACCTCGTGTTTTCGGTAGCGAATTCCCGGTCACCGAAGGTCCGCAAGTTTCGCGACTGGATGCTTTCGATGGCAGCAGATCGAAAAAAAAACTCAGTTGAGGCATCCTACTAATCGGAACGTAAATTTTTGTCATACTCCGATAAATTACCGCATCAGTTACCAGCCATTGAGCGCACAGAGAGACGACCGGCCGTTCAGGGTCGGTAGGGTGCGTAGAGTTTTTCGAGAGCCGGTCGCCCGGACTCGTCGGCCCGGTTTTTTTCGGCGTGCCAGGATGAAAGGCGACAATGCGCGGTGCAGCAGCCGTTCCAGCAGCAGCACTCCGATGACCGTTGTGGCCGACAAGGCGACCGTCCGGCCACCATTTCGTATGGCAACTTCACAATTCTAAAGCCGCCATAGCCATTGCAAATATCATCAGCCGAGTGGGGTACCATTGGGTGAGTAGCGATTTTCGATCAGC
>Ga0316604_10003879_pt1 | contig 10243 bp, 11 predicted proteins | sample OWC_soil_day20_C_FD_207650 | JGI IMG/M metagenome (GOLD analysis project Ga0316604, IMG submission 207650) | Wetland soil microbial communities from Old Woman Creek delta, Ohio, United States - OWC_soil_day20_CT | ecosystem: Environmental > Terrestrial > Soil > Wetlands | place: USA: Ohio...
TTAAAGAAAACTTCTTGACGAGCCAGGAAAGATTCTCTTCTGTCTTCCAGGTTCTCACTGTTATTGGCACCCCATTGAAAGGGAAATCCTGCCTGTAATCCGTACGAGTTTTGAAGCCACTTAGTGTGTCATGCGCAGACCTCCACGCAAACCCCAAGAAGCCACGGCCACGCATATCTGATAATACTGTGCCATATTCATATTTCGTGTATCCGAAGTTACCTCGCGAAATATTCGATCCAACATCGGCAACTACAATGATTGACGGCGTAGCCGTAATCTTGGGATAGCTGGAATCAAATTCCTTGAAATAGCCACTCCCCGCAATTCGGGGCAGTGACGAATAACTGATTTCAGTTTTATTGCCAAGTCCATCCGTAATAGACGAAACTCGATCAGGAATCGGACTGGAAATTTCAGATATATGATGCAAACCGTCGCTGCCATGGGTGTAATAGACTTGGCGCCCATCCCCCAGCATGTCAGCCAATGACCACCCCAAGTCTGCGAGCCCATGACCTTCTTGCCACGCCCAGTTCTGGAGAGTTCCGTCAGAGTTCAGACGGGTAGCCTGATGCACCCCGTCACCGTTATGGGTGTAATACATAGGATGACCGTCGCCAAACAAATCGGCAAAGCCCCAACCTGCCCCCAACACGCCTTGACCTCCCGGCCAAGTCCAATTTTGCAAAGTTCCATTGGAATTCAAACGTGTCGCATAATGAGTGCCATCATTACTGTGCGTGTAATAGACAGGATGACCATCACCAAACAAATCGACCACCTGCCAACCGGCGTCTCCCACGCCGTGCCCACCAGACCATGTCCAATTCTGTGAGCTTCCGTCACTATTAAACTTAGTTGCGTAATGCCAGCCTGCGGCATTGTGCGTGTAGTAAACAGAGCTTCCGTCTCCAAACAAATCTACAACGGACCACCCTGCATCCCCAGCGCTGTGCCCCGACCACTGCCAATTCTGCGAAGTCCCATCCGGATTCAGTCGTGTTGCAAAATGATCATGTCCGTTGTATGTATAGTAAACCTGACGCCCTTCACCGAAAATATCAGCCAAAGTCCAACCATCGCTCCCTATTCCATGCCCAACCCATTGCCAACTCTGCGCCGTTCCATCGGCGTTTAAACGTGTAGCGTAATGATCAAAACCAGAATGGGTGTAGTAAATCTGACGACCATCACCAAATAGGTCTCCCAAAGTCCAGCCATCACTACCGAGACCATGCCCAGACCAATGCCAATTCTGAATCGAACCATCTGCATTTATTCGAGTAGCATAATGATCGCCCGCTTTGGAGTGAGTATAGTAAAGCTGCTTCCCATCACCAAATAAATTTCCAACCTGCCATCCCGCATCTCCAAGAGTGTGTCCTCCCCCCCAAGTCCTACGGTTAATCTGCGGAGATTCACTTCCAGTCCACGTAAGCACAAGTGGCGGCAGGCACCGTAGTGCTGCACCTGCGCACTGCTGTATCGAATCAATCCTTGACCGTGCAGACACAGGACTTTGCGAATAGCTCAAAGATGTCTGGCTATGAACTTGGTCACCAACCATCACTTTGACAGCCTGTAACCGCACGCCAAGAAATTCGCTCGCGCCAGTTGCGTGCTGATACCTAATTCCATCAGGTCTGTTTTCATATAAAAAACTTACAGAAACAGCCGAAGAAATGTGTCTTTCGTCATTTGACGAATACCTAACCTCCAACGGATACCAAGAGCCCTCTGAATTATTTTCGTAATATTTAATTGATATATAATTATTATATTTATCAGACACCTTATCGAGCAGCCAAATCTTTGTATCTGATTTTCCTTGCACCTCAATTCGCGAGTCCTCATTTCGGCCAAAAAACATCGCTAAGCCAGATTTGGTTTGAACCATAAAAGACAGCGGAAAACCACCAGCCGAGCCGAGCGGAACTATTCGCGAAAAACCTTCTTTCTCTGTACGATACTCCAGCCCAATCGACCCGCCATAGACAGGCAAAAGACGCTCACCATCAAGGCAAAGTTGGTCATTCCCATCAAAATTTACCGTCCCGCGAAGACCATCTTGCGCCTCCGTTTTTGCGCAACGCGTAATCGAGGACAATCCAGAGAGAGACCACCCAACCCCCAAAAGGCCATTCGCGCTTTGGCTATTATAATTTATAGCAAGGGGCAAACTTAGCGTCCCTGTATCAGGCGGCAATTTGATCGGCAATGAGTAGGTTGCAGCCCCGGTCGCACCGACATCAAAGCTTCCGCCTGTAACCATGGCGTTACTGCTACTGACGCACATCAACACAACAACAGAAAAAATCAAACCCCGAATCAAATAGCAGCCAAACATATCATCGCCCGAATAAATTAAATTCAATCAAAAAAAGCAGGCGTTACACTCCTACCAATTCAACTCACAACAAACTCTTTAAAAAAAGACACGCCAGTACTATTTTTTTAAAAAACCCAAAGCCTTCCGGTACTCCAAATCATCTAGAGCAACATACTTAAGGTCTTTTGCCAAATCAGGTGCATTCATCAGGTAAAATTCAAGATAATCAATAACCTCAGGCCTGGAAATAGCGCGATTATTAATATAAAGTTTTAACGTTCGCCCCAAAGGTCTGTAGGCACCATTGCGGATATTTTCTGGCGTAGGGACGATAGGCAGCCCCTGCTCCGTTACAACTGCGAGCGCTTTGATTCGATCACTATGCAGAGAATATTGAGAATACCCAACATATCCAACAGCATTTACATCACGACCGATCGCTTTAGTTAATAATTCATCATCTCCAGACACAGTGACATCACCGCGCAGACGTCCATTTTTTTCGAACAGAGCAAACGAGAAAGAGTCTGACACAGGAGCGTCCGAATCAGGGCCATATAACTTAAGGGGGCGTGCTACATAACCAGGGTCAACCTGATCCCAGCGACTCACTTTTCCATAGCTTTCATCCGACCACATCGTGCGCAAAGCGTCTAGAGTAATGCTGCTTGCCGGATTGCGATTATTTACAGCAATAACCAGTGCGTCAAAAGCCACGGAAACAGACAGGAGACTCACACCATTCTCCTTGCACAACATCAACTCAGCATCAGTCGGCGACAGAGACGCCTCGGCTATATCTGCAGTTTTTGCGCATAGAGTCTTTATACCCCCACCTCGATAAACAACACGAACCGCAGGCGTTTTTTTTGAATCTAAAATATATTTTTGGGTTATCGCTTTCGTTAGAGCATGAAGAGCCTGCCCTGAATCGACACGTACAATTTCTGACCTATTCGCAGAACCGCCTTCGGCGCTAGGAGCTTTTTCAGAAGCCATAGAAAAATGACAGGTTGTAAAAAGGAGACCCCAAAAAAAACCGATTTTTCTATGAAATACTTTCACTTTTGGCTCAATTTAAAACGACAAAAAAGAGTAAACAAACCACCTTTTAAGAAGGTGGTCTTGCCTTAACCCCAGAGGGGGCACACTCAGCCGCTCTTCTGAGAAGGCCCGCTCCTCGGTTCAAGCAGCAGTTGTTCCTGACGCAATTCTTCCTTCTCTTGAAACTTGACGTACTTCTGGATCATCTCGCTATTCAGACCCACCGTATCCACACAGTAACCACGAGCCCACCCCAGTAAGACTTCTTGCGCAAAAACGGAAATACGTTGAACAACCGGATTGCTGTACGTCCTTTCAGGACGCCCATCAACTCCGAAATTGATCACCTCGGCGGAACCTTCACCAGCAGATGAATGTGATCAATCTGTACATTCAGTTCCACCACCTCACAGCCCAACTGCTGACAAAACGTCATCACACACTTGTAAGCCTCCTGCCCTACCGGCCCCTGCTGCATCCGAAATCGGTACTTCGGCACCCAAACCACGTGGTATTGACAATGCCAGATCACATGCGATGCTCGTACAAACCTGCTCATGCTTGATTTCTTTCAAGAACGTTGTGGGGACAACTTCTCGAAAGTAACCTGCCTGCGCAGGTGCTCTGACAGGCAAAGCCAATCAGACGATGACCACCTCCAGAGAAGGTGGTTTTCTAGGTGTTATTCAAAAATCGCTTGCGAGCGCCCGACAACACAAGCACGCCGTCACGTGATTTTGGCAAAACTTGCTTTACTAGATCCGATTCGCAACAAACAGTAACGAGCTCCAAGCTAAGGTAAAATCATTCAAAATGATAATAATAAATGTAACAATTAACCTTTCATTTGTCACAACCTGTCTCAAATATGCAACACATACCGACTCAACTGCGTTGGTTTCAATCTGTTGATCATCGATTCGAGTGGCAGTGCAGCCAATCTCGGGCCCTGCGCAGCCAGAGCTTGCGCGGGTGGGGCCGCAGAAACAACTGCAGGCGCCCAGAATGCTCGCCGAGGGTGCGCTGCCCAGCCTGTCCGCCAACTTGATCAACCGCTTGGTCAGACGGGCATCGCCCACCTGCGCCTTGCCAAACTCGTCCATAGCCCAGCCTTCCTCGCAATGCATCATCATGCCTTGTTTGATGAAAGGCATGGGGCAAGCACGAGGTATACCAGACTAATTCGAAGGAGTATTGCACCGCTGTCTCAGCGGAAAATTATGTCAGTGGACTTGTGTGGAATGGCATGGGTTTAGCGGCCGGGGCGCTATCACTCGTGACGAGCACACTTTCGGCGGCAAGCACGAAGTTGCTCGCTATCAGAGTGCTACAGATCAACAGAATTCGCATGAGGTTTCTTTCCCTTCCAAACATGAGGAATCATAAACTCGAATCAAGTAAGTATTCCCCGGCTTTGCCCTGATCTTTACCCACATCTTTTCAATTCGGATGCGAGTTTCAAAGCGAGTCTATTGTAAACAGCAGATTGCAATGCTAACCTCGGCAGAGATGAGATGGCGATTGATTTGAAGTGTTGGCAGAGGAGGCGCTTGGTGCGGTAGCACTGGGCGATGCTCGGCTGACTTCGCGCCTAGTCGAGTTAGCGCGTTCGCTAGCGCGCGCGCCAGAAACTTCCTTGCCGCAGGCTCTGCCAAAATGGAGTGAGCTGAAAGCGGCCTATCGTTTCTTTGACATCGTCAAAGCCGTACCGAAACACATTCTCTGCCTCAACGTCATCACCCCAGATCAATCCTCAACCTTGCCCGTCCCCTCGCAGTTGGGGCACGGCACTTTCACCTTCGGGTCGCCCCCGCACACCGGACAATTATCCGGATGATCATCATCCCCATACTCCATCGGACAAGGCACTTCCCCCTTCCCCTTGCACTCAGGACACTTTCTCTTGCTCATCAATCAATCTCCTCAAACGAACACCTGACAACACACAGCCAAGCCAAGCAAAACACCAAAGAAAAAAGACCGGACAGCACCTTCCCCGTCATGGCCATGCTTGCGCATAGCCATGACGAAAGAATGTCACTATCACGGGATAGGGTTCCTGCCAGCGTCTTACACCCCGCCGGAAGAACTTGAAGAACTACTTGAACTGGACGAACTGTCCGATACAGCAGATGGCAGGGTAGGCGTATACAGCGTTGCCCCTCCCGTGATCGTCAGAACTTCCTTCACGCTGTAGTACGGGCAGTTGGGTGTCACCCCTGTAGTCTTGATGAAGTGACGTGCAGCCGTAATGGTCCTGGTGCCCGGCGTATACCAGACGATCTCCACACTCTTCAATCCATATGCAGGAGAACCCACCATGCTCTGTGCCGCCTTGATAGCAATCCGGTTCATCTGCGAATACGTAAAGAGCGGCCCACCGTAGAACACATTACCGGTATCCGTCAGTGCAGCAATGGTCTTGGTCGAATTGGTCGTATACGCCGTGTTGGTACACACCACCCCACCCAACGTCGTCGAAGATGTAATCGACGTCGTATAGCCCACCGCATCACTCCCCGTCACCGTGTATTGTGTCCCTCCTGCATTCACCCCGTAGGACAGCGACTGATAGATGGAAGCCATATTGCTACACAGATTGCTGTAGGTCTTGCTCGTCAGGGTCGCCCCCGTCAGATCCAGCACGTTGCTGTTGAATGTCGCCAGCGTCGTGTTGAAATTGTTGACCGCCGTTTCCAGATCCACCAGCGAATGGCCCGCCGCATACTTCGCAATAAAGGCCAGTACCGTCGCATCCTGCTCGAAGGCATACATGTCCTGATTGAAGTTGATGACATAGTTCGCATCCGCCGCGCTCACACTCGGCAGTGTGATGCCGTTGGATAGGATCTGATCGGCATCCACTGTTTGCAGGAAGCGCAACAGATTGATGGTGTAATCCACATCCACATTGTTTGCATCCGCAGGGGTCAGGATCAGGGAAGCCGCCGACGTGTTCAGCGTCGTCCCATACAGCTTGAAGGTCACCGAATCCCCATCGTAGAAGTTGTACGCCCCGACCGCACTCGTCGTCCCGGTCAAACCCGAGGAAGTCGTATAGGTCAGCCCCTCTACCGGACTATCGGAGAACACCCCGGTATTCAGGACCGAACTGCCGCCAGAGCTGCTGGAACTGCTAGAGCTGGATGAACTGCTGGAACTACTGGAACTACTGGAACTCGTTGTCGTGTCCGACGAAGAAGAGCCACCACCTCCACCGCCGCAAGCGGCAAGCATACCCAGAAGGCTTGAGACAAGGATGAGACAGAAAATGCTGTTGCGTTTCATGTTGTTCTCCTGATGAAAAATCCTCAAGAAAAGCGCGTACGCTCCCTGACAGGCGATGGGATGGGTTACGTGCTGTTCCAGATAAAAATTGGGCTAGATAATTTAATGCAGTAAATATACGTCTTTGTAGAGTATATCCCGTGGATTGATGGTCGCGCGACATACACCCTTTGGGTATGGCTCGCACACTGGAAAAACTTCGAAATGACTTGGCGGCAAGGATTCGTGCCTTGCGGATCGAACGTGGCATTACCCAGGAGCGGCTCGCCCTGGAGGCAGAGGTTGATCGGACCTTTGTCAGCCAGATAGAGCGCTCCATCGGCAACCCCTCCTTGCTGGTCTTGTCGAAGATCGCAACGGTGCTGGAGGTGGATGTGCAGGATCTGTTCGAAACCGGTGCCACCCGGCCAGACTTGCGCCGGGCTGTGCCGAAGTAAGCGGCAGCGACTCAGTCTTCGCCGGAAGCCGGGGGCTCAGGCTGGGTTTTACCCAGGCGGTGGGTGAGGTGTGCCGGTTTGGTTGGCGCCCCTGTGCCGATACCCTTATTTGTGACTTTGCCTGTTCCCGCTTCCGCTTCGGCAACTGCACTGCTGGTGCGTAAGGAGCCTTCTTCCGGATAGAACTCTTCAACAATCGCAGGCGCTTCGTCTTCGCTTTCTTCGAAGCTTCCGTTGGCCAGCGCTTGTCGTGCGGCTTCCTCCAGCTTGGCGGTCTCAACGCCTGCCTCGTATTGCCGGACGGCTTCGGCACGGGCAAAGCACACAGCCTCGGTCAGGCTGTCACCCTCCCTCAAGGTGAGATCGGTGTAATAGACCGGTGTGCCGCGTGAGAGCGTAGTGCTCTTCGCCCGGAGTTTCAGCATCAGGGGCAGATGCTTGGCGTTGCCCCCGCTGATTGCATTGAGATACTCCAGTCGTGCCGCCAGCGTACGAACCGAGTTGTAGCCGGTGGTTCGGAAGATGAAACAGCCTAGCGCATCGTCCTGGCCCTCGATCTGCACATTCAGCCTGCCAAAGAGCTTGCAGCCCCCTGATCTGCCGTACTCGCAGCCTTGAGGTGAGGGACAAGGCGTTTCTTGAATGCCTTGCTCCGTGCTGCGTTTGGCGGTTTGCCCGTCGCCCACACAAACGGGCCTGCCTGTGCTGCGGTCGAACAGGCTGTACTGCGCGCGCAGGTTGAGATCCGGCGAATTGAACAGGAGCTTTACGGGAATGGCGCGCAGCTTGCCGTTGGCAGAGCCTTCGGCAAGCTTCGTCTGAAGGGGATGAAGCAACCACCCCTCGCGGCTCTGGACCTGGGTGGTGAGGGTGAAGAAGTCATCCTTCTCCGGCAGACGTTTGCCATTGCGTTCAACGATATGGCCGATGGAAATACGCCCGATCACAGGCGGGGTTATAGCGAGACCTTTGATCATGGTCTGATCCTTTCAGATTGAGTGAATAGGGAAAGTGCGGGGTGGAAGGGCGAGCGCTGTGCTCAGCCATTGCTGGGCGCAGGTTTTTCGATCTGCATGAGAAAGCGCCGGGTGCCGGGTGTGGTGACGGCGTACTGCGCTGCCAGCGCGGGGTTGTCGGCCAGCAAGCGCTTGAGATCGATGCCCTGGCTGTCCTTGGGCTTCTTCCAGCTGACCTTGCCGCCGACGAACAGCGCGGTGGTCGCATTGGCCATGGCGGACTGAATCGTTTGCTTGTGGGTGGCCTCCAGAAACTCCAGTTGCTCGCGCCGACGCTTCATATCCAGCAATTCACAGAACAGGCGATTGAGTTGGTCTGAGTCGGTACAGTCGATGGTCTCGCCGGAGTCCTGCGGGTACATCCAGTTCAGCGCACGAGCGCTGGACTCCGAACCATCAACTGAAGGCGGCACGTCATCCTTCACGCATTGCCAGAAGCCGGTTTCCAGACCGATGAGATCGAAAATCTTTTCTTCGTCACGCTCGATGCGGTAGATCCGGAAGTCCTGCCCACCGATCAACACCGCCACATCCGCCCAGGCCTTACCGGTGACAGCAAGCTGGTGGAGCACCTGGCATTGATAGGCCTCAGGGACCGTTTCTTCCCACAACTGCGCAGAGTGGTAACTGGCCGTCTTGATCTCCAGAATCCCGTCATAGCCCACCGCCCGATCCAGATTGGCGAGCATGAAGGACTGAGTGGGATGCTGAAGCACTGCGTTCACGCGCCGCACCTTGTTGCCTGTGCGCTGCTGATACACAGCGGCAAGGATCGGTTCCAGCGTGGAGCCCCAGAAGACGGCTTCCTTCTCGCTCAGATCTTCCGGTTCTTTGCGGCCAGTCTTCTCAAGCCAGAGCTCCAAAGGGCTCTTGTAGGGAGACAGGCCGACTGCAGCGGCGGCATCCGACGAACCGATGCCACCGTTGCGAACGGACAACCATTTTTCGCGGCTCATATCCTTGGTGGAAACGAGTCGTACTGCATTACCGTGTTTCATGATGTGACCTCCAGAAATGCAAACACCCAGCGCGGCGTGAGCCGGGCTGGGTGTCTGGGAATGGATGTAGGGAACTGCGGGAAAGCTGTGTGGGCTGGATCTCAGCCGAAGATGGAGAGCATCGCGATGTCGTTGTACTGACGACGGATCACGAGGGCAGGATCAATTTCTTTCAGGTCCGCCGCGCCTGCTTCCGCCAATTGCTGGCGGGCATACGCGGCATCGCTGGTCAGCACCCATTGCGTAGCCCCGTCGAGCGTCATGGCGAGAGCGGACAAGCCGGTCAGCAGCGCGGGGCGCATGTGCAGGATGCTCAGCAGTGCCAGGCATTCCGCATGCCCGCGCGTGACGCGCCCGGCCTGCTGAATGACCGTTGTCTGCACGTTAAAGGTTTGCCGCGTTTCATCATCGAAGCTGCTGATGAGGCTGGCAACGAGGGGATCGGCAGGCTGCATATTTAGAAAGGTTGGCATCACTCAGTACTCCTCTGGAAGAAGGACGGTTGTGGCGGATCGGTCGGCTTCGGTGATGAGCCAGATCGTTGTGTCGGGACCAATGTCGTAAGCCGAGAGCAGACGCAGCCCGCAACGCAATGCTTCATCGTTCGCGGCAGCGTCCTCCGCGTCGATTTCGCCCCAGTCACCGCAGGTGTGGCGCTTCAGGATCACGAGGGGTTGGCAGTCAAACGCTTCCATGGCGGTGGCGGCCGGGGTGCTCACCACCTTGCCGGGAGCGAACTGCGGTTCCGTGCAGGCTGGTTCGGTTGTTACGGGAGTAGATGCGATGGGTGGGATTGGCATAGAACAGGCTCCAGAAATGAAAACACCCAGCGCGGCGTGAGCCGGGCTGGGTGTTGTGTGACAAGAAGATGGGAACTTTAGGCGTTGTGGGTGGCAGGATCTGAAAGCTCACTACTCAGTTCCCGAAACAACACCGCTTGAAGGCTGCGTTCAGCGTTGATGCGACGCCTTTCACACCCCTCTGGCGCGTTCCACCCCGTATTTTTGCTTGAAACTGCAAACAACAAATTTCCCAAAAGTCATAAAGCCGTCTTTTTGGATGCCGCTCATGCACGCGCCTTGACCACTCATCCGTGCATGCGCAGCGCATGGTTGGGCTACCTAGAAT
>Ga0316604_10003880_pt1 | contig 10240 bp, 9 predicted proteins | sample OWC_soil_day20_C_FD_207650 | JGI IMG/M metagenome (GOLD analysis project Ga0316604, IMG submission 207650) | Wetland soil microbial communities from Old Woman Creek delta, Ohio, United States - OWC_soil_day20_CT | ecosystem: Environmental > Terrestrial > Soil > Wetlands | place: USA: Ohio...
CTTTGTTGCTATCGATACTGGCAAGAGATGGTTATATGCCGCGCTATTTGGGGGCAAGAGGGGAACGTTTAAGTTTTTCTAATGGTATTATTCTTTTGAGTGTATTTGCCGGAGCATTGATTGCCGGCTTTGGTGGAAATGTAGAACATTTGATTTCGCTGTACGCCATTGGAGTATTTCTCTCCTTTACTATTGCCCAAACTGCACTGGTTGTCCATTGGCGCCGAGAAAAAGGACCAAAATGGAGAATACGAGCCATTATCAATGCCTTTGGCGCTGTTATTACCGGACTTGTTGTATTGATTATTGCTATTACGAAATTTTTCCATGGTGCATGGATTGTACTACTGTTCATTCCTGCTATGATCTATGTATTCAAAGCCATCAAACAACACTATACTGATATGGCGGAGCAATTGCACTTATCACTTGCTGATTGGGAATCCTTAAAACAAGGGCCAAAAGGGAAAAATATAATTGTAGTCCCCGTATCGAGTCCCACTAGTGTTGTAGTTCAAACAATGAGATATGCTCATTCCATTAGTACAGATGTTATTGCCTTGCATATTACTACTGATCGGGAAATGGGCCGTAAGGTAGAGGAAAAGTGGAGGATATGGGATCCTGGAGTGCGATTGATAACTGTATATTCCCCGTATCGTCTTGTTATTGAACCGCTCATCCATTTCGTTGAAAAATTACAAAGTAATAAAGCTGCTGAAGATTTTATTACTATCTTGATTCCCGAATTTGAAACTAAGAAATGGTGGCATAGATTCCTTCATAATCAAACAGGGTGGATATTAAGGACTTTACTCATACTAAAGAAAGATGTAGTGGTAACCACCATTCCCTATCACCTTAAAAAGTAGTCCCCCACTCCTGGTCTAGCACCTGTACCATGCATTCAGAAACAACTTTTTACTCATACCATTCCTACAACATAAAAAGGCCCTATAGCTGGACTTTTTTTCGTGTCCAGACTATAGGGCCTTTTTTAAGCTCCCCCCATATTTTCTTGTTTTACTATTTTGCCAGTAATATTTCCACAACTTCTTTAAGTGTATTTTGCTCCCCAACATTTCCAGGAAATATCACATAAGGTATCTGCGGAAATTTACTTTCTTCTCCTGTTTGCCAGACTGGTACACCCGGCCTTATCTGCCCGAGTACGTTGGCACGTTTTACTTTTAACGCTTTAGTACCAACATCACTAGACGTGATACCACCCTTTGCAACAACAAAAGCCGGAGTTACATTCAGTCTGCCAACCAGTGATTGTACGGCATCTGATATTTTTACAGAACGCGCCAAAGCATCTTGCTTCGAATCATTGTCCATCGTTAATAATCTTCGTTTAGTATAAACGACAACTGTAACACCCTGATTCAACAACGCTTCTTCCTGCTTTACGACTGAATCGATTTCTTCCTGAAAATGTTCTTCCTCAAGAACCAAATCAGAATTAAACTCAATAAACCGTATTCCTGCAACAGTTTTTAATTGCTCAACTTGGCTTGTTGTTTTCTGTGTATGGGAACCAACCACAATGATTCCGCCAGTAGCGCCACTGCTTGTTACCATCTCTTGTCTCGTTAAAAGCGGCTTATCCTCAATAGCACCTAATTCTTTTACAATGCTGGCAGCGGTACGAAACAGAAAATATTTTCCTTGTGCAAGTGCGCGGTAAAAGGCTATACAGAATACTTTTACATCACAGGCATCAATAGCATTGACGACTACTTTCCCAAAATTCGTTACCTGAATCAGTTTATCAACAATTTTTTCAATGTTGAGTGCCCGCAACTCTTGCAATGAAATCGTTACAACTTGTTCTTTCTTATAGCAGCCTTTTGATTTTTCTTCAATATATTCGGTCAAATCTGATGACTGATAACCAAATGTTTTATCTTGGGCAAATTCAGTTTCGCCAGCCGGGACAAGAAATTCCCCATACTGCACATAATGAATGTTATCAATCGTAAAGCGGCCACCTTCCCTAAAATAGGGGCAAATAATTTCACCATCAACCTTTAGGTCAGAATAACGCTCGCACTGTTCTTTTAAAATTACTGTTTCCAATGGATAATGGCCCCTGAGAGTGGAATCGCTGCGGCTAATAATCAGATACTTTTGCTGCTGGTCTTTAGCGACCTGAGCAATCATTTCGCCGATTTCCCGATGTGCTTTACTTGTCTGTTCTTCTGTAAAACCGCGTGAATTCGTCAAAATGTAAAAAACTTTGTTCGTTTCCTTAAAGCCGTTACTAATACTTTCGTAAGACCAATCCGTATACACGGAAATATCATGCACAGTCTGAATACCGGTTGGATCATCATCCAGCACAATGATTTTGTGCGGATCATTCTGGGCAGCCTGTACTAAAAGTGTCTGTATATAATTTTCATTTACCGTCGGATATGATTGTAAAATATCAGCACTCAGCTTTTGTAGTGGTTTCATTTCTTCAATCCTATTCATTTACTGAATATATTAAAATGCTGTCTTGCCTCAGCTGGACTCATCGGTTCTTTATCCATAGCTCTAAGAAGTCGTATAGTCTTTTCCACTAAGGGAACATTGGTATCAACTACTGTATTAGCCTCCAAATAGTTACTGTCTTCAAAACCAATTCTAACCGTACTGGCCCCCATTCCCAGAGCTGCCGCAATAATGGAATAATCCCGTCTGTTGGCATGAGTGATGCCCCAGAGAGCCCCGGACGGAATCATTTGAATCATCGCAGCCAATGCTTGCGGCGTGGCTGGAGCCTCACCTTTATGCCCCAAAACAATACTAAAAAGAACTGGATTGCAAAACTCATATTGTTCCATAAGTTCTTTCATCGCAAAAGTATGGCCAATTTCAAATACTTCCACTTCCGGTGTTTTTTTCATTTTTAATAACTCGCGGACGCAAAATTCCACATCATCAATTGGATTGCAATAGACAGCCTTACCCAAATTGGTGGAACCAACATTCAAAGAACAGGCTTCTACCAGATCCGAGTATAAAGGAACACAACGTTCCTTTATGGTCAGGTTAGAAACACCACCTGTTGACACTTCTATGATGATATCAGAATCCTTACGAATCAGCCGCAGCGTTTCCTCCAGGACACTCATATCTGTAGTCAGGTTTCCCTTGGCATCGCGTACATGCAAATGCACCATAGCAGCTCCTGCCTTAGAGCAATTCAGAACATCTTCAGCAATTTTTTCCGGAACTATTTTTTTATCTGTAGCAGCTACCGGAGCAACTGAAATCATTACCTTATCCATTTTTCCCCTCCTACAACAGACTTACCTATCACTAGCGGTTAAACACCGCCGAGTAAAAACCGATATGTGCTTTTTTACAATGTCTTTCACATAACCGACCTGGTTTAAGGACAACTCCGAAAAATGCGGCTGCTTATCAGCTAAAAGCTTTGTGGTCTTATCGACGGCATAAACAGAGATTTCCGTATTGACATTAATTTTGGCTATGCCTTTGGCTATGCAGCCTAAAATATCCTTTTCGGATAACCCTGATCCGCCATGCAATACAAGTGGTATCGCCAGCAGCTTATTAATGTTTTCTAATATATCTAGGCGTATATTAGGTGCCGCTTTATACATTCCATGCACAGTTCCGATTGAAACAGCCAACGCATCAACTTGTGTCGCTTCCACAAACTGCTTTGCTGCCGTGGGTTCGGTATCGACTTCCACATCTGACACCGAGCCTTCGTGAGAACGTTCGCCAGCCGCCAAGCATCCCAGCTCAGCTTCTACTGACACACCACAAGCGTGCGCTATCTGACAAACCAGTTTTGTATTTTTTACATTCTCCTCAAATGGCAATGCCGAACCATCATACATGACTGAGCCAAAACCGGTACGAATGGCGCGAAACACCGTATCTAGATCACTGCAATGATCCAGATGCAAGCATATCGGTGTTTCGCTTCCCTCTCCCAGACTCTTGGCAAGGGAATATGCCGTTTCTAGTGACATATTCTTCAGGTACTTGGCACCAAAAGCCAAAATAACCGTTTTTTTTGTCGCGTCGCCTGCATCGATGATTCCTTTAAAGGTTTCATAGTTATAGCCATTAAAGGAACCTACAGCATAGTTATTGACATAAGCTTCATTGAGGATGTCTTTTAAATTTACCAGCATTGTGAATGCCCCTTACAAGTTTACTTTTTCCCAATACCGATAATGGGTTTCAACTACTTCATTAATCTGATCCCGGTCTTTTTCTTTTACAACACGCAGCATATCCTTGTGCATTAGCAGAAACTGCTCTGTCGCTTTTTCGTCAATAAACTTTTCTGTCGCTTTCATTCTGGATTTTCTGGTAATCTGATCTACATAAAACCCGATTCCTTTCAATAAAGCATTTTGGGTAATATCAACCAGTGCCATGTGAAACGCTATGTCAGCTTCAAATATATCTTTGGCTTCTACATTTGCTGCTGTAACTTTTTTTTCGAGATCCTGCGTCGCCTGTTCCACTTTATGTAAGGAGTCCAAATCCAGTTTATCTATCGCCAATTGGAGTATCCCGACATCAATTATTTTACGAAGTTCCACAATTTGATTCGCAGAATCCTTTTGCAAAATAATTCCATACAGAACAGGGTATAACATTTTGCTGTCATAACCTTGGTTTACAAAGGTTCCTTCTGCCCGTTTGATCGTAAGAACGCCATAAGCTACTAATATCTTAATTGCCTCACGAACAGAATTTCTGCCGACCCCCATAGATACACAGAGTTCGTTCTCAGTCGGAATCTTATCGCCCGGCTTCAACTCCCCATTAATGATAGCATTCGTAAAATTATCTACAATCTGCTCTACAACAGATTTGCCGCCTATTTCTCTTAAAAAAGTATCTTTTACCATATGGACCTCCCGCTGATATTTTATTTTTTCAGTATAACATCATACGTCGGTCCAATACAATCATAAGACACTATGTGATAAGATACTGGTTGAAACCGTTCGATTACAATTGTGCAATTCCTTATAAATTAATCGCCACCGCAGCCACTTTGAGAGCAACCTCGCCATCTTCTTTCAGCCCGCCGATGCCGACTGCACCGATGATCTGTTGCTGATTATTATATATCGGCACGCCACCTGGCATGCCCACAAATTTATCATCAGCAAAATACGATATATTGAGATTATCCCGCTGCAACCGTGCCAGGAAGTCAGCCGTACTTACCCCCATTCTTGCAGCTGTATACGCTTTATTAGGTGTAAGGTTTATTGTCAATAATTTAGCACCATCCAGCCTATTGAACAAAACTGTAAATCCGTCCTTATCACAAACAGCCACACTAAACGGTTTCGCCCCATATTCTTTCGCAACGATCTCTTCCGCATAATTTCCTATTTTTTTTGCTATTGCAAGTGTAATATTTCCCAATATAATCAACCCCTTTATATTAGTTGCGTATCTATCGATAGTAAGCAAGTCTTAGGATTCTACAACACTTTCCCCAGCTTCGGCAGCTGCTGCTTTTTTTTCTTCTTTTTCGCGCCAGTAGCTTGCCAATGTTGGGCCAGTAAGATTGTGTACCAAATTAAATATGGCAGCCGGGATAAAGGCTAACGGGGCAAGATGTGCTATTGCCAATGCCATTGCCAAACCACCATTTTCCATGCCTATTTCAAAAGAAATAGCCTTAGCTTTGAAATGAGGCATTCCTACACCACGCGCAGCCCAATATCCTGTTGTAAGACCAAGAATATTGTGGAGAACTACAGCTATAACAGCGATCAAAGCAACATTAGCCAACGAACCGGCACTGAGGGCAAACCCTGAACTAGTGGTAACAAAAATAGCAATAACAGATACAATTGGAATAATTGGCATAATCTTATCAACAAAATCAGAAGCAATCGCTCGAATAACTGCCCCTAAAAATACGGGAATCAAAACAATCTTCAATATATCGAACAAAATAGCCTGAGGATTAACGGGAACTATGGAACCAACCAAAAATGTAAACATAAACGGCGTAATAAATGGCGCTATAACTGTATTGATAGTAGAAACCGTTATGGAGAGTGCGGTATCTCCTTTAGCCAAAAATGTCATAACGTTGCTGGCTACTCCACTCGGACAGCATCCGACAAGGATAAGTCCTGCAGCCAAAGCCGGTGGCAAATCAAGCAACTTGGTTAAACCGAATGCAATAAACGGCATGATCATATACCGCAAAGCAATACCCCAGAATACATCTTTCGGCCGCGAAAAAATCAGCTTAAAATCGTTTACTGATACAGTAAGTCCCATACTCAGCATAACCGCCATAATACAATAGCCAACATATTTGGATAATGGCTTAAATGTTTCAGGAGTCATATAGGCGGCAATAACGCCCAGGATAATCCATAAAGAGAAAAATCTCGTAATAAACTTTACGATTTTTCCTAATTTTTCTATCATTTGTTTTGCTCCTTTTCTTAAGAGTTATTTCATTAAACCTTGTTTCACCAAAGCTTCTTTAAGTGCTAACGCACCGAATCTCGGACTAGACAAAACTGGTTTACCATATTTTTGATAAATATATTCTTCACAATAAGCCATCGAACCTTGCGCAAACAAAATAACATCAACTTTGTCACAGATTTCTCCTGCATATTTCGTCATTAGTTCTTTGAATTGTTCTTGATCAAGGCCGAAACCGCCGTCAACTAACACATCAACTAACTCTACATGTTTGTTCATTTCCCGTGCTATCCGCATGATAGTGTTCTTTGTTGGAGTCAGAGTCGTTGACAATGTAGCCATAACACCGATACGTGCTCCCACTTTTACAGCCTCCCGGCACATTTCCTCGTCAATACGTACGATCGGAATACCAGTATATTTGCCAATATCTTGTGCGGCATCAGCTACCTCGCCTACTGATGAGCAAATATTGAGAATCGCATCTGCACCATCACATACTGCTTTCATAAACATGCTAACAAGTCTAGCCGCCGGTGGTGCCGTAACATAGCCGGCTTCTCTAACTTCTGCAATAATCGACGGGTCCTGATTACTGATTATCTCAGTATCTTTCGGAAGCAATTGCCGAACCTCTTTTTCTACCAACTCAATCAATTCTGGTGTAGTACCTGTATAAACCAAAGCTACTTTCATTGTAAAGCCCCCTTATGTTTAGGATGTATTACATACTACATCCTATGTTTATGGTCACATTATCTCACGTTTTGATTTAATTGTAAATAGAAATAATTTAGAATTTTTGTTATCTTGCAAATTTAAATAGATTGCCTAAGCCAAAATCGTACCTGCTATTAATGTAGTAGCCCCCTGTGTCTCCTTTTGTTTGCGGTGGAGGGGCGACAATATATCTATATAAAAGCAAAGGGCCGCTATCTAACTGCAAAAAGCAGATAAATAGCGGCTTATCAGCCTTTAAAATTTTCCAGGGCCCCTTGCATCATTTTGAGTTACTTATAATTAATTGCGCCTTTGCCCGAATTATTATAATAATAAGTAATTTGCGAGATTTGGGTTAAATCATAATTATTCTTTTCCCACCTCCACACATGCCCGCTACTGTCTTTGACTCTGAAGTTCCACCACTGGATATTGCCGGAATTGTCAAAGCTAATATCAATACTGTCGTCTGCCGCCAAAACCGAGCCAGCCATTAGGTCTTCTTCCCAATTATCACTGTCAGCCGGTGCGACCCAAAAACCAACGATACTATAAGGCGAATTGTTCACCAAAGTAAAATCCTGGCTTCCGGCCAACCCCACACTCGGCAAGGTCATCATCACCAACAGTAAAAGCACACCTACCATCAATCTTTTTTTCGAATAACCCATTCTATACACCTCCATTAATCTTAAACGTACTGAATTCGCGTCCTATAAACGGGCCCTGTTGCAAAAAATTATTTCATTCGGCCTACATAGTATCACCTCCATTAGTCGTTTTTCACCACTCCCTCCAGACATGAACAGCATAAGTTGCCACTGTTTTTGGGCGATCAAACATCGTTCGCATCTAATTTTCTTTTAGCGAAAGCGTCGCCCACCCACAAAGTATTTTTTATTCCAGTTATCAAAGGAACTCACCGTTACCACCCCTGTCGCGCCCGGCCCTGCACCGGATGTATTCTGTGCATCAATGTATTTCCCATTGCCGATATAAACCCCCACATGCTCCGGTTCCGCACCATGCCAGGCAAAGAACACCAAATCCCCTGGCAGTAAATCCCTAAAACTGATGAATTCCTGGCGATGATACTGGAGGTCAGCAGTACGCTCAATATTTATTCCAAGCTGTCCAAGGACATAGTAAGTAAGTCCGGAACAGTCAAAGCCGGTTTCTGGCGTCGAGCCTCCCCACACATATGGTTTGCCTTTCATTTGCATCGCAATATCTACAATTTTGTCGCCTAGACCCGCCGGCGCCGCTTTCACCGGTTCCGTTTTTCTGTCACCACCAAAAACAAGCTGTGCGGAACCATCATGAATATCAAATTTTCCAAAGGTCACCAGCTTGGCATCGCTACCTTCAGGAAAGGGTTCGTCCTGATAATAGCGAAATTTACTTGGCGTCACAATCATCTGGATATTATCACTTCTGTCACCTCCCTGCCATGCCGTGCTAAATGCAAATGCGTAAGGCAAAGCTTTTGAATTGGCGAAAGAATATTCTTTCCAGCCGTTGGCTGGCACGCTATACCAGCCGACGCAAAGCCATTTGTCAACGTTTTCATCATAATACAGAACCGAAAAAGTCTTGGACTGGTCATAGCGATTGGCTACAGTAAGCCTAAAGGCTGCCGCCGGTGGTGCTGCAGCACTGCAGACTATCACCAGCAATACTAGAATAATCATCAGCTTTCTTGTTACTTGTAATATCATCTATGTATTCCTCCATTCTTCAAGTAATTCTTTTTAGTGATTTCCCCAGCAAAGCACCTCTCTTCCAGGATAAAGAGTTAATTCATTTTAATAATAAAATGAATTAGCTTTTTGCGATACTATCCGAAAGTATACTTCTTAGGGGTGGCAGGATGAGGTTGTTGACACTTTACTCATGCTTGTAACACAAGTAGAAAATTCTAATTGACCAATTATACATTTACATTGTTAGCATAACCAACCCCGTCCGGCCCTGACAACCACATCAGTTATCCAATATGTTCCGCTTGAAAATATAGTCGAAAAATGTTAAAGTAGCATTCGTATCCATCCCAATAATTAATAAATAATCAATATTAAGTGAGGTGAAAAATGAACAGTAAATCTAAAGTTTTAAGCTTGTTTTTGGTTCTAACTTTTGTTCTTTCCTTTACCATTGCCCCTGCTTTGGCAGCTACTGATGGAAGTGCCGGGGCAAAACCATTAGATTTTGTAGGGGCTTATTTAACAACAATTACTGGTACAACCTCTACAACCGGAGAATCAATCATTGACAGCACAACTGTTCCGTTGCGACCTACCATTAAAGTTCTGGTTGATAAAAACATCGTTACTGATACTGTTTGGCCAAATAACCAGACTTGTTTCACCCTGCAAGATGCATCAGGTGCTACTGTACCGATCAATGTATCAATGATTTCCGATACTGTCAATTTTAACGAAAGAAATAATGCTTTTATTTCCCCGCTAAATGATCTTGCTGCGGGACAATCTTACCGGCTTATTGTTTCTGGCAACCTTACTGCTAAAACTGGTGTTAAAATGGGGTATGATAAAGTTGTTAATTTTACAACCCTAGGTGCTACCGACACCACAGCCCCTGTATGGGCTAGCGGCAACAGCTTGACTGCCTCCAATGTTACCCAAACAGGCGTAACTCTGAACTGGACTGCAGCTTCTGATAACAAAGCTGTAACCAGCTATCGTGTATACAATGGAACCACCCTGCTGGGTACTGTAACAGGCACCAGCTACACTGTTACCGGCCTCACCGCCGGCACTCAGTACACCTTCAAAGTTCAAGCTGGCGATGCAGCTGGTAATTGGACTACTAATGGTCCAACGGCGACTGCAACCACAGTTGCAGCCGCAGACATCACTGCTCCTGTATGGGCCACCGGCAGCAGCTTGACTGCCTCCAATGTTACCCAAACAGGCGTAACTCTGAACTGGGCTGCAGCTTCTGATAACAAAGCTGTAACCAACTACCGTGTATACAATGGTACCACCCTGATAGGTACTGTAACCGGCACCAGCTACACTGTTACCGGCCTCACCGCCGGCACTCAGTA
>Ga0316604_10003883_pt1 | contig 10233 bp, 13 predicted proteins | sample OWC_soil_day20_C_FD_207650 | JGI IMG/M metagenome (GOLD analysis project Ga0316604, IMG submission 207650) | Wetland soil microbial communities from Old Woman Creek delta, Ohio, United States - OWC_soil_day20_CT | ecosystem: Environmental > Terrestrial > Soil > Wetlands | place: USA: Ohio...
TGTCACCATTGCCTGCACGAAGCTGACAGTGTTACGCGGACCGGCGATTCGTACTGTAATTCGGTAATAGGTTGCCGAAGGGGCGGTGAGAGCGATTTCCCCACCTTCTTCCGCTGCGCCTCCCGCCACTGAGGCCACTACGGAGGCCGAGCAGTTTGCCCCGCCTGTTGTGGCGCCAGCATTTGCACACATGCGGTCGATGATGAATGAGACTGTGTTGCCGGAAGCGTCGGTTGCGAGTGTGCGGATTCTGGATGCGGGCAAACTATTCCAGTAGGCATCCCATGTTTGTCCGGCGGCTGGACTGCGGCTCGCATTGTTGCCGTTGGCGGAATAGCCGGCGTTGGCCACGTCGTTGTTTAACAGGCCGCTATTGGCCTGGAGCCAGGCGAATGCCGTTTCTATGCCGGTGTCGCCGGAGTGCGTCGCTGCCTGCCTGAAGGCGAGATTGCCGGCGATGATGTTGGTGAGATCGGTCGAACGAATAAGTGCGATGCCGCCTAATGTCATGACGACAAGTACGATCAAGGCAATCAACAGAACTACGCCTTTTTGCGCATGAGGAGGTGCGACAGACTGTTCTCGAAGGTTTGATTTGGTTAGCATCCTGAGACTGCTCCCATCCAGGCAACATTTCTAATCGGTGCGGTGGTTTCAAAGACCCGATAACGGTATTGCTGCCATTCAGTTTGAACTGTGAGCGTGTTCACCGATAAGTCTATTGGGGTCGCTGCGCTATTAGTGCCGAGCGGATTGTTGGCATTTGTTCCAGCCCACGTCGGGGCTGCTGTGGTCACTGCGATTTTCTCGAATTGAGGACTACGCGCCACTAGCACAAAGCGTATTGCCGAAGCTCTTGCCCAACCGCAAGCAGTTGTTGGGGTTGTCTGGTTGTAGGTGTCGACGATTCCGTCCATGACGGCGGTGGTGTCGAGTCCATACTGCGCTCGGAGACTGACCACATTGCTAACAATTGGTCGCCAGACTGCTTCGTTGGCCAGTGTGGCTGGTGTTGCATCACCACAATTGCTGGTCATATAGTCGCAGACGGTCAGGTTTCCTGAACGAACGGCATATGCCAGAAATCTGGGGGCGTTGCCCAAGTTGTAAAGAGCCGTTCCGGCTTGCGAGTTTGAGAGTTGAATGACCGATGCGGCAACTGATTGGACCGTTGCAAGAACCAACGTGGTTGCGCCGCAGGTGGTTGGTGATGCAATTGCCCGGTCATTCTGCTTCAGCATTCCTGTTCCGGTAATCGTGTAGGTGGCCCCGCTCTGATTGTTGACGCTGTAGCCATCAGGTTGATCGTCGCCGTTGCCATACGAAACCAGAAGTGTGTCTGTATTGGTGTCTCCAGCGGGGATTACTGTTGCTGCAGGATTGATGATTACTGGCGCGAATGGGATGGGCGAGCCATTTGGCAGTTGTAGATTGCAGCCCATCAGGCGAACGTTTGCGAATCCATGACCGCTACGGGAAATATCGCGTTGGATGGCGTCAAGCGCGATCACTGCATTATTTTGTGCATCGCTGCCCGCAGTTGTCGTGCGTTTGCGTTCTTCAGAAAGTGCATAGACCTGCATCATCACAACAATGCCCAGCATTCCGATCACCAGGCCAACCATGATCTCGATCAGGCTGAAACCTGAGTGACGGTGCAAATCAATTCGGGTTTTTGTTTTCACGTCCAATTCCTTCACCTGATCTGGGCGATTGTCACGAAGTTATGAGGTGTGCTCCCTGCAGGTTCGTTGGGTGCCCTCCAGAAGAGTGTGACCGTTGCTATGCCCTGTCCGTCAATGGCGATTGTCGGAGCTGTCGCGGAATTGGCAGCAACACCAGGTAAGGTGCTTATAACTCTGGCGAGCCAGGTGTTATAAGCGGTGCCGCCGGTGTTGAAGTTGGCTTGTAGCGTTGCTGTCGTCCTGTTGCTGACCCACATCTGGCTGATGACGTCATTGGCTAACAGGGATGCCTCGGCGCGGTATCGCGCATCTGTTGATTGCTTGATTGCCGTGGCTTGGAGGCCTACCAGGGCGAGAACACCGAGTGAAAAAACAAGAATCGCCAGTAGCGCCTCTAGAAGGACAATGCCTGACTGCTGCGTGAGCGGGTGGTTTTGACTGGTCATTTCAACATCCCTGAGGATCGGTATTTGCGCGGGCCGGGTCGCACATGCGAATCTGGCCACCGGTTGTGACGGTAACGCGCAGGCATCTCATTTCGTTGGCTGAACAGTTGCCGCCCGTCGGGTTGGTGATGTCGATGCTGGCCGCGGTATTTGCTTGCCCAGTTCCATTGAAAGTGATCAAGGAGATCCCGTTTGCGTTGATCACTGCATTTGGAGACCCTTCTCCAGAGCTTCTTGTTTGGATGATGCGCGGTGCGACACTGTCCGAAGGTGCGCTATCACATGAGCCAGTTGGGTCGTTGAGGCTGATGATCCAGTTTCTGCCGGCATCAGATAGTGCGCACGCGTTAGTCACCGAGGAAACCAGTTGAAAACGCACATTGGTATTGCGTCGAACGGCCTCTGCTCTAGCCAGAGTCAGGCCATTCTGAATTGCTTCAGCAGAATTGCGGATCTGGCTGCTTTGAATCCAGCGGGAAAAACTGGGGACTCCCATAGCCATCAGTATTCCGAATAGCGCCAGGCCAATCAGTATTTCTACCAGCGTAATGCCAGTTTCCAATCCGTGTCTCATGAGCAGCTACCATCCCGCCTCACCGCCCAGCAGTTGTTTGGGTTCGGATTCGACCATCCGCTACGGGTGATGTTTGAAGTTTTTACGTTTGATTGGTCTACTGTAAAAGTGAATCCATCCATGGGGCCACCGGCATTACCAACGGCTTGCAGTGTATAGGTCGTCGCGGTTGGGGTGGCTGAGCAGGAAAAAGTGAAAAACCGACTTGTTGTCGCATCATTGCTGCAGGGGTTGCTACCCAGTTCGCTATCTACATAGCTTCGGCGGTCCTGAAAATATTGTTCCAATTGCACCCGCTTCGCCGCCAAGGCGGAAGTCGCGTCCGGAATGCGCCCTCGGATCAAGTAGTCCGTATAGGATGGATAGGCAATTGCCGACAGGATGCCGATGATTGCTACGACGATCATTAGTTCGATCAGTGTGAAGCCTGATTGTGTTTTCATTACATTCCTCTTGGGCATCGATGCCTTGATCAACAGTGCCAGAGCAGCATGCTCCGTATTCATTGGTTAATGATAGCCGGCTAATAAATGGGCATTTATTTTTCCGACGACCGGTTTAGGGCCGGGTGTAAGTGGTTGTCTGGCGGCGTGTGCGAAAGATCAAAATAGGCAACGATGCTTAGCTGGAATCTTTCTCTTGTTTGAGTTGCGTTTTTTTTCAAGCCTCACTGCGTGTCTGTGGGCTACAGAGGCCCGACGCCTAGCGATCGCTTTGGGTTTGTCGGTCCTTTGTCATTTGCTGCTTGTGATTGTTGCACCTAGAGAATACGTGGTGACAGTTGGGTATCGGCGGATGATTTTTGCGCAATTAGTTACGCATGGTGAGGGTGCAGTCACTGTGGGGCGGGGGCAGGTTGATCGTGCGCCTCAAATGAAGAAGAGGCATCGGGGTATTGTGGCTGATGGTTATCGAGTAGAAGCGGTATCGGGGCTTGAGCCGGTTGATGAGTCTCCTGCTGCGCAAGGGGGGGGGGGGGCTTCGTCGGGAGTGCGCGTGGCTGACCAGAACTACTTTTTGAGTGAATTGCTCACGGTGCGGCCTTATCCGCTAACTGTCCTTGACGAGATGCTGGTAGGTGTAAATCCTGCCGAGATGTTTGGAAAGGCCGTGCTGAAAATTTGGATTAATGATACGGGGGAGATTGCTACGGTAGAAACGGAGTTTACGGATATGCCAGAGGCGTTTCATAGAGGTCTGGTTGCCGCATTTGAGCGTATGCGTTTCATGCCGGGGCAGGTTGATGGAAAACCGGTCGGTAGCATTCTAGAAATTGAAATTGGTGCTGAGGATTTTCGTTTGCCTGCGCAGTAGCCATGAACAAGTGACTTGCGAGCTTGTACCTTCTTGATCGCGAGATGGGGGGATTTATCTTTTAGCTTCCATTGTTGAATCGGATGATGCTTGCTATAATCAAGGATTGTTTTAATTGATTTGGAAATTCTAATGGCCAATAGCGCACAAGCCCGCAAGCGCGCTCGTCAAGCTGACAAGCAACGCTCCCACAACGCCAGCCTGCGTTCGACCCTGCGTACCGCGATCAAGCGTGTGCGCCAGGCAATCGATGCCGGCGACAAGGCAGCCGCTCAAGGTGTTTTCCAGCAATCCGTTGCTGTTCTTGACCGTATTGCTGACAAGAAGATTGTTCACAAGAACAAGGCTTCCCGCACCAAGAGCCGTCTGTCTGCTCAGATCAAGGCGCTTGCTGCTGCCTGAGCTGGACCGATGCTCCAATAAAAATGGCGCCTTTGGGCGCCTTTTTTATTTCTGGTGTTTGCTGTTGCTTATTTCTTTTCTTCCAGGGAGCAGACGCCATCAATGATCTGCAGGTCGTTGTCTTGGGCGAAGTTGAGCATGAAGCGGTAGGCCATCGGCTCGATTTCACCGAGGCGACCATCGACAAACACGGCTTTTTCGCCGTTGTAGTCGCCGGGGCCAACATAAGGGGAGTACTTCATTTTCCGTTCGGCGCCAAATGCCGACATGACGCCGCAGAGGCGTTCGGCCCAGTCGCTGGGGCGAAATTTGCGTCCTTGTTTGGTGAGGCCAACAATGATGAAGGTGGTCGATTCTGATGTTGTCATTGTTCTACTCTGCGTTAGCTGGCGTTGCGACCTTTGGTGGTGGGCATTCTAGCAGAAGCGCCTTGGCTTGCCATAATTATGGGGTGTGCGGCCAGTGCGGCAGGCGGCTGATTGCTGCGGTCGACTGGCCCGGCAGGCAGAGAATCACAGGTCGCCGCGTTCGCTGAGTTCGTTAAGCAGGTTCTTGTGGTCGTGGGCGCCTGGGCTGCCTGGGTTATGCTGGAAAACATCCCGGTTCAGTGACGGGCTTTCCGCAACGGCGACGTTTTCGGAGATGACTGTGTCCAGAACGTCGTTGCCGTAGCGCTCGCGTAGCTTGTTGCGGACATCGTCGCTCATGCGGCGGCGGCGATCAAAACGCGTCAGCAGGTAGCGGCGTTCGATCTTGCGTTTGAGTACCGGTTCGAGGACTTGCAGGGTGCGCGTAATGTGGTCGGCGGCTTGTAGCGACAGGTAGTCTGTTGAGACGGGAATGATTAATCTGTCGCAGGCAAAGATTGCGTTGAGGGCGAGGACGCCGATGTAGGGGCAGCAGTCGATCAGGACCGGTCGGCTGGCTTGCTCGGCTTGTTGCGCTTCCAGGCCAAGGCGCAGTTTGTTGAGGATGGCCGGGCCTTTGCCGAAGATGGAGTCGACCTTGATCAGTTGCTGATGGGCGGGTAGAAGATGGCCGATATCATCCCAGGCGACTTCAAGGGCGCTTAGTGGACTGAGGTCCTGGTAAAAGGCGAAGAGACTTTTGTTGGCTTCGGAAGGTGCGTTGCCATGAATGCTTGAAAGATGCCCCTGTGGGTCGAGATCCAGGAGTAAGGGCGGCCTTCCGGCGCGCTTGAGGGCGGCGCCAAGGTTGAGAGCGGTTGTCGTTTTTCCGACACCGCCTTTCTGGTTGAAAATGGCAATGCGCATGGTTTTCGCGTTCTATACAAGGCTCTATTTTTCACTTAACATTCTATTTTCTGCAACTCTTTCGGGTTTTTGCGGCCTTCTGGAGTGGCGGTCGTTCCGGCGGCAATAGCCGCCGTTTTCGTTTTTTGGGGTTGTCTCATGTCGCATGTCATGAATACCTATGCCCGGTTGCCGGTGACTTTCAGTCACGGTCAGGGTAGCCGGATTACCGATACCGAGGGCAAGGAATACTTGGACGCATTGTCCGGTATTGCCGTTTCCACGCTCGGCCATGCCCATCCCAAGCTGGTGGCGGCGATTGCTGCCCAAGCCGGGCGCATGTTGCACACCTCCAATCTATACCGCATTGGCGAGCAGGAATTGCTGGCCGACAAGCTGGCCGAAATTTCGGGCATGCAGGAGATTTTCTTCTCCAATAGCGGGGCCGAGGCCAACGAAGCGGCGATCAAGCTGGCCCGTTTTTACGGTCACAAGAAAGGCATTGAAACGCCGACCATCATTGTCATGGAAAAGGCTTTTCACGGTCGGACCATGGCGACCCTCTCGGCCACCGGCAATCGCAAGGCACAGGCTGGCTTCGAGCCGCTGGTCTCGGGTTTTGTCCGCGTTCCCTATGACGACCTGGCGGCGATCAAGTCGGTCGCCGAGCACAACAAGAACATCGTTGCCGTCATGCTGGAGATGATTCAGGGCGAGGGCGGCATCCATCTGGCGTCGATCGAGTATCAGAAGGGCCTGCGTCAATTCTGTGATGAGCAGGGCTGGTTGCTGATCTGTGACGAAGTTCAATGCGGCATGGGGCGGACCGGCAAATGGTTCGGCTTCGAGCATGCCGGCGTTCGGCCGGATATCGTCACTTTGGCCAAGGGGTTGGGTTCCGGTGTGCCGATTGGCGCCTGCCTGGCGCGCGGCCCGGCTGCTGGACTGTTCGGCCCGGGCAACCACGGCTCGACCTTCGGCGGTAATCCGCTGGTGTCCACGGCAGCTTTGACTACCCTTGAAACTATCGAACAAGATGGCCTGCTGGCCAATGCGGAGCGTATCGGCGCCCTGATTCGCCAGTTGTTTTCAGAATCGCTGGCCGGCGTACGCGGGGTGCTCGACATTCGTGGTCATGGCCTGATGATCGGTCTGGAACTGGATCGTCCCTGTGGCGATCTGGTTGGTCAGGCTTTGGCGGCTGGCCTGTTGATCAACGTGACGGCTGACAAGGTGGTTCGTTTCCTGCCGCCGCTGATTTTCACTGAAAATGAGGCCAAGGAACTGGTCGACCGCGTCACTCCCCTTATCAAGGACTTTTTGGCGGCCTAAATCATGGCGATCAAACACTTTCTCCAATTCAAGGATTTCACACGTGCCGAGCTCGAATATGTTTTCGAGCGGACGCAGTGGATCAAAAACCAGTTCAAGTCCTACCAGAAGTATTGGCCGCTTTCCGACCGGACGCTGGTGATGATTTTCGAGAAGGCCAGCACGCGTACGCGGCTGTCCTTCGAAGCTGGCATGCAGCAACTGGGCGGCTCGGCAATTTACCTGAACACCCGCGATTCCCAGCTGGGGCGCGGCGAGCCGGTCGAGGACGCGGCGCAGGTCATTTCCCGGATGAGCGATATCGTGATGATCCGCACTTTCGAGCAGGAAATCATCGAGCGTTTTGCCGCCAATTCCCGCGTCCCGGTGATCAATGGCCTGACCAACGAATACCACCCGTGCCAGATTCTGGCTGACATCTACACCTATATCGAGCATCGCGGCAGCATTCAGGGCAAGACGGTGGCTTGGGTGGGCGATGCCAACAATATGTGCAATACCTGGCTGCAGGCGGCCCAGGTACTGGACTTCAAGGTGCATGTATCGACCCCGCCGGGCTACGAGTTGCAGCCGGAACTGATCGCCGGGGTCGACGCCGGCCATTTCCAGGTCTTTGCCGACCCGATGGAGGCCTGTCGCGGCGCCGACCTGGTGACCACCGACGTCTGGACGTCGATGGGCTTCGAGGCCGAGAACGAAGCGCGCATCAAGGCTTTTGCCGACTGGTGCGTCGATGGCGAGATGATGCGGGCCGCCAATGCTGGCGCGCTGTTCATGCATTGCCTGCCGGCTCACCGCGGCGAGGAAGTGACTGCCGAGGTGATCGACGGGCCGCAGTCGGTGGTCTGGGATGAGGCCGAGAATCGCCTGCATGTGCAGAAGGCGTTGATGGAATATTTGCTGTTGGGCCATATTCAAGGCTGAGCGGCAGGATTAAACGAAACAAGGGAACAGAAATGAGCGACGTTAAAAAAGTAGTGCTGGCTTATTCCGGCGGTCTCGATACCTCCGTGATCCTCAAGTGGCTGCAGGACACCTATCAGTGCGAAGTGGTGACCTTCACCGCCGACCTCGGCCAAGGCGAAGAGCTTGAGCCGGCGCGCGCCAAGGCGCTGCAGTTCGGCATCAAGCCGGAAAATATCTTCATCGACGACCTGCGCGAAGAGTTCGTCCGTGACTTCGTCTTCCCGATGTTCCGCTGCAACACCGTCTATGAAGGCGAATATCTGCTCGGCACCTCGATTGCCCGTCCGTTGATCGCCAAGCGCTTGATCGATATCACCAATCAGACCGGCGCCGATGCCATCTCGCACGGTGCGACCGGCAAGGGCAACGACCAGGTTCGCTTCGAACTCGGTGCCTACGCGCTGAAGCCGGGCGTCAAGGTCATTGCGCCATGGCGCGAATGGGACCTGCTGTCCCGCGAAAAGCTGCTGGCTTATGCCGAAAAGCACGGCATCCCGGTCGAGATGAAGCACAAGCAGGGCGGTTCGCCGTACTCGATGGACGCCAATCTGCTGCACATCTCCTACGAAGGTCGCCATCTCGAAAACCCGGCCGCCGAGGCCGAAGAGTCGATGTGGCGCTGGACGGTTTCCCCGGAAGCCGCACCGGACCAGGCCGAGTACCTGGATATCGAATACGAGAAGGGTGACATTGTCGCCCTCAACGGCCAGCGCCTGTCGCCGGCCACGGTCCTGTCCACGCTGAACCAGCTGGGTGGCAAGCACGGCATCGGCCGTCTCGACCTGGTTGAAAACCGTTACGTCGGCATGAAGTCGCGCGGTTGCTACGAAACCCCGGGCGGTACGATCATGCTGCGCGCCCACCGGGCCATCGAGTCCATCTGTCTGGACCGTGAAGTCGCTCACCTCAAGGACGACCTGATGCCGCGCTACGCCAGCCTGGTGTACAACGGTTACTGGTGGAGCCCGGAGCGCATCGCGCTGCAGACCCTGATCGACCACACCCAGGGCTGTGTGAACGGTTCCGTGCGCCTCAAGCTGTACAAGGGCAACGTCATCGTCGTCGGCCGTGACTCGAAGACCGATTCGCTGTTCGATTCGACCATCGCCACCTTCGAGGACGATGCCGGTGCTTACGACCAGAAGGATGCGGCTGGCTTCATCAAGCTCAACGCACTGCGCATGCGCATCGCGGCCAATCTGCGCGCCAAGAAGGGGCAGGCTTAAGCGATGGATGGCGGCACCATTTTCGGTTTCAACGAAGAGCAGATCGCGGACTTTTTCTCGACCTGGGGTGTCGCGGCTTTCATCATCTTCATGCTTTTCATCATTGGCGAGATCGCCTGGAAGTCGAAAGCCGGCAAGACGGGGACCTTCGTGCTCTTCTTCGTACTGGCCTTCGGCATGGTCGGCTTCATCGCCAAATCAGTCATTCAGAAAATCTGGGGTATTTAAATGTCGCAATACGACAACGTTTCCGTGGTCAAGAAGGCCAATGTTTACTTCGATGGCAAGTGCGTCAGCCACACCGTGGTCCTGGCTGACGGCACCAAGAAGACGGTCGGCGTGATCCTGCCGTCCAGCCTGACCTTCAATACCGGTGCGCCGGAAATCATGGAAGGCGTCGGCGGTTCCTGCCGCGTCAAGCTGAAGGGCGAGTCCGAATGGACGACCTGGGGCGAAGGCCAGTCCTTCAACGTGCCGGGCAATTCCTCCTTCGAGATTTCGGTCGCTGAAGGCGAGGCCTATCACTACGTCTGCCACTTCGGCTGACCAGTAAAAGCCCGGCGCTTGGCCGGGCTGCGTTGCTGGCGCTCGCCGTACGTTTTCGTACTGCCTTTGCGCCAGCGCCTTGCCCGGCCTGCGTGTCGGGCTTTTAATCAAGGAGTTTTCCATGCCGAGCTTTGACTTCACCTCCGAAGCGGACATGGTGGCGTTGAAGAACGCCATCGACGTCACCGCACGCCAGATCGACAACCGTTACGACTTCAAAGGCACGACGGCCAAGGTCGAATTGAACGAGAAGGACAAGGTCATCACCCTGTGGGGCGATTCAGACTTCCAGCTCGACCAGATCAAGGATCTTCTTTTTCCCGCCATGGAGAAGAAGGAGAAGGAGAGCGTCAAGCGCCTCGATCACCAGAAGGTGATCAGCGTCTCCGGCAACAAGGTCAAGCAGGAAATGAAGATCAAGGATGGCATCGACAGCGATCTGGCGAAGAAAATCGTCAAGCTGGTCAAGGATGGCAAGCTCAAGGTGCA
>Ga0316604_10003885_pt1 | contig 10230 bp, 11 predicted proteins | sample OWC_soil_day20_C_FD_207650 | JGI IMG/M metagenome (GOLD analysis project Ga0316604, IMG submission 207650) | Wetland soil microbial communities from Old Woman Creek delta, Ohio, United States - OWC_soil_day20_CT | ecosystem: Environmental > Terrestrial > Soil > Wetlands | place: USA: Ohio...
CCAAGCGCTTCGGCGATTTCATTGCAACAAATGAAATCACTTTTGAAGTAGCCAAAGGCGAGATCTTCGGATTCCTGGGCGCCAATGGTGCAGGCAAAACAACCGCTATGCGCATGCTCTGCGGACTGTCCACACCGAGTTCGGGCAGTGCGACCATCGCGGGTTTTGATGTCTATAAACAAACGGAACAGATCAAAAAGAACATCGGGTACATGAGCCAGAAGTTCTCCTTATATGAAGACCTGACGGTAACAGAGAATATCCGGTTCTTTGGTGGTATTTATGGTTTGAGCAATCAACAACTTAAAACCAAGAGTCAGCAACTGATCCATGACTTAGGCCTTGAAAAAGAAGCGAAGAAACTAGTGGGTTCCCTCCCACTCGGCTGGAAACAAAAACTCTCATTTTCTATAGCTGTATTGCACGAACCGAAGATCGTATTCCTGGATGAACCAACTGGCGGCGTAGATCCTATTACCCGCAGACAATTCTGGAACCTGATCTATGATGCGGCAGACAGCGGCGTAACAGTATTCGTGACCACCCACTACATGGACGAAGCAGAATATTGTAACCGTATTTCTATTATGGTGGATGGTCGTATTAAAGCGTTGGACACACCCCATAATCTGAAGAATACATACCATGCTTCCAGCATGGATGAAGTCTTTTACGCACTGGCCCGCAGTGCAAAACGTAGCGAATGATATGAAACAGTTGTATACCTTTATCAGGAAAGAATTTGCACATGTACTGAGAGACAGGAAGACCCTTCTGATCCTCTTTGGCTTGCCGATCGTGCAGATCCTGATCTTTGGCTTTGCCCTGACGAATGAAGTCCGGAATGCGAAGATTGTGATCTATGATCAGGCACAGGATGTGGCTTCGCAACAACTGATCAGTAAAATTGAAGCCAGCCGTTATTTCGATATTGCCTATGCGGTGATGGATCGTTCGGGTATTGATGCTGCTTTCAAAAAGGGCGATATCAGACTGGCTGTGATCTTCCCACAGGGATTTAATAATGACCTGTTGCATACACACCATGCGCAGATCCAGATCATTGCTGATGGGGCTGACCCGAATACAGCCACAACGCTGACCAGTTATATTACGTCGATCATACAGGATTATATGGCGGCACAGGAGCCTTTCCAGATAAGTCCTCAGATCAGGTATTTGTATAACCCGCAATTGAAAGGTGCGCCGAACTTTGTACCGGGGGTCATGTCGCTCGTACTGATGCTGGTATGTGTGATGATGACGGCAGTGTCGATTGTGCGCGAGAAGGAAACAGGTACGATGGAAGTACTGCTGGTATCGCCTTTTAGTCCGCTGATGGTGATTATATCCAAGGCCATTCCGTACCTCCTGCTGTCATTGATCAACGTAACCACCATTTTACTCCTCAGCACCTTTGTGCTAAAATTACCCATCAATGGCAGTATACCATTATTGTTTGCAGAAAGCACCTTATTTATAATTACCTGTCTGACGCTGGGGATCTTCATCTCAGTAAAAACAAGTTCGCAGCAGGTAGCGATGCTGATCTCACTGATGGGTATGATGCTGCCTACGATCCTCTTTAGCGGGTTTATGTTCCCCGTAGAGAACATGCCACTCCCCTTGCAGTTGATTAGCAATATCGTGCCTTCTAAGTGGTATTATAATATTGTGAAGGCGATTATGATCAAGGGGCTGGGATTCTCTGCCGTGTGGAAAGAAACACTGATACTGGCAGGTATTACAGTGGTTTTATTATTCGTGAGCTTTAAAAGTTTCAAAATCAGGTTATCATGAGAACGATCCGGTTTTTATTACAAAAAGAATTCAGGCAGATCTTTCGTAACCGTTCTATCCTTGTGATGGTGCTGGTGATGCCGGTGATGCAGTTGTTTATCCTGCCTCTGGCCGCGAATTATGAGGTAAAGAATATTAACCTGGCGATCATTGACAATGACCATTCTTCATATTCGCAGAAACTGATCAGCAAGATCACCGCTTCAGGATATTTCAAATTAACGGGGTATGTATTTTCTTATAAAGAAGCCCTGCATTTGATTGAAAAAGATAAAGCAGATCTGTTGCTGGAGATACCGCATAACTTTGAGAAAAATCTGGTCAGGGAGAACCGTGAGCAGTTGTTTGTAGCGGTCAACGCCATCAATGGCACCAAAGCCAGTCTGGGCGGCGTATACCTGAATAGTGTGATCAGGGATGAAAATAATGACATCCGGCTACAGCTGGTAGAACCTGCGCGTTTTCAATCACAGCCCATGGTGGAAATCGTTTCGTCTAACTGGTTCAACCCACACCTGGATTATCATTTATTTATGGTACCTGGAATACTGGCTATACTGGTCACAATGATCGGTGGTTTCCTCACGGCATTGAATATTGTAAAGGAAAAAGAAGTAGGTACCATAGAGCAGATCAATGTAACACCTATTAAGAAACATCATTTTATACTGGGAAAGCTGATTCCATTCTGGGTATTGGGCAATGTCGTATTCACACTGGGTTTGATTGTAGCAAGGGTAGCATATGGAATAGTACCATTGGGAAATATCTTTTTACTCTATGGTTTTATCTGGGTATACCTGTTGGCAGTATTAGGTTTTGGCCTGCTGGTATCAACGTATTGTGACACGCAACAGCAGGCGATGTTCATTATGTTCTTCTTTGTAATGATCTTTATTTTGATGGGTGGTTTGTTCACTTCTATTGATAGTATGCCAGACTGGGCACAGGTGGTGACAAAGTTCAACCCGGTGAGTTACCTGATAGAAGTGATGCGTATGATCGTATTGAAAGGCAGTGGTATCCGCGATGTGCTGCCTAAACTGGGTGTGATATTGATCTTTGCTTTTGTATTGAATACGTGGGCGGTATTGAATTATAGAAAGACTAATTAAAAGGATCAGAAAAGCGTGGATCTGTGATAAGGTTGGGGGCCATTAAGATATAACAGCCCCGTTATATAGCAAAATTTCTTTCATTCTTTACAAATGCAGTGACGAATTTCCACCATTAACCATTATCACTTGTCACCGTAATTTTTCCTTTGTCTGAAATGGTGAATGCTTTATGTACTTCCGTCTTTTTATTTTCTGCACCATAATAATACTGAACTACCTGGATGGTCGTGTCATTTACCACCTGGTAATTGCCTCTGGAATAGTTACTATCCCTATTACTGCCCCTGTTATCGCAAATGATCTGACTATCGGTGAGCGTACTGGTAGTGGTATCAACAATATACATTTTGTATGTACCAATTTGATGATGAACAAACATTGCACAATACTTTCCTGATTTACGTACTTCCAACCCGGTGAAATTCATATCCGGAGCGGTTGTATCTTCTTTCAGGTAATGATGTACCTGGCTATTGGATAAGGGTAACTTTGCAACGACACTATCCCGGAAGGCGGCACCGGTGTCGTGAGGTCCAAATGGTTTACAGGCAGCTAACAGTAATAATAAAGGGTAAAATTGACGAGGTTTCATGTTATTGGTTATTATGTGTCTCAGTGATTTTTCCTGTGCTTGAAATGGTAAATGTAGTACGGACTAACTGTTCCGGTTGCTTACTTCCCTCCGGAGCAAAATCTTTTTCAACAATCTCGATGGTGGAATCATTGACGAATTCATAATCACAGCTGCTACCACCATAACCTCCGTCTGCATCAGAATTATAACCAATAATAGAATGATCTAACAGGGTATAAGAAGCGCTGTCTAATGTATACAATTTATACGACCCATATTCAAAGTTAATGATCATTAAATACATGTTTCCCAATCGCCGCAGCTCATGCCCTACCAGCGGTCTGTAAGGTCCGGTGGTATCATCCTTCAGATAAAAGGATCGCTGCCTATTGGTCAGTTCCATCTGTTCTGCCACACTATCTCTGAAATTATCAAATACCCTGTTGTCAGCCTCAAAATCATGATTGACCTGGGGCATTGTTACGGAATCGGAATTGACCGTATCTTTTACTACATCTTCTTTCACCTGCGGCCCTTGTGAATGGCAGGCTGTCAGCAAAATTAATAAAGGATAAAAACGACTTAGTCTCATAGGTTTATTTCAAATCTTTTTAATTCTGCCAGTACAGCATCCCGCTGCTCCCATTTATCAAATGCTTCTTTTTTGATGTAAGTGAAATTCAATGCATACGCGGGAGAATTTTCATCGGAGGTTACTAATCCAAATCCAAATATCTCCTCCCCTGGCCAAATAGGCTCCTCTGTTAACTTACAAACAAAGGGCATAGGCACTTTGGTAAATTGAATCGCCTTTTCTGCCAATGGGTGGGTTAGCAGACAACTTTTGTGAAATACTTTATCATTAAAAAAATCCAGTGGTTCCTTCCTGTTGCTCACAAATGGAGGGAACAAATATGCCTCTGCAGCAATAATCACCTTGCCACAGATCGGACATTTGGATTTGCCTTCGAGAAATATCGCCATCAGAATTCATTTATAGTGATCACTTCCGCCTGAAAGGGGAATACTTTTTCAACCAATACATCATGCAATGCAGGATCCCGGTCAGTACAACAATCAGCCAGCACTGTGATACGATAATCCTTATCCGCCGCTTCGCGCAGGGTAGATAATACGACCCCACTGCTAGCCACCCCTGTAAGGATCAGGTGCTGTATCCCCTGCGCTCTCAATACCACTTCCAGGTCACTTCCTGTAAAAGCGCTGATCCGGCGTTTGATAACAATAATTTCATTTTCCAAAGGCGCAATAGCAGCATCTATCGCCATCGCTTCGCTCTGGCCACCGCCAGCGCCGCCGGAACGGGTTTTGCTGGCGCCAAATACTTTATTATTCATACTGATCTCAGGCATACCAGGACGAAAACCTACTACGACATAGATGACCGGAATATTTTTACTGCGCGCGATGCTGATCGCTTTACTGACATTAGTGATGACATTGTTATAATCGGGTAACTGGCGAATGACAGCATTTTGCACGTCCATTACTAACAGGGCGTTCATTATGTCTTAGATTTTTCGAACCTAAATTTATAATATTTCCTTAAACCTACCCGGTAGATTATTATTTATCTTTGTGACATGAAATATAGCACACCGGTTCAGAAGAGAGATCAGCCAGACGATTCGTATAAATTTCAGCCTTTGCCTGCCCCAACAGGGCCTTTCCCTTACCAACTTGATATAGCGCAGGTGATTCCGGACATCAATACACAGAAGATGACTTTTCACCTTGCAGGTGATACAGGTAGTATCAGAAGCACTGATTTTCAACGGAAAGTGATTACAGCCATGCAGGCGCAATTTGAACAGGACAATCCTCCACAATTTTTATTTCACCTGGGCGATGTGGTATATAACCATGGTGAAGCCAGTCAATACTACAGGCAATTCTTTGGTCCGTTTCAAAACTATCCGGCACCGATATTTGCTATAGCAGGTAACCATGACAGTGATGTGAATCCGGCGGCGCCACCTTATCATAGCCTGGAGCCTTTTGTGAAAGTGTTTTGTGATACGGCACCGAACACCGTACCATTCAGCAATGATATAGCGCGGAAAAGCATGATACAGCCAAATGTCTACTGGACACTCAAAACGCCTTTGGCGAACATCATCGGCATGCATAGCAATGTGCCAAAATTCGGTATTGTTACGCCTGAACAACAGGAGTGGCTGAAAGCCGAACTACGTAGTGCAGATGCAGAGCGGCCGGGCAAAGCCCTTATTCTTTGTATTCACCATGCACCTTATTCTGCAGATATTAATCACGGATCCAGTATTCCCATGATCACTTTGCTGGAAGGGATCTTTGAAGAGACAGGTGTGCGGCCGGACATAGTGTTTAGCGGGCACGTACATAATTACCAGCGATTGGTGAAAAAATATAATAGTGGACGTTCTGTTTGCTTTGTAGTAGCCGGTGGTGGCGGGTATGATGAATTACATCCGATAGCAGAATTGTCTGATACAAGATTTACGAATAAGCTGGATCTTTTTGAAGGTGTTACCCTGGAAAATTATTGCGATCAGCTGCATGGATTTCTACGGTTTAGTATTGAAAAGACAGGGGCGCAGCTGGGAATGAAAGGAGATTATTATTCAGTAGCGGATGATGGAGTTGTTACAATGGAAGATCAGTTTGAAATAAAGCTTTGACCCATACGGGCCAAAGCTTTTATTGCTGAAAGGCTATTTATTTCTAAAAGGCGAAGCCGGTAACCCCTCCTGATTGTACAAATTTACCACCGGTACATTACTCCATCCATACCGCACCCATGTAGGATGCAGCACATGCTCGCTTGACAAGGTTATCTTATTCCCATGAATAACCGCCTCCGCAGGATAATAGCCCTCTCCATTGCTGATCTCAAAACCCGTCAGCTTTCCTCCCTTTGCCACCAATCCTTTTCCTGCATGAGAAAAACTAACCGTTATCTCATCTTTCCCCTGACTGAATTTCTCAAACACAGGTCCGCTATACTCCCCTTTTACACCATATACCACGCCACCTGCGGCAATGGCCAGCCGTTCTCCTACAGGTTGTTTATGAGGGGGATGAATATCGGCGGAGTCTCCGCAGTCAGTGGTCACTATCAAAGCTGTTTTCCTGACATTTTTAACCACCAAAAACTGCGCTTCTCTGATCTCAGGCCTCATACCCTTGTGCGGGGCAATCTGGACAATTAAAAAAGGTAATTCGGGCTGTTTAAATTCCATCCTCCAATTACTGATCAGGGTCGTTAATATTTCCGGGTATTGCTCCGCACGGTCACTATTTGACTCCCCCTGGTACCAGGCCACTCCCTTGATGGCATAAGGCAGCAATGGGTAGATCATACCATTAAACAAACCTCCCATGCATTGTCCCTGTGGTTTCCAACCGGCACTGGCGATGGTCTTTGCATAATTTCCAATCATCTCTTTCAGTTTCGGATTGGCTTCCAGCGCGGCCACACTGGTCCAGTCTTCTGCCGGGGTACCGCCAAAGGCAGAGAAAATAATCCCTACCGGCACCTGCATTTTTGCATAGAGATTCTTTGCAAAGAAATATCCTACAGCCGTGAAGTCACTCACCGTCTGCGGACTACATACCGTCCAGTGATTATTGACATCCGGGATCGTTTCTTTCGAATACTTCAGGGGTACATAATACTCCCTGATCAGGGGATAATTAGCGGCATCCCGCTCCTGCTCCCAGTTATAGATCGGCTGCTGTGGCGGGCGTGGACCCAGCTGGCGTTCCATATTTGACTGGCCGCTGCACAACCATACTTCGCCGACCAGCACATCCTGGATGTGAACAGTATCAATGCCACTGTAAATCGTCATTTCCTGACCTGATGAAACATAAGGCAATGGCTGCAAACTCACCATCCATTTGCCTTGTAACGTCTTTGCAGAAACGGACTGACCATTGAACTGCACCGTAACCAGTGCCCCTTCATCTGCCGTACCCCATACAGGAACAGCGACTCCTTTTTGCAGCACCATATGATCAGTGAACAGGCTAACGGGTTTTAAGGTAGCATAGGCATTTGAAAAACAGGCTACAAACACCAGTGGAATTATTAAAGACCTAAACATTGTAAATTCATTTAGACAGGGAATTTATATAATTTGCGATCATGTACGAAGTATTTCTCAGCAAAGTCAATGAAAAAGTGGCCCTCACCCCGCAGGAAGAAGCAGAAATAGTAGCACATCTAACCCTTAAAACCCTGCGGAAACGCCAGTTTTTCCTACAGGAAGGAGACATTTGCCGCTATATTGCCCTGGTCGAAAAAGGTACACTCAGGACTTATGTGACGGATCTGGAAGGTCATGAGCATATTACGGCTTTTGCGCTGGAAGGATGGTCACTGGGAGATCTGTGTAGTTTTCTCAGGGAAGAACCTGCTACCCAAAACATTGAGGCGCTGGAAGATTGTGAGTTATGCCTTATCAGCCGCCCTGCCCACGAAGAACTGCTACTGAAAATGCCGAAGTATGAGACGTATAACCGTATACTCATGACAGAGGCATACATCGCCCTGCAAAAAAGAACCCGGGATATGATCAGTCTTTCGCCGGATGAGCAGTACAAGGCCTTTGTAAATGTATACCCCAATATTGTACAACGGGTGCCACAACATATGATCGCTTCTTATCTGGGATTGACCCCCGAAACCCTCAGTCGCATCAAAAGCCGTATTTCCCAGCATAAGTAATTTTTAGCACCCCTGATGGACATTCACCTGCTGTATCAAAAGCCGTATTTCCCAGCATAAGTAATTTTTAGCACCCCTAATGGCTATTCACTTTCTGCATAAAAAGTTCGATTTCCCGGCATAAGTAATTTCTTGATCCAAATCATTGGGACCAACCTCCTTCATGTGGTACTTTTGTATAACATGAAACGCAATCAATTCATTAAATCGATATTAACAGGAGTATTTGGTATGACAACGCTATCAGCATTCAGGAACTTTACTGATTCATTACAGGAAGACGACCATCTGATGCCCGTTTTATTCATCGGACATGGTTCTCCTATGAACGGTATTGAAGACACTGAATTTAGCAGAAGATGGACACAGATGGGCAAGGAAATTCCAACTCCCAAAGCCGTATTGGTGATCTCCGCCCACTGGTATACCCAGGGTACGAAGATCACTGCCATGGAGCATCCTAAAACCATCCACGATTTTGGCGGGTTTCCGAAGGAACTCTTCGCCGTGCAATATCCGGCTCCCGGTAGTCCGGACCTCGCCAGAGAAACGGCGTCCCTGATTCACGCTTCCCTCGATCACGACTGGGGGCTGGATCACGGTACCTGGACGGTGGTAAGACATATGTATCCAGAGGCAAACATCCCGGTGCTGCAATTGAGTATAGACTATTCCAAAGGTCCGCAATATCATTACGACCTGGCGAAAGAGCTGTATGCCCTGCGCAGGAAAGGCGTACTGATCATCGGCAGCGGCAACCTGGTGCACAACCTGAGAATGGTGGCATGGGATCGCCTTGATGACAAGGAATATGGGTATGACTGGGCACTGGATATCAATAACCAGTTCAAACACCTCATCAGCAGCCGTGAACACAAGCCGCTGATCAACTATACACAACTGGGTAAAGGCGCTTTGCTGGCAATTCCGACACCGGATCACTATCTCCCATTGATGTATACACTGGGACTGCAATCTAATAAGGATAATATCTCATTCTTTAACGATAAAGCGGTAGGTGGTTCGCTGACCATGACTTCCGTGAAATTCGGTTAATATGCCTTTGTATTACTATCTGATTGCCCTTTTGCCATTTTTAAAACAAGTGAACAGCATGGAATATTTGATTCATGAGCCAACAGTAAAGACAGAAAAAAAGAAAGCGTTAATTCTCATGCATGGTGTGGGGAGTAATGATAAGGACCTGTTTAGTCTGGTCGATTATTTACCAAAGGATTATTATGTGATTTGTCCGCAAGGACATTTTGCAATGGGTGGTGGCAGATATGCATGGTATAATGTAGACTTCTCTACAGGTAAGCCAGTGTATAATATACAGCAGGAAAAGGAAAGCAGGGAGCTGATCAGGCAGTTTGTGGGAGAGATGAAGGCAAAGTACCATTTGGATGAAGTGTATTTAGGTGGTTTTAGCCAGGGGGGTATTATGAGTTATACGGTAGGGTTGAGTGATCCTAAGCTGGTAAAGGGGATTATTATTTTAAGTAGCAGGATACTGGAAGAAGTAAAGCCCGTTTTGGTGAAACAGGCACCTGAATTGCAGGTGTTTGTATCGCATGGTACGGCCGATGGTACGTTGGGGATCCATTATGCAAGAGAGGCCAAGGAGTTTTTGGAAGGGATGCATGTGCAACTGAGCTATCATGAGTATGGAATGGGGCACCAGATCAATCAGCAGGTGTTGGAGGATTTGAATAAGTGGCTGGCAGCGCAGCAATAAGTTGGCAGGGAATTATAGGATTCGAATAAATGGCTGGCAGTACAGCAATAAGTCGACAGGGAATTATAAGCCTCCATAACTGGCGTTATCGAAAGTGAATGCCGCCCGGATGGATCTGCAGGTTTCCCGGTATTTGAACGACTATTTGCATTTCTGGATTTTTTTTTGTCACTTAGAGAGATAGAACGCTCAAAGTGACCATTCAGAAAATATTCCTCTCCGCCCATTTCATGGTGCTGCTAGGGTTGGTAGTCTTCACCTTCCTGCC
>Ga0316604_10003889_pt1 | contig 10224 bp, 8 predicted proteins | sample OWC_soil_day20_C_FD_207650 | JGI IMG/M metagenome (GOLD analysis project Ga0316604, IMG submission 207650) | Wetland soil microbial communities from Old Woman Creek delta, Ohio, United States - OWC_soil_day20_CT | ecosystem: Environmental > Terrestrial > Soil > Wetlands | place: USA: Ohio...
CTGTCAGCGAGGTGCCGGCGCGCCCGGCAAAAAGAAGCGCCGTGACGACTGGGCCAAGCTCGCGAATGAGCGAGAGGGCGACCAGAACGCCAAGTGCCTGTTCGGATCCATAGCGGCTCAGCGTGTAGTAACCCTGCAGGCCAAGTACAAAGCCAACGAAAAGACCGGATACGCAAATGATCAGCAGCGAATGATTGCCGATGAAATGGACCTGGTCGGTGATCAGTCGCGGCCGCTTCAGCAGGCCGGCAGACGAGCGCAGCATGGTCAGAAACGTGCGAGTCGCATACCCTGTTCCGGCGATGGTCTCGCGAATGAAGCGCCCGATGGAAGCGAGGAAGTCGGTCATTGTCTTTCCTCCAGACCCAGATCGGCGGCCAGCGATCGTCCGGGATAATGGAAAGGCACGGGGCCATCTGCTTCGGCGTGCACGAACTGTTTGACGTACGGGTCTTGGGAAACCATCATTTCGGAAGGCGTTCCTTCGGCGACGATCTTTCCTTCAGACAGGAAATAGACGTAATCGGCTATGGAAAACGATTCGGAAACATCGTGCGACACGATGATGGACGTCGAGCCGAGCGCATCATTCAGCCTTCGGATCAGGTTTGCCGTCACGCCCAGCGAAATAGGATCGAGTCCGGTAAACGGTTCGTCGTACATCATCAACTGCGGGTCGAGCGCGATGGCGCGTGCCAGAGCGACCCGCCGGGCCATGCCTCCGGATATTTCCGATGGCTTCAGATGCGCAGCGTTTCTCAGGCCGACAGCATTCAGTTTCATGAGGACCAGATCGTGCAGCAGCTCTTCCGGCAGGTTGGTGTGCTCGCGCAGCGGAAAAGCAACATTTTCGAAAACGGTCAGGTCGGTGAACAGCGCGCCGTTCTGGAACAGCATGCCCATCTTCCGACGCAATTGATACAAGCCCGGTGTGTCGAGGTCGTGGACTGCCTGGCCATTCATTTGAACCGTGCCGGAAGAAGGCTTCAGTTGACCGCCTATCAGGCGCAGGATCGTCGTTTTTCCAGAGCCGGACCCGCCCATGACCGCCACGACCTTGCCCAATGGGAAATCCATGCGGAGGCCCGACAGGATCGGTCGATCGCCATAGCTGAAACGCAGGTCGCGGATTTCAACAAGATTGGTCACGGTCATTAAATAACAGAATAAGAAAAGGAGTATTGTAGTGCAGTTCGCATTATTCGCCCAATTCCAACCAAGGGCGATGGGTCTGACAATGCGCGCGTTTTCAAAAAGGCGCAAGCCATGTCAAAGCCGTTTTTGGTGCCGTTGCGTGGGCATTCTTGCGTTGATTATAAAATGAAAAAAAGTATTAAATGAGGGGCTAATTTACAACAGGCAGACTCGAGTCGGTGTCACTCGATCGGATCGGCGGCAGCGGAAAACGGCGTTGCCGAAAGCAAATCGGAAAGACAATCCAACCGGTCCGTGGCGCCTAGCCACCGCAGGCATGATGAAAGATGCATTCGTCTATTTTATAGGGTTGCGATCATGTCGGCCGAAAGGTGTTGTCTTGCTGAAACTCAGCGTTTCTTTTACAATTTCGGACTATTTTCAATCAGTTTTCCGACAAGGCGGATTGCCAGGATCGTCCTTCCCTGTCGTTGATCGGAGTATCAATCATGTTCGCTAAAGACCATACCATCGCCCGCATCGATCCCGAATTGTGGGATGCCATTCAACGTGAAAACGTCCGCCAGGAAGAGCATATCGAGCTGATCGCTTCGGAAAACTACTGTTCTCCCGCCGTGATGCAGGCGCAAGGGTCGCAACTGACCAATAAATATGCGGAAGGGTATCCGGGCAAGCGCTACTACGGCGGCTGTGAGTTTGTCGACGTGGCCGAGCAACTGGCGCTGGACCGGGTCGTCAAGCTGTTTGGCGCGGAAGCCGCCAACGTGCAGCCGAATTCCGGTTCGCAAGCGAACCAGGCTATTTTCCTCGCCATGCTGCAGCCCGGCGACACGGTTATGGGCATGTCGCTGGCCGAAGGCGGCCACCTGACCCACGGCATGTCGCTCAACATGTCCGGCAAATGGTTCAATGTCGTGTCCTATGGCTTGAACGAAAAGGAAGAGATCGATTACGACGCCATGGAGCGCCTGGCGCATGAAAAGAAACCTAAGCTGATCATTGCAGGGGCTTCTGCCTATTCTCTGCGTATCGATTTCGAGCGTTTCGCCAAGGTTGCCAAGGATGTCGGCGCTTACTTCATGGTCGACATGGCGCACTATGCCGGCCTGATCGCCGCAGGCGTCTATCCGAACCCGGTCCCTTATGCCGATTTCGTCACGTCGACGACGCACAAGTCCCTTCGCGGTCCGCGCGGTGGCTTTATCCTGATGAAGGAAGAATTCGCGCGGCGCATCAACTCGGCCGTATTCCCCGGTCTCCAGGGCGGTCCGCTGATGCATGTGATCGCCGGCAAGGCCGTTGCGTTCAAGGAAGCGCTGATGCCGGAGTTCAAGGTCTATCAGCAGCAAGTCGTCAAGAATGCCGACGTGCTGGCCAAGACCCTGATTTCGCGCGGATTGCGCATTATTTCTGGCCGTACCGAATCGCATGTGATGCTGGTCGACCTGCAGGGCAAGAACATCACCGGTCGCGCTGCGGAAACCGTTCTGAACACGGGGCACATTACCTGCAACAAGAATGCCATTCCGAACGACCCGCAGACGCCGTTCGTTACCTCCGGCATCCGTCTCGGCACGCCGGCCATGACGACCCGCGGCTTCAAGGAAGAGGAAACGGCCAAGGTCGGCAACCTGCTGGCCGACGTGCTCGACAATCCGGAAGATCCGGCAACTATCGAGCGCGTTCGTGCCGAAGTCAAGAAACTGACGACAGCTTTCCCAGTTTACGGCTGATCGCAGACGCCTGTTGCATGCCGCACCGCGGCGTGCAACAAGTGCAAACCATTTCGCCGAAAATCATGTTCGGGAAGCATTTATCCCGAAACATGTTTTTCGTGATGTGAAAGCGCAGTATTCTTGGGATTGACATCCCTTTTGCTATCTCCATAACCATCACCCTATGGAAATGCGCTTCATGGACCAGATCGATGAATTCATGCGGCTCGCCCTGCGTGCCGCCAGCCTTTGCCCGGCGCTGACGTCACCCAATCCCAAAGTCGGCTGCGTCATCGTCAAGGATGACGTTGTGCTGGGAGAGGGGCATACGCAGCCGCCGGGCGGCAATCATGCGGAAATCGAGGCGCTAGCCGATGCCCGGCGAAAGGGAAACGACGTGCGCGGCGCGACGGCCTATGTCACGCTGGAGCCCTGCAGCCATTTCGGGCGGACGCCGCCCTGTGCCGATTCCCTGGTCGAAGCGGGCATCACCAAAGTCGTCGCCCCGTTTACGGACCCCGATCCGCGCGTTGCCGGAAAAGGATACGCGCGGCTGCGTGCCGCCGGGATCGATGTCATGGATGGTGTTCTGGCCGAGGAAGCGCGCGAGATGAACCTCGGCTTCCTGTCGCGAGTCGAGAGAGGGCGTCCCTGGGTGCGGATGAAGGTTGCCGCCAGCCTGGACGGCAAGACAGCGCTGCACAATGGGCTGAGCCAATGGATCACGTCCGGTCCTGCGCGCGACGATGGCCATGCCTGGCGGGCGCGTGCCGACGCCGTCCTGACAGGCATCGGCACGGTCAAGGCGGATAACCCGCAACTGACCGTCAGGACCATCGACGTGCCGCGCCAGCCGCGCCGCATCGTGGTCGACAGCCGGCTCGCCATTTCTCCCGATGCTAAGGTGCTTGATGGAGGTGGTGCATGGATCTTTACCGCCACGTCCGACTCGGCCATGGCCGACCGGCTGCATCAGAAAGGGGCGGAAGTGATTGTTGCGCCATCCGCAGGCGGAAAAGTCGATCTGGGTGCGATGATGCGCGAGCTGGGGAGACGGGAAATCAACGACGTTCACGTCGAGGCGGGCGCTGTGCTGAACGGCGCCTTGCTGAGGGCCGGGTTGGTCGACGAACTGCTGCTGTATCTGGCGCCGTCCCTCTTGGGCGATGCGCGCGGCATGTTCGAGCTGCCTGTACTTGAAACCCTGGATGGAAAGATCACCCTCCGCTTCCATGAGGTGATGCAAATCGGGCCGGATTTGCGTATCCTTGCCAGATTGATACACGCGAATTAGAGGTTGTTATGTTTACGGGAATTGTTGCCGGAACGGGAAAAATCACATCAGTAAAAGCTCAGGGATCCGGACCGGATGCCGGCGTGCGCCTGACGATCGACGCAGGCTCGCTGCCGATGGCGGATGTGGTTCAGGGCGATTCGATTGCCGTGAACGGCGCATGCATGACCGTGGTGGAAAAAACGGCCAATGGTTTCATGATCGACGTCTCGCGCGAAAGCCTCAACCGGACGGCCGGGCTGGACGGATTGAACGAAGTCAACCTGGAAAAGGCGCTGGCGCTGGGAGACCGTCTTGGCGGGCATATGGTATCCGGGCATGTGGATGGCATCGGGATCGTCCGCAAATTTGCTCCGGTAGCCGAATCGTGGGAGCTGATCATCGAAGCGCCGCGCGAGCTGGCCAAGTATTTCGCCTACAAGGGGTCGGTGGCGATCAACGGCGTGTCCCTGACGGTCAATCGCGTGGAGGACACGAAGGAAGGGTGCCTGTTCTCGATCAACCTGATTCCGCATACCGTCGACGTCACGACGCTGAAACACCTTGCGCCCGGCTCCAAGGTCAACCTGGAAATCGACCTGATAGCGCGCTACGTGGAACGAATGCTGAACGCAGACAGCCAGGGCTGATTTCAAAGTCGCCACCCTCGCTACATGACCGGAAGGCGAGGGGCTGCTCCTGTTGCAAATTCTGCAGCGCAAATTTCATGACTCGGTGGTATCATTCCAGCTCGTCCGAGGAGCGTTGCGACGGAATCTCTGCTTCCGCCAGGCTCGGACCCTCGATCTGCAACGGCGCTCACGTTACTTTTTTCTATCACTTACAGGAAAGGAGAGCGTGATGAACGCCAACCTCGAACCCAAATCCTCTTCACAAGATTATGTTATCGCCGACATCGGCCTGGCCGAATGGGGCGACAAGGAAATTCGCATTGCCGAAACCGAAATGCCGGGCCTGATGGCCATTCGCGAGGAATTTGCCGCCAGCCAGCCCTTGAAGGGGGCGCGAATTACCGGTTCGCTGCACATGACGATCCAGACCGCGGTACTGATCCAGACACTGGAAGCGCTCGGCGCGCAAGTCCGCTGGGCTTCCTGCAACATCTATTCGACGCAGGACCATGCTGCTGCTGCCATTGCCGCCGGTGGCACGCCGGTATTCGCTGTCAAAGGCGAGTCCCTGGCAGATTACTGGGAATACACGCATCGCATCTTCGATTGGCCCGATGGCGGCTATTCGAACATGATCCTGGACGACGGCGGCGATGCGACCCTGCTCCTGCACCTGGGCACTCGCGCCGAGAAGGATCCGTCGGTTCTGAATAACCCGGGTTCGGAAGAAGAAGTCTGCCTGTTCAATTCCATCAAGAAACGCCTGGCCAGCCAGCCCGGCTGGTATTCGACCCGGCTCGAGCAGATCAAGGGCGTAACGGAAGAGACCACCACCGGCGTGCACCGCTTGTACCAGATGCACAAAGAAGGCAAGCTGGCTTTCCCGGCCATCAATGTGAACGATTCCGTCACCAAGTCCAAGTTCGATAACCTGTATGGCTGCCGCGAGTCGCTGGTCGATGGCATCAAGCGTGCCACCGACGTCATGATCGCCGGCAAGGTTGCCGTCATCGCCGGTTATGGCGACGTGGGCAAGGGATCGGCGCAGGCCATGCGTGCGTTGTCGGCGCAGGTATGGGTGACCGAGGTTGATCCGATCTGCGCGTTGCAGGCAGCGATGGAAGGCTATCGCGTCGTGACCATGGATTACGCGGCCGAGTTCGGCGATATCTTCGTCACCTGCACTGGCAATTACCATGTGATCACGCATGACCACATGAAGAAGATGAAGGATCAGGCCATCGTGTGCAACATCGGCCACTTCGACAACGAAATCGACGTGGCGTCGCTCAAGCCGTACAAGTGGGAAAACATCAAGCCGCAAGTCGATCACATCATCTTCCCGGACGGCAAGCGCATCATCCTGCTGGCGGAAGGCCGCCTGGTGAACCTGGGCTGCGGCACGGGCCATCCTTCGTATGTGATGAGCTCGTCCTTCGCCAACCAGACCATCGCACAGATCGAGCTGTATACCAATACGGCTTCGTATCCGGTCGGCGTCTACACCTTGCCCAAGCACCTGGATGAGAAGGTGGCCCGGCTGCAGCTCAAGAAGCTCAACGCCCAGCTCACCGAGCTGACCGACGAGCAGGCGGCTTACATCGGCGTGAGCAAGGTTGGTCCGTACAAACCGAATCACTATCGCTACTGATAGGAGTTTTACCGCCGCAATTGCGGTCAAACATGAATGGCCGGCTTTCAGTATGATATGCCCTAAAACGGCATATCATAGCCGGCTTGCGGTTGGCTGGCGCCCTGCCGGTTACACGATTGGGGAGATACCATGCGCCTGATTATTACCTGGCTCATCAATACTGTCGCGCTGTTTGCACTGCCCTACCTGATGTCGTCGATACACATCAGAAGTTTCGGCACCGCGCTGGTTGCGGCGTTGATACTCGGCTTGGTCAATACGCTGATCCGCCCCATTCTGGTGGTCCTGACCTTGCCGGTTACCGTGCTGACGCTCGGGCTGTTCATCCTGGTGATCAACGGCGTCCTGTTCTGGCTGGTCTCGCGCCTTGTCGAGGGGTTCCAGGTGGATACCCTGTGGGCGGCAATAGGTGGAGCGATTCTCTATAGTGTGATCTCATGGGCCTTGTCCACCTTGTTAATGAGAAGTTAAATGGATAAACACAATTTCAGCATCGAATTTTTCCCGCCCAAGACACCCGAAGGCGTGGAAAAACTGCGGAGCGTGCGCGCTCGCCTGGCCCAGTTGCAGCCCAAGTATTTTTCAATCACGTTTGGCGCGGGCGGGTCGACCCAGCAGGGAACGCACGACATGGCCGTGGAAATTCACGGCGAAGGCCATGAGGCTGCTCCGCATATTACGTGCATCGATTCGTCCAGGGCATCCATACGGGAAAAACTCCATACCTACAAATCACTGGGAATCCGCCATCTGGTTGCGTTGCGCGGTGATTTGCCGAGTTCCTATGGGGTGCTGGGCGAGTTTCGCTATGCCAACGAGCTGGTGGAATTCATCCGCGATGAAACCGGCGACTGGTTTCATATTGATGTGGCCGCCTATCCTGATATGCATCCACAGGCCACCTGTCCGCGCGAAGACATGGAGAATTTTGTGCGCAAGGTCAAGTCCGGTGCGAACACGGCCATTACCCAGTACTTCTATAATCCGGATGCCTATTTCCGGTTTGTCGACGAAGCCGGCAAGGCAGGCGTGGACATTCCCATCATTGCCGGCATCATGCCGATCACCAACTTTGCACAGATTTCGCGCTTTTCCGATATGTGCGGAGCCGAGATTCCGCGTTGGATAAAGGTCAGGCTCGCCAGTTATGGCGATGACTTGGAGTCTATTCGTGCCTTCGGCCTCGACGTCGTGACCAGCATGTGCGAACGCCTGCTGGCGGGAGGAGCTCCGGGATTCCATTTCTACAGCCTGAACATGGCGGCTGCAACCGAGACCATCTGGCAGCGCCTGGGCCTGACGGAGTACGCCAAGAAACCCCGCCAGAAACGGCAAGCCTAACCGTCATGCGAAGGAAGGGCCGGTATCCCGTGCCCTTCGATAGCATCACTTTGCCATCAGAACGCCGTTTTCGGTAACGATGCAGTCGAGCGGGATATCGTATTCACCGGTTTCGAATTCGGCATTCAGGCAGGAATAGGCTATGCCAATTGAAAAAGGCCGGGGTTGGCCCGCCAAGGTGCGGTCGAAGAAGCCACCGCCATAGCCAAGGCGAAAACAGGTGGCATTGAATCCGACGCAGGGGGCAAGCAGCGCTTCCGGCACGGGCATTTTCTCCGGCTTTGCCGGCACCATGGTGCCGAACGCTTCTTTCACCAGGGTGTCGCCCGGTTTCCAGGCGGCGAATTCCAGGGGCGCATTTTTGTCCACGACAAGTGGAAGCGCCAGGCGTACGCCCTGACTGGCCAATGCGTTATACAACGTCTGCAGGTCCGGTTCATTCCGCATGGGCTGGTACACGCCCAGCGATGCCACTGAATGATCCAGGAGGCATTGCAGCACGTGCCGGCCGATTGCCGCATCCCACTCAAGACGGGTCTTTTCATCGATGCACAGCCGTTTCTGAAGCAGGACACGGCGCAGTTCGCGCTTGTTTGTCTGCGTTGCGCCGGAAGCCTGCTGTGCATGACGCGGGGCACTCGCTGATGGTAAACTCATGTCGTCAGTCTGATCCTGTTTTGAAGTGCGACGGAGGAGAAGGGAACGTGGGGGTTGCAGTAAACATGGTTTTAAGAAACGCTGTTTTCAGGGGCGTTTCAATATTAGCTCTTGCACTGGCATGTCTGTCGTGCTCTCAGGCAGAATCGCTGCCCGCCGCGTCACCCGCTCTGGACGACGCATTCCTGCAGCTCCGCGATGCGGCGCGCAAGGGAAATGCGGGCCTGGCCGAGGATCTGGCGCAAAAACTGGCGGCTTACCCGATCCCTTCCTACGTCGATTATTATCGCCTGAAATCGCACCAGCGCAATGCCTCCGATGCCGAGATTCGCGCCTTTCTTGATAAATACGATGGCAGCGCCATCGCCGACCGGATGCGGAACGACTGGCTGCTCGATCTCGGCAACCGGCGCAGATGGAACGTATTCGATGAACAATATCCGCTCTTTGTCCTGAAGGACGATACGCAGTTGAAGTGCTATGCGCTGCTGTCTAGGTCGGGCAAGGGGCAAAACGTAGCTGCCGCCGCGCGCGAACTGCTGGTTGCGCCAAAGGAATATGGCGACGGATGCGTCGCGCTGATTTCCAACCTGGCCGCAAACGGGCAGTTCGGAGCCGATGATGTCTGGGCGCAGGTCCGGCTTGCCGTCGAAAGCGGAGCGGTTGGGAATGCGAAGCGCTTCGGTGCGATTGCGGGAGCATCCGAAAAGGATGTGGCGCGGGCAATGGAATTGCCATCGCTGGTTGTCATACGCGGACCGAAAAGCGGGCGCGCATCGCACGAGGTCTACCTGGTTGCGCTGGGACGCATGGCTCGGACCAGTCACGCCCTGGCCGCCAGGGCGCTGCAAAGCGCATCGTCGAAGCTGTCGGCGCAAGAGCAGGCCCAGGGCTGGGCGCAGATCGCCTTGCAGGCTTCGCTAAGCCTTTCGCCGTCTGCGCCCGCCTACTGGCACAAGGCAAAAGGCGCGGTTCTGTCGAATGACGGGCACCAGTGGAAAGTGCGGGCAGCGCTTCGTGCCGGAGATTGGGCCCAGGTACGGGACGGCGTCGACGCCATGCCTGCCACGCTGAAGGGCGACCCGGCATGGATCTACTGGAAAGGCCGCGCGCTCCTGGCGGAAGGCAAACAGGAACAGGCGCAGAAGCTGTTCGCGTCCATTGCGGACCAGACCAATTTCTATGGACAGCTCGCGCTTGAGGAAACGGGGCACAAGATCGCCGTACCGGAGAGTGCCAGCGCGCCTACGGCCGATGAGATGGCTGCCATGCCGGCCAACCAGGGCTTCAAACGCGCCATGAAATTCTTCAATCTGGGTTTGCGCTTCGAGGGGACGCGGGAATGGAATTGGGAATTGCGCAAGATGAATGAGCGCGAATTGCTGGCCGCGGCCGAGTTTGCGCGCCAGAGTAACCTGCTTGACAGGATGGTCAATACCTCCGACCGGACCAGAAAGGAAGTCAATTTCAGCCAGCGTTTTCCTTCTCCGTATCGCGATCAGATGCGCGAAGCGACGCATTCTCTCGGGCTGGACATGGCCTGGGCGTATGGCCTGATTCGCCAGGAATCGCGCTTCGTCCTGAATGCGCGTTCTCAGGTTGGCGCGTCCGGACTGATGCAACTCATGCCCGCGACCGCCAGGGACGTTGCCAGAAGGATCGGCCTGAGGGACTATAGCCATGATCAGGTGAATGACATTCAGACCAACATCGTGCTTGGCACCAATTACCTGAACATGGTATTGAAGGACCTGAACGGATCGCAACCGATGGCAACCGCCGCCTACAATGCCGGCC
>Ga0316604_10003890_pt1 | contig 10224 bp, 9 predicted proteins | sample OWC_soil_day20_C_FD_207650 | JGI IMG/M metagenome (GOLD analysis project Ga0316604, IMG submission 207650) | Wetland soil microbial communities from Old Woman Creek delta, Ohio, United States - OWC_soil_day20_CT | ecosystem: Environmental > Terrestrial > Soil > Wetlands | place: USA: Ohio...
CGCGGGGTCTTCCAACTGGCCGATCACCGCCCGAAAGCCGTTCGACCGCTCGAGGAGGGCGTGCCGGGCTTCCTTGAGGCGGACATCGTAATAGGGCGTCATGCCATCGAAGCCGACCACGAAGTGGCCTTCGTCGAGCAGGCGCCGAGCCAGATGGTAGCCGATGAAGCCGGCGGTGCCGGTGATCAGGAAGCGCATTACTCCGCCGCCTCAGCGATGGCACCGGCAGCGGCCGAGCCGCGGCCGACGCTGGAATAGCTGAAGCCGTGCTTTTCGACTTCCTCGGGGCGGTAGATGTTCCTGAGGTCGACCAGTACCGGTGCCTTCATCAAGGTCTTGAGGCGGGGGAAGTCGAGCGCCCGGAACTCGTTCCATTCGGTGACGATGGCCAGCACATCGGCGCCGTCCGCCGCCTCGTAGGCGCTGCCGACATAGGCGACGCCGTCGATCAGCTTCCTGGCGTTGTCCATGCCCTCGGGGTCGAAGCCGCGCACCGTGGCGCCGGCGTCCTGCAACGCCTGGATGATCGAGATGGCCGGGCTGTCGCGCATGTCGTCGGTCATCGGCTTGAAGGTCAGGCCGAGGACGGCAATCGTCTTGCCACGGGCGTCGCCGCCGACGGCCGCCACCACCTTGCGCGCCATCGCCCGCTTGCGAATGTCGTTGACGGCGACGGTGGTCTCGATCAGCCGCACCGGGCTGTCATAGTCCTGCGCCGTCTTGACCAGCGCCAGCGTATCCTTGGGGAAGCACGAGCCGCCGTAGCCGGGGCCGGCGTGCAGGAACTTCGCCCCGATGCGGCCGTCGAGGCCGATGCCGCGCGCCACCTGCTGCACGTCGGCGCCGACCTTCTCGCAGAGATCGGCGATCTCGTTGATGAAGGTGATCTTCATGGCCAGGAAGGCGTTGCCGGCATACTTGATCAGCTCGGAGGTGCGGCGCTTGGTGAACAGCAGCGGCGCCTGGTTGAGGTAGAGCGGCCGATAGACCTCGGTCATCACCTCGCGGGCGCGTTCGTCCTCGTAGCCGATGACGATACGGTCGGGCCGCTTGAAGTCGTCGATGGCGGCGCCTTCGCGCAGAAACTCGGGGTTGGAAACGACGGCGACGTCGGCGGCCGGATTGGTCTCGCGGATGATGCGCTCGACCTCGTCACCGGTGCCGACCGGCACGGTCGACTTGGTGACCACCACGGTGAAGCCGGTCACCGCCGCGGCGATCTCGCGGGCGGCGGCATAGACATAGGACAGATCGGCATGGCCGTCACCGCGCCGCGATGGCGTGCCGACGGCGATGAACACCACGTCGGCGTCAGCCACCGGACCGGCGAGATCGGTGGAGAACGTCAGCCGCCCCGAGCGGACGTTGCTGTCGACCAAGGCCTCAAGCCCTGGCTCGTAGATGGGGATCTCGCCGCGCTCCAGCGCCTCGATCTTCTCGACCGCCTTGTCCATGCAGACCACGTCATGGCCGAAATCGGCAAAGCAGGTGCCAGACACCAGACCAACGTAGCCGGAACCTATCATTACGATCTTCAAAATCGATACTCCGAAATTCTTCGCTTCAAATCTTCAAACCGGCTTCAAACGTTCGATAAAGCCACACCCTAGACGGGTCCAGTCCGGTTGGACCTACGACCGGTGTCGCTAGACCGGGTAATCACCACATCTCGGACGGGTCCGAAGTGCCCCGACCCACGACCGTATGCGCAACGTTCGATAACAGCGCACCCCAAACGCAACGCGCAGCCCACCAAGCAAATGCTACCGCACACCGGGTGAAACCATGCCACCCAGGCCAGAGAGATCCGCCGCGCCTAAACAGCAACCAGACCGTTTTCAAATACAAGCGCGAGGCTATCAATACACCACATACAAAGGCCGCAAACGATTATGCCACCTTGCAGATCATATCCCGATCAACCGCCGCCCGAACCGGGCCACCCAAGAAATTCATCAGTAAAACCAAACGATTACGCCCGTCAAGCCTCTCGATCACACCAAGCTGCTCGGCAAACGGCCCCGCCCGCAAGCGCACCGTCATGCCAGGCTGCAACGGATCGACAAAGGCAAGAATGCCCTCTGCATCAGTCGACGCCACCAACGTTTCGATGACACCAGGCCGGATCGGCAATGGACGGTCACCGCTTGCCACAAGCGACCTAATACCCTGCGTACCGTTGATCACCCGCCAGCGCGCACGAGCAGGATCCATGCGAACAAAAACATAGCCGCGAAAAACAGGCACCGTCAGCGCAACAGACTTCCGGGCATGGCGACGGACGACCCGCTCAAAAGGGCAAAAGGTGTGAAAACCCTGGTAATCGAGGTTGCCCAAGGCAACCGACTCCTTTTGAGGCTGAGTCATGGCTGCGAACCAGCGTTCCTCGGCCACGGGCGCACCGAGATCGATGCCCATCGTTTCAGCAGCCTTCAGGGACAACAGACTTTCCATAAGGCCCCTTCTCGTGCTCACGCACCCCAAGCATTTCGTTCGCCCGAAACACAATCACGCTCGCGGCGAAATTCGCGAGAAAACCCGCGCTAGTATTTGCTATTCATACGCAAGCAGCATGCCAGCTTTACCGTCCCGCAGCGACACATCCTGCCTACCGCACCCCCGAAGACGTCCACATGACATTGGTTTGACGTGACGAGCATCCAGAGGACAAACAAACCCTCGCCCACGAAAACTTTAACCAATCCGACCGAGCTACCGACTCGGAAAATCAAAAACCAATTTTGAAGCCACAGGTGTACGCCTTGGCCTACTCCCTACTACCAATGTCTAACCGTACTTTCAATTATGATGCGCTGTCAATCTCGCGGAGTCAGGTTCCGCGGCTCCGAACCCGGGTCATGGGGTCTGGCGAAATCTGCGTCGTTTTGATTCAAGCGTGAAGTCTGCCGGGAGACTTCGATGTTTGGTGACGCGCGGTCACGGCTTCAGGTTCGTCCGGATCATTTTGGTCCGCTCAAGGACGATCGAAAGTCGTGGCAGGTGGTCGCGGCCTGCTCCTTTGGAGGTGCGGCACCACCGACTCCGGTGACAATTTCAAATTGATTTTTATGGACTTTCCCTGTCTTGGGACCCTAGTCCGGCACTTCAAGGTATTGGCTCGGCCTTTGACAAACCTTTCCGCAAGACCCAACTGGTCTGGAACAGCCGACTGACTGTTCGCCTTCTCTCGACTGGCCGGTTGGCGGTCTGGTTCGGGGCCATGATCGACGAACCGTGGCGCCCCTCACCGTCCTGTCGAGCGACGATGGGCTTTGGGGTCATCCCCAAACATCTGCGGCGGTCGCGACCTCGATCTTCGAGCGCAAGGCATTCAGCGCGATCCGATGAACGGCTTCGGTGGGCGCGGTGCAAAGATCGCCGACAACCCGCACCCGGAAACCATCGGTCGCCCGCGACATCGCAGTGAAGACCACGCAGTTCTGCGTCATCATTCCAATGACCAAGAGCTCGTCGATGCCTGCCAGATGCTCCGCAAGGGCCGTTTCCTGGAAGGCATCGGGATAACGCTTGGTGATGGTGGGGACGTTACCGGCCGCGGCGAGAATGGCAGGGCGGATCGCAGCACCGGCGCTGCCTGCCACGAACAATCCGGCCGGCGAGGCCGACACGTGGCGCACGAGAATGATCCGATCGCCAGTCGCCCGTGCCTGGCCGATCGCCAAGACGATGCGTGCCTCGGTTTCCTCAGGCTGCCACAACGGCAGGGCTCCGCCGGCAAAATAATCGTTCTGGATGTCGATCACGAGAAGGGCGCGCGTCATTGGCTGTCTCCCGAACTGTTCAGTGGAACCTCCTCCCATCTTTATCCCGGCACATGAGCCACATATCAGTGGCCCGATAGACAGTGTTCGTATAAATCGGGCCAATGCGCCTCGCCGTTCTCGCCTACGACCAGATCAGCCCGTTCATGCTGTCCACGCCGCTCGCGGTTTTCGGGGAGCCATTTCTTGCGAGTGGCCATCGGGTGGATGTCTGCGCCAGCCAGCATCGGTTTTCGGCGACGGGCGGGCTGACGATCGAAGCCCCCTTCTTGCTGGAAGCGGCGCGCGAGGCCGACATCCTCATCCTGCCAGGCTGGCGAGATGCGGACGAACCGGTACCCGCCGCGATCGTGTCCGAACTGCGCGCGGCAGAGGCACGGGGTGCGATCGTCGTCGGACTCTGCCTCGGTGCTTTCGGCTTGGCCGAAGCGGGGTTGCTCGACGGCCGGCGCGCGACCACGCATTGGGCACGCGTCGAGACCTTCGCTGCGCGATATCCCCAGGTTACCGTCGATACCGGAGCCCTTTTCGTCGAAGAGGGACGGATACTCACGTCCGCCGGGATCGCGGCCGGTCTGGATTGTTGTCTGCATCTGCTCGCCCGGATCTCGGGCATGGCAGAAGCCAACCGGATCGCTCGCCACCTCGTGCTCGCGCCCCAGCGTGCGGGACAACAACCGCAATTGATCGCGCGGCCCACCATCGGTTCTTCCGCCGATCGCCGGATCACCGCACTTCTGGAGACGCTACGAGCCAATCCGCTCCCGACCCCGTCGTTGGATGAGTTGGCAGAGCGCACTGGCATGAGCCGCCGCAGCCTGACCCGTCAGATCCGGGCACGAACAGGCGGGGGTCTCGGCGAGTGGCTGCGCCGAGTCAGGCTGGCGCGGGCGCAAGATCTTCTCGCCGACGGGGCCCGTGGGCTTGAGGACATCGCCGCGCGCTGCGGCTTTCCAGACGCGCATGCCCTGCGAACGGCGTTTCGAACCGAACTCGGGATGACGCCGAGGCAATGGCTCGCGCGGCAAAGGCTGACCTAGCCACCACCTCCATTGCGCTGAGAGTCGACATCGAAAGACAGCTCTTTCAAAAAGCGATCCCCGCCCGTTGTTCGCCGGCCTGTCCAACCCGTACGATCAGCTTGCCGAAATTACGGCCGCGCAAAAGATCGATGAAGGCGGCCGGTGCATTCTCCAGGCCGTCAACGATATCCTCCTTGTATCGCAGCTTTCCCTCGGCGATCCATTCAGCCGCCTGCCGATAGAATTCCGGCCTCTGATCGGCGAATTCCCGCTGGATGAAACCGCGGATCGTCAGGCTCTTGCTGAGCACCTCGCGCATCACGCCAGGCAGGCGATCCGGGCCGGTGGGCTGGTCGGGGGCGTCGTTGTAGTGGGCGATCAGGCCGCAAACGGGAATGCGAGCGAACGGATTGAGAAGCGGGAAAACCGCGTCCCATACGGCTCCGCCGACATTTTCGAAATAGACATCGATGCCGTCAGGGCAAACCGCCGCGAGTTGCCTGGCGAAATCGGGTGCGCGGTGATCCACCACCGCGTCAAAGCCAAGCTCATCGCGGACGAAGGCGCATTTCTGCGGGCCGCCGGCAATGCCGACTGCCCTGGCTCCGTTGATCCGTGCGATCTGGCCGACGGCAGAACCGACCGCGCCACTCGCCGCCGCAACGACCACGGTCTCGCCCGGCCGCGGCCGCCCGATGGTCAGCAAACCAGCATAGGCCGTGAAACCGGGCATGCCCAAGACGCCGAGCGCCGTGCTGACCGGCGCAGCGGCCGGGTCGAGCTTGCGCAGGTTGGTGCCGTCAGACAGCGCAAAGCGTTGCCAGCCAGAATGCGACACCACAATATCGCCCTCGGCGTAACCGGGATGTCGCGAGGTGGTGACTCGCGCGACCGTACCTCCCTCCATCACGCTGCCCACTTCGACCGGAGCGGCGTAGGATTTCGCTGCGCTCATCCGCCCGCGCATATATGGGTCGAGCGACAGATACAGGATTTCCAGAAGAAGCTGCCCCGCTGCGGGTTCGGGGGCGTCATCGGTGTCGAGCCGGAAATTCTCCGGGGTCGGGGAACCAAACGGCCGCGACGCGAGCAGGATACGTTGATTTTTTAAGGGCATCCGGTTTCCTCGAGGGCATCGTTCCGTGGGGACAGCCGTTGTATCAATTGCATACAATCCATCGGAAATGTGAAGCGCGTCCGTGACGCAGACGCATGGACCTCGACAAATACGCCTGCATCCCCTCCTCGTCGAAGCGTATACGGCCAACAGGCTTGACCCAGACGGGGTTGGCCGTGGCTTTGGGTACGTCGCTGTCGGCAAAGACAGCCGCTCACGCCGGGCTACGCCGCCGACGGGCGATACGGTGGTTGACGGCGATGGTGGTGCGATCGCCGATCAACTGCACCAGTTGGACGATCACAACCAGGATGATGACGACGGTGACCATCACCTCGGGCATGAAGCGCTGATAGCCATAGCGGATGCCGAGATCGCCAAGGCCGCCACCGCCCACCGTGCCAGCCATGGTGGAATATCCGATCAGGCTGACCAGCGTGACGGTGAGACCGGCGACGATGCCGGGCAGCGCCTCGGGAATGATCACCTTGACGATGATCTGAAACGGCGTGGCACCGATCGCCTCGGCCGCCTCGATCAGCCCGCGATCGACCTCGCGCATCGCCGTTTCGGCGAGGCGGGAGAACAGCGGCGTGATGGCGACGGTCAGCGGCACGATGGCCGCCGTGGTGCCAACCGACGTGCCGGTGATCAGCCGCGTCAGCGGAATGATCGCCACCATCATGATGATGAAGGGTGTCGAGCGGATCAGGTTGACGACGGTGCCGATCACCCGGTTGACCGCCGGCCGCGCCAGGATGTGACCGGGCGTCGTCACCACCAGCAGCACGCCGAGCGGCAGGCCGAGGATCAACGCCAGCAGCGCCGATACCGACACCATGATCGCCGTCTGGGTCAACGATTCCCAAAGGAGATTGACGAGTGCCGGACTAAGAAAACCGGGGATCATGGCCAATGACTTCCGCGAAAAGGCCGAGCGTGGCGAGGTGGGAGATGATGGCGGAAACATATGGTTCGCCGTTGCGGGCCGTCAGCGTCAGCACGCCGAGCGGCCGCTCGCCGACATAGTCGATGCGCCCGTGCAGAATGTTGGGTTCGACCGGGAAGCGATGGATCAGGTCGGCGAGCACCGGCTGGTGGGCATTGTCGCCCGAGAAGACAATCCTGAGCACCGGATCGGTATCCGGCCCCGCCGTCGCCCGAAGGCGGCGCTCGACCGGCGGCGGCAGTTCGTGGGCGACGAGACCGGACAGGAAGGAGCGAGCCACCGCCGATTTCGGGAAGGCCAGCACGTCGAAGGTACTGCCCTCCTCGATCAGCCGACCGTGTTCCAACACGGCCACATGACTGGCAATGTCGCGCACCACCTCCATCTCGTGGGTGATCAGCAGAATGGTGAGACCGAGGCGGCGGTTGATGTCCTTCAGCAGCGTGAGAATCTGTTCGGTGGTCTCGGGATCTAGCGCGGACGTGGCCTCGTCGCAGAGCAGCACCGACGGATTGGTGGCAAGGGCCCGGGCGATGCCGACACGCTGCTTCTGACCGCCGGAGAGTTCGGCCGGATAGGCATCGGCCTTGCCGGCGAGACCCACGAGGTCGAGCAGCGGCGGCACCCGTTGTTCGATCTCGGCGCGGGAAACGCCGGCCACCTCGAGCGGCAGCGCGACATTGCCGGTCACCGTGCGCGACGACAGCACGTTGAAGTGCTGGAAGATCATGCCGATGTCGCGCCGCGCCGTCCTGAGCCCGGCACCGGTGAGCGCCGTGATCTCCCGGCCGGATACCAGCACGCGGCCCGCGCTCGGTTGCTCCAGCCGATTGACGCATCGTGCCAGCGTGCTCTTGCCGGCACCGGAACGGCCGATGACGCCGTAGATGTCGCCCTTGCCGATCACCAGCGAAATGTCGTCGAGCACCGGCCCGGCGGCCGGATCGAAGGTCTTGCAGAGCCGTTCGATGCGGATTGCCGGTTCGGCCATCGCGTCGGGCGGCGAGAAGACGGCACTGTCGGGCAAGGCGTTCATCTGCCGCTCCTTACCAACTGGTGAGAATGTTGCCTTCGAAGGTCTTGTCGATGAAGGCCTTCACCTCAGGCGAGCGATAGGCTTCGACCAGCGTCTTCACCCAGGGTTTGTCGGCATTCTCAGGCTTGATGGCGATCAGACAGAAGTAATCTGACTGCTGGCTCTCGACGAGCAGAGCATCGCGGCTGGGCAGAAGACCGGCGCTGATGGCGAAGTGAGAGGTGATCACCGAGAAATCGACATCTTCCAGCGAACGCGGCAGTTGGGCCGTCTCGAGCGGCAGGATCTTGACGTGCTTGGGGTTGTCGACGATGTCGAGTTCTGTCGCCTTGAAGGTAACGCCCGGGGTCAATGTGATGATGCCGCCCTGGTCGAGCAGCTTCAGGGCGCGACCACCGTTGGAGGGATCGTTGGGGATGGTGATCTGAGCACCTTCCGGCAGATCGGCGATCGACTTGACCTTGCGCGAATAGGCGGCCATCGGCAGCAGCACGGTCTTGGCGGCCGAAACGAGGGTGAGACCACGGTCGGCATTCTGCTGGTCAAGATAGGGCGTGTGCTGGAAGGCGTTGGCGTGAAGGTCGCCATCCTGCGTTGCCGGATCGATCAGCGCACCGTCGGAAAATTCGACAATCTCGATGTCGAGCCCCTTGGCGGCGGCGACCGGTTTCAGCGCTTCGGCGATCTGGGCATGCGGACCAGCCGTCACACCAAGCTTGATGGTCTCGGCCGAGCCGACACCGGCAAGGGCAAGCAACAGGCCGAATGCGGACGCGGCGGCCGTGATGGTGGACTTAACTGACATTGGTTTCTCCGGAAGGTTCAGTGTTGGCGGTCAGGACAATGGGATCGGCAGGCCGGCATCGGCGGCAATATCGTCGGGCAACACCTTGCCGGGGTTGAGGATGTTGTCGGGATCGAGCGCCCGTTTCAGGATGGCCATCACCTCGACGGCGGCGCGACCATGTTCAGCTTCGAGATAGTGGCGCTTGCCGACGCCGATGCCGTGTTCGCCGGTCGACGTACCACCGGCGGCGATCGCCCGCTCGACGATGCGAGCCTGCAGGCGGCCGACGTCCTCCACCTCGGCCGGGTCGTCCGGCATCAGCTTGAAAACACAGTGGAAATTTCCGTCGCCGACATGGCCGACGATATAGGCCGGCACGCTTGACGCGGCGATGTCGGCCTCGGTCTCGACGATCACCTCGGCAAGACGGGATACCGGCACGCAAACATCCGAAGGCCAGGAGGCCGAACCCGGCCGCTCGTTACCGGCCCAGCCGAGCCCGAGGCGGCGCGTTTCCCACAGTGCCCGTGCCTCGTCGGTCGATGTCATCCAGCCGATGGCGCCACCGCCATGTTCGGCGACGATCTCGGCCACGGTGTCGGCAGCGGCGTCGATCTCGGTGCGGTTGCCGTGAAACTCGAAATAGAGCGTCGGCTTTTCCGGCAGGCGGAGATCAGAATGACGGCCGATCACCGCGATGGTGCGTGCATCAAGGAGCTCGACGCGGCCAATCTGAAGGCCCATGCGCTTGATGTCGACGACGGCGTCGACCGCCCCCTTCAGCGTATCGAAACCGGCAACGGCCGATACCGTGTCCGGGATCGGATGCAGGCGTAGCGTCACCTCGGTGACGATGCCGAGCGTTCCCTCCGATCCCACCAGAAGGCGCGTCAGGTCGTAGCCGGCCGACGACTTGCGGGCCAGCGACCCAGTGTGGATGACCCGGCCATCGGCGAGCACCACCGTCAGTCCCAGCACATTTTCCCGCATCACGCCGAAACGTACCGCGTTGGTACCGGAGGCACCGGTGGCTACCATGCCGCCGATCGACGCGTCGGCGCCGGGATCGACCGGAAAGAACAGGCCGGTGTCGCGCAAAAAGGCGTTGAGTGTCTGCCGGCGAATGCCCGCCTCGACGCGGGCGATCATATCGGCCTCGCGGATCTCCAGGATGCGGTTCATGCGGACGGTGTCGAGGCTGATGCCGCCATGCACGGGAATCGCCGCACCTTCGAGGCCGGAGCCGGCACCGAAGGGCACCAGCGGTATCTTGTAGCGATCCGCGATACGGACGATCTCGGCCACCTCCTCGGTGGTCTCGGGCTCGACCACCACGTCCGGCAAGTGGCCTGGATGATGGCTTTCGTCACCGCCGTGGTGGTGGCGCACGGCCTCGGAATCGCGCGCCCGGGTGCCGAACCGCGCCTTCAGCGCGGCAACGGCGCCGGCAATGTCCGGCTTCAGACGAAAAGGGCTGTTCATTCGGCCGCCACCCGCACGCCGACGTTGGCGCGCCAAGCGACAAGGCGGC
>Ga0316604_10003892_pt1 | contig 10219 bp, 7 predicted proteins | sample OWC_soil_day20_C_FD_207650 | JGI IMG/M metagenome (GOLD analysis project Ga0316604, IMG submission 207650) | Wetland soil microbial communities from Old Woman Creek delta, Ohio, United States - OWC_soil_day20_CT | ecosystem: Environmental > Terrestrial > Soil > Wetlands | place: USA: Ohio...
GGGAAGGCTCAAACGCATCCTTGGTGATAATATCCACTTCCGTAAGATTTTCATCATACTTATGGTCGCCGGTTTCGGTTTTGTTCCACTTTAAGATGATATTGGTGGTGGGAACAAGTACCACTTTACCCGCATCGGTATTGAACGCATATTTTCCAGGCATCAGAGGTTTTTCCAGTACGCCCTTGGAGCCTACGCTGACCAGTTCTCCGTGCTTATAATTTTCTCCCGAGGTATCCACACCCTCACTGCCAAAGAAAGAAACCACAACGCCTACAAAGCCGATGGGAACCACTGTTTTAGGACGGAATTCAACTGTGGCAAAAAGACGGTTGATATAATAAGTACCATCCGTTAAAATCTGGATCTGTTTTCCCCGCCTTCCGCCAAGCTCCAGAAACTTCTCCGGATCCTGAAAACTGGCATGCTCTTCGCCCACATCCGGAGCGATGATCTCTCCTTGTGAAATAGGAGTTCCGTCATGCACTGTAACAATTCCCATCATGTCACTGGACTCATTGCCCCCTCTGCCCATAATTACCACAGGTGAGAAACCTTCTCTTTCAGCCAGGGTTTTCTGCATGCTGACCAATTCGTTACGCTCCTGCTTTAAATTGCTGGAAATGGATTTGATTGCGCTGGGCGTAATTACAATGAATTGGGCCAGATTGATGGCGTAGGTACCCTCTCTTAAAATTCCTCTCTGTGGCCCACGCTGTCCGCCATTTTTTAAGAATCCGGAAACATCCTGAAAATTGTTGGCCTCAGGCACAATCCGTCCCAGAGTCTGCACTGGGGAAAGCGGGGCACCGTCACGGGCAAATAAATAGGCAATCTGCCCCTGTGGAATCGTTATGAGCGGATATTTATGTATCTTGTACATCAGTACGGATTTGAAATGGATACCGCCCCGCAAAAGTCCAGGCGCATACCCGGCTTCTCCATTTAAGGCAATAATGGAATCCTTCAGTGATCCCTTAAGACTCCACCATTTTTCTACGACTGCTACCTCGTTTGAGTTAATCACTCTTAAACCAAGTATCTTAAAAATAAACAGGTAAAGCAACACAACTGTTCCTACTGAAATTCCCGCCAATGTCAGCCATTCTTCCATGAGTAATTCCTCCTGTCAGCTAAAATTGATACTTTGCTCTCCATGATAAATGCCTCTTTTCTTCTGATTTTGAAAATCAGACCTGCTATGTAACTGTTATTCCATGAAATAAAAAAAATTCCTGATTGCAACTGTTCATTGCAGGTTTATAACGAATGCTAAATTCTCTAAATATCATCAATGTACATTTACACTACTAATTGACTGGTAATCGTAACAATATAAATATTTAAAGCCTTAGAAAAGTCGGCCTGCGATTGCGGGAGCAAGGGGGAACTATTCTTAGTTTAACATATTTCTATGCAATCTGAAAGAAGACTTTATTATTTTAATTTCGTATTTTTACCAATTATATTCAAAATGATCCTCCTCGCATGGGATTAATTTACCCGCTGATGGTCACCGTCCCCGCCGCTCCATCCACGGTTATTATTTGTCCGCTTTGAATCGTTCGTGTCGCATTGTGAGCGGCCATAACTGCAGGGATTCCATATTCCCGGGCAACAATGCTTGAATGGCTGAGCGGACCGCCAATATCCGTTACAATAGCACTTGCCAAAGAAAATAACGGTGTCCATGCCGGAGTTGTGGTAACGGCAATTAACACGCTTCCAGGCTTAAAGTTTTCAAAATCTGCAGGGCTGTGCACGACACAGGCTGGTGCTGTAACAACGCCGGTGCTGGTGCCTATTCCCTTCAATATAATTTTCCCATCTTTTCGGTTCTGTGGCACATGTAACAAAGTATTTTCATTTTTTTGGGGCAATCTGGATGGAGGTACATAACCCTGGAATTTTTTGAAATCTGCTTTTCTGGCAGGTATTATCCCTCTCAGATCCGATAAAATCATATTTTTATCTAACTGGATTACCAGTGCATCCAATTCTGATTTTGTGAGCCAGTATATATCATCCGTATGTAGAATGGCTCCACCTCGTATAAGGCGTTCTGAAATCTCCCTGAACATACTTCGAATCAACGGATGTCCCATACCCATCAGATATATCGCATCTTCACGCATCGGAGCAGTTTCCTGCGCCCAGTTAAGCAGTTTTAAAAATAGTTTTTTGCGGGAGCCATCTATCAGCTTTAATGTGGCATCTTCTGCCTGTTTCCTATGTTTTTCATATACTGACTGACGTAAAAAAGGACTATCCCCTTTCCCTTCCATAAATAATTTTATGGATTCCAGCGTTGGGGTAAGCATTTCCTGAGGTGTTGGATAGGAAAAATCAAATTCATAAGCGGTGCGGCCAAACTCTTTGAAATACTGACTGATTTGGTTTTTCCATTCCACCCATACTTCCTCAGTGACTCCTGCTGGTACAGCTGGGGACATAGTATCCTTCCCTATATTTATTGTAGGATTGTTTTGCAGATAATGATTGAGGGAGTTATTTTTCTTTGCCCATTCCGAGATCTTCCATAAATTCTTTTCCGATTGCAGAGCAATGGTATCAAAACCAAGCAGGAAAACAGAAGTATCTGTTATACCGGCACGGCCAACTGTTCCAGTAAATAATTTTGTAAATAACGCTTCGCTGAGGGAAGCAGCGGGCAGCGTAAGCTGGATTCTTGTAAAATAAGTACATGCCGCGAAAAATACAGACTGAATTCCCTCCATCAATTGATGGGTGCTCAGCGTATGCAGAGGTTTTTCTTCCCTTTCTTTCACCACTGTCTCAAATTCTTTCCGCGCTGCTTTCCAGCGAGGGATACTGTTGGTCAGTGTCTTTCGCAGGGCGTGGGGAGAAAGTGATTTTGCAGCAATAAGAAGGGGCTTTGATTTTGCAGAGAGATAGACATATCCATTAATCACCGTATATGCCCCGTTCTGCGGCAGCAGTTTTTTTGCGCTCTTATCAAACATATCAGCCCATAAAAGTGCCGATGCACGGTTAATGATTCCAAGACCAAACGTGGAAAACAAAGGTGTGACAGGATTGGGCAGGTGTTCTGCCAGACTGCCCATTGTGTATATCACATGTTTTTCCGGCAGCACCCACTCCGGTGGCAGGACCGTAATCGGACGAGCCTGGACAATATACAAATTGTTTTTTTCCATTGCCCACTCTACATCCATGGGCATTTTATAATATTTTTCAATTTTCTTTCCAAGCTGTGCCAGCCGCACAACCTGATCCCGGGTCAGTGTATGTTTTTTCCTTAACTTTGCAGGAGTTGAAATTTCTTCCGTACCGTTTGAGGTGCGAACCGTCATGATCTCTTTATCTGCTGCCTTATATGAAACAATTCGTCCGGTATTCTTATCCACAATGATGGTATCTGGTGTCACTAAGCTGGATACCACTGCTTCACCAAGCCCCCAGGCTGCATTAATGACCATCTCCCCCCGTCTGCCATTAATAGGATTTTGAGTAAACATAACGCCTGCCCCATGGGAAAATACAAGCTTTTGCACTACGACAGCAATTGAAACCTGCTCCTGTTTAATATGATTCTTCATGCGGTAAGCAATCGCGCGGGCTGTCCAGAGCGAAGCCCAGCACCGCTTTACAGCATCAAGGACCTGGTACTCTCCCAGTATATTTAGATAGGTATCCTGCTGTCCTGCAAAAGAAGCCTCCGGCAGATCTTCGGCAGTTGCAGAGGAACGGACAGCAACAGGAATGCTTCCTAATCCGGCATAAGCCAATTGTATCGCTGATGCCACTTCCTCTGGCATTTTTCCTTTATGAAAAAGCAACCCGATCTGGGCAGATGCAGCTTCCAGCTGGGTGGAATCAGTAAAATGAATCTCGTCCAGTAATTTATTAATGTAAGGCTGAATATGGTTCATTTCAACAAAGAGCCGGTAAGAAGCTGTCGTTATATGAAAACCATCTGGTACAGAAATTCCTGCCGTCAGAAGTTTTGATAAAGACATACCTTTTCCACCAACCATTTCAATACTCGCTTTCGTTTGCGCAAGGGGCAGTGTATATTCAATCATAATCCTTCCTCCCATTCATGATTCCGTGCAGAAATATATTCATTGTTTCATCCAGCATTTTTTCCATACTGGCAGACGGGCGGGACGTGTAGACAATTGCTATAACAGAATTTAGCAGCAAACGTGTCATAAGGGCGGCATCAGTCCTGCGGAAAACGCCTTCAGCCACTCCGTTTTCAATCACCGATTGAATACTATCCTGATATTTATAACGTGCAGCTTTCAGTCTGTTTCGATAACCTGTTTCTAAATAGTCAGATTCCGCATTTAACCACATCAGCACAGAACGATACTGTTTTGGAACGGTAAGATGATTCAGCATGATTTTTCTAAGGCACTGCTCTGGAGAGGATTCCTCAGAAATAATTTTGTGTATATTTTGTATGTTCTCTTCTATTACCTTCTCAAATGCATATACAACGATCTCGTCTTTCGTTTTGAAATAATCATACAAACTGGACTTCCCCATGTTCGCTAAAACCGCAATTTCCCGCATCGATGTTTTCTGGAATCCATTTTCAGCTATGAGCCGTAAGGCAACACCAGTAATTTCTTCCCTACGCGCTTCCTGCTGTTCGTGTGAAAGAATAATTCCTTTTGGCATGTGATAATACCTCCTTTTAGCGACCAACGGTCGCTTCTTGTATATCTATTATATAGCGACTGACGGTCGCTTGTAAAGGATAATTTATTCATTTTAGACTATGTCCGTGCCCTCACTATAGACTTTGATAGCTTCCCTACAAATTTAGCTGCACCCTTGCCGCAGTTTTTATCATAAACTTTTGTGAATAAAGATGGGATAATAATTTCTTTTTTATCTAATAGTTTTACCAGTGTTATATTGGGGATATCTGTTTTATATCACTTGCGTTATAATCATATTAAGCTAATGCGGAGGAGATTGGAAATGAATCAGAGAATACCTTACGGAATCCAGAAAGATTTTTCTATATTCAAAGATACTATGGTAGAAATGACCTGGCAGGAAGTACAGGAAGGGGCAGACTGTCGATCAATTGTCTTACTTCCATTAGGAATTGTAGAAAGCCACGGTCCTCATATGGATCTATCTGCTGATTTCTATTTAAGTACACTGTTATGTCGTTTTTTAAAGCAGGAGCTTTATGAAAAAGGGATTAAATCACTTATTGCGCCTCCTGTATACTGGGGAATCAGTAAAGAAACAGCCGGATTTGCTGGTACCTTTTCTATTCGTCCTGAGATTATGAAAGGATTGTTAACTGATATTTTACTATCGCTGAAAAACTGGGGTTTTAGACGGGTATTTATTCAGAATGCCCACGGTGATTCTGAACATATCCAGATAATTAAAGAGGCAATGGCTGCCGCAAATCAATCCTTGGATTTCAAGGTCTACTTTATGTGGGAATTAAATATTGAGGTGAATAATAATATTGTATTTCCTCCGTTCCGTGAAGACCGGTTCAATCCTGACTATCATGCCGGTTCAATTGAGACTGCTCAGATGGTCACTTTTTTCCCTGATAAAGTACGTGTTGATGTTGCAAAAACGCTGCTTCCCCAGGATTCTTTTAAACCCTTTGCTTACTGCGGTGATCCAGCCAGCTATGATTTAGAAATTAATATGGGAGAAACGGCATATGCAGATACTAGATTGGACAGCATTAAGATTGAAGCAATCTTAGAACGTGACGGGCGATAAAAGATGATGTAATGTTATGAAGAATTGAAAAAAAGAAGATTTTAGCGGACAATGAATTCCCGTTAAGATCTTCTTGCTTTCTATTGATTCTGAATTTTTAATAACTGCAGGAAATTATCTGCTAAATGGTTTAACTTGTCCCTGCTTGTTGAAGTCCTGGTATATACCCGGATACCAAGTAATGTACAGTGCAGTATTTCTCCCAATGCCTCCGCACTTAAACTGCATGAGAATTCACCGGACTCCTGACCTTTTCGGACTAAGTCTCCCATAAGCTTCTCTGATCGTGCAAATACTGCTTCTATCTTCTCTTCCACCTCTTTATCCCAAAGAGCCAGTTCAGTGGTTGCGTTTACAATAAAGCACCCCCATGGTCTCTCATTTGTACCATTAATCATGGTATCAAATATATTTTTTATCCCCTCACTTGCAGTATCTGCCTGTGATATCATAATTTTTAATCTTCCGGAGATACCGACACTATAGTAATCGATGGCTTTTAGATACAGCGTATGCTAATCCCCAAACGTGTCATAAAGACTTTTTCCATGAATTCCCATATGCTCTACCAGATCGGTATTATTTTACCCATACGCGGTTTTCAGCTGCATTCCCATGTCCGAAATAAATCATGTACCTGCCCATATTGGAAATTCTCTTTGCACTTTTTTGCATTTGCTCACGATCTTCATACAATAATGAAATTCCTGGTGTGAAAAAATTCATTAATGCATCTCCCACCAATAGAAATTGGTCTCTCAGCATAATTCCAATGGATCCCTGGGTGTGACCGGGCAACTCGATTATCTCTCCATCAATTCCGTATTTTAAGAGCTTATCACCCTCCTTCAAAAATATGTCTGGAGTAAATGTTTGTATTTTTGCATATTTTGCACTCATAACTGAGAAAAATCTTATTATATTACCTGGGAATCCATTTGCTTTCATTTCATGGCATAAATTATTATGAATCAACTCTACATCATTTTCATGCATGGCAATGGGAGCCTGCAATTGTTTTGAAAGGTACGCTGCATTTTGAATATGATCAATGTGACCATGGGTAAGTACTATAAGTTTTACGTTTTTTCCCTTGCATGCCTTTAATATTTTTCGTTCATTTCCCTTTAATCCTGTGTCTACAAGGATAGATGAATCATTTTCCGAAACAAGATAGCAATTAGAGCCTGCTTTAATTTGTACAATCTGATACATTACAGTTTACTCCCTTCACCTTAACTGGGAAACCAGCTATTTTATTATGGTAAAATCAATTATACATGTGATATGATGTTTTTATCAATGATTCATTTTAAAGAAAGTTGAGAAAGGATATACTTATGCAAAAATATATTGCATTGTTACGTGGCATTAATGTTGGCGGTAAAAATAAAATATCTATGCCAGAATTAAGAAAGATGTTTGAAGATTGTAGATATGGCAATGTTATCACCTATATCAACAGTGGAAATGTCATTTTCTCCTGTGATAACGAAGATAAAGAAGAGATCAAAAAGGTTTGCGAATCTGCAATATCAGATTATTTTAGTTTAAACATCGCTGTAACAATTATTTCAGCCAAAGAATTATCCGCCGCCCTGAGCAATGCACCTGCCTGGTGGGATAACGATGCACAATCAAAGCATAATGCAATTTTTATCATACCTCCTGCCACTGCAGCAGAGATTATTGATGAAGTTGGCATCGCCAAAGAGGAATATGAACAGGTGAGTTATTACGAACAGGTAATATTCTGGTCAGCACCCATAAAAACATTTTCTAAAACAAGGTGGTCAAAGATCGTGGGTAAGTCAGCATATAATAGTGTCACAATCAGAAATGCAAACACCGCTAAAAAGCTATTAAAGCTTTCGGATCTATAAGAGCATTGGAATAAATAAAAACAGACATTTTCTAAATGAATTGCCATATCTGGTACATTCTATAATAGAAAACGTCTGCTTTTTAACTTGTGAATTTACGTTTGATTGTCAGAAGTAACCTTTAGCAGCACACGATCTCTTTAATTATCATATCATCACCCTCTAAAATTTCCATATCACTGCTGCCGCAGTCAGGACAGGATAAATCACTGTAAACGGCATTGAATACCCTGCCGCATCCTTTGCACTTTACAATACCTGGAATGACAATCAGCTCCAGCTCTGTTTTTTCCATAAAGGTCTTATAGGAGGCAGCTGGCCAGCTCTGCTCCAAGTATCTGGGAACAATACCGGAAAGCTCGCCAACCTCAATGACAAGTTTGCTGACCTCTGTCACGTTCTGCTCTTTTACGATACGCTCAATGGTATGTACCATAGAGTTTAGTACACCAAGCTCATGCATATTACCTCTCCTCTTCTATTCAGCTTCTTTTGACGACGCTTTCTTTGAGAGTTGTGGCAGCAATCTTTCCAGTACGTACAATTGCATTTGCTGCTATCTTGACAGGAAGTTTTTCATAGGTATTGGGAACGGTATCATAAGTCCGCTCCAGACTGATTGCATCAAATTTACATTTGGTGGTACATAAGCCGCATCCGATACACTTGTAGCTGTCGATTTCTACCGTTCCGCAGCCCAGGCAGCGTTCTGTCTCCCTCTTTAGCTGTTCCTCAGTAAAGGTCATTCGTTCATCATGGAAGGTTCCTTTTTTCTCAGGAGAATGGCCTGGTCTCTGGCGGGGTGTCATATCAAAATCCTGTATACCAATGGCAATGTTATTCTTGTCAAAGGCGTGATATTCACGGCGGTCACGGCCAAATACAAGAGACTGACCGGGCTGTACATAACGGTGAATGGAGATGGCACCTTCTTTTCCCGATGCAATGGCATGGATTGCGAATTTAGGACCGGTAAAGCAGTCTCCTCCTACGAAAACATCAGGCTCTGCTGTCTGTAATGTCAGACTGTCAGCGTTTGCGGTACCGCCTCGTCCCAGCTCCACCCTGCTGCCTGTAAGAAGTTCGCCCCATTCTATGGACTGGCCTACGGAAAGCAATACGAAGTCAGCTTTTACAATGATTGTATCGTTCTCATCATACTTAGGCGCAAAACGGTGGTCTGCGTCATAAACACTGGTGCATCGCTTAAATTCCACACCGGTTACCTTACCATCTTCCGTCAGAATACGCTTAGGACCCCAGCCATTGTGGAAGGATACGCTGTCTTCTTTCGCCTCTTCAATTTCCTCTGGTAGTGCCGGCATCTCAGTAAGGCTTTCCAGACAGTAAAGATGTATTTCATCTGCCCCCTGTCTTTTTGCAGTACGGGCCACATCAATGGCTACATTTCCACCACCGATCACTACTACGTTGCCGGATAATTCTGACTTTCTTTCAAGATTCACATTGCGAAGGAAATCGACACCGGAAATAACTCCTTCTGCTTCCTCTCCTTCAATGCCAAGACGTCTGCCGCCCTGTGCTCCGATTGCCAGATAAAAAGCTTCATATCCGTCTTCACGAAGCTGATTCAGGGTAATATCTTTTCCAACTTCAACTCCGGTTTTAAAGGAAACACCCATTTCCCTCAAAACGTCAATTTCAGCATTAAGAACTTCTTTTTCCAGACGGAAGGAGGGAATACCAAGGGTAAGCATACCTCCCAGTTTTTCTTCCTTTTCAAATACGGTTACCTTGTATCCGTCAATTGCCAGGTAATAAGCACAGGAAAGACCGGAAGGACCAGAACCAATCACAGCGATCTTATTCCCTAAATTATAACGCATGGGCGGTATATAACGAACTGACTCATCCAGCTCTTTATCCGCAATGAATTTTTTGATTTCATCAATGGAAACCGGTTCATCAATGTCTCCGCGGGTACATTCACTTTCACAGCCATGAGGGCAGATTCTTCCGCAGACAGCAGGGAATGGATTTTCTTTCTTGATCAGTTCCAATGCTTCGCGGTAACGGCCGGAAGCAGCAAGCTTTATGTATCCCTGTACAGAAATATGGGCTGGACAGGCTGTTTTACATGGAGAGGTACCTTCTTCTGAAACATCTTTGCGGTTCTCCCGGTAATCCACATTCCAGTTGCTTTCTTTCCAGATATGGTCACGGGCGGTAGGTTCTGTCTTTATGGTGACCGGTGTTTTTGAACAGAGCTTTTGACCAAGTGTTAATGCATTTACAGGACAGTTCTCCACACATTGTCCGCAGGCCACACAATTATCCTTTTTTACTCTGGCTGTAAAATTGGAACGTATGGAATCCGGGGTATTAAAAAGAGTTGCAAGACGCAGGGAAAAGCATGCGCAGCCGCAGCAATTACAGATTGCCGCTGATTCACCCAGTCCGTCGGTATGGGGCATTTCATGCATCAGGCCGTTATTTTCAGCGAACTTAATAATTTCCTTTGCTTCTTCCCGGGTAATCTGACGGCCTCTGCCTGTCTTGATATAATATTCAGCACCTTCCCCCATCTGGATGCAGATGTCTTTTTCCAGATGGCCGCAGCC